>ERZ506966.22-NODE-22-length-163044-cov-7.110615_pt1 | contig 163044 bp, 148 predicted proteins | sample MGYA00512892_ERZ506966 | MGnify/ENA metagenome assembly ERZ506966 | reverse complement strand
AAAAAACTTTTTAAACATTTTTCATTTTACCTATTGACATTTCTTAGCTGGACTTGAAATATATGTGCAGTACTTTTGTGTTTTTCCGGCTTTCCGGAAATAAATATTTTAATATACTAATATATTACTATTTGTGAGACAAACTGTCAATACCGCAAAACATAAAAAGAACCCGGCCCAGTCACATATCCCCTGAGCCAGGCTCCTCCAATCACTGCTTCAGACAATCATCAGGCTTTCGCTGCCAGAATTTCGTTAATCTGGGAAACCAGTGTGTCGCAGTCAATGCCGTGTACCATACAAGCCTCTTCCAGAGACTCACCCTGGGAAGCGGGGCAGCCAAGGCAGTGCATTCCGGCACGCATCAGAATCGGCGGTATGCTCTCATCGACCTGGATAAGCTGGCCAATCAGCATGTCTTTACTAATCTGCATCTCTTTGTCCTCCTTATATTTCTGCTATAAGTATAACCAATTAATCGGTTTACCACGCTTCTACCATCATAATACGTTTTTCGACATTTGACAAGTCCTACATAAGCTTACATATTTTTCATATTAACCATAATTATCAAGGCTTGTTAAAAAATATTATCACTATGCCCTCTTGACGTGTATACAATGTGCATAATATAATAAATGTTGCAAAAGCAACAGCATATATCGGATTTTTCTAGTAGACTATGGATATCCGGTAAATCCGGTATGGCTGTGAAACATTTGGTTAACAATAGTTTTTATATATAGATTCACGCATTTCACAGGAGGAAAAGTCTATGAGAACAGAGTGGAACACATTTAAAGGCGGTGTATGGCAGCGGGAAATCAATGTACGCGACTTTATACAGAAAAACTACACCCCCTATGACGGCAGCGACGAGTTTCTGGAAGGTCCTACCCAGAATACAACGGAGCTCTGGGACCAGGTTATGGAGCTGTCAAAGCAGGAACAGGAAGCCGGCGGAGTTCTGGATATGGATACCAAAATCATTTCCACCATCACGTCCCACGGCCCAGGATATTTAAACAAGGACAGGGAGACCATTGTAGGCTTTCAGACTGACAAACCCTTTAAGCGTTCTCTTCAGCCATATGGAGGCATCCGCATGGCTATGAAGGCCTGCCAGGACAATGGATATGAGGTTGACCCTGAAATTGTGGAATTCTTTACCAAGCACAGGAAAACTCATAACGCAGGCGTATTTGACGCGTACACCCCGGAAATGAGGGCTTGCCGTTCCAGTCATATCATCACCGGACTGCCGGATGCCTATGGACGCGGACGCATAATCGGGGACTACCGCAGGGTTGCCCTTTACGGTGTGGACGCCCTGATTCAGGAGAAAAAGGAAGAAAAGGATTCCACACGCACCATCATGTACTCTGATGTTATCAGAGAGCGTGAGGAACTGTCTGAGCAGATCCGGGCATTGGAAGATTTGAAGGAGCTGGGACGTATCTATGGTTTTGATATCTCAAAGCCTGCTTCTGACGTCAAGGAAGCCATCCAGTGGACCTACCTGGGTTACCTGGCCGCTGTCAAGGAGCAGAACGGCGCAGCCATGTCGCTGGGACGCACCTCCACCTTCTTGGATATTTACTCTGAGCGTGACTTAAAGGAAGGACGCTACACGGAGAAAGAGATTCAGGAATTCGTGGACCACTTCATTATGAAGCTGCGTCTTGTAAAATTTGCCAGAACACCGGAATACAATGAGCTGTTCTCAGGCGACCCCACATGGGTTACGGAATCCATCGGAGGAATCGGCATTGACGGCCGCCACATGGTGACCAAGATGTCCTTCCGTTATCTGCACACCCTTCAGAACCTGGGCACTGCCCCTGAGCCAAACCTGACCGTACTGTGGTCCACAAAGCTCCCTGAGAATTTTAAAAGGTTCTGTGCCAAGACCTCCATTGAGTCCTCCTCCATCCAATATGAGAATGATGATTTGATGAGAGTGACCCACGGCGATGATTATGCCATTGCCTGCTGCGTATCCAGTATGCGTATCGGCAAGGAAATGCAGTTCTTCGGCGCCAGAGCCAATCTGGCCAAATGCCTGCTCTACGCCATCAACGGCGGTGTCGATGAAATCAGCGGCAAGCAGGTGGGACCGAAATACCGTCCCGTGACCACAGAGTATCTGGATTTTGACGACGTGATGGACAAGTACAAGGATATGATGAAATGGCTGGCCAAGGTATATGTCAATGCCCTGAACATCATTCATTACAATCACGACAGATACTGCTACGAAAGACTTCAGATGGCGCTCCATGATAAGAAGGTGACCCGCTGGTTCGCAACCGGCATCGCGGGCCTTTCCGTTGTGGCAGACTCCCTGTCCGCCATCAAATATGCCAAGGTCAAGGTGGTGCGCAATGATAAGGGTATTGTGACCGATTATATCGTGGAAGGTGATTTCCCTAAATATGGAAATAATGACGACCGGGTTGACGAGCTGGCAGCAGACCTGGTGCATACCTTTATGAGCTATATAAAGGGCAACCACACCTACCGCGGCGGCATTCCCACCACTTCCATCCTCACCATCACCTCCAACGTGGTGTATGGAAATAATACGGGCGCTACACCGGACGGCAGAAAGGCAGGCCAGCCATTTGCGCCAGGCGCAAACCCAATGCACCACAGAGACAGCCACGGTGCGGTGGCATCCCTGGCATCTGTTGCCAAGCTTCCGTTCAGGGACGCCCAGGACGGTATCTCCAATACCTTTTCCATCATACCGGGCGCGCTGGGCAAAGATGACCAGATTTTCATGGGAGACCTGGAAGTGGAGCTGAACGGCTGCGGAGGCGGCTGTGAGGCACCTACCCTTTTTGAAGGGCTGGATTCCGAAGCCGACATCGAGGAATCCTGATAAGCAGCATGTAAACCATCTTCTTGAGAAAGCGAGGATTAATATTATGGTAAAAGCAAGTGAATCACAGATTGATAACCTGGTAGCTCTGTTAGACGGCTATGCCCAGGAAGGAGGACACCATCTGAATGTAAATGTATTCAGCAAGGAGACCCTTTTGGACGCACAGGCCCACCCTGAAAAATATCCCCAGCTCACAGTCAGGGTATCCGGCTATGCAGTGAACTTTAATAAGCTGACGAAGGCACAGCAGGATGAGGTCATTTCAAGAACCTTCCACGGCTCCATCTAAATCCTGTCTGTAAACTGGTTTGGATGCCGCCTGGACAGGAAGATATTCCGCATCGGCGGCATCCATGTTTCTCAGAAAGGAGCACAGCCTTATGATTGGACGCGTACATTCCATAGAAAGCTTCGGCACCGTGGACGGCCCCGGTATCCGCATGGTAATCTTTTTAAGCGGCTGCCCCATGAGATGTCTCTATTGCCATAATCCGGATACATGGGACCCCAAGGGCGGCACCCCCATGACAGCGGAGGACATACTGAACCAGTATGAGCAGGCCCGTCCCTTTTACAAAAAAGGGGGCATCACGGTCAGCGGCGGCGATCCGCTGATGCAGATAGGTTTTGTGACAGAGCTCTTTGAAAAAGCAAAAAAAAGAGGTATACACACCTGCCTGGATACCTCCGGCATTACCTTTAACCCGGGTTCACAGGCAGTTATGGCCCATTTTGACCGGCTTTTGGCCTCCACAGACCTGATACTCCTGGATATCAAGCATATTGACCCTGAGGAGCATGTGAAGCTCTGCTCCCAGCCCCAGGATAATATACTGGCTTTCGCCGGATACCTGGAGAAAAAGCGGATACCTGTATGGATCCGCCACGTGGTGGTTCCGGGCATAACGGACCGGGAGGAATATCTGTACCGCCTTGGACGCTATCTCGGCACGCTTAAGAACGTAAAGGCATTGGATGTGCTTCCTTATCACGATATGGGGAAGGCTAAGTACCATCAGCTTGGAATCCCCTACCCGTTAGAGGACACCGCCCCCTTGCCTCCCGCAAAGGCGGCAGAGGCCCGAAAAATTATTCTTCAGGGAATGCGCGACGAAAGGACCCATTGCTCCTAAATTTATACAATATTCGCTGGTTTAGGAACGATTTTCCTCTTGAATAATTAGACGTTATAGTATAAAATAAAATAACAATGTAGACAAATCTTAAGGAGGTATTTTATCATGGCATATGTAATCAGTGATGCTTGTGTAAGCTGCGGCAGCTGTGCAGCTGAATGTCCAGTAAGTGCAATTTCCGAGGGAGACAGCCAGTACGTTATTGATGCTGATACCTGCATCGACTGCGGAACCTGTGCAGCTACCTGCCCAACCGGAGCTATCTCCGAAGGCTAATTAAGTATTACATAAGGGTCTCTTCCAGACGGAAGGGGCTCTTTTTCATATATTCAGCATATATTACTCACAGAGCACATGGAGGAATCCAAATACCATGAAAAAACCAGTAATCGGCATAACACCATCCCACAATACGGATAACGACGATATAAGTGTGCGCCCCACCTACCTGAGGGCCATTGAAGCGGCGGGCGGCCTGTCCATCCTTCTTCCCCTGGAGGTATCCGGAGAAGACTTAAAACAGCTGTCCAAGCTGTGCGACGGCTTTCTCTTCTCCGGCGGCCCGGACATTCACCCATTCCTTCTGAAGGAGGAAACACATACCCAGTGCGGCAATGTATCCATGGCGCGGGATACCATGGAGCTATCCCTCCTGAAGCTTGCCGTGGACGCCCGAAAGCCGGTGTTGGGAATCTGCCGCGGAGCCCAGATCATTAATGTGGGGCTGGGAGGCGACATCTATCAGGATATTCCCAGCCAGACGGAAACCGTCTTTCCCATCGCCCACAAGCAGCCCTATTCATGCTGCCTGCCTTCCCACCATGTGGATGTGCGCAGGGATACGCTGCTGTACACAATTGCGGAGGGGAAAACGGAAATCGCAGTAAACAGTTCCCATCATCAGGCGGTGCGCAGGATTGCTCCCTGCCTCATGGCCAGCGGCCATGCGCCCGACGGCATCATCGAGGCCCTGGAGATGCCGGATTATCCCTATCTTCTGGCACTGCAGTGGCATCCGGAGTATATGTGGCAGACAGACACTGTGTCCGCCAATATATTTAAAAGCTTTGTGGATGCCTGTCAGGGATAGCGGGAAGGGCGGCCCGCAGGAAGATTGGATAACGGGAAGGCCCTGCATGAATCAGGCTGCGGAATGCCGCTTGAATCATGCAGGGCCTTCTTACTTAACTCCAGCACTTATCTGCTGTTTTTATCCGCTGTATTTTTCTGCTTTACTGCTTATTATCTATCAATTCTCCGGCCATCTGGGCCATATCCCGGGCTGTCATGGGATTATCCATGGCTGTTATGATGTAAACCTTCTCCCCATCCTTCCAGAGCATGCTTTGGGCAACCTTATCCTGTACCTTATCGCTTCCATAAGAGATATAGAGTTCTCCTGCTGCTTCCTTTGCCTTCTCCTCATCGGAAACCTGATAATCCGGGGGAACAAAACGGTACTGATCTCTGGTGTAGTTCAAAGTAATTCCGTTATGGTCAAAGGTCTGATCCGGCTGTCCTTCCTCATCATACAGGCTTGTGCCCTGGACTGTAATGAACACATCCGGATTTCCGTCCTTTTTGTAATTCAGAGAAAAGCCCTCCGTGGACTTTATCACATTTCCATCCTGGTCCATGGCATCCTGATGGATGGGCATTCCCATATCAAACCTGTATCCGTTGCTGAATGTTTCAGGGGCGTTGGTGGTATAGCCCAGCTTTGTCTCCATCTCTCTCAGTTTATCATAGGTAAAATCATCCAGATGACTGCCTCCGCCGCTTGTATATACCACCTTCCCGGCCGCAACCGCTGTTATGGTGCCCAGTACGCAGACAGCTGCCGCCACCACGAATACACGCTTCATATTCCATTTCCTCATTCCTGATTCCTCCTCTATTTTCCGGTGAACAGAGTGCCGCATCCTCTCTGTATCTGCGGAAGTCACCTGTATGGACTCTGCCCGGCTGCAAAGAGTACGGCCTATCTGCTCTTCCAGTCCCTTCCGCGTCACCTGCTTACTCCGTCTGTTCATAAGGTTACCTCCCTTCCTACCCTCCTGTTTTCTTCCATCAATTCCTGTTTCAGATTCGCCCTGGCCGTAAACAGCCTGGACTTAACGGTTCCCTCCAGACATCCCATGATACCTGCTATCTCCCTGACGGACATCTGATTAAAATAGTACAGGACAACGGCTGTCCTCTGTTTCACCGGAAGATTCCTGATTGCCTTATAAAGCTCCTTTTCCCGGGAGCGCATCATAACTTCCTCCAGCACTGAGGCTGTTTCAGGTTCTTCCTTCCCAAACACCTCTTCCATCGGCTGTTCTTTTCTGTTCTTCCTGCAATACCGCCAGGCTTCCCTGGTAAGGGTCTTATAAAGCCAGTTCCCAAAATATTCCGGTTCTTTGATTTTCTTTCGGTTCATCCAGCACAGCACAAAGGTCTCCTGAACAATATCCTCGCTGTCTGCATGACTTCCGGATATGAGATATGCCACGCGCAGTATCCTGGGATAATAATATTCCATCAACCTGTCAAATGCCTGGCTGTCTCCCTCCGCCATACGGAGTACCAGACCTGCCGTCTCCTGCTCCATGTCCATCCACTCCTTCCATGGTCCGTCTCTTATTTGGAACCACCTCTATATGGAACCATTATATATCCCTTCTGGCATAACTGCCAGAAGGTGTTGTTAATCGGTGCACCTGCTATATAGAGAAGATTGGGCAGCAAATGGTTCATTTTATTTTGAATCTTTTTGAATTTGCTCCATTTTCATTCCGCGTCCTGATAAACGGTGAATAAACCCTTATAAAAGTAAGGTTTAAGCTTGTCAGAACAGATTATGTCATGTAGAATAATACTGCTGAGAGAAAAGGAGTTTTTGATAATATGAGCATTTTAAACGTAGAACATTTAAGCCACGGTTTTGGGGACCGGGCTATTTTTCAGGATGTCTCCTTCCGCCTGTTAAAGGGGGAGCACATTGGCCTGATCGGGGCGAACGGAGAAGGAAAATCCACCTTTATGAACATCATTACCGGCAAGCTCATGCCTGACGAAGGCAAGGTGGAGTGGGCAAAAAACGTGAGAGCCGGTTATCTGGACCAGCATGCGGTGCTGGAAAAGGGCATGACCATTCGTGATGTGTTAAAGAGCGCTTTTGCCTTCCTCTTTGAGATGGAAGAACATATGAACCAGATTTGCGATAAGATGGGTGAGGCCGGCGAGGATGAGATGACCGCCATGATGGATGAGCTGGGAACCATACAGGATCTTCTCATGGCCCATGATTTTTATATCATTGATTCCAAGGTGGAGGAGGTGGGACGCGCCCTTGGCCTGGCTGACATAGGACTGGACAAGGACGTGACAGAGCTCTCCGGGGGACAGCGCACCAAGGTGCTTTTAGGCAAGCTTCTTCTGGAAAAGCCGGACATTCTGCTGTTGGACGAGCCTACCAACTATCTGGATGTACAGCACATAGACTGGCTGAAACGCTACTTGCAGGAGTATGAAAATGCCTTCATCCTCATTTCCCATGACATACCCTTCCTCAACAGTGTCATCAACCTGATTTATCATATGGAAAACCAGAGGCTTGACCGCTATGTGGGGGATTATAACAAATTCCGGGAAGTATACGCTGTAAAGAAGTCCCAGCTGGAGGCCGCCTATAAGCGACAGCAGCAGGAAATAGCGGAGCTGGAGGATTTCGTGGCCAGGAACAAGGCCAGGGTCGCCACCAGGAACATGGCCATGTCCCGCCAGAAAAAGCTGGATAAGATGGACGTCATTGAACTTGCCAGGGAAAAACCCAGGCCGGAGTTCCATTTTATGGAAGCCCGTACTCCCGGTAAATATATCTTTGAGACAAAGGATTTAATTATCGGTTATGACGAGCCGCTGTCGCGTCCTCTCAATCTGGTCATGGAGAGGGGCCAGAAAATCGTGCTGGCAGGCGCCAACGGTATCGGCAAGACCACGCTGTTAAAGAGCATACTGGGCCTTACGCCTGCCCTAAGCGGCACCGTGGAGCTGGGCGACTACCTGTCCATCGGTTACTTTGAGCAGGAGATGCCTCCCGGCAATACTACCACCTGCCTTCAGGAAATATGGAACGAATTTCCCGCCTATACACAGTACCAGGTCCGCTCCGCCCTGGCAAAATGCGGCCTGACCACGGAGCACATCGAAAGCCAGGTCAGGGTGCTCAGCGGAGGCGAACAGGCCAAGGTCAGACTCTGTAAGCTGATTAACCGCGAATCCAATGTGCTCCTGTTAGACGAGCCCACCAACCACCTGGATGTGGATGCAAAGGATGAACTGAAACGGGCCCTTAAGGAATATAAGGGCAGCATCCTGCTAATCTGCCATGAACCTGAATTTTTTGAGGGATTGGCAGCCGATGTGTGGGATTGTAGGGAATGGGCGCTGAGGCTGTCCTAGAGTGTGTCTGAGGTAAAAACAAAAAGCAGACCATGAAATCATGAATGCATTCTCCGAATATGCCTTCATGGTATCATGGCCTTTTCTTATTCAACCTCTTTTGAATCCGTTTCAGGACTTCTTGTAAAATAGCGCAGCAGGCAGAGGGAATTAGCCGATAACCCGTTGCCAAACAGATTAATATAATCATCACGGGATGAGCGCACATGATCAATGACGGCCTGGCGCCCGCGCTCATAATCCTGGTCCTTAATAGCGTCTATGATAGCCTGGTGCTTCATACACGCTTTACTCTGCAGCGAATTTTCCAAAAACGAAAGAAACCGCATCCTGGTCATCTGAAGCAGTATCTCATCATGGGCCTTTATAAGCCGCTTATTGTTGGATAGCGCGACCAATTCATTATGAAATTGCTGATCATAAAAAAAATGTTCTTTGGCTTGTCCGGCATCCTTTGTTTCTTTCATCTTATCGGTGATTTTCTGAAGGTTTTCCAGCTGCTCAGAGGTAATCCCATTGCGCCAGGACAACATGAAGGCTGTGGTCTCAATCCCTTCCCGAAAATCAAAGAGATCCTGTATATCTTCTTTTGTAATGGTAGAAACACGGTAGTTCTTCTTACCGCTTTGTTCTTCCAGCAGTCCCTCATTTTTAAGGCGCATCAATGCCTGCCTTATGGGGGTACGGCTCATATTCAGCGCCTTGCTGAGAAGATAGTCGGATACGATTTGCCCTGGAAACAGATCGAAATCAAAAATCTGCTGCCGTATGGTTTCATAGGCTTTATTTGTCAAGCTGTTGTCTTTTTCCATCATATCCTCCTGTGACAACTACGTATTAAAACCATTCTAATCCATTTTTCTTAAAAAGTAAAGTTATTAAACCGCATGGCAGGAAACATGGGAGGGGGTGTACAAACCGCCGCACATTTTATGCAGATATGCCGCGCATATCTGTGTGTCCTCCAGCAATCCATGCTGTATATTCCCCTCCACAGCCACGGTTCCCCTGTAACCGCTTTCCACCAGTTTCCGGTATATGGCGGCAAAATCAAGACTTCCCAGGCCCGGATATGCCCGGTTATCATCCGAAATATGCAGATGAGGATAATAATCCATATATTCTGAAAGTGAATCCAGAAGCGATGGTTCTTCAATATTCATATGGTATGTATCCGCCAGAAGCCGGATGAACGGACAGTCCAGAAAATCAATTGCGCGCGCCCCTTCCTTTAGCGTCCTGATAATGGATGCCTCTTTGTGGTTAGTTGCCTCAATGAGGACCTGCACTTTTTTTTCTTCTATTATATGGCTTTAGTTCCAGCATGGATTCCAGAAAAAGCCGTTCTGCAAATTCACTGTCACTGCCAGGACCTCCTTTCAGAAAACCGATTATAATTCCGCATCCCATGGATGCAGCATAATCAATGTTCCTCTTACATCCATTGACAGCCCTTATCCTTTCACCCGGAATACCTGAGCTGAGTGACAGGCCATGTGTTTTCGCATACACTCCCGTTGCCAGCATGTTCATTTTCATCTGATATTCATTTAATAATGACTTAAGTTCCTCTGGTTTTATTAAATCCAAATCAGGTAAGTTTAACTCACCCCCATAAAAGCCTTCCCGGTGCAAAAGGCGAAACAGTCTTCTCAGTTGGGGAAGCTGCTCTTTTGATTCCAGGACACATTGAAAGCCAGTCTTAAAGGGAAATAATGAATGTTCCATACCTAGTTGATTCCTTTCCACACAAAATAATAATAATCCATTTTAATTTATCTATAGTTTAAATCAGAATACAAAATTTGTATACAAAAAATGAATACAAAAAATGGATTCATTTTTTGTGCACAATTATCATTGATAAAAATATAGGCATTTATTACAATAACACCATAGAGATAACTCTAAAAATCAACAAAACATATAATTCAGGAGGCTTTCCAAATGAGAAAAATGCTGAAACGTATTGCAGCAGCAACAATAGGAAAATGGCAATTGTAATGACATCAACCGCTTGCTCCTCCGGCTCCGGAAGTACTACGGCAACTCCGGAGAATAAAGAGACGACGGCCGTTCAATCTGCCGAAGAGGAAAAGAAAGAGGACACAGCCGCAGCACCGGAAGAAAACTACACTCTGATGTTCGGGCATGCCCAGACTGAAACCCATCCATATCAGGCATGTTTTCAGGAATGGGCCGATGCGGTGGCGGAGAAAACAAACGGCGGCCTTGTAATTGACCTTTATCCCAGCAACACCCTTGGATCCGAGTAGGACATCATTAATTCTTTTAAGGATTCAGACACCAACTGGGGTTACAATACGGACTTTGCCAGGCTGGGAACCTATGTGCCTGAATTGGCCATGTTTAAGCAAGCAGGACGGACGGCTTCACGGCCTGGGTCTTAACAGGGCATCTGCCACCGCGCGGGAGTACGGCGGACAGCTTACCTATGGATATGACGGCGGCGTGTTCACAGCCAGCATAAGTTTTCTGGGAGGAGTTAAGGGAAAGGCCAAATAAAAAATGACCCTATTCATACATAAGGTCATTTTTACATTCTACAGTTGGATTCTGAAATCGTCTGAACCCTCGCCGTTTACCACATAATAGGCTGCATTCTGCTCCGGTGATATGTACAGCTCGATGGACTTGATTACGGTTCCCGGATGAGTCATCGCGTATTCCTTCTCTGCCTGCGCCAGCACATCCTTTGCCGCTACCTGCCTGCCGCCAAACTCCACTACCACACTCTTCTCAATCTCCGGCTTTGCAACCTCTTTCACAGCTGCCGCGGTCTCTTTCACTTCTTCCTTAACCACAGGCTCAGCTGCCTTCTTAACCTCTTCTGCTTTCTTAACCTCTGCTGTCCTGGTCAGCGCGGCGCCTGCCTGTGCTGCCGCAGCCATAGTCCTCTTAGGTCTTGCCATGTTAGTTCCTCCCTATTTCAATCCGATTTCCAGTGTCAATGGGGATTATACGGCAGCCCCCTTTTTTTGTCAATGTCACGGATATGGAAAATAAACCGCTAAACAATGACCTTTATGGAAATTTTTCAGGCATGCACTGACAGATTGTCATACTTCTTTATGGCATTTGCCACATTCCTGTGCGGAAATCAGTTTCCGGGCCCTGTCCGGGAACCAGGCAAAGGCTCCCGACGACGGAACCATGGCAAATTCCATCCTTTTCCCGTCGGATGGATGTGGAAATGCCAGCCTGCGGGCGCACAGGGCCAGAGGCTGGCGTCCATCCCCAAATCCCGTTTTTTTCCTTGCTTTGTCCACAGTCCCGGCTGTGGATTTTGTGGATAACCCGCCTCCATATCGTCCATCCCCGTACAAGGGAGTTGCGTGTCCGGCAAATTGTACCCTTATCTGGTGGTGTCTTCCTGTAAGCAGCTCTATATCTATTAAGGATAACATCTGATCCTGTTTTCCAGGGTTGTTGATAACCTCCAGGACCCGGTAATTAAGAACCGCCTTTTTGCCGTTTTCATCAGACTTATCCACAATCTTTGATGTGTTGTTTTCCTTGCAGTGGCGCAGATAATCCACATATGTCCCCTGTTTATCCACAGGTTTTCCACAAACCACCGCCAGGTATGATTTTTCCATTTTTCCGGCCTGCAAAGAGGCGCTTAATGATGCTGTGGATTTCTGGTTCAGTCCATATACCATAATTCCCTCCACCGGCTTATCCAGTCTGTGGATAACCCCCACATAGGACGGCTGGTCTGTGGATGCTCCCTGTGGACGGCTGTGGATATCTTGTGGATTATGTAGATAGCGGCGTATCTCACTTACCATATCCGGCGCAAATCCCCTGGATACCTGGGACTCCAATCCCGCCGGTTTTTGCACTACTATAATATCTTTATCTTCATATAATATTGGTATCATACCTCGACCTCGCTTATCCGTCTGTTTCCTGTACAGATGATTCTAAAGAAACGCTTTTGATTATACCATGATTCTCCCTACGCACGGTTGATTATATTCAGAAATTAGTTTTATGCTCAAAGTAATTCTTAAAAAGTATTGCATATTTCTGGTCTTAGGTGTATAGTATATAATACAAACAGACGTAGTATTTAAAACTACATTTCAGGGTTTCAATTAAACCGAACTGTATTTTCAATAAAAGGAGGCTGGATACTATGACAGCAAAATTAAAACACGGGATCACCAAGGTTAAGGATCCCGGAAGCGCATTAACCCACTTCATCGCTATGATTCTGGCCATCATCGCAGCCATGCCGCTGCTCTCAAAGGCAGGACATGATTCCGGACATATGCACATCAGCGCGCTGGCGGTTTTTATACTGAGCATGATTGGTCTTTATGCGGCCAGCACCATATACCATACCCTGGATATCTCCCCTAAGATTAATAAGCTGCTCCGCAAGATAGACCATATGATGATTTTCATTTTGATAGCAGGCACTTATACTCCGGTATGCATGATTGTCCTGGGCGACAAAACCGGCTGGACCATGCTGACGCTGGTGTGGGGTATTGCTATTGTGGGTATCCTCATCAACGCACTGTGGATTACATGCCCCAAATGGTTCTCATCCCTGATTTACATTGCCATGGGCTGGGTGTGCATACTGGCTATAACCAAAATATTAAGCTCCATGCCCAGAGCAGGCTTTATGTGGCTCCTGACAGGCGGTATCATCTATACGGCCGGCGGTATCATCTACGCCATGAAGCTTCCATTCTTCAACTCCCGCCACCGGTATTTTGGTTCCCATGAGATTTTCCACCTCTTTGTTATGGGCGGAAGCCTCTGCCACTATGTGATGATGTACCGCTTTGTGGCATAAGGCAGCCTGTCCTCAGGGGACTTGTCTCCCTTATCAGATGTTCCTTCTGCGTCCTGCTCATATGTTTAATGGCATATTCCCTGCGCATGGCCTCCTGCTTTGTCTCAAAGGCCTCATAATAGGACAGCACCACCGGACGTCTGGGTCTGGTATACTTAGCCCCTTTACCCTGGTTATGGGCCTTCAGACGCTTGTCCAGGTCATTGGTCCAGCCGCAGTAATACGTTCCGTCCGCACAGGTGAGGATATAGGTGTAATTCATGGATATCCCTTCCTTCCCGGTAATCAAACTCCTGACAGCAATAAAAGGGCGTCCCTTAAAGGGAATGCCCTCTCTGTTTCATTTTATCAGATAATGCCGGCTATGTAAACGGTAACAACGCTTGCAACACGTCATCACCGCCCAGGTTGCCCTGTAATCTATGATTAAAGCACCAGCTGGATGCGCGGCACAACCAGATAGAAGGTATTTTTCTGAACCACATCTATATCTTATTATATCGCGCATACCCTTAAGATGTGCATAAAACACATTTAATATTCCTCTAAAATCTTCTGCCCCCGCCTCCGTGGCTTCTTCCGCTGCTGGACCGGTGGGTGGAGCTTCGCCCTGAGCTTTGTCCTGAACCTCCGGGTGAGTGATTCTGCGTGGGTCTTGGTATGGGGACCGATGTAATGAATTTGCGAATCAGATTGTCCCCTGAATCGCCAAAGGCAAATTTGGTATCCGCCCGGTAGGCCAGAAGGCTGTTGGCCCTCTCCCGTTCGGTCTGCTCCATGGAATACCGCCGCTTCACTCCCAGGCATACCGAGCCCGCCACCCCGGCTGATACCAGTAACGCAAACATTCCTTCATACCAGCGTATGCTTCTGTAGATACTGATTTCCCCTGTTTCCGTGTCGTAATTATACTGTCCCCTCTGAATTCCCCGATCCACATAATACTCCACATCCTTCAGGAATTCGGCTGCCGCCCCCGCATAATCAAGGTTTCTCAGGGAATAGGCCACATCATCCTGTATCTGTTCGATCCGCCGGTCTGTGAGAATCCGTATCATATTCCCGGTGGTGGACACATAGCTCTCGCCTCCATAGCTGCCGGGGCTGTCCATATAAATCAGAAACAGTACGCCGCTGGCTTTCCTGCCTGTGCCCAGGCCGTTCTGGTCGTAAAAATCATCTGCATATTCCCTGGCTGTATGGCTTCCGTCATTATAAGCAGTGACCACAGCCACGTCCATCCCGGTCTTTTTCCTGCACTGGGCAATCCGTTCCTCCAGGGCTCCGGCTTCCTCCGATGTCATAAGGCCCGCTCCGTCGAACAGTCTCCGGGCATTCTTGCGGTTCTGATCCTTATCATAGGTCTGGGACTTGTGATATACCCCGGATTCCTGTGCCCGGGAATCCAGTATGTTTCCCGCTCCGCTCCAGACTCCCAGCCACACCACGGCCGCCGAAACTGCCAGGAGCCTGAGCCATCTAACCATTCTGCGTCCTGTCATCCTAAGAAATACCCTCCTGTCATAAGTAATAAAAACAGCGGAAGGAATACAGAGAAAAAGAGAATTATAATCTTCTTCCTGTCCACAGGCAGCTTTCCGCAGATTTTTCCGGTCTGTCCGTTAAGGGCGAAATAGTATATCTTTCCCCTGGCCTTGTCATTATATGTAAGGGTCCATACGGGAAGCAGGGCATAACTCCATTTCTCATCCCGTATGCCTGCTTCCTTTTTGCGTACCTGCATACTGCTGTAGCTCCCGGCCTGGTCCTGAAGGCTTTGAAGGGCAAACTGCCTGACCTCTGTCTGCACGTCCAGCACAAACTGCTCCTTCTCCATATCCCGGTTCTCGGCCAGGAATCCGGAAAGATAACCCATGGAGAAATTCTCTTTGTCATTCATCCTGTATGGAAGCACGCTGTCAACCAGCTGCCTGTTGGCCTTACTCAGGCCATTTCTGGCCACATGGTCCACCTCCATGGTTCCCTGGCGTTTTACATCGTATACGGTTGTCTCTGTATACCTCATGCCTGCGGTATCCCATGTCCTGAGCCTGGTCCCCTGGGCGTCCAGCTCGCCGTCCACCCGGCAGCTGTAAAGCCAATAGGGGAAATAAACCCCGCTCATGCTCTCAATCTGTTTCTTATTGTAAAATGCCTCCGGCACATACCTTTTTCTCCCTATCCACTGGGAAAAAATCTCCTCTGCCTTCTGCCTGTCTATCTGGAAGGGAATCACATAATCCGGCCTGAACTGCCCTTCCAGCCGTCCTGCCAGTACCACCGGATTATGGCAGTAATAGCAGAAGGCGGCCGCGGTGGTCTCGTCCGTCACAATCTGGGAGCCGCAGCTGGGGCAGGTATAAAGAACCGGCTGAGCCTCAGCGCTGCCTGGTTCCCGGCGGTTTGGCTCACGGCAATCCGGTTCCTGGTATTCCAGTTCCCGGCGGTTCATTTCCGGGCTCAGGCGTTCCAGTTCTTCCTGGGTAAAATCAGACAGGCAGTATTCGCAGTGGTATTTCTGTGAAGCCGGGTCAAATACAAGGCCGCCGTCACAGTTGGGGCATTTGTAGGTTATGGCTGCCATATTCTCTCTCTCCTGTAATCAATGCCTTTAGGGCCTTGGTTTCCCGCATTCGCTGCAGAACCTTCCTGTATTAATGTTTCCGCAGTCACAGGTCCACGGTGCATCGGGACGGCGATGTCCGCACTCGACGCAGAACTTGCCTGTATTGGAAGTCCCGCAGCCGGGGCAGAGCCATGCCCCGGACGGCTGGGTTCCGGGCATCTGGCCGGTCATTCCCCCGCCGCCCGGCTGTGCCCCTGCCATCTGGTTCGGCGCAGCCCACTGGCTGCCGGACGGCTGGTCCCCCATGGGCTGGCTTACCGGAGCCTGGTTCATCTGCATCTGCTGCATGTTGGTGTTGGATGCCGCGCCCATGAAGCCGCCGCCTATCTGCATTCCCATCCCCATGCCCATAAAGCCGGCCATAGCTCCGCTGTCGTTGGATCCCGCGTTTTTGAGCCCCTCCGCAATGGTGGTCTGTACGTAACCCTCCCTGATTGACGGGTCGCCCATCATGGCTCCCCGGTTCCTCAGGTTAATCAGATTCTGGGATTCCTCGTCGTAGGTAATACTGGCAATCCCCACTGCCTGTATCTCCATCCCTCTCATCCGGGTCCATTCCTCATCCAAGGTATGGGCCATATACTGTCCCAGCTCCCGGCTCCTGGAGGCGACATAGGATATCCTGGTGCCGTCTGCCGACATCTGGTTGATGGATGTCTGAAGAGCCTCCAGGAATTCCGACAGGTATTGTTCATTGATAGAGTCTATTTCCACATGGTCTGCATTCTTTGGGATAACCTCAGCGTAAAACTTAATGGGGTCCGTGACTTTGATGGAGTACGTTCCATGGGCCCTCAGGAACAGCTCCGCATTGTAAAAGCTGTCAAAATAATTCACCGGGTTGCGGGTGCCGAATTTGATTCCCTTTATCTCCTGAAGATTCACATAATATACCTTCTGAGCCCCAGGTGTCACGCCTCCAAAACGGATACGGTTAAATGACTCCTTCAGAGCCTCACCAAACTGCCCGTTAAACATGGAGGGCATGGAGGAATGGCTGACCTTGTAATAGCCTTCCTCCGCCGTATAATCCACTATCCTTCCGCCGTCCACCAGCATCATGAACTGGTTGGGATACACATGGATGACGGAACCGTCTGACACGATATCAGATGACCCCTTTGTATTAGATCCCTTTCCCCTGCGCACCTGGACGCCTCGGACAAAGACGGTTCTGTCCCCCATACCATCCGGCTCTATGGCCTCCAGCCACTGGTCGGCCAGGGCTCCTCCCACTGCTGTGGTAACTGCTTTAATGATTCCCATGATTAATCCCCTTTCTTAGCTGCCTTCTTCTGTCTGCGCCTGCGCTTAACCGGCTCAACTGCCTTGATAGCCGCCCAAATCATCAGCGCGGCTATGGCCAGCTGAATCACAATGCTGATGATAATCCAGTTCTTCATCACAAAGCCGGTGGACTGCATCCCAAAATAACCTGCCATCTTGGCTGTGGGCGTGCTGCCTCCCATCTGTCCGTTTATGATTGTATAAAATGTAGCCGCAGGATTGAGAAGCAGCAGATAAATCACATTTCCCGATGATGGTTTGACCACATTTTCCCCGAAACCATAGGCCGCCACTGAATTGCTTATATTCATGGAGGACAGGGAGAGTGAAAACTTATTTATAAAGTATGTCCCGGCCACCACGGCTATAAGCACTCCATAGGTAACCACCGTGGATATGGTAGACCGCTTGAACAGGGCCGAGAAACAGATTCCCAGGCTTCCCGCAAAAAAGGCCACCGTGATATAGCACAGAAGGAGAGACAGGATATCCTGCCATGTGATTCCCCCATAGACAAATACCATGGCCACCGCCGGGAAGCTGGACACAATCAGTAAGAGCAGCGTGCTCAACGCGCTCATCAGCTTCCCGATCACCACCTGGGATGCCGTCATCTGGGTAGTGAGCATCAATTCCAGGGTCTGCCGCTCCCGCTCCCCGCTTATGCTGGCCGCTGTCACGGCCGGCACTATGAACATCAGCAGTATAAACTCAATGGTGGTGACAAACTCATACATATCCATGAAGCTGCTGTACTGTATGACCGCCGCGGACTCCACCTGGGCCACAGCGGAATACATATTGAGCAGTGTGACCATGGACAGGATTCCATTGAACAGCACGATGATGAGGGGCAGCCGGATACTTCTGGAGCTGACCTTCATCTCCCGGCTATAGACCGGATTTCGCATCATATGACAACACCACCCTTTCCTCTTCATGTTCTGTCAGCTGCATAAATACGGATTCCAGGCTTCCCTTTTCCCGGGTGAATCCGTTGACCAGCACATCGCTGTCAATCAGCTGCTGGAGCAGCAGGGCCTCGTCCTGGGCATCCCCCGCAAACCGTACGCAGATATCCTGTTCACGCAGGGATATGGTCTGCACACAGGGATGGCTCTTAAGAATGGACAGGGCCTTGTCAATGTTGGTGAACACGGATATAACCAGCGGATTGGAGGTATTGACCCTGGACAGGATATCGTCTATATTTCCCTCCAGCACCATCCTTCCCTGGTCTATGATACCTATATCCGTACAGAGCTCGGACAGCTCGGACAGGACATGGGAACTGATTACTATGGTCTTGCCCGATTCCTGGAGCTCCTTTAATATCTCCCTGAACTCAAAGCGGGTCCTGGGATCCAGCCCCGATGTAGGTTCATCCAGTATGAGGATGGACGGATCGTGAATCAGGGCCCTGGCCAGGCACAGTCTCTGCTTCATGCCCCTGGACAATCCGTCCACGAAGAAATCCAGCTTATCCTCCAGCCCCACCTGCTCCAGCAGGGCCGTGTATCTCTTCCTTGCCACCAGGCCGCTTATGTGGTGGCAGGCCGCAAAGAATTCCATGTACTCCGACACGGTCAGGTTATCGTACACCCCGAAGAAATCCGGCACATAGCCAATCATGGACTTAAGCTTTCCCAGATCGGCACGGGCGTCCATGCCGTTTATGGTAATCCTGCCTTCCTCCGCCTCCAGGAGCCCTGTCATGATTTTAATGGTAGTGGTCTTTCCGGCTCCGTTGGGCCCCACGAACCCGTAGAGGGCGCCGGTCTCCACCGTCATGTCCAGGCCGCTTAACGCATGGTATTTTCCGTATATCTTGTGTAATCCTCTTATTTCCAGCATCATTTACTCCTTCCTGTCACAGTCAGTATGGGCAGCATGATATTCCAGGTGTAATCGCCGGTGGCATCGTACACATACTTGATGGTCAGGGTATTTCCCGGGGACAGGTATGGCTCCAGCGCCTCCCTGTCATAAGACTGGACGTGGGTATCCATGGAATCATAGGTGCCGGTATTGTAGTTATAGAAATACATATTGCCCGCAAATGGCACCGTATAGTAATACCGCATGCTCTGCACCACCTCATCGCTCATCTGATGGAAGGACAGCTTCTCCACCTCGATGTCATTTCCCAGATAATACTCTAACATGACCGGAGTCAGGCCGTACATGCTGTTGTTGGACGCATAATACTCGCCTGAAAGCACATTGGGCTGCTTCTGGAGCGCGGATTTGTATATCATGCCGTCCTGTTCATAATTGACATCAATGGAGGAGGTAAGCAGGGTGGAACCATATGTCTCATAGTTGGAGGACTTTAAGAATCCTGTCTCCTCCTTCTCATTGCTGAATCCCAGTACCCTGGCCTCTGAGTGATAGCCTGACAGATAGTTTCCCATATAGAAGGACAGAAGGTTGGTCCTCTCCAATGCCTGCACATAGGCCGCGTCCCGTATATCCTTGTCCTCTTTATAGCGGGAGGCCCCGGTGATCTGCTCTGCCATGGCATAACCGAAATTGGTGATTCCGTATATGACCTTCATGCCGTCCAGACTTACGGTCTCTCCCGGCTCCATGTGCCCAATGAGAATCATCTGATTATACAGAAGGATGGCCACATTATCCACTTCCTGGCCGTAATTGTTGGTCAGGGTCCCTGTCACCTTACCGTCAAAGGAATTCACATCTCCTGTAAATCCCTCCTGCTGTCCGTTTTCCATGCGGCGCTCCATCATGAAGAATTTTGAGTTGAACGCGCCCACATTGTCGGACCTGACCCTGGTGCCCTCATCATCATAATGTATGGTTATGGACGGTGTCTCCTCACCCGTGAATTTGGGCAGGGGACCCATATTGTAGTAGGCGCTTCCCGTAAGGGGATACAGGGTGTATTCCGGGTTCAGCGTTACGGAATACGGTTTATTATAGGGGGCCCGCATGTTGATGAATGTGGTTTCCGATATCTCATCCCTGTCCGTATCCTTTATGGTCGCATAGGTGAAGAAGGGCCCTGTAAACCGCGTACTCATGCCCATGAGAAGAACCATGCCGGTACAGCACAGGGACAGAATCCCCACGGACAGCTGGTAATACTGGCGCATTCCCCTCTGTTTCCAGAAGAAGTAGAGGCCGGGTCCGGCCAGAGCCACATAGGCCACCGCCAGTGTCACATACAGGCCCACCTTTGGAAGATTATTGATATTTCCTGTATTTATCAGCCCCTGGACTGACCAGAACTGGCTGGATGTGCTTCCGTCCATGGCGCTTGCCAGCCCGTTTATCTTATCCTCGCCCAGAAGGGTGGTGAACAGGTTGTCAATATAGGAGATATTGGCCTGGCAGAATTCCTCTATGTCCACAAAATCATACATGGCAACGGCTGCCAGTCCGTTCCCCACGGAAACTGACGAGAGGACTGACAGCTCGTCGCTGCCCAGCACCTCGGTGCCGCCTTTCAGCATGACATCCGTGCAGACCAGAGGGATGGAAGCGCCTTCAGGCCGGTCCACCGCATATTCCACACCCATGTTGATGACCCGCTCGTCGGGTTGGGGAAGGGGCTGCTCCAAAAGTTCCTTGCCAAATCCCCTCAGGGTATCCTCTCCCCTGTCGCCGGTTCCTATGAGCAGAACACCGCCCTTACGGACCCACTCCCACACAGCCTCTATCTGCTGCCCTGACAGCTTTCCGGAATCAAAATCCGTTATCAGCAGCACATCCAGCTGGTCCAGCCCCAGTTCCGACGCCGGCAGAGCGGCTGCCGTCATCTCGATGGTCTTGGTCCTGAGGGTGCTGTAGTTAATACCCACGCCATTAAAATACAGAAGCTCCGCTGGGTTGTCACTGAGTACGCCGATAAAAAGCTCTGCCGTCTCCAGGTTCAGATTCAGCTTCAGGCGTTTGCTCACCACCTCATTTCCATTCTCATCCAGCACACGCACATACATCTGGTCTACCCTTGCCCCCAGGGATATGCTCACTGATTTGTTCACGCTTTCGCCGGGTTCAATTTCAACCGGATACTCATACCGGTATACATCATAATCCAGGTTCATGTTATATCCCTGAAAATCCGACTCCATGGCCAAAATACACAGGGTTCCCTTAAACGCCTGTGAGGACTGGCTGGACAGCTCGATTTTAAGGGGCAGGAAACGGCCGCTTTTCGCTGCATTCTGATAACCGTAGACCACGTCCATGGCAACGGGTGGTTCCACGGTTTCCTCCTTGGCAGCCGTACTGTCCGCCCCAAAAGCCTGAACTCCCGGGGACTGGACCGTGACAGAGGCCGCCAGCATTAAGCCAAAAAGGGTGCTTTTCAGCGCCCTTTTTATTTTCTCCGGAAATATCCGCATGTTACACTTCCTCATCCTATATTCTCCGTTCAAGTCAGCTAATAGTTCCAAAATTCTCTTTATTGATGTCAAAATTCACCTGAAGCTTTACCGTGAACACAGTGCCGTCCAAATCGCTGGTCACATTGATGGTACCCCCGTGCATGTCCACGATTTCCTTTGCAATGGCAAGTCCCAGACCCGTACCACCCGTACTGCTGGACCGGGACTGTTCCACCCGGTAAAACTTGTTGAATATCAGAGGCAGCTCCTCAGGCGGTATGACGTAGCCGTAATTTGTAATGGAAACCGTCACCACATCCTCCTGGGCCAGTATCTTTACCAGGACTCTTTTTCCATCAGCGCCATACTTGATGGCATTGCCAATCAGGTTGTCGAACAGACGGGCCAGCAGATTGCCGTCAGCTGTTATAATTTTAGCCGGTACATTGCTCTGCAGGTCATATGACAGGTTCTTTTCCACAAAGTTCGGATATGCCTCCTCCAAAAGCTGTCCCAGCAGCTTTACCACATCCAGCTGGGATACGTGCATGGATATCCTGCCGTAATTGAGCTTTGTAAATCCAAACAGATCTTCAATCAGCTTCTCCAGGCGGCGCGCCTTTCCGTATGCGATTTCTATGTACTTGTGCTGCATCTCAGCCGGTATCTTGCTGTTGCCGGCCAGCAGCTCCAGGTATCCGATGATGGATGTAAGGGGTGTGCGCAGGTCGTGGGCCACATTGGTTATGAGCTCGTTTTTGGTGCGCTCCGATTCCCTCTCCTTATCCATCAGCTCCCGGATATCCTCCACCATCCTGTTAAGGTTGGCAGCCATGCTGGAGAACTCGTCGTCCCCAATCACATCAATGGTGGTGTTCAGGTTGCCTTCTGATATGCTCTGAACCGCATCCGATATATTGCTGATATAGCGGATATAGGGTTCCTGCAGAATCATAAAGGTCACCGCGAACAGCGCCAGTCCGGACACCACATAAACCAGCACTACCGCCACATGGTAATCCAGCACAGCCTGAAGCAGGCGGTTCATACGTCCGGATTCCTCCATGTATCTGGCAATCATGGACACGTTGGTCACCAGAAATATTTCCACCAGGCAGGAAATGACGGCGCTGTATATAATGTTGGTGATAACCCGGGTATGGTAGCGCCTGCTCATATCACTTTTCAATTTTATAACCTACTCCCCACACTGTGGTGATGATTTTATTCTGTCTGGTGTCCTCTTTCATCTTGCCTCTCAGGCGTCTGATATGTACCATGACCGTGTTGTTGGCCTCATATACCTTTTCATTCCACACCCTCTCGAATATCTCGTCGGTGCTGAATACCTTGCCCGGGTTGGAAGCCAGCAGGTACAGGATATCGAACTCAATGGGTGTGAGCTTGATTTCCTCATCGTCCACAATCACTTTATGGTTATCCTTGTTAATGGTCATTCCCTTTATGGTTATCTCGTTGTTGGCCTTTTCCTTGGAAGCGCTGTTCGGGTTTAGCTGGGTGTAGCGGCGCAGCTGTGATTTAACCCTGGCCGTCAGCTCCAGCGGGTTAAAGGGCTTCACCACATAGTCGTCCGCCCCTGTTCCCAGACCTAATATCTTATCTAAATCCGTGGACTTGGCACTGAGCATGATAATCGGGATGTTGTTGGTTTCCCTTATCTTCTTACACATCTCCAGGCCGTTCATCCCCGGCATCATAATGTCCAACAGCACCAGGTGTACCTCTTCTTTGGAAAGAATTTCCAGCCCCTTGGCGGCATTCTCTGCCTTATACACTTTATAGCCATCACTTACAAGATAGATCTCAATCAAATCCGCAATCTCTTTTTCATCATCTACTACCAGGATATTTATATCGGGCATGATGTCCCCTCCTCATATGTTAACTTATATGACCTATTCTAACATAATATATCAAGGTTTTCCTTACTTTTTTCTTGAAAAATTGTGGGAAATTCTGTTACAATACACCGGGCCTCCCTATAATGGTAATATCTTCTTTCATTTGTATACTTTAAATAAAAATAGACTGAAAAATAGGATTTTTTGCAAATATTTGTGTTCTGTCACAATAGAAAAAGAAGTAAATTATGATATAATCATTTCATGAACATTATAAAAATTTTATAAATTTTTAGGAGGTGGGGATCATCAAGATAGTGACTGTCATGGACAATCTGGCCGGAGAACAAAAAGCCATGAAGGCAGAACACGGATTGTCCTTCTATGTGGAGACAGGGGATATGCGCATCCTCTTTGACTTCGGAGCAGGCAGACACGCCCTGGAAAACGCCCTCAGACTGGGTATCCGTCCGGAACAGGCAGACATTGCAGTGGGGAGCCACGGGCACTATGACCATGCTGCGGGTTACAGGGATTTTGTGGCGGCAGGCCTTAGCTGTCCCCTGGTCACGGGAAACGGGTTCTTCGAGGAAAAATATGCCAGAAACGGACTCAAGGCAACCTATCTGGGTACGGGATTTGACAGCCTGTTTCTGGAGGAACACGGCATCCGGCATATGGTGTGTGAGTCTGTCCTTCCCATCGGCAGGGGGTGCTGGGTCATGGGAGGCATAAGGCGGTCCCATGACTTTGAGACAGTCCCGGAGCGTTTTGTGATACGGGACAAGGACAGATGGAAGCAGGATTATTTTCAGGATGAGGTCTGCCTTGTGCTGGAGGAGAGAGGTGAGCTGGTGGTTATCGTGGGATGCAGCCATCCTGGCATCCTTAACATCCTGGATACGGTAAGGCAGCGCTTCTCCCAGCCCATACGCGCCGTGGTGGGAGGGACCCACCTGGTGGAGGCTGACCGGGAACGCATACACAAGACCATCCGTACCATGAAGGAGCTGGGCATCGGACTTCTGGGCTTTAACCACTGCTCCGGGGAACTTTTACGAAGCATGATGGCTGAAAACCCGGAACTGAACACCGTGTATCTGGGCGCGGGCGACTGCCTGTTCCTCTGATTCCTTTGATACTTTTAATTCCCTGATTACATCGGGGACGCATCTGGCGGCGGGAGGAAGATATGTTGGAATTTTCCAGTATGGCACAGGATTTCGTGGAGGCTACCTCCTCCCTGGTGGGAGGGCGCACCATCAACATCATGGACCGGGAAGGTACCATTATCGCCTCCACGGAAAAGGAGCGCATCGGCACCTTTCACCAGGGCGCGGCCGAGGTCATTGCCACCGGAAAGCCGGTTCTTATTGAGACAAAGGATCTGCCCCGGTATCCCGGCGCAAAGGAGGGCTATAACATGCCCATCTTTCTGAAGGATGAGCTGATTGGGGTGGTGGGCATCTTTGGATGCGAGGAGCAGATGCTGAACGTAGCCAATCTTCTGAAGGTCTATGTGACACAGCATTTTGCCCAGCAGGCCATGGCACAGAAACAAAACGTGGAATCTGAGGTAAGGAACCGCCTTCTGAGCCTGCTGCTTCTCGGAGACACGGGGCAGATGGAAACCATTTACCAGCTGTCGGCTCTGATTCCGGTCCAGCTGGTGTTTCCTGTAAAGGTTATTATGATACGGGCATGCAAACGGAAAAATACCAGGGAGCAGATGAACCACTACACCCAGCTCTTCCAGAACATGATGTGGCAGGGTACTCTGGACCGTTCAAGAGATGTGTTCGGCATCCAGAACAATGACTGCATCATCATCCACAGTGTTCCCAGACAAGGGAAGGGAGACGAGGCCCTGGACAAAATCATAGCCCAGGTGGTCCGGGTGGAGGAACTCTGCATTGCTGTCAGCGGTACCTGCGCACGGCTGGAGGACATTCCCGGCGGTATGAAGGAATCCAATACCCTGATTTCCATGGAGGGCGGACCTGTCCGTAATCTGGAGGACAGCCAGGTCAAAATTCAGTATCTGCTTTACAAGTCCCTGATTCACGGCGGTACGAAGTATGCGGAAATGCTGTACCGTAAACTGACAGCCAGCCAGGACGCCAGGCAGGCCGAGGTTCTTCTGATGACTGCCAGGATATATTACCAGGAGAACGGCAGTGTGCAGAAGGCGTCCGAACGGCTTCATCTGCACAAAAATACCCTTCTTTACAGGATGAAACGGCTGTTCCAGCTGCTTGACCTGGAAAACGAGACTCCCTTTACCAGAGAATTTCTGATCCGTCTGATTTTCATATATCATCCGATAGATGATATCACTTAAACATATTTGAGGAGGTTTTACAATGTCAGGTTTATTTATATTCTTAGTTATATTTCTGGCCGTAGTTTGTATGGTATTGGCCATATCTAAATTTAACCAGCACCCGTTCATAGTACTTACGGTTATCGCCATCGCCGTGGGCCTGGTCTGCAAAATTCCCACAGAGGAAGTCATCAACACAGTAAAAAGCGGTTTCGGCAACATACTGGCCAGCATCGGTATCGTAATCCTGGCAGGAACCATCATCGGGACCATCCTTGAAAAGACAGGTGCTGCCCTGACCATGGCCAACACCATTCTCAAGCTGGTTGGAAAGAAAAACAGCGTTCTGACTATGGCCATCACCGGCTATGTGACAGGCATCCCTGTATTCTGCGATTCCGGCTTCGTCATCTTAAGCCCGATCTCCAGAGCCCTGGCCAGCCAGAGCAATGTATCCCTGGCCGTCATGGCTACCGCCCTGTCCGGCGGCTTATATGCAACCCACTGTCTGGTTCCCCCTACCCCTGGCCCTATTGCCATGGCCGGTACCCTGGAAGCCGATTTGGGATTGACCATACTGGTGGGCCTTCTGGTATCCATACCAGCCACCTTATCAGCGCTGTTCTATGCCAAAAAGGTATCCGGCAAAATTGATATTCCTGCCAACCCTGAGTACACGGTGGATGAACTGCTTCAGAAATACGGCAAGCTGCCCGGCGCACTCCACAGTTTCTCGCCCATCCTGCTTCCCATCGTACTGATTGCACTTAAATCCGTAGGCGATTTTCCAAGCGCTCCCTTTGGAGACGGAGTTGTGAAGATGTTGTTCTCCTTTATCGGTAATCCTGTTATTGCCCTGATTTTAGGCGTGTTCCTGGCCATGACCCTGGTTCCGGCTGCTGAGAAGAAAAACACCTTATCCTGGATTACTGAAGGTGTCACCAATTCCGCGGGCATCCTGGCCATCACCGGCGCAGGCGGCGCATTTGGAGCCATCCTTCAGAAACTGCCTATTGCAGATACCCTGAGCGCATCCCTTCTGGGTCTTGGTGTGGGCGTTTTCCTTCCATTCATCATTGCGGCCCTGTTAAAGACAGCCATGGGAGCTTCCACCGTTGCCATGATTACCACCTCCGCTATGATTGCGCCTCTGATGCCTGCCCTGGGATTTACCACCCCGCTGGCAAAGGTACTTGTCATTATGGCTATCGGAGCCGGTTCCATGACCGTATCCCATGCCAATGACTCCTACTTCTGGGTGGTATCCCAGTTCTCTGACATGGAGACAAAGGATGCCTATAAGTGCCAGACCGGTATGACCGGCGTTATGGGTATCGTGACCATTATCATTGTGTTTATACTTTCTCTGGTGTTCTGTGGTGTCCATAGCTAATGTCTGCAGAACAAACACTATTTTCCCGGTTCCGGTAGATCCTATCTGCCAGGATGCGGCTTGGGCAGCGCCCCTCCCGTTCCCGAAGCCATCGCCTGGAGGTTTCCGGCTTCATTGCAGCCATCAAAGGCCCCTTACAATAAGCCGGACAAAGGGCCGGCTGGCGCTGACAATACGATCAGGAATCCTTAATAGCAAAATACAGGTCCTTAAGAACGATGATATAACTCTATAGACTGATCAAATGCATTTTTCTCATAACACATTTTCTCCTGTCCCCGGCCTACAGCACCGTATATTCTTGCATCCATTTTAGGAACGGAATAGCGGTCGAACCATCCTTCCAGTTCTATCTTAAGGCTCCTGATCTGCTCTTCAAATTCCGGATTTCCGAAGAGGTTGGTTTCCTCATCCGGGTCCTTTGACAGGTCATAAAACTCGCAGGGGCTGTCTCCGTAGCGGTGGATATATTTTAAACTTCCCTTTTTTATCATACGGGTCTTGCTGTATTCGTCAAATACAACAATCCGGTCTTCATATTTTTCCGCTGGATGATTGATCTGCTCCAACAGGCTTTTTCCCGGCTGTAGCGGCTCCAGCTCATATTTGCATCCTGCCAGTGACAGGATAGTAGGGAAAATATCATACTGTCCGGCCATAGCAGAACAGGTGGATCCAGGTGCTTCGCATTCGGGAACTTTAATGATAAATGGAACTTTTACGGATGAATCATACATATTTGGCGGATAGGTACCGTTTCCTTTTCCCCAGATTCCGTGCTGCCCCAGGTTCATACCGTTATCGGAAGTAAAGATGAGCACTGTATCCTCTTCCAGCCCATGGGCAGCTACCCGGTCCATGATCTTTCCTACGCCTGCATCCATGGCAGAGATAGCGGCATAATATCCCGTAAGATATTCCCTTCTCTTCTCAGGTGTATCACCGATCGGACAGGTATTATTTGCCTGCCATGGATGAATAGGAAGAGCCTGTGTATCTTTAAATTCGCAGTCCTTATACAGATCCCTGAATTTCTTCGGGTGTTCACTTGCATCCCAGGGGCTATGAGGCGCTGTATAATGGACACTTAAATAAAATGGGGCCCCTTCTCCTGAAAGCCGGTCCAGATACTCTAAAGCATGGTTTGTGATGGTATCTGTAATATATTCATGGGAAATGGATAACTCTCCGTCTTCAAATATATCTGCATCATAATAATGGCAGCCGCCTCTTCCAATGGTAAAATAATACTCAAATCCCTTTTTCTTTGTAATATTATCTCCCATATGCCATTTTCCGCTTAAAGCACAGTGGTAACCATTTTCAGCCAGATATTCCATATAGGTTTTATGGCCTTTCAGGTAATCAATGGACTTGTCTTCCATATCAAATCCATCCATCATTGCCATATGAGGATATTTCCAGGCATCCAGATTTCCCTTCCTCAACCAGTCCTGTATGCCATGGCAGGAAGGGATCTTTCCAGTTACGATACTGGCTCTTGCCGGTGAGCAGACCGGAGAAGTGCAGTAGAATTCATCAAAGGTCACTCCCGACTCTGCCAGGCGTTTCAGATTCGGGGTCTTAATATCATGGTTTGTCTCAGATTCTACAGCCCATGCCCCCTGGTCATCTGTAATTATAAAAATAATATTTGGTTTCTTTTTCATGCTTCTCATCCTTTCACGCCGCCTGCTGTCAGGCCTCCGATATAATACTTCTGGGCCGCCAGGAATATGGCAAAAATAGGCAGGATAGAGATTACGCTTGCAGCCATGATCAGACTGTATTTAAGCCCTGTCTCATCCATAAAATTTACCAGTCCCAGATTGATGGTGTACAGATCCTTGTTATTAATAAAAATCAGTGCATTGTCGTAATCATTCCAGCTCCAGGTAAAGAAAAGAATGACCAGTGTTACCAGTGCCGGTTTGCACAAGGGCGCAATGATCTGAAAACAGATCCGCAGATCCCCCGCTCCGTCGATCCGGGCCGCTTCCGAAAGCTCCTCCGGGATCTGCAGCATATACTGCCGCACCATAAATACACCGTAAATAGAGAATGCGGCGGGAAGAATCAGCGCCCAGTGGGTATTGTAGATTCCGATTTCCTTAAACATTAAAAGCTTGGGAACCATCAGCAGCTGATGAGGAATCATCATGGTAGCCAGGTAGAGCAGAAAAATCTTATCCCTTCCCGGAAACTTCAGTTTTGAAAATCCATATCCCGCAAGAATGGAAGTAGTCACTGCAAATACCACAGAAAGCAGAGTTACTTTTGCAGAATTAAGGAACATCAGGGAATAACTGTATTTTCCGAACCATACCTCTCTATAATTCTGCAGGTTCAGATAATCCGGAATCAACCGGAAAGGAACTGCGAATACATCTGCCTCACGCTTAAAGCTTGCTGATATCATCCATATAAAAGGAACGGTACAGACAATTACCATAAACCACAGGCAGGCGGTACATATAATCTTTGCTGTTTTATGATTTTTGTTCATTTTACCTTGCCTCCTTATGCCTCATTCCTTTTCTGGATACGGAACTGGATCCAGGTGATGAAGAAAATAATCGCCAGAAGGACAATTCCCTGAGCGGATGCAAATTCCAGCTTTCCGAACTGGAATGCTGTGCGGTAAATATTGTATACAAGCATGGTAGTTGCAGTTCCCGGTCCGCCATGGGTCATCAGGTTGATCAGTCCAAATACCTTAAATGAATTGATAATGGATGTGATCACAATAAAAAATGTAGTACCGGATAACATGGGAATCGTCACATACCAGATCCGTGCAATACCATTGGCTCCGTCAATGGCTGCAGCTTCATACAGATCTCTTGGCACATTGATCATACCGGAAAGAAACAGGATCACTGTATATCCCAGGTTCTGCCAGATACAGATCAATACAATGGCGGGAAGGGCCCAGCGAAGGTCTGACACAAAAACAGGCGGATTTTCCATTCCTATTTTACGAAGCAGATTTAAAATGGGGCCGTTATTAGAAAACAGCGCCAGCCATACAGCGGATATTGCTACAATATTTACAATATAGGGTAAATACAGACCTAACTGTACGAATTTTTTTCCAACCACATATTCATTTAATACATAAGCCACCATAAATGAAAGTACAATCAGAACAGCTACATAACTTACAGTAAAAACAATATTATTGATGAGGGATGCCCTAAACCACGCATCCCTCCACATTTCCACATAGTTGGAAAATCCCTGGATCCTGATTCCCTTGATTCCCTTGGAATAATCCCATTTGGATATGCTTATAATAAAACTGAAAAGCATGGGAACTGTCCAGAATATAAGTACACCAATCAGATTGAGCCCTATGAAGGCATACCCCTTCATAGCAGATTTTGCCTTCTTGATTTTTCGTTTATTCATAGGTATCACCTGCGCTACTGTTCCTGGGCGATCTTCTCATCCGCTCTCTTCTGGGCAATTTTCAGAGTATCCTCCACGGACTGGGCTCCGGCAAATACCTTATCAAATTCCTCTGTTAGAATGGTATTGATCTCCGCAGCGGCTGTCATATTTTTACGGATGGAGACATCACTTCCTGCCAGATATACATCTTTTGCACTCTCCATATCAAACAGCTCCTGCTGATTACCAAATATAAGGGAAGCCACCTTATCTGCATCATACTTCTTACATGCCGGAATTCTCGCATAAGGCGCCACATAATCCATGCCTTCCTCGATATACCACTTGATGAACTTCATGGCTTCCTGCGGATGCTCTGACTTGGAATTAACACTTAAGTCATCTGTATAAGATGTAGTATAATTGTGTTCCTGATCTGCGGACAATCTTGGCATTGGAGCGAAGCCTACCTTGAAATCATGAGGATAGTTAGCTGTATCCTTTACATCTCTCACTACCCAGTCGCCGAATATCATAGCTGCTTTTCCTGTCAGCAGCATGCTTGCGGGCGCCATTTTCTGTGTGGTCACATCTACATAGCTTGGCTCAATACCTTCGTTGACGCGCTGTAAATATTTCTCTGTTATATCTTTTACATCTTCTGTATCAATAAACGCTGATTTTCCGTCCGGGGCATACATCCAGTCCACTCCCAGCTTACTATTTAACATACGCAGTGCCGGCTGTCCCGCATCATATCCAGGGAAGAACCAGCCATAAACCTTGTTATTTCCTTCTCCTTTGGTGAGTTTTCTGGCTGTATCCAGGAATTCGTCATAGGTCCAGTCTTTGCTTGGATACGGTACGCCTGCTTCATCAAACATCTGCTGATTATAAAGGATCGTCTCTGTAATTCTCTTTGCCGGAAGACTGTAATAATGTCCGTTTATTTCTTTCTGGGAAATAGTATCCTCATAGTCTTCATCCAGCTTAAAGCCCGCGCTGTCAAATAATTCATCCAGCGGATAAGTATAACCGCTGTCAATTCTCTTCTTTAAAAGAACATCATTCATACTGAAGAAAACGTCAATAGAAGTATCTGACATCAACGTCATATCCAGCTTGGTATTTCCCGCATCATCATTGACATATCTTGTATACTCCACCTGAAGATTGGGATCTATCTTATTAAAAGCTTCACATACCTGTTCCGGCCCCATATTCTCCGCAAAGGATCCCCACCAGTGGAGCACCACCGGTTCTGCGGATGCCTCTGCCTTTGCCTCCCCTTTTTGATCGGTTGTGGAACCTGAACCGCCGCATCCTGCCATTACAGAAGCTGCCATAATAACAGACAGCCCCAACGCAACTGTTCTTCCTGTTTTCATAAACCATACCTCCTGCTGTTTGATGGCCCCATTATATACCGGTTCCTGCTTATAATGAACGCAGAAATAAAGGGGAAACTGGTAATTTTTTATGCACCTTTATTCGATTGGTAATTTCTTTTGCAAAATGGTAATTTTTTACGCGTTTTTCAAAGAAGCTTTTCTTTCCTGTCTTTTTTATTGTATACTCTATGTAAACACTTATGGGGAAACTTCAGTGAAAATCTTAACGAGGTTTACAAAAAAGCAGAGGTGCGGTGTGATTTGATGGAAAGGCGGTTTATAATGATGAAACAGACTTTTATGAAACTGAATCTGTCCTGCCGTCTGTTTCTGATCATTATCGTACTTTTTCTGATTCCCTATCTGTCCCTTTTTTCCTGGGCTTACAGGAAAGCGGAGATCATTATCCGTACCAAAGCACAGTCCCTGGAAAAAGAAAACCTAAGCCAGACAAGAAATGACATTGAGAACCTTTGCTTAAACATAGCCAAGGCTTCTGATTACCTGATCTCCCTGGATCATTACGGTGTACTCTATCGTGAATCAGAACAAAAGGGATATGCTTATTTAAAATGCTGGCAGTACGTAGATGAACAGATCCAGAATGCAAATAACGCCCTGTTAAACTCCAGTGCAGATATCAGCGTTCTTTCCAAAGACCGGCTTTTATACTCCACACTTTCTTACCAGAAATTCCGGTATCAGGATTTTTTCAGAGAACAGGTCGTTTCCACTACATATTTTTCAAATGCTCACAAAAGTTATCGCAATTTTGAAAATGACCAGACTTTTATTTCCTATATCAGAGAACTTCCATCCTTCTGTTCTCAGTCATATTATCTGGTGATCTCCATTCCGGCAAACAATTTTTCAAAGCTTCTTGGAACTGCTGCCGGAACCATGGAACTGACGGATTCAGCGGGCAATACCATCTGCGGAGTCCGTTCACCCCAAAATAACGAAAGCTTCCGGGAAGAAACCTCCATCTCCCTCTCCGGTTGGAAATTGGAAGATACCATTTCCACAGATTTTCTCTACAGGGACATTTACCAGCTGCGTCTGTTTACATTTGCTGTATCCTTAGTATTATTAATGGCATGCCTTCTGGTAACATTTTCTGCTATTTACGCTCAGTTAAGGCCTCTTTTAAAGCTGAAAGAGCAAATGGAGCTGGTGATGTCAGGCAATCTGAATGCGGAAGTGGCCACCACCAATTCCAGAGACGAGATCAGCAGTCTTTCTCGTACCTTTAACAACATGGTCAATGAAATCAGCCACCTGATCAATGAAATCCAGGTCACTCAGAAAAGAGAAAGTGAGCTGCGTTTTGAAATGCTCTTAGCACAGATCAATCCCCACTTTCTCTTTAATACCTTAAACTCTATTAAATGGATGTCAGTGGTATCCGGAACAGACCATATCACCACGACCATAACCTCTCTCGGACGCCTTCTTGAGATCAGTATGAACAAGGTTAATGATGTACTTCCGCTTGGCGAAGAACTGGAAAATATAAGAAGCTATATCCAGATCCAACAGGTACGGTATCCGGGACGTTTTGATGTATTTTACCATATAGATGATTCCCTTTTAGACTGCCGCACCTTAAAACTGATCTTGCAGCCTCTTGTGGAAAATTCCATTCTCCACAACATTGAGCACCGCGATTATCTTTCCATTGACATTTCCGGAAAGCTTTCTGAGGATCTTATTATCCTGTGTGTAAAAGATAACGGAACCGGTATGACAAAAGAACAGATGGAACAGATCTTAAAGCCTAAGACACATGCAGAAAAAGGCTATGTTTTCTCCGGACTGGGTGTATGCAATGTAGAAGAACGGATCCGGCTTGCATATGGCCCTGATTACGGATTAGAATATAACAGTGACGGCTATTCCTATACGGAAGTAACGATCACTTTTCCCCGACACCAGAAATCAGACCCATTATTACAGAAAGAAGCAAAACAATGATAAAAATACTGATCGCAGATGATGAACCACTGGTAAGAGCCGGTATTAAGGCAGTAATCCCCTGGAATGATCATGGTTTTGATGTAATTGGAGAAGTCTCCGATGGAAACGAAGCTTATGAAAAAATCCTGGCCCTGAAGCCTGATATACTGATCACAGACATAAAAATGCCTGGAATGGATGGTATCACGCTGCTTAAAAAGTTAAAACAGGAGAAAGTTTCCATACAATCAGTGGTGCTCAGCTGCTTTGACGAATTTGAACTGGTCAGAGAAGCTATGAAATACGGCGCCCGGGACTATATCCTGAAATTATCCATTGACCCGGCAAAGATCCTGGAAGTTCTCGGTGAGATCCGGCAGGATCTGGCTGACCTGCCGGAAAATGAGCCGCATTTTTCTTTAAATACTGATGATCTGAAATATCTCTTTATAAAAAAACTGCAGAACCGGGGATTCACCTCAGATGAACAGATAGAAAATGTGCTCCACAACATTCAGCTGACTATTTCCCTGAAAAATTATTACCTGATGCGTTTTACCTTTGAACCGGAAACAGCCAAAATACCGGATGACAACCGCAGAAAAATGATTTATAATCTGTTGAACCAGCTTTGCCAGCGCTACCCTGGGAATGAACTGTTTTCCCTGGATGAAAAAGGATATCTGATCATACAAAATGCAGAAAAAAATGATTTTCTCTGCCGTCAGATTTCTGCAGCCATGAAGCAGTATGCCAACCAGACCGTATATTTCGGCATAAGTCCCAGATTGAAGGATTATTCAGTGTTTAAAGACGGATTAATACAGGCGGACGATACATTAAACACCTGTGTTTTTTATGAAAAAACAGAACCTTTGACTTTCCAGATGCTTACATCTGCAGGTTTCCCATTTATTACCAGCTGCCTGGCCCAGAAGCTTTATATTTCTCTTTCCTCCGGCAACACAGAGAAATCCTGTGAGCTGATTTCCCGCTTTTTGCTCTGGCTGAAAAGCGGACTGTTCTTTTCTTCCCTCTGCTATTCTTATCTGGAGGAGATCCTGAATATTTATGTGCGGGTAGCAAGAGAACAGAATTTTTCCATTTACCAGATGCAGGACGGTGAAGCCGACATTTTCAGCCGGATCCGCCAGACGCACACCCTTCGCTCCTGCGAACAGGTCTTGTCCGGCTTTACCAGAAAGTTTACGGAATTCATCCGTGAAAAACGTTCCGGTGAACGCTCCGAAATCCTGAAGATCAAAGAATACCTGCAGCTTCATTACAGTGAAAATATTGACCTGAACCTGATTGCAGAACTGGTAAATATTACGCCGTCCCACTTAAGCAACCTGTTTAAAAAGGAAACGGGAGTGAATTTTTCCACTTATCTCACGGATGTCCGGATGAAGGCAGCCAGGAAGCTTTTACAGTCGCCGGAATTTCTGATCTATGAGGTTGCAGAAAAAACCGGATATTCCAATGCAGGATATTTTGGAAAAGCTTTTAAAAAATATTGGGGTATATCCCCGGAAGAATTTAAAAAAGAACAACGTTAGGAGTTTACATACTATGCCAGCTATCAGCGTACTTATCAAGCCATCCTCCGGGATGTGCAATATGCATTGTGATTATTGTTTTTATTGTGATGAAGCCCAGAAACGGCTTCAGAAGTCTTATGGATTTATGTCTGAAGAAACTTTAAAAAATGTGATCCGCAAGACAATCCTGCGGGCAGAAGGTGCTGTTGCCTATGCTTTTCAGGGCGGTGAGCCTACCCTTCGGGGAATTGATTTCTTTAAGAAAGCCATTGCTTATGAAACCCAGTATAACCGATACCATATACAGGTCCGCAATGCATTACAGACAAACGGATATCTGTTGGACGATGAATGGTGCCGCTTTTTAAAGGAAAATCATTTTCTGGTAGGTTTGTCTTTAGACGGGACAAAAGAAACCAATGACATGTACCGCCATGCTTCCGGCTGTGAATCTGTTTTTGACCGGATCTTCCAGGCTGCAAAACTGCTGGAAAAGCACGGAGTGGATTTTAATATCCTTACAGTAGTAACCAATAATACCGCTGCCCATATAAAAGAGATCTATGAGTTTTATCGGAAACAGAACTGGGACTACCAGCAGTATATTGCCTGCCTTGATCCCTTAGATGAAGAGCACGGAAAGAATTCCTATGCCCTCTCTCCTGAGCAGTACAAGGATTTCCTGATCACTTTATTCCATCTCTGGTACGAAGACTGGAAGAAGGGCTGCCAGCCTTATATCCGCCAGTTTGAAAATTATATTGGCATCCTCATGGGCTACCGCCCGGAAGCCTGTGATCAGTGCGGTGTATGCAATATCCAGAATGCAGTGGAAGCAGACGGCAGCGTTTATCCCTGTGATTTCTATGTATTGGATGAATACCGGCTGGGAAATTTTAATACGGACCAGCTGGATAGCATTGACCGGCGCCGTCAGGAAATCGGATTTATTGAACGTTCTAAAAAATTAAAAGATTCCTGCCTTTCCTGTTCCTATTACAATATCTGCCGGGGCGGCTGCCAGAGAAACCGGGATCTGGATCCTGAAAGCGGACTTTATGACAATTATTTCTGTGAAAGCTACCGCATATTCTTTGATGCCTGTCTGCCTCTTATGGAGGAGATTGCGAAAAAACAGAGTACTGAACGATAAGCCGGATTACTTTTACATTAAGCGAATCCCCAAGCCTTGCACGACCTAGGGATTCTTTTGAAACGTTTCTTTTGGAACGTTACTTAATTACTGCTCATAACCGGCTTAAACACCCTGCTCCTGGCCGGATCCTCCTCATCCGCGGACTCCTTAGCCATAAGGACAGCTTCCCTGCAGAACTGCTCCTGGGAATTGACCAGGACCTTGCCCCTCTTATCCTCCTTCTCGTAGCTGCCGTCCGGCTGAAGTATATGGGCCTTTACATTGTCCTCCAGCTCCACTTCCAGAATATGGATTACCTTTTCCCTTAATATCTCGTCCTCAACTGGGAACAGAATTTCCACCCGGCGGTCTAAGTTCCTGGGCATCCAGTCCGCGCTGCCCATGTATACCTCCGGGCTTGCGTCATTGAAGAAATAAAAGATACGGCTGTGCTCCAGAAAGTTGCCTACAATGGAGCGCACGGATATGTTCTCGCTGAGTCCCGGCACACCTGCCTTCAGGCAGCAGATGCCGCGGATAATCATTTCCACCTTGACTCCCGCGCAGGACGCCTCATACAGAGCTGTGATGATTTCCTTGTCACACAGGGAATTCATCTTGGCCATAATGTGGGCCGGCCGGCCGGCCCTGGCATGCTCCGTCTCCCTGCGTATCATGCGCAGGAACCTTCCCCTGAGCCAGAGGGGGGCCACAGACAGCTTATTCCAGGCCAGAGGCTCGGAATAACCGGACAGCATGTTGAATACGGCTGTGGCGTCCTCCCCTATCTGGGGATTGCAGGTAAGTATGCCGCAGTCCGTGTAGAGCTTGGCCGTGGAATCATTGTAATTGCCGGTGCCCAGATGTACATAGCGGCGGATTCCATCCTCCTCCATCCTTACCACCAGGGTAATCTTGCTGTGGGTCTTAAGGCCCACCAGACCGTAAATCACATGGCATCCGGCCTTCTCAAGCATCTTTGCCCAGTTGATATTGTTCTCCTCGTCAAAACGCGCTTTCAGCTCCACCAGCACCGACACCTGCTTGCCATTGTCCGCTGCCTCCGCCAGAGCCGCAATAATGGGAGAATTTCCGCTGACACGGTACAGGGTCTGCTTGATGGCCAGGACCTCCGGATCCCTTGCGGCGCTGCGCACAAAGTTCACCACCGGATCAAAGCTCTGATATGGATGGTGAAGCAGAATATCGCCTTTCCTGATATTGGTGAATATATCATCCTCATTCATAAGGGCCGGCACGGGCTGGGGCACATACCCGGGCACCTTGAACAGCTCAAAGCCTTCCAGTCCGTACATCCTCATAAGGAATGTCAGGTCCAGGGGACCGTTGATTTCAAAAATATCCTGGCTGTTGATGGACAGCTCCCTGCGTATAATTTTAAGGAGACGCTTATCCACATTGTCCTCGATTTCCAGGCGGATGGCCTCGCCCCACTGGCGTTTCTTAAGCTGCTTCTGGATTTCCTCCAGCAGGTCCACTGCCTCCTCCTCATCTATGGTAAGGTCGGCGTTCCTCATGATACGGAAGGGATGGGAGGCCACAATGTCATAATTGAGGAACAATGAAGGCATGTTCCGCTCTATGATTTCCTCCAGAAGGATGACCACCCTGCGCTCCTTGCCGTCCTCATCTATTTCCCTGGGAAGCTCCACAATTCTGGATATAACCGAGGGAACCTGCACCATGGCAAATTCCAGTTCCTCATCCTCGCCGCTCTTTTTCCTCAAAAGAGCGGCGATGTTCAGCGTCTTATTCCGTATCAGCGGGAAGGGCCTGGATGAATCAAAGGCCATGGGCGTCAGAACCGGATATACGTTCTTTTTAAAATACTCGTCCGTATAAGCAGCCTCTTCCTCTGTCATGTCCTCATGCTCTGTAATGATGCGCAGCCCGTTCTGTCTTAAGGCAGGCACCAGGGAACGGTTGTAGGTGGAATACTGCATGTCCACCAGCTCATGGGTCCTCTCGCTGATCCGGTCCAGCTGTTCCTGGGGCGTCAGGCCCGCGATGTCGGGCTTGGTGTACTTTGCGTGTACCATGTCCTTTAAGGAGGCCACCCGTACCATATAAAACTCGTCCAGGTTGGAGGCGGTTATGCTCAGGAATTTAAGACGCTCAAAAAGCGGGATGCTCTTGTCCCTGGACTCGCTGAGCACACGGTAGTTGAATTCCAGCCAGCTCAGTTCACGGTTAACATAATTCGTCGGATCCGCCGCAAAATCAATGGCTGCTGCTTCCTGTCCGGCCGCGGTATTTCCCTGAGCCGTATTATCCGCCTTACTACCGGACTCTGCCTTAATCCCGGCATTTCGCCTGGATGATCCGCCTTTTACCGAAGCTGCCCTTAATGTATCGGATTTCTCCGCTTTATTTTTCTCTACTTTAGCTTTTTCTGTCTTGGATTTAGATGCCTGAGGCTTTCCAGCTGATTCTGCCATATCTACACCCTCCTTTTCTGTCTGAGTATCGGCCTTATGCCAAATATCTCTTCAAAGAAATCCGCCTTCTGTTCAAAGGATGCGGCTTCCAACGCCATATTTCCCGGATAACCGGTGGTGATTACCAGTTCATTTTCCCGGATAGCCATGCGGCAGTCCACCAGCTTTCCCCTGTGGCTGCGGTCCATGGAATTGGCCAGACGCAGGATGGCTGTCAGCTTGGCAATGAGGATGGTGATGGCGTTGCGGCTCATTCCTGCATCCTCCTCCTGATGTACCTGGGTCTCCAGCTGTACCTTGTCATAATCGAAATCACGGATATTATACCGCACCACATTGGCGATGATTTCCCGCTCCAGATGACTCAGGCCGATGATTTCCGTGGACATGATTATGTTATAGGAGCATTCGTTGGAATTCCTTATGCTTATAAACTTTCCGCAGGCATGGAGCAGCACCGCAATCTGAAGCATCAGCCGCTCCCGCTGTCCCAGTCCGTGGAACTTCTTCATGTTGTCAAAAATACCCAGGGCATACTGTTCCAGCACCTGATTATGGCTGGTATGGCACTTGTAGCGCTTTGCAATGTTCCTGGACGCAGCCAGGATATCGTTCTCGAAATTGTGGCTGAACCTGACCAGCTTGTTCTCGTTGGCATATTCCGCCGCAATACCGTCACAGAGGCGGATACCGGGCACCCAGAACATTTCAGCGCCCGTCAGCTCCAGAATCCGTTTGTATACCACCACACTTGGCAGAAGCAGGGATGCGTACTCGCTGTTGACCCCAAAGCGCTCCTCGATCTGATCCGTTGTCATCTGGCACATGCGCTCGTAGAAACGGTTCATAGTGGCCGCGTCCACCTTATCCCCGCAGGTATTAAGGTCCGGCCTGTTGATGATATAGAGGATATTTTCCCCAATACCAATGAGATTTGTGATTTCCCTGTCCTTCAGGTACATCTTGCGGAAGGTAAACAGTTCATTGTCCACAATCTCCTCTATATGCTGCTTGTGTTCTTCCACGGTAGCCGGTATCCTGGCCAGCAGCCCCCTTACGCGAAGGGTGCCCAGGGGCAGGTTTTGGGTGGTCACCAGGGAATCCTTGTCAAAAAGGGACAGCTGCGCGCTTCCGAATCCCACATCCACGATGGCGGTCCCCTTTTGAATGATTTTATTAAATTCTGCTGCCTTGGCAGCTATGGCCTTATAGCTGATGAACCGCTGCTCTGAATTACTGATGATGCGCACAGTCAGCCCTGTCCTCACCCGGATCTGGTCCAGGATTATCTGGCGGTTGTGCGCCTCCCTCATGGCGCTGGTTGCATATGCCCTGTAGTCCCTTACCTTATAGGACTTCATAATCTGGACAAACTCCTCCAGTACCTGACACATCTCCTCCACCAGCCCATAGCTTATCTTGCCTGTGCTGTAGGTATCTCTTCCAAGAGCTATTACATGGCGTACATGGTCAATACGCTGGATTCCTGTCTTATAGGACATCTCATAGATACCCAGCTCCAGCTCAAATGAACCCACATCAATCGCCGCAAATGTCCGAACTGCCACTTTTTTCAACTCCTTATAGGTAGACTCATGGTTATTATAAACGGCCTCCTCCCATCATGCATCGAAAGGCGGTAAAAACTATGTAAAATTTGCGTAAAGCAGGGACGCAAATAACCTACCGCCTTGCCTTCAGATGGGTTATGAACTGTGCGGCCGTTCTTCCCGACAAACCTCCGTGGCTCAGCTCCCACTTGTTGGCCTCGGCAAAGAGCTCCTGCTCCGGCATATCAAAGCCATGGCGATCCGCCAGCGTTTTTACTATGGTCTCAAACTGTCTCTTATCCGGCGAGCCGTAATAGATGGTTACCCCGAACCTGGCTGCCAGAGACAGCTTTTCCTGCACCGTGTCGTTGTTGTGGAGCTCGTCGTCCAGCTCCCGCTTGTCGCTGAACTTCTCACGGATAAGGTGGCGGCGGTTGGAGGTTGCATAGATAAGCACGTTGCCCGGGCGCTTGCCCAGTCCTCCCTCTAAAATCGCCTTCAGATATTTATACTCAAGTTCATAATCTTCAAATGAAAGGTCGTCCATATAAATGATGAACTTGTAATTTCTGTCCTTAATCTGCTCCAGCACATCGGACAGCGCCTTAAACTGATGCTTATATACCTCAATGATGCGCAGACCCCTGGCATAATATTCATTGAGTACCGCCTTGACGCTGGAGGACTTGCCGGTTCCCGCATCTCCAAAGAGGAGTACGTTGTTGGCTTCCTTTCCGTCCACAAAGGCTTCTGTATTCTCTATGAGTTTCTGCTTCTGAAGTTCATAGCCCACTATGTCCTTAAAATTTATATGCTCCACATTGATGATGGGATCTATGATGACAGGCTGGCCTTCCTCCTTCTCGATGATGCGGAACGCCTTATTGAGCCCGAATTTTCCTACGCCGAATTCCCTGTAAAATTCCACCACATGGTCCTGGAACTGCCCTGCGTCCGCGGATTCCTCCAGCTGCACTGCCAGGTTCACAATCCTGTTTCTGACCCGCCGGTTAAATACACGGCTGTCCTTCCTGGCCGGCTTATAATTTTCCATAAGGGCCCACAGGCCGGAGGGTTCCAGGTTTCGTATGTCGTAATCAAACAGGACCTTGAAGATACGGCAGTCCTCCCTGGCCAGTTCATCCAGGGAGCCGCCTGCCGGCCCTGTTATCTCGCATGTGGTAGTGTATGCATTTTCATTGTTTGCCAGACAGAAGGCCAGGAAACAATGCCAGAGGTTTCCCTCAAATCCGTACTTAACAGCCAGCTCCGCAAGGCGTCCTCCGCAGGACGCGCCGTCAGGCTCCTGGCCTCCCTGTGCGTATCCCATCAGATGGGCGATATCACGAAACAGCTCCTGGTGCTCCAGGTTCCTATATATTACTAAATCTTTGATATCCATGATCTTCCCTGCCTCCCTAATAATTTCCCAAAATCCTCATGCTGACTGCTTCCTCGGAGATTCCTAACAGCGCGTTGCGGATTGCCGGGTCGCTCAGCGACCCCTCCACGTCCACGAAGAACCTGTATTCCCAGCTGCGTCCCTCTATGGGGCGGGATTCTATCATAAGCATGTTCACATCGTTGTAAATAAAATTTCCCAGCATATTGTACAGGGATCCGCTCTTATGTAAACCTTCAAAACAGATGCTTACCTTTCCCGCGTCCTTCCTGTACATGGGCTTCCTGGCAACGATAATGAACCTGGTGGTATTGTTCTTATTGTTGTTAATGGAGGATTCCAGTACCTTAAGGCCGTAAAGCGCTCCTGCTGTGGGACTGGCCACGGCTGCCTGGGATATATCCCCCTCTTCCAGCACTTTCTTGGCTGCCCCGGCTGTATTCTCCACGCTTATCTGGCTCCACTGCCTGTGGGCGCCCAGATACCCGGAACACTGCATCAGTCCCTGGGGGTGGGAATACACCCGCCTGATATCCTCAAGCGAGGCTTCCGGCAGTCCTAAAAGCGCATGGTCCACCGCCACCTTTGTCTCGGCCACAATGTATATGTCATGCTTCAGCAGATTATCGTAGTTGTCAATCACGGCCCCTGCCAGGGAATTTTCAATGGGAAGCACTCCATAGTCAGCCCTTCCCTCCTCCACCTCTATCATGGCATCCTCAAAGACCGGGACATGGTATACATCGGCATCTTCGCCAAAATACTGGAGGGCGGCCCTGTGGCTGTAGGCCCCCTCCACGCCCTGGTAGACAACCCGCACGCCTTCCCGCTTCAGCTCGTCCACCATGGTAAAGCCGGTATCCCCGCCCTTGCCGTGCTCTGCCAGAAGACGGTACTGGAGCCTGCGGCTGATGGTCATAATCTGTGAAAAGAGCTCGTGTACTCCCTTCCTGTTGAATTCATTGCGGGCCATGGCTGCCACCGCGTCCAGCTTCTGCTTTTCCCGCTGCCCGTCGTAAACAGCCTTTCCCGTTCCAATCTTAAATTCAGCCACCTGGCCGCAAAGCTCCATCCGTTTCTCAAACAGTTCCACCAGCCTGGTGTCTATCTCATCCAGCCGGCCCCTGATTTCCTGTAAATCCAGATTCTCCATGGTTATTTATCCTGCTCCTGTCCTTCCTTCATATCTTTCAGCATACCTGCTATAACGTCCCTTGTATATGCCCCGGGAAACTTACGTTCTTCAGCCGGGAGCTCCTTAATATAGATAGGTGTTCCATAGCGTATGCACACATGGCTGGGCTTTACGAAGGGCAGGTGCTGTTCAAATATCTCCGCCGTACCTGTGATGGCCACCGGTATGACAGGGCATCCGCTTTTCTGCGCAATCTTCAGGCTTCCTTCATGGAAAGGCAGAAGCCCGGTCAGCTCCTGATTCTCATTACGGGTACCCTCCGGAAATATCCATATGGATACGCCGGATTTTACCTTCTCGATGCCCTCCAGGATGGTCTTCAGTCCCTCTTTTATGTCCACGCGGTCCAGAAACAGACAATTGACCCTCTGCATCCAGGTGCGCAGAAGGGGGATCTTTAACATCTCCTTCTTAGCCACGAACCCGGTCAGCCCCGGAACCGTCACATAGCCTATCAGTATGTCAAAGTAGCTCCTGTGGTTCCCCACATAGAGGACAGCCCTGTCTGACGGTATGTTCTCCAGCCCCTGCACCTCGTATGTAACGCCTGCCAGCTTCAATATAAAGCGGAACACCCCCTGAATCTTGCTGAGACTTTTTTCCTGGACTCCCACGGGATCCCTTTTGGCCCTGAGTCTGAGCATGGTCAGTACCGGCACGGAAAAAATCAGGTACAGTACGACCGTCATGGCCACCAATATGATACGTATCATTGTCTTCTCCTTTATACATCATTTATAAGTCAAGAAATGTTTATTTTTCATTATATCAAAAAGGACGGCTTAAATACAATACCCCGCAACCAGGTTTGTCATTTAATCGCCGCCCTTGGGCTTTGTGAGATATTCAAACAGGAGACCCGTCATAAACCAGAGTGGTGCGAACTTGAGCCGTATGACCCCGCCCACATTGTCGGGCCACAGGGAGTAGTCCCATGGGCAGATTCCCATGCTGGTCAGCCATATGCCGGTTATATACTCCGCAATAAAAATCAGCACCATATAAACCAGTCCGTGGCGTATGGCCCGCCCGGCACGGCTGAGCCTGTCCTGCCCCGCGTCCTCCAGTCCCGGAAGCCCGGTAAGCCAGCTGTCGATAAACCGGCTTATGGGAAACAGGAGCGCCCCCATGCCGTAGATGGGAAACATAATAAGGGAGGTGCGGCCTATCAGCCGCCAGTCCCCGGCCATAATGGAGTCCACAGAGGTAAACATGACCTCCAGGCACCATCCTGCGATTCCGCATCTGCAAAAGTTAAGGAATAATTCATATATTTTATTTTCGTGGTCGATTTGTCCTGTCTGCGCTCTCATAGCCATTAGTATGAGCCTGAGCGGCTGCCTTCTATTCGCGGACAGCTGCTTTTCCAGAACTTTCCGTGTTCCCCGGGCAAGGTTTCCCGGAGCTGCCGGGCCTGCCGGGCTGCGGAGGCTACAATAGCGGGGACAGGAGCCGGCTGGACTGTTCCTTTATGCGCATCCACAAGTTTCTGTCCCCATACTCTTCCCTGGTGATTTCCCGGCAGTGGGGCAGGTCATTCATAAACGCCTCTTCCAGCTGGCCTGTGACATCCTCGTCATAAATGGTGGCATTGACCTCAAAATTCAGTTCAAAGCTTCGTATATCCATGTTAGCTGTTCCATAGCAGCTCACCCTTCCGTCTACCATGATGCCCTTGGAGTGGAGGAAGCCGTTTTCATACACATAAACCCTGGCCCCATAATCCAGAAGCTCCCCTGCATAAGAGCAGGTGGCCCAGTACACAAAGGGGTGGTCCGGCTTGCAGTGAATCATCAGCCGCACATCCACACCTGAAAGGGCCGCAATCTTAAGACTGGAAAATATGGCGTCATCCGGTATGAAATAGGGGGTCTGTATATAGATATGGTGCTTTGCCTTGTGAAACAGCTCCAGGTAGTTATTCCGTATATGGGGCTCCCTGGTATCCGGTCCGCTGGTGATAATCTGCATGCAGACCATCTCGCTTACATGTTCCGGGTCCGGCCAGACAGCATGGATCCGGCCGTTCAGCCGCCGCCTGGCATACTCTGCTTCCTCCCCAAAGTACCGGATTTCCTTAAACAGGTTCTCCCCTGTCACGTAGTTCCAGTCCAGCGCAAAGCGAATCTGAAGACTGATGGCAGCCTCCCCCTTTATTTCCAGGTGGGTATCACGCCAGTAGCCAAACTTAGGATCACGGGATATATATTCCCGGCCTATATTGAAGCCTCCCACAAAACCCGCGGCGCCGTCCACCACCACGATTTTACGGTGGTTGCGGTAATTCACCCTCAGATTCAGCCATCCCAAAAAGGGAGGGAAGAATACCCCTACCTTAATCCCGGCGCGGCGCATCTGGTCCCAACGCTTCTTCGGCATGAAGCGGCCTCCCATGCCGTCGCACAGGATTCTCACTTCCACACCTTCCCTTACTTTATCCAGAAGAATGGGGACAATGGAGTCAAACAGTTCGTCATTCTTGATGATATAGTACTGGATGTGGATAAACCGGCGGGCCTGGCGCAGGGCGTTTCTCAGGGCTTCAAATTTTGCCTGTCCGTCTGTGTATATCTGTACCTGGTTGTTTACGGTGAGCACGGAGCCCGATGTTTCCAGATTATAGATAATCAGGCTCTTAAAATCCCTGGACATGGGGTCCATCATTTCCTCCGGCATGTCGTCGGAGCGGATGATATCCTCCTGGCTTTTGACCGGCAGGTTCAGCCTGTCGCTGACTTCCTTCACCCGGAACATCCTGCTCTTTTTCATATCCTGGCCAAAGAGCAGGTAAAAGACGATTCCGAACACCGGGATGAAATACAGGGCCAGAAGCCAGGTCCATACACTTCTTGGGTCCCTGCGCTGAAAAAATATGATAATAATAGAAAATGCCAGGTTGATATACAGCAGATGGTCCAGCAGCCATCCCCATACCGTCAATACCGTACTCCAGATTATTTCCATTCTACAGCCTCTCTCCTAGTTTTCCGCTTCCGTTATATTTCCTTCCTCGTCAATGTTCAGTTTCACAGTGCCGTACCGGTTTCCATATTCCAGACAGCTCAGACGTCCTGTGCTCAGGTCCACCTTCACGGAGACAATTCTGGCTTCCTTCTGTCCTCCGGAAATATAATCCTTTAACGGACTGTCGGAATTGCTGAGATCCAGACTCATAAGCCTGAGTAGCTTTGGAGCTGCCAGCGTCCCCTTTTCCCTCTCGTCATTCAGGTAACGCTGGACCGCATCCACACAAATCTGGGCCTCTGTTTTTGCCGCTGCCTCATGGGCAGCGTTAATATAGTTCATCATATTAGGCACCGCGATACACAGCAGTATGGACAGGATTGCGACCACCGCAATCAGTTCCACCAGGGTAAACGCGGAATTTTTCTTTTTCTTCATGTCCTTTTTCCTCATTTTCCATTTCCCGCCGTAAGCCGCCGATAATGGCTCATTGTACCACATGCGGGGCTTAATTTCCAGACTCAATCTTGCCCTCACCGGTATCGCCGTAATAATAAGCCTTATACGTCCTTCCGTTTATCTGGCCTTCCCAGTAGGCGCTGTTACTATCTTTGTCAAAATGGTACTCCTCTTTCTCAGAGTTCTTTAAGACACCCGCGTCTAACATGTCCTGCTGCGCCTTTCCCAGGGTATAATTCGACCTGGCATTGGTTATGGCTACCTGTTCCGCTGATTTGTCCTGGATTCCCCGGTAGGAGGGCACTGCTATTGCCACCAGTATTCCCAGTATGGCAATGACACAGATTAGTTCCACCAGCGTAAATCCTTCCGTTCTCTTTTTTCCCTTTTTCATATGTATGCTCATTATCATGACTCCTCTTTTCTTTTGTACGATTGGGGCCCCCTACTGGACGGAATACAGCATTTTCTCAACCTCCTCCATATCGGTCTGTCCGCCCGCAGCCATCCTCAGGACATGATCCCTGAGAGGCATGGAGCCTTTCTGCTCCTGGTATTCACGGATGGATGAAAGCGGCTCCTTATCAAGTATCATGGCCCTGATCTGTTCATCCACATCCATTATCTCATAGACCGCTGTCCTTCTGGTATACCCTGTACCGCCGCAAAGAGGACAGCCCGCAGCTCTCCACAGTCTGTCCGGAATATGCTTCTTCCGCTCCGCGAATATCCTGCGCTCCCGCTCATCCGGAACGTAGGGTTGGCGGCAGCTGGGACAGAGCAGCTTTACCAGCCTCTGGGCCACGATGCCGGACAGGGAAGCCGCTGCCATATAAGGAGGGACTCCCATATTGCGAAGTCTGAGGATTGTGGAAGCGCAGTCATTGGTGTGAAGGGTGGACAGAACCAGATGCCCTGTAATAGCTGCCCTTACTCCGATGTCCACTGTCTCCTCATCCCTCATTTCACCTACCATGATCACGTCCGGGTCCTGCCTTAGGATGGAGCGCAGGGCAGACGCAAATGTAAGGCCGGCTTTGGAATTTACCTGGACCTGGGTAATTCCCTCCATGACCTTCTCTGCCGGGTCCTCCACCGTGACTATGTTGATTTTCTTTTTCACCATCCGGTTTAAGGCAGCGTACAGGGTTGTTGTTTTTCCGCTTCCCGTGGGACCTGTCACCAGGACCATACCGTGAGGCGCCTTAAGGATATGTTCAAATGCGGTTCTCTGTTCTTCCTCCATACCCAGGCGCCTTATATCCATCAGTGAGTTGTCCCTGTCATTTCCCAAAAGCCTGAGAACCGCCTTTTCACCATAGATAGAGGGCAGAGTGGAGATTCTCAGGTCCGTGGACACCTCACCCCGCTCATAGTGGTATTTTCCATCCTGCGGAAGACGTTTTTCCGCAATGTCCATGCCGGCCATCAGCTTAAGCCTGGTTATCATGGGACGGTGGAATTCCATTTTAAGTGTAGTATGGACCATCAGGTCTCCGTTGATTCTGATGCGGATGACCAGATCGTTCTTTCCCGGCTCCACATGAATATCGCTGGCATTTTTATGGAAGGCTTCCTCGATAACCGCATTGACCATGCGCACCACGGGAGCGCTTTCCACCCGCTCCATGAAGGACAGTTCAGAAACAGAGCCTCCCGGCGCCGCGCCAGGTTCCGTCATTGAAAAATATGCATTCTCCCCGTATACATGCTCCGACGCATTGCCATAGGCTTTTCTAAGCGCCTGCTTCAGCTCCTTCTCCTGCGCCAGCACTGCCCTGACCTCCATGCCGGACAGGGTTTCCACCTCTGCCAGCACATCGGGAGACACCGGATAGGCTGCTGCCACCATAAGACATTCCTCTTCAAATCTCATGGGAAGAATCCGGTTCCTCACGGCAAAGGACGGCTCAATCACGGCGGCTGCCTTGCGGTCAGCCCTGAGAGGGCCGAAAGGCGCCACCTCCATATGGTCCCTGGCAGCCGCGCAGGACAGAAGAGCTTTCTCTGTAACATAACCGAACTCTGTCAGTATTTCCTCAATGGAGCTGTCCGGCCTTCCCTCCTTAAGACGCATGGCGCGGTCCAGTTGTCCCCGGGTCAGATATCCCCTGTCAATCAGCATGTTTTCTATGGGTATTTTATCTGGCACTGTTGTCTCCTCTCCCTTCCATATGGTATACTTTCGCCAGACAGCAGATTGTGATGAAAGCGAGGTAATACCATGGTTTTTATCTATTTAGTATTTTACGGACTGTTCGGCGCAGTGACAGGCAGTTTTCTGAATGTCTGTATCCTGCGCATACCTGAAAACCAAAATTTCGTAACCGGGCGTTCCCACTGTTCTGCCTGCGGCCATGTGCTGGCTTTTTACGATATGGTTCCCGTTCTGTCCTGGTTATTCCTAAAGGGCCGGTGCCGGTATTGCAGGGCCCCTGTTTCCATACAATATCCGGCTGTGGAGCTTCTCACCGCATCTGCCTTCATCCTGTGCCTCCTGTCAAAAGGGCCAGGTATGGGTTCAGCCATTATGTGCATGTTTTCCGGTATTCTCATTACAGCCGCGTTTATAGACGCACGGCATATGTATATACCTGACGGCATCCATGTCCTGATTTTGCTGCTGTCCTGTATCTCACTGGCAGCCGGATCCGCTCCCTCCCTTATGAACCGGCTGGGCGGCTCCCTTCTCACAGGCGGTTTTCTGGCTCTTGTGAATCTGCTTAGCCGCGGCGGCGTTGGCTGGGGTGACGTAAAGCTCTTTGCTGCCAGCGGTCTGCTGATAGGAGCCGCTCCTGCCATGACAGCCCTTCTGATGGGCTATGTCACAGCGGGACTCTGGTATGCTGTTCCCCTTTTGCGGGGAAGAGTTGGCCGAAAGACACAGATACCCATGGCGCCGTTTTTTGCAGTGTCCCTGATGATATGCGGCCTTTGGTTCCGCCAGCTGCTCCTGTGGTATCTGGGCTTTTTCCGTTAACGGATGACGCCTTCTTCTCATGGTCAGCTGCCCTCATAATAGCGGTATACGCCGTTTCCGTTCAGATAAACTTTCACTTCCGGGCCGTCCCCTCCGCTGGACCGGTACGGTTTGCGAATGACCATCACGGATCCGTCCCTGCCGTCAAATACAATGTCCGCCATCAGGGAAAAGCTGTAACCGCTGCTTACCACCCAGGTATGGACCGTGGCCAGGGATTTAAGGGGTTGCGCTGTCAATGTAATGTCAATTGTGGTGGGGCTGTCTGCCGCAGGAGCCTCCGCTGCGTCATCATCTATGACCCCGGAATCCTCTGAAACTCCTTTTCCACGGACCACATATTCCTTGTTTCCCAGCGCATGATACAGATACCGTTCCCAGCGAATTTCTTCCTCTGCGGCCATGTCCTCCTCTGCGGCCGTGTCCTCCTCTGTAGCCATGTCCTCCTCTGCATCCATGCCTTCCTCCAAAGAAGAAGCTTCTGCCTTAAGTTCTCCGTCCTCTCCTTCCTCAGCCTCCTCCTCGTCCATCATCTCGTCAAATTCTTCCCTTAACCTGTCGCAGTCCTCCTGAAAGCTCTGCCAGATCAGGTTCATGGCCGGGGACTCCCCACTGCTTACTGCCTCGCAGAATGAACGGTGAATGGTCTTGGAGGAAAGCTGGGCCTCCATATAGCGCCTGCTGTTCAGGGCAGCTTTCATATTGTACCGGGAAATGGCCATATATCCGCTGGACAGCACAGTCAAAAGCGTCATGAGCAGGACCACATACATCAGGCTGCTTCCCCGGGTATGTCCATTATACTCTCTTTCTGTTCTTCCCCTGTCCATCATGTCCTGCCTTCCCCATCCATGGTATAACCATACATGGAACCGATGACCGCCTTCTGTTCATATATAACATCCCCGTCCTTCTTCACCTTTATGCTCACCCTGGCCCGGGTATTCTCTGTTCCGCTAAAATCCAGCTCTAATTCCATACCGTCCATCTTTGTCACATCCAGCTCCTCCGCGGAGATACTGGGCCAGTCCTCCACCGGCGGCAGTTCCTCATAATATGACCCGCCCTCCTCCAGATCAGGAATCTCCTGTCTGTTCCTTACGTAGTAGGATATCACGCCTGTATCCCGGTGGTCGCAGAAAAACACATAGCCGTACCTCAGTTTTTCCTCCAGACCACGGTAGGCCTCGCCGCACATTGCCTTTGCCTGGGAAATCCGGTCCAAATCATAATACAGCTTCATCTGCGGATGGATGAAACCGGAAATAAATACAGCCAGGACAGCAGCAATGGACAGTGCCGCCACTGTCTCAATCAATGTAAATCCGCTGTTGTTCCCTGTCCCGCTTCCTTTCGCCATATCCTCCCCGCCTTTATCTGTGCCTGTAAAATGTCATATGGTTGCCGGCATCTTCCCCCGATTCGGTGATTTCATATTGTTCAAATATTTCCCGGACCTGGTTCGTCCCCTCCAGGCTGAACTCCACCGCAATGGTTTCCCCGGTAGGGTCTCCCTCTCCTTGGCCGGCCCGGGCGCTGAGGTTATAATTGGACTGTTCCAGCCTCTGCTCCCTGGACATCTGGCCGGCATTAGCAGCCGTCATCATCAGAAACCCAGTACAGACAACTGCCAGGAGGGCAGTTGACACCACAACCTCAATCAGAGTGAAACCTCCTCTGGATGACCTGCTATCCGATTTCTTCATAATAATATCTGACCTCCATGATTCCTTTCATTCCCTGATACGTCCCCTGTCCGCCCTCTCCGCTCTCATACACAGCTTCCACATCCAGAAAGCTTACCAGAACACTTTTCTGTTCCCTGTATATTTCATCGGAAAATGTCATCACACCCTTTGCGTCCGGACATTCTATTTCCATGGTAATGACTGATTCCATTACCGTACCGCCGGCCGGCCCGTTTCCCGGGGCTTCCTTACCGCTGTCCTCGGGGGCATCCATTTCTGTGTCATAGGGAAAATCCGCCAAAACAGCCTCGCCTATACTCATGCGGCATATGCTTACCCCCGCCCTGGCTGCCATGGCCTGCAGGTTCCTATCCATAAATGTATCATCGATATTACGGTAGAAGAAATCTTCTTTATTCCTTAAATTCTCCCACTCATTTAGCTTCTGCTCCAGCTCATCATAATGGCTCAGGTAAAATTCCATGCCCGCCGCTTCCTGCTTCCGGCTTTCCATCAGCTCCCTGGACTTCTGGTATCCGGCGCGGCACGGCCAGATAAATACTTCCAGCGCCACAGCCCAGATGATGAGGGTGAACAATACGCCTATGAGAAAACGCTCCCTGCTACTGAGCTTCATCCTGTCCTCCTGTTCCCAGAGTTCCGTAAACAGTTGCATATACCCGGTACGTCTCCCTGTCCTCTGCCCTCTTTTCCCACAGGCTGTGTCCTACCTGCCTGAAAACCCCTGAATGTTCCACCCGCTCCACGTAGGCCGGTACATCCTCAGAGCGCTCCATGGACACCACCATCTGAAGGAAAGTCCCCTCACCGTCAAAGGAAATGGATTCAATCCTCATATCCGGATCCATGGCCTCTGTAAACGCCCTGAATCCATCCATGCCCAACAGATTCTTCCCGGCTAACAGCGCCTTTGCTGTCCGGGTTTTCTCCATGTCATGCGATATTTCTCCTATTCTTTCTTCCATCTGCATGGATTTGCGGACACGGCTCTTGTACTCGGCTCCTTCCATCGCATACTCTGTCCGGGCCAATTCTTTCCCTGCCCTATGGTTGAGACAGGCGGCGTGAAAAGACAGGCCCGCGGCAGCCAATCCGTTGGCAAGCAGGAACAGGGCCCGGCCCCTGGTCATAAACGGCCCGTGACCCAGAACCGAGTTCTCTCCATCCCCATAACCCAGTTCTTCCAGTTCCAGCGCCTTTTTCTTTCCCTCCAGGGAACCTGCCACACAAACTGCCAGACATGTGGCGTCCACTGGTTCCGGCATTCTGACACAGCAGGGTATCTTGAACCTTTCGGACATATATTCCGCCGCTGCCCCGGCATCCGGAATACAGGAGGTCATGATGACCATACAATCCGGGACAGGTATGTCCGCCTCTGTGCGGCAGTCCTGTATCAGGCCTTCCACCTGCTCCGCCATCTCCTCGCAGAGCATGTCCAATGCTTCCTCCCGCAGAAAACAGCCGGCCTTAAGTCCTGTCATGCGGCATGCCAGGCAATGTCCGCCTGACAATACATAAAAGCCCATGCCTCCCTGGCTCACATCCAATAAAAGCACCCGTTCTTCCCGCCAGAGTTCCCTGGCCATAAGCGCCATACAGTCAGGCAGAACCAGGACACGGCCGCATATCATTTTCCCGTCCTCCAGCGCTTTCTTATACGCATCCAGACTGCGCTGTTCCATATAGTAAGCGGTAACAGCAGCCTTTGTCCTGCCGGCTTTAGCCCTCAGATCCAGGGCCACCGCATGATTTCCAAAGCCTGCGTCCAGCAGGGACATCTCATTGACTGCCATTCTTTTCATAGCGTTCTTCCCCGCCTTTGGAATGGTGAAGCCCATCATCTTCACATCCCGTCCAACGATCAGATTCACCCGCTTTCCTTCCATGCCGTGTTTTTCAGCCAGACGCGTCAGGGCCGATACCACATCAGGCACCGGCTCCACTATTTCCCACTCCACTATTTCCAGGCGGCGGTGGCTGCCGGAACCCGGACACCGTTTAAACCTGCCGCGGACATACCATATCCTGTCCTCTTCCAAACATATGTAATATTTCATTTTTTACCTCTTACAGCATCGACGAGTACATGTTAAAAACAGGCATCATGATGGCCATGACCACACTTCCCACCACCAGGGCAAGTATGAGAATCATGGCCGGCTCCAGAAGCGCAATCATCTGGTTGACCGCTCTGGCTGCCTCCTTTTCATAAAAGCTTCCCGCATCCTCCAGCACCATATCCAACGCACCGGATTCCTCTCCCGCTGCCACCATAGAGATGAGCACCGGCTGGAACAAATCCTGCTCCTCCAACGCCTGCGACAGCATCACGCCTCCTTTTAATCTCTCCGCGGCCTGGGCCAGCCCCTTCTCCACATATGAGTTTCCCATCACCCGACCCACCGTGTGCATGGCATCCAGAATTCCAATCCCGCTTCCGTAGAGCACGGCAAAGGCAGATGCAAAACGGGATGTATATACGGTTCTTAAAAGTTTTCCTATGATTGGAGTATACAGTACAGCCCGGTCTGCCTGCAACCGGACGGAAGGACATTTTAGAATCCCCTTGAACAGGGCCATCAGTATCAGAATAAGCATAATGTAAAGAAACCCGTGGCTGCAGAGGCTGAAACTGAGCCTCATCATCATCCGGGTAATCCAGGGCAGTTCCTGCTCCTGCAGCATGGAGGCAAACCGCGGAAGAACCATGGTCAGCATAAATACAGCCGCCATCACGGTAATGGAAAACAATATGACCGGATAGGTCATGGCCGCCCGCACCTTGCCATTTAACTCTTCCTCCCGGCCGTAGTACTCCGCCATCTTATGAAGCAGTTCATCCAGCCTTCCGCTGGACTCGCCCGTGCGCGTCATATAAATCAGCAGGTTAGGGAATACTCCCTTCATCTCTTCCATGGCTTCTGACAACGTACGCCCCTTATGAATGTTCTCCCTTAATCCGGCAAGGGCTGCTTTAAGAGTCTTATCCCTGGCAGACCCGGCACTCACTTCCAGGGCCCTGGACAGAGATACACCGGCTGTCAGCATGGCTGCTATCTGCCTGCACAGCAGCGGAAGCTGTTTCTGGTTCAATTTTGCCGAACACGCTGCGGGCGTCCTCTCCTGGGAACTGTATTCATAGCAATAGAGTCCCCGGGATTTCAGTATGACAAAAAGAGCCCTGCCGCTGTCTGCCTCCTCGGTTCCACAGTGAACTCTGCCATCTTCACTTTTCGCCTTGTATCTGTAACGCGGCATGGCTCCCTTCCCCTTTCCATAACGGATTCATATGTACAAAACCGGCTTTATCTGATATAAGTCAGACAAAGCCGGCCGCAAAACACTTATATATGATTTTCTTAACGGAAACTATTCTGAGTCGGCTCATATTGGTAGCCAATACCAGACAGTACAGATATAATCCTGGACTTATCCGCATCCAATGCCTGGCACATCTCGTCCAGAGAGCTATAATTGTCACGGAGCTGTGTGTTTACATAACTCAGCAAAATAACCGGGTCTTTTGGAATGGTACTCACAATTTCTACCTGCTTTCTATTACCTCATATTGATTCGATTAACATCAAATACCCTATATCTAGTCCTATTCCAGCTATAGGTACTCCGGCCTTCGGCAGAAACGATTATATCACCTGCAAGTAACGTTTTCAACATAAAGTTAGGGTATTTTCCCTACTTTTTTCGTCATCGCCGGAAGTTGATTGAATTATATTTCTCTATTAGAAGTATTCTGAAAAATATCTCCTATTTTATGGAAAAAAATAAGGGAAAGAACCTGTTTGCGCAGATTCCCTCCCTTACCTGTATCTTCATTCCATACTTATCTAACATCATTCCACATAAGCAATCAGCCGTGTTTTGTCCTCATCCACATCTATGACAATGGTGCTTCCCTCACGGACTCCGTCGCCCAGTATGATTCTTGCCGCCAGGGTCTCCACATTCTTCTGGAGGTAACGCTTCAGGGGACGGGCACCGTATGCCGGGTCATATCCCTTATCCGTAACGAATTCCTTGGCTCCCGCCGTCAGCTCCATGGTCAGCTCCCTGTCAGCCAGACGTTTATTCAGGTCAGCCACACAGAGGTCCACGATTCTTCCGATATCCTCTCTGGTCAACGGCTTAAAGAGTATGGTCTCATCCAGACGGTTTAAGAACTCCGGCCTGAAATGGGCGCGAAGCTCATTCATCACCGCGTTTTCCACCTCCGGCCTGATGTTTCCGTTCTCATCAATTCCCTCCAGCAAATACTGGGATCCGATGTTAGAGGTCAGGATAATGATGGTATTCTTAAAGTCCACGGTCCTGCCCTGGGAATCCGTGATACGTCCATCGTCCAGTACCTGTAAGAGTACGTTAAACACGTCCGGGTGGGCCTTCTCCACCTCGTCAAACAGCACCACGCTATATGGTTTGCGGCGCACGGCCTCTGTCAGCTGTCCTCCCTCGTCATATCCCACGTATCCTGGAGGCGCTCCGATAAGACGTGACACGGAATGTTTCTCCATGTACTCACTCATATCAATCCGCACCATGTTGGACTCGTCGTCAAACAATGCCTCCGCAAGGGCTTTGGCCAGCTCCGTCTTACCCACGCCGGTGGGCCCCAGGAACAGGAAGGATCCAATTGGCTTGGTGGGGTCCTTGATGCCTGCCTTGGAACGGATGATGGACTGGGTCACCAGCTGCACGCCTTCATCCTGACCCACCACACGTTTGTGAAGAACCTCATCCAGATGCAGGGTCTTGCTTCTCTCGCTCTCTGTCAGCTTGGCAACCGGGATTCCGGTCCATTTGGATACGATTCTTGCAATCTCATCCTCTGATACGCTCTCCCTCACAAGACTTAAGTCCTCATTCCGGATGCGTTCCTCTTCCGACTGCAGCTCCTTTTGAAGCTCCGGCAGCCTGCCATACTGCAGTTCCGCCGCCTTATTCAGGTCATACTTCTGCTGTGCATCCTGAATCTCCCTGTTTACGCTCTCTATCTCTTCCCTGAGGGCGGAGAGGCGGTCCACACTGGCCTTCTCATTCTCCCACTGGGCCTTTTTTGACGCAAACTCATCGTGAAGCTCTGCCAGCTCCTTCTGGAGGTCAGCCAGACGGTCCTGGCTCAGACGGTCTGTTTCCTTCTTAAGGGCTGCTTCTTCTATCTCCATCTGCATGATTTTCCTGGACATTTCATCCAGCTCCGCAGGCATGGTATCCATCTCTGTCTTAATCATGGCGCAGGCTTCATCCACCAGGTCGATGGCCTTATCCGGCAGGAAACGGTCAGTAATATACCGGTCGGACAAGGTGGCAGCGCTCACCAGGGCAGAGTCTGTTATCTTCACCCCATGGAACACCTCATAGCGCTCCTTAAGCCCCCTCAGTATGGAGATGGTATCCTCCACCGTGGGTTCATCCACCATCACCGGCTGGAACCTTCGCTCCAGCGCCGCGTCCTTCTCTATATACTGGCGGTACTCATTAAGGGTGGTGGCGCCGATACAGTGGAGTTCTCCCCTGGCTAACATGGGCTTTAACATATTGCCCGCGTCCATGGAGCCCTCTGTCTTGCCTGCCCCCACGATGGTATGCAGCTCATCGATGAACAGAATAATCTGCCCGTCGCTCTTTTTCACTTCTTCCAGCACAGCCTTCAGACGTTCCTCAAATTCACCTCTGTACTTGGCTCCTGCCACCAGGGCTCCCATATCCAGGGCAAAGAGCTTCTTATCCTTCAATCCGTCCGGAACATCCCCCCGCACGATTCTCTGGGCCAGACCTTCCACCACGGCTGTCTTGCCCACGCCGGGCTCACCGATGAGCACCGGGTTATTCTTCGTCTTACGTGATAAAATGCGGATAACATTACGGATCTCGCTGTCACGGCCGATTACCGGGTCCAGCTTCTGGTCTCTGGCGCGCTCCACCAGATCATATCCGTATTTGGCCAATGTGTCATACGTGGCCTCAGGATTATCGCTGACCACCCTCTGGTTGCCCCTTACAGTGGACAGAGCCTGAAGGAATGTCTCCCGGGTTATGTTATATAACTTAAATAACGCCTTAATATCCTTATTGGGATGCTTCAAAAGAGACAGGAACAAATGCTCCACGGATACATATTCGTCACCCATGGCCTTTGCCTCGTCCTCGCCGCTTATGAGCACCTTATTCAAATCACTGCTGATGTAAAGCTGACCGCCGCCGCTTACCTTGGGCAGACGCTCCACTGCCTGCTTTGCCTCGTTGGAGAACATATCTCCCTGTATCCCCATCTTTGTAACCAGCTTAAGAATCAGGCTGTCCTCCAGGGTCAGCAGGCTGTACAGAAGGTGCTGCTCATCAATCTGCTGGTTTCCGTATTCATATGCCAGCTTCTCGCAGTTCTGGACTGCTTCCATAGACTTCTGAGTAAATTTATTAATATTCATTGCCCATTCCCCTTTCTTCTCTGCCGCCTCTGACCAGAATGCCTGTGTGCTTCCTCCGGGAGCAGCGGCTTACGGAATTGTGCTTTGTCATCTTTGTTCTAGTCGTACTATAACACATGTTGTTAGCACTGTCAAGGGTCGAGTGCTAATTTTTTAAATAAAAAATGCCGCGGCACAGACGTCATTTATCTGTGGCCGCGGCCAGCTGCATATTTTTTACTTCACGCCGGTAGCTGTGATTGTCTTGTCAGTAAGGGTACCCTTGTAGATAATGGTTGCGGTATCCCCTATCTTCAGTTTATCAAACATGCCTTCTTTTCCCAGGAAGGTAAACAGAGTATTCTCAGGGTCCACTGTGTCGATGACCACATAATCCGCCCCTACTTCTGCCACCTTGCCGGAAAGGGTATTGATTTTAGCATCTTCTGAATCCATGGCATCCTCAGTCACGATTTTGGTTGCCACCGGTTTGTCGGTATCGTCTTCCAGGTCCCCGTAGTAGGTCACATCCGCCTGTACGCCGGACTTGACGCCGTCCTTGGATACCTTCTGTGCAATCTTGGTGTTAAAGGTATATGTGCCCTCGTCCGTGGTCAGGGTCAGTGTATTGTCATCTGCCTTCTCTATGGTTCCCGTGACAATGGCATCCTCCTCAGCGGCCGCTTCTTCTGCTGCCTCTGCCGCGGCAGATGTAACGATGTCCACTGACTTTGCCTTGGTCGTATCAGAGGAAAGCTCGCCTGCATATGCAACCTCTATCTCGTCGCCTTCCCCGATGGCATCCGCACCTTCAATCTCGGCCTCAGATACATCAAACTTCACTTCCCTGCCTGCGTCGTCCTTGACGGTAACCACCTTATCGGCTACCTCTCCCACGAAGCCATAGAAGTACTCCAGTTCCATATCATCTTCTGCTTCTGCAGACTTCTCTGTCTCTGTCTGCGCTGCTGTCGTAGTTGGGGCCGCTGTAGTTTCTTTATTGCCGGAAGAACAAGCTGTCATCCCCAATGCAAACGCCAGGACTGCAACCGCCAAATAGTGTCTCTTCATAATAATCTCCTCTTTTCTAAATCATGCTATGTCATATGATACGCCGGGACGGGCAGCATATTCCCCCTGCTGCCGTCCACGTTACATATTACTACGAAAAACACTATTTTACTATGTCTTTTTTTTTAATTTTTCATAAAAGTTTAGATACTCCCCATTTTTTTGATGGACTCTGATACCAGTTTTTTGAAGAGGGGAGCCATTTTATCCGATGCCTCCTGGACCTCCTGGTGGGACAGAGGCGCGTCTGTCATGCCGCAGGCCAGATTGGATATACAGGAAATACCGCATATCTTCATGCCCATGTGATTGGCCGCCACTGCCTCGCAGGCCGTACTCATGCCCACTGCATCCCCGCCCAGTATCCTACACATTTTTACCTCATACGGACTTTCATAGGCAGGTCCTGTGAGCTGTACATAGACCCCCTCCTGTATCCTGATTCCCAGCTCAAGGGCAGTGGAACGGATGATGTCCCTCAGGTCCTCATCGTATATGTGGCTCATATCCGGGAACCTTGGTCCCAGCTCCTCCAGATTCGGCCCGATAAGGGGCGAGGGGACAAAACAGGATATCTGGTCCTTAATGAGCATGAAATCCCCTGCCCCATAATCATAATTCACTCCGCCCGCAGCATTGGTCAGAAAGAGGATTTTTGCCCCCATAAGCTTCATCAGGCGGGCAGGGAGGACCACATCCGACATGGAATAGCCCTCATAATAATGGACCCGTCCCTGCATCAGCACTGCCGGAACCCCATTTATGCGGGCAAACACAAACCTGCCCTTATGGCCGGGTACCGTGGATACGGGAAATCCCTCTATATCACGGTAATCAATGGTTCCCTGGATTTCCAGCTGCTCTGCATAGTCGCCAAGGCCGGACCCCAGCACCAGTGCCACCTTAGGTTCAAAGGGAATCTCATCCTTTATACTGTCGTAGCAGTTTCTCAGCTTGTCATACACAGGATTTGTCATATCTGTTCTCCTTTCTTACGGAAGGCTTACCCCTCCTTTATTATGTGAAGTATATCATACCTGAGCCACAGGGCTCAACCTTTAATGCGGGGCAGGCACCTTCTTTCTGTGTTCCCGCCGGTTCTGCCTGTACCACACTGCCAGAAGGGCCAGCAGTCCCACGCTTATGCCTATGAGCCCTGCCCCCACTGTTATGACAAAACCGCTGCGTACCCAGTACCAGAGATTTCCCTCCCGGCCTTCATCCTGAACCTCCGGCGCGGGTACATGGCCTGCTTCCTGAGCCGCTTCCAAAAAGACGGGAGCAACCGGGGAAACCTGCCTGTAAACCATCTCCAGAGCATAAGTTTCCGGTTGTGTCCAGCTGACTTCCCCCTCATATGCGGCCTCATAGTCTCTGAGGAGCTTTTGGCCCCGGACCATGGCCTGACGGCACATTCTCCCCTCCTCATCCTCATACGGCTCCCCTGACCAGTCTGCATAGAGTATGCGGTACTCCATGGGAGACAGCCCCATAAACTCCAGCAGCTTCCCTCCCATGGACACACAGGTCTCTAAGACCGCATCCCCCGGTATGACCAGGGAACCCCCATGGTATTCATCCGCGCCATAGGCGTGGAAGGTGACAGGTGCCGTAAATCCATCCTTCCATTCCTCCCTTACAATCCTGCTTTCCCTCAGGAACAGGGTTCCCTCTGCCTGGCTTCCCGATACATCCTCTTTCAGGGAAATAGAGCCGGGAATCCCTTCAGCCCCTTCCACACCGGTATACACCATCTTCCGTTCCAGATGCCGGCCGGCATCCTGTCCCGGAATGGTCAATATCTCCCAGTAATCCAGCCTGTACTCCTTTCCATCGCCGTCCCAGTACCGGTCTGGGGGTTCCTGGAATTCCCCATCCTCTGCCGGCTCCACGTTCCGGGTAATCCGAATCTCCGGGCCGTATCGTCCCTCCTCCGGTTCCTGTGCCGCCATGGCCGGAGCACGGCCTGACAGCCAGAAAACAGCAGCAGCCACAGCCACAGCAAATGCTGCCCTGCCCATTATCACCCTTAAATTTATCCGTTTTTCCAACGGTATCCTTTTTCCTCTATCTGTCATAAGCATTCCTCCCGGCTATACGCCATCTTACAAACTGCGGGAGAACAGAATACAAATCATATGAAAATGTCAATGTGCATAAATGAAAACTGCCTGCTAAAATGGGAATTACGGGTTTCAGAAGGAAACCTCGTCTCTGTGCTGATGCACAGCCAGATGTCTGAAGAAAACAATCTGTGGTCTTATTATACATAACCTGAGGACAGGAATCAAGGGCAATTTCGATATAATCGCCTCATATGCAGCCGGAGAAATGCAGCTGTTCACACGGTACGTCCTCCTGGCCGATAAAAACGTTCCCCATCCCTCCCTTGACCGCGGCGGGTCAAAAAGACGGCATCCCCTCTCCTTATAGAAGGAATACCGTCCTGCACTTATCTGTCAATGCACCGTCAACTGAATTACGGTCTGAACTGGCTGTACTTGTGTCCGGAAGCGATTTCTCCCCTGTAGGCCGCCAGCTCGCTTACTGTCACCAGCTGATATCCCCGCGCTGTCAGCTCCGGAATCAGCACCACTGCCGCATCTGCTGTCGTACTGTAGATATCATGCATCAGTATGATGTCCCCATCCTTTACCTGGCTCAGCACGGTGTCAATGGTCCTCTGCGCATTCCTGTGCTGCCAGTCCCTGGTATCAATGGACCACATAATGGCCGGCATACCCATGGAGCCCAGCACATTGAGGGATGCCGCGTCGATATATCCGCCCGGCGGGCGCATAAGGACAGGAGATACGCCGCAGACAGCCTGAATCTTCTGGTTGGTGGAACCCACCTGGCTTACGATTCCCTCCGCACCGATTTTTGTCAGATATTTGTGGTCATGGGTGTGGTTGGCAACCTCGCATCCCTGGTCCACCATCCGCTTAATGACGCCTGCATTTGCGTTGACATTGGAGCCCAGCATGAAGAAAGTCGCCCTTCCTCCATTGGCCTGCAGGCTGTCCAGAATCCGGCCGGTCACTGATGTCTTAGGTCCGTCGTCAAATGTGAGGGCAATCATAGGTCTGGACGGGTCAATGCCATGGGAAACCACCGGGTCCGCGGGAACCCCTGCCCCCTTAGCCGTGATGGAAGCCCGTATACCGTCCACCCTGAGACCTGCCCCCTCCTGTCCGGCGGATGCGCCATTGGCTGCCCAGTCTGTCCAGGAGCCGTTCTGAAGTACTTTGTAGTATAAATCATATCCTGCCGCGCCGCTGCCAGTCAGCTCCATACGAATGGACTCCAGAGGCATGACGCCTTCTGCTCCGCCTGTCTCAGCTCCATCCTCTGCCCAGGAGAGCCATCCTGAACCGCTGAGATTCACCTGATAGCGTATTCCCACCTGCATACCGGCCGGAATATGTATCAGATTAGCCCTTATGGCCGTGACCCACGAGTTGACCGGGGCCGAACACATATTGTTATCGGCCGTGGCCGCGCTCCAGCCCTGCTGCAAAATGAAAGCGCTGTAGTTTACCTGGAGGGATTCCTGGCCCGGGACCGGCTGTACTGCCTGGCCTTCCGGCTGAGCTTCCTGCTCCTCCGGCTGAGACTCCTGGCCTTCCGGTTGAGCCTCCTGGCCTTCCGGCCGGGCTGCCTGCTCCTCCGGCTGAGCTGTCTGGCTATCGGTCTGAGCTGCCACTCCCGGCCCTGTCTGGGCTGACTTTGCCGCACCTACCCCCGTGCTGCCGGCCAATGCCGTCATTCCCTGCATACTTAAAATAATTCCGGCTGCTACGACAGCAGCCAGAATCTTTGACTTTTTCCCACATCTGATCATTCACATTCTCCTTGCATCATGTCTTTATTTGAGGAAATGATATCCTCTCCGAACACAGTCCTGCATAACATCACATATTCCTTGAAATACAGGTGGTCCTCCAACTCCTTCAGAGCATGGGCTATCCCCCAATAATACCGGGCATGCTTCCGTTTATCCTTCTCGTTAAACCGCTGCCATATGGCATCGCCCACCACCAGATAATCTCTGGCCGTACAGCGCATGTTGCTGAGCTTGTCCCCCAGGGCCAGTATCTTAATCTCCCAGGACGCCGTGCAGAGATGCCTGACCGTACGGGTCTTTCGCTCCTGCCAGCTGCGGCTTTTATCTTCGCTCTCATCCACCACCAGGTCCGCTACCCTGGAACCAAACGCATCCTCCAGTTCTTCCCTGGTAACTCCTGCATCCTCCATTACATCATGGAGCAGGGCTGCCGCAATGATTTCCTCATCATCCGTAAAGGCGGACACAATCACTGCCGTCTCCATGGGATGCGTGATGTACGGAATCTCCGTGCCCTTTCTGAAAGCTCCTTTGTGGGCTTTATCTGCAAACGCAGCCGCTTCTCCAATCATAGGTCTTACTCCTTCTGTGACAGCACTATTTATATTCCTTATGTACCTCTCCCTTTGATGTCAGGAATCACACCTATCATACCATATTCAGCGGATATTTTGAAGAGTATTGTGGAATCTTTGCCATTTTCCAAGTTAAACTTGTAAGAAAAGAGAATTTCTGATATGCTATAGAGGTATTTTTTCCGCATTACTTAAGGAGGATAATTCATGGATCGTCATTCGTCATATTCGGCTCCCCGCAGCGAACGTGCTTCCGGTTCTTACGGCAGCAACCGCGGCAGGAGCAGCAAACGCAACACCTATAATAAACGTTCATGGAACGATAACAGAAAACTGCATACCCTGGTATTCTACATACTTCCCTTTATCTTAATCAATCTGGTCATATTCATCCTGGCCACGTCCACACCCAAGATAGAGTATGATGCATCTGACACCAAGGATTACCGCAGCGTGGACATATCCATCCGCATATGCTCCTTTCTCCCTATAAGCGAGATGAGCGTCACCATGGAATCCCAGCCCCTTGAAATGGAAAAGGAAAAGGGAGTCTACAAAGCCACCCTGACCAACAACGGAACCCTCCAGATATATGTGAAGGGCTGGAACGGAATGTCTGCCAGACTGTCCGACACCATTCAGGCACTGGACGATATGGCGCCCACCATTCAGGAAGACTATGTGATGGAAAATGGAATCCTTACCATCACGGCGGAGGACAGCCAGTCAGGTATTAACTTTGATGCGGTCTATGCCACGGATGAAGATGAAAAGACCGTCAAACCCAGCCATATCAATAAAGAATCCGGAGAGATCACCTTCCCCATGGATACCCAGACCCTTGTGGTTTTTGTGGAGGATTACGCGGGTAATACCATAAAGAGCTCCTATACCAGCCTGAAGGACGGCTTAGACCTCAGCAACCGTGACACGGAATTCCCCTCAGACGGCACCAACGGCACAAATGGCAGCGGTTCCAAGGACGCCGGCACAGATAAGGAAACCAGTAAGGCCAAGGAATCCACCAAAGCCAAGGAGTCCACTAAGGCCAAGGAGTCCGCCAAAGCCAAGGAATCCACCAAGGCTGAAGAATCCTCCAAGGCCAAGGAGTCTGCCAAGGCCAAGGAATCCACCAAAGCCAAAGAGACCACTAAGGCCGCAGAATCCTCCAAGGCTAAAGAGTCAACTGCGGCAACAACGGCTGCCCCTCCCGCCGACCCGCAGTCACCATCGCCCACCCAGGCATCACAGGCTCCGTCGCCCACCCAGGCGCCACAGACACCGTCGCCTACCCAGACGCCACAGTCTCCGTCGCCTACCCAGACATCTCAGGCCCCGTCGCCTGATAACGGTTCGGGAGATAACGTCACCATCGTACCCCTGGGCTGACACTTATCTGAGCTATCTGTAAAATATCAATTGTAAAATAAGACCATGGCTCCCTCCGTAGAACCATGGTCTTATTTTTACCCAATATTCTATTTCATATTTTATCCAAATCCTGTCACTGTCTTCCCGCATCCATAATGTCGTCAATGATATCCACATATTCAGAACAGTATTTTTCGTACATAGGGGCCGCGGCTTCCCGGAACCGTTCTTTTTCCCTGGCATCCAGCTCCGTCACCACACAGCCTGCTCCCCTGACCCTGTCTTCTGAGGTTCTCTCGCGCTCAGCCCACAGTTCACGCTCATACAGAGCCGATTCCCGGGCACAGTCCCGTATAATGTTCCCGTATTCCTCCGGCAGCTTATCCCAGGTAGACTGGGCTGCCAGCTGAAGCTCCGGAACCCTGGTGTGTTCGTCCAAAGTGAAATATTGGGCCACCTCATAATGCCTGGTGGACTCATAAGAAGGCCAGTTGTTCTCGGCCCCGTCTATCTCCCCTGTCTGCAGGCCTGAATATACATCCCCAAAAGCCATGGGTACCGGCGTTGCCCCCAGAGCCTGAATCGTATCCATCATCAGTTCAGATTCCTGAACCCTGATTTTAAGTCCCTTCATGTCGTCCAGAGACTCAATGGGCCTGTCCGTACTGTAGAAATTACGGGCGCCCGCATCATACCAGGACAGCGGCACCAGGCTGGAACCGCCGAAGGAATTCATGAAATCCGTACCAATCGGCCCCTCCAGCACTTTCCACATGTGCTCCCGTCCCGTATACAGGTAGGGCATCTGAAGCACATTCAGCTTTGGCACGAACTCGGCAAGGGGCGACAGGGATACCCTGGCAAAATCCACGCCGCCAAACTGCAGCTGTTCAATCACCGTTTTCTCGTCTCCGAGAACACCGCCGGCATTGACCTGTATCTCCACCCTGCCTCCGGTCTTTTCATATACCAGCTCCGCAAATTTATAAGCTCCCTGGGTGGTAGGATAATCCTCCGCCTGATTCTCAGCATATGTCAGGACGAACTCCGGAACTGTCTTCTGTGCCGTACCGTCCTTACTTATGCCTGCGCAGGATGCGGCCAGAATCATGACAGCGGTGCAGGCCATCAGGTAAATTACATTTCTTCTCAAGCAGCCGTCCCTCCCTTCGGATATATCATACCCCAGTTACCAGGCCCGGTCAAGGCGGGCCGTCTCTTTAATTATTCCCTGTCCTGCCTTCCACTCTTGAGGCTGCATAACGGTAAAATTCTTCTTTCTCATTTCCAAGCACGCGGTTTGTAAATATAAATCCATGGGTGGTATCGCTGAATATGATAATCATGGCAGGTTTCCTGGATATCCGTTTCACCGACTTCCACAGCAAATCTGATGTATCATTTCCCACCCGAATGTGAAGCCCCTTGTCGTCAATGGCAACCTGGGTGTCCTGGGTAATCCCCGCCGCCTGTTTTTTTGCCTTGCCATAAATCATCAGCGGCTGAATGACCGTAAAAAGGCAGCACCCCAGAACGATAAGGCACCTCATGAATCCCTGGGCCTGGTCCCACCTGGAGAATACCAAAGCAAATGCAGCCACTGTGAATATAATATTGCAAAGTCCCGCCATGGAACCGTATATATAGTACATGGAAAGCTGCCATAAGTCCCGCGCCGTTGTCCTGTATGTGTATGTGTATGTGTATCTCATTCATATGCTCCTTGTGCGGATGTCCTGAATCTTAACAGAGTGGCGACATGACCGCCACTCTGAAATCTCATTATATCATGATAAACCATTTTCCCGTAACCGGTGATTAATGGGCCAGTACAGATGGAAGCCACATGCTGACGGCCGGAATAAAGGTAATCAGCAGAAGGGTGATAATCATACACACATAGAATGGCAGCGTAGCCTTAACCACCCGCTCCATTGGCACCTTTGAGACCGCAGAGCCAATGAAAAGAACCGCACCAACCGGAGGGGTCAGAAGTCCGATACCGCAGTTAAGCACCACCATGATACCAAACTGAATCGGGTCCAGGCCAATGGATGTTGCGATAGGAAGCAGGATGGGTGTGGCAATCAGGATGATTGGCGCCATATCCATGATACATCCAAGTACCAGAAGAATCAGGTTCAGCAGCAGGGCCAGAAGAATGGGGTTATTGGTCATGCCTGTGATTGCGCTGGCAGCCAGAACAGGCACATGCAGCTGGGTAAGGCAGAACCCGAAAATATTGGATGTGGCAATCAGTATCATTACGATGGACAGGGTGTCCACGCTGTCTCCCAGCACTCTCCAAACTCCCTTCCAGTCCAGTCCCTTGTAGATAAACACGCTGACAATCAAGCTGTAGATAACAGCAACCGCAGCGGACTCTGTAGCCGTAAACACGCCGCCTACCACGCCGAATACAACTATCAGCACAGCTGCCAGTGCCCAGAAGGAAACACTCAGCTGTTTAACCAGGTTGATAATGCTGAATTTCTCGCCCTTAGGGTAATTGCGCTTAACGGAAATGATATAGGATCCTATCATCAGCGTTACGGCCAGCAGTGCTCCCGGAATATATCCTGCCAGGAAAAGGCTTCCCACGGAGATGCCGCCTGCTGTGGTGGCATAGATGACCATATTGTGGCTGGGCGGCACCAGAAGTCCCTCACAGGATGAGGTAATGGTTACAGCTGTTGAGAAATCGTCGTCGTATCCCTGGTCCACCATCATGGGAATCAGGATGGATCCAAGGGAAGCCGTATCTGCTGATGCGGAGCCTGAGATACCGCCAAAGAAGTAAGAAGCGACAATATTAACCATTGCCATGCCGCCCCGCATCCAGCCAACGCATGCATTAGCCAGCGCAATCAGCTTTTCGGAAATACCGCCGGAGCCCATCAGGCATCCCATGGTGATAAAGAAAGGAACTGCCATCAGGCTGAAGGAGCTGATGCCCTTTACCATCTGCTGGCAGATGGTGGTCAGGTTATGTCCCTGGAACAGAAGGCAGAACACAGATGAAAGGGCCACCGCGTAGGCGATGGGAAAACGCAGGAAAACCATCAGAAAGAAACTCCCCAGTAAAATCAGAATTGCCATGCTATTTGCATCCATTACTCCATCCCCTCCTTTACAAAGAAGCTCTTAACATGATTATATAAGGCCTCTACTTCAAAAACCAACATGGCCACTCCGGCCAGAGGCACCGGGAAATACATCCAGAACCTGGAGACCTTGGGCATGCTCACATATGTGCCTTTAGCTCCGATTCCTGTTGCATACTTCCAGCCCACCGTAATCATGATTACCGCAAGGGCAAGCACCGCCAGGTCAGCCACAATATCCAGGCTTCTTACCAGCTTGGGAGGCAGATACCGGTCAAACGCGGTCATGCGGATATGGGCGCCCCTTCTGATGGCAAGAGCTGCCGAAAGCACCGCCATATAGGACATACAGGTCAGAACCACTTCTTCACTCCACGCGGGATCGGGAATGAACGGAATGTACCTTCCTGCCACAGCCATGGTCGTGATAAGGATATCCACTACCAGAAGAAGTTTGCAAAGGAACAGCACGGCCCTGTATGTCATATCATACGCGGGCCTGATTTTATCAATCTTTTGAAATATTGCAGGCATATTGATTCCCCTTTCAAAAACTACAGGCACAGAGTTTATTCATTTGCCCTGTGCCTGTCTGATTGCCGCTTATTATTTGTTCATGTCAAGAATCTGCTGATACAGTTCAGCCTGGCCCTTTGTAGAAGACTCGATGATGTCTTTACAAGCATCCTGCCATGGCTTGATATCAGGAACCTCAACCACGTTGATGCCGTCGGCCTTCAGTTCTTCCAGCACCTTGTTCTCAGCTTCCTCAGAAATAGTTCTGTTGAACTGGGATGCAGCCTTTCCGGCTTCCACCAGGATGTTCTGCTGCTCTTCTGTCAGCTTATCCCAAGCTTCATCCGTAATGATAACCTGGATTGCGCCCAGTGTATGGCCATCCAGAATCAGGTTTGGCGCAACTTCCTGGAATGCGTTGGAACTGTAGTTTGCGATTGGCTGCTCAGCACCGTCCACAACACCTGTCTGAAGCGCGGAGTACAGTTCGTTGAAGGAAACTACCGTTGGGCTTGCGCCAAGGCCTTCCACCATACCGTTCATGATCGGGTCGTTGGACACACGCAGCTTCATGCCCTTTAAGTCATCTAAGCCCTTAACTTCCTTAACAGTGAAGAAGTGACGGAAACCTTCCTCGCCGTAGTACAGGCCTCTTACGCCAAGTCCGTTGTCATGCGGTTCCATCAGGAACTCAGGAGCCAGATCGCTGTCAGCAAACTTCCAGAAGTGGTCACGGTTTGCAAATGTATAAGGAATGGACAGAAGCACGGACTTCTCAGCGCCGTAGCTTGTCAAGGCAAACGCGGAAATACGGGAAATATCAATGGTGCCGCCGCCACCCAGCATGGTATCCAGAACGTCGTTCTCTGAACCAAGGACACCGCTGGCCTGCAGGTCAATCTTAATCTTGCCGCCGGACATCTCCTCAACGGTTTCCTTAAACTTAGAATCAGTCTGTCCAACAATGGTATCCAGCGGGTTAACCTCTGCCATAACCAGGGTAACCTCCGGCATATCGCTGGTATCAGCTGCTGCTTCGGTCTTAGCCTCCTCGGCTGCATCCCCCTCTGTCTTTGCGGCCTCTGTAGCAGGTGCCTCAGTTGCTGCGGGAGCTGCTGTGGCTGCTGTATCAGGGCTCTTTAAGCCACAGCCTGCCAGGGAACCGGCTACCATCGCTGCACACAATGCGGTGCTAATCCATCTTTTTTTCATGAAACGTGTCCTCCTCTTAATACTTTTTTCATGCTCTCACATGATTTTTTTATGTTTTCTTAACACTGACTTTATTATAAGAGTATTTCACGTTTCTGAATATAGTAAATTTTTGTGAATCATAGTAGGATTTTAACCTGTTTCCTTCATCCATTTATGCAAATATTACATATATCGTCTTTATACAATCTTTATCCCTTCTGGAAAATAGACAATCTGTACTCCGTGGGACTCTGACCCGTTATGCGCTTGAACACCTTTGCAAAGTAGTTGGAATCACCGTAGCCCACTGCCCTTCCAATCTCCTTCACATTGACCGTTGGCTGTTCCAGCATCTTCTTGGCCTCCTTTATCCTGTACCGTGTCAGGTAGGATGTGAAATTTTGGTCAAAACACTGCTTGAACAGCTTGCAGAAATAGGCCTCTGAATAATTCATGGCCCTTGCGGCATCCTGCATGGAAATGTCAAACATATAATTTTCATGTATGTACTGGCTGATTAATGACGTAACCTTAGACAGGCGGGCATGTCCTCCGTCCTCCGGCTCTTCTGTGTCCGCCGTCACGGGGTTCTCATTTTCATCCTCATCCCCTCCGCTCTGCCGTTGCTCCACCGCTATATGCATGGCCTCCTCCACCACCAGCATCAGCTCCTGCTCGTCGTAAGGCTTCAGAAGATAATCCAGGGCCCTTACCGTAATGGCCTTTTTTGCATAGGAAAACTCGTCAAATGCTGTCAGGAATATGATGCAGCAGTCCTTGTCCGCCTGCCGAATCTGCTGGGCTGCTTCTATGCCGTTTATACCCGGCATCTCAATATCCAGAATAGCAATCTGTATCTTTTCCTCCTCATAGATTTTAAGGGCTTCCCTGCCATTGGCTGCCTGGAATATCCGGCATCTGTCCCCCAGATTTTTCTGCAGCGTCTTGTAAAGGACCTGTCTCTCAATCATCTCATCATCCGCAATCAGTAAACGTAACATTGGCTCCCCCTTATATCTTCTGATAGTCCTCTTCCCGGACGGCAGGCAGGATAATCTGCACCACGGTCCCCTTGCCGGCCCTGCTGTAAATTCTCAAACCCCCATCCTCATACATGGATTTAATCCTCTGGTATATATTCCCCAGCCCAATGCCCACCCTGGCTGTCCGATGTCCCTTAAGTGCGTCCATAAGCCGTTTCAGCGTCTCTTCATCCATACCGACTCCGGTGTCCGCCAGGGAAATGACTAGCTTATCCTTCTGTTTCCATATCCTTAAAAATATCCGTCCCCCTTCTTCCTTCCTGGCTATGCCGTGTATGATGGCATTTTCCACCAGCGGCTGAAGGGTAAAGGCCGGTATCATAGTCTCGCTGCCGTCCACCTCCACCCGGAAGTTATGACTGACACGGCTGCCAAAACGCATCTGCTGTATGTACATATAATCCTGCACCACCTTAAGCTCCTGGTCCAGAGGCACAATCTGCTCTGAGGTCTTAAGATTATAGCGGAAGAGATTTCCCAGACTGGATATCATCCGCTCTGTGGTCTGGGCTTCCTCCAGTTTAGCCATGCAGGAAATCATGTTCAGTGTATTAAACAGGAAATGCGGATTAATCTGGCTCTTAAGAAGTTCCAGGCGGGCCGCGTCCAGACGTTTCTCCATCTCGATGCGCTCCACCTCCTCCTTATGAAGGCGCTCCGCCATCTCATTTTTCTCCTTCAGGGTATTGATATACCCTTCTGTGGCATGTTTCATCTTATTAAATGCCTGGACCAGCTCTCCCATCTCATCCCGGTTTTCCACCACCAGGTCCTCGCCCCCAAAATCATTTCTGGCTATCTCCCTGGAACTGTGGGCCAGTTTTACCATAGGGACAATCAGGGTATTGGACAGAAGCTTGGTCAGGCAGATGACCGTAATAATCATCAGAACGGAACAGGCCATAATCATGTAGGGAAGGTCATAGAGGAGGGGAACCTTTTCCTGATAGCTGCGCTTTCCCTCCTTCAGAGTGGACTGCATCAGCCTTCTGGCATAGGTCTGCAGATACCCCTGCATTCCATATACCCTGTACAACCGCTCCACAAATCCGTCCTCCGACTGGTCCATGTGAAGGACCTGGTCCCGGAAAATCTGGTAGCCTTCATAGCCGTTCTTAATATTCCACGTCCTGGCATACCGCTCTGGTCCAATAACATCATAGTCAAAGGGCAGGGCGTCAATGCTGCTCTCTGTCTTAAAACAGGCCAGCCTGTATTGCTTTGCATTCTCCCAGGTCTGCTCCCTCACATAGAGCTCAAAGGCTTCCGCTTCCTGCTCCATGGACTCCTGCACATCATAGCAGAGGGAATTGTCATTGAGAATCACGTTAAAACTTTCCAGGGAGAAATTCATGACCAGCATATTAAAGGCAATGGACAAACCCATTACCAGAATGACAACCACGGAAAATGCGCCCAGCTTTTTTTTCAAGGAGATTGAAAGCCACTGATTTTTAATATAAGAAAACATACCCCACCCCAATCGCACCAGAATGTGTCTGCAGCCTGCTTTCTTCCGGCTGTTTATCCAATTTGCGCTCTGCGTAACCGTGTCATGCACCCTTTACCATACCATCCCTCCGGGATTTCCCACGATCCGGCCAGTGTCTTTCGCCATTATACCATATAATGACAGGGAGCGCAAAGCCCCCGGCCTTGCGCTCCAGTTATTCCCATTCGCCTATTTTGTTTTACTATCTTCGGGTTTTGAAGCGGTTATCTGCTTCTGGTTCTTCTTAGCTGTCCCGATCTGCTTCCGGCTCTTTTTGGAAGTGCTTATCTGCTTCTTCTCCTCCTTGGACGTGGTTATCTGCTTCTGCTCCTCCCTGGATGTGGCTATCTGCTTCTGCTCCTCCTTGGACGTGCCTATCTGTTTCTGTTCTTCCCTGGAAGTACTTATCTGCTTCTGCTCCTCCTTGGACGTGCTTATCTGCTTCTGCTCTTTCTTGGAAGTACCTATCTGCTCCTGTTTCTTCTTGGACGTGCTTATCTGCTTCTGCTCTTTCTTGGAGGTGCCAATCCGCTTCTGCTCTTCCCCGGACATGCCAATCCGCTTCTGCTCTTCCCCGGACATGCCAGTCCGCTTCTGCTCTTCCCTGGACATGCCAATCTGCTTCTGTTCTTCCTTGGAGGTGCTTATCTGCTCCTGCCCTGCCCCGGACGCAGCCATCCGCTTCTGTCCATCCTTTGCAGCCGCGGCCATCTCTGCTTCCTGTGCCACGGTATCTGCCTTCTTTGGAGATGCTGTTTTACCGGACACCTTTTTCCTGGCCGCAGGCTTTTTATCCGCAGGCTTTTTATCTGCCGCCTTTTTAACCCCAGGCTTCTTTGCCTCAGGTTTCACGGCTTCTTCCACCTGTGTGCATGTGTAGATGCTGACGCTCATTGGCGGTATATAGACTTCAATGGAATTGTCCTTTTCATCCCATTCCAGCTTCCGGGATGTCTTGGCACGTCCGTTGACCCTGCCTTCCCCGCCAAAGTCCCTGGAGTCGGTGTTGAATATCTCCTTATACTTGCCGTGGAAGGAAACTCCCACGCGGAATTTCTCGTGCTCCATGTTGTCAAAATTGCAGATAAAGAGAAGGGTTTCCTTATTTTTCCTGCTCTTTCGCAGGAATATGATTATGCTCTCATTCTGATAGCTGCAATTAATCCACTCAAACCCATCGGGATCATAATCCATCTCATACAGGGCCGGGTGCTCGCGGTACAGCCTGTTAAGCGCTTTCACGTAATCCTGCATATTTTTGTGAACAGGATACTCCAACAGTCCCCACTCCAGGGACGCGCCCTCATTCCACTCTGCCACCTGGGCATATTCCTGGCCCATGAACAGCAGCTTCTTTCCGGGATGTCCCATCATAAAGGCATAGGCAGCCCTCAGATTTTCGGCCTTCTTTTCCAGGGTTTCGCCCGGCATCTTGCCAATCATGGAGCCCTTGCCGTGAACCACCTCATCGTGTGAGAATACCAGCACAAAGTCCTCGCTGTAAGCATACAGCATGGAAAATGTCAGCTCCCCATAATTGTTTTTCCTGAACAGGGGATCGCATCTCATATAGTTTGTGAAATCATTCATCCAGCCCATGTTCCACTTATAATTAAATCCCAGGCCGCCCTCTTTCGGATCGCCTGTAATCATTGGCCACGCAGTGGACTCCTCCGCTATGATGACCGTTCCGTCCTTCCGGCCCTTGAATACGGAATTCAGATGCTTCAGGAATTCCATTGCCTCCAGATTTTCATTGCCGCCATATAGGTTGGGCACCCACTCGCCGTCATTCTTTCCATAGTCCAGATAGAGCATGGAGGCAACCGCATCCATCCTGATTCCGTCCGCATGGTACTTGTCCGCCCAGAACAGCGCATTGGCAATCAGAAAATTTGACACGCCGGGACGGCCGTAATTGTATATCAGGGTGCCCCAATGGGGATGGGATCCCTTCCTGGGGTCCATGTGCTCATAGACGCAGGTGCCGTCAAACACAGCCATTCCATAGGCATCCCTGGGGAAATGGGCCGGCACCCAGTCAAGTATGACGCCGATTCCCTGTCCGTGCATATAGTCCATAAAGTACATGAAATCCTCAGGAGCACCGTAACGGCTGGTTGGGGCATAATACCCTGTAACCTGATAGCCCCAGGATTCATCCAGAGGATGCTCCATCACAGGCATGAGCTCCACATGGGTATATCCCATGTCCTTTACGTACTCCGCCAGCCTTGGGGCCAGCTCGCGGTAATTATAGAATTCGGAACCCACCAGGTCCTTTCCTGTCTCATCCTTGACCGTCTCCTTGCGGATCCAGGAGCCCAGATGAACCTCATATATGTTCATGGGCTTGTCCTTTGTATCTGTTTTTGCCCTCTGATCCATCCATGACTTGTCGTTCCATTTATATTTATCAATATTCCATACAATAGACGCGTTATTGGGACGCAGCTCTGCGTAGTTTGCATAGGGATCCGCCTTCAGCATGGGATCCCCTGCTCTTGTCTTTACCTCGTACTTATATATCTCACCTTCATGCAGGCCGGGAATGAACAGCTCGAACACACTGCCGTCCCCCTCTCCCAGGCGGCGCATCTGATGACGTCTTCCATCCCAAAGATTGAAATCCCCCACCACGCTGACGCGCATGGCGCACGGCGCCCACACGGAAAAGTACACGCCGGATACTCCGTCAATGGTCATGGGATGGGCGCCCATCTTCTCATAAATCGTATAGTGGATGCCCGCTGCAAATTTCTTCAGATCTTCTTCCCGGTATTGGGGAGCAAATGAATAGGGATCATAGAGTTCCTCCGTCACCCCATTGTCATAGGTGACCACCAGGGTATAGGGCGTCTTGCTCTTGCGTGGTATCAGCGCCGCGAAAAAGCCAGCCTCGTCCGCCAGTTCCATGGGATATTTCTTCCCGGTTGAGGAAATCTTTACACTGATTTCAGCCGCGGTGGGTACCAGCGCCTGAATCAGAAGTCCCTCCTCTGTCAGATGGGGTCCCAGCATGGCATGGGGATTGGATGCTTCCGAATACACCAGTTCTTCAATCCCTGCCCAATCCATCAAATCATATAATTTCTGTTCCATATTATTGCCCCCTTGTAAGTTTATTCATTCTTCGGTCTGATATCAGCACGCCCGCTGTATATCCTACTCCTAAAGGGTATTTGCCCTGTCAGCAATATTCTGTCTGAAATTAACCACGTCATGCTCGTATTCTTCATCCATAAGGGGAGAAGTAATCATGAAATCCGCGCTGGCCTTGTTATTTGCAATGGGGATGTCATAGACCTGGGCAATCCTTAACAAAGCCTTAACGTCCGGATCGTGGGGCTGCGCTGTCAGCGGGTCGGAAAAGAAAATAACAAAATCAATTTTTCCTTCCACAATCTTGGCCCCAATCTGCTGGTCGCCGCCCAGAGGGCCGCTGTTATACCCCTTTACAGGCAGGTTGGTTGCATCCGTAATCATACGGGCCGTTGTGCCGGTCCCGCAAAGGAAATGCTTGGACAGTATATCCTTATGCTCTCCGCACCACTGTATCAGTTCCCGTTTCTTCTGGTCGTGGGCAATCAGGGCAATGTTCTTCTGTTTGCGTATTGTCATAGGTAAATAATCCATTTTCATCTGTCTCCTTTCAGTCTGTCACTTTGTTGGTGATGGTTCCTATCCCTTCTATGGTACACTCCACCACATCTCCCGGAACCAGGAATTTAGGCGGGTCAAAGCCCATGCCCACTCCGGCCGGGGTCCCTGTGGCAATAATGGTTCCGGGCTGTAAGGTCATTCCCCGGGAGAGTTCGCTTACAATGTGGCTGATATCAAATATGAGCTGTTCCGTATTGCTGTCCTGGCGAAGCTCGCCGTTCACCCTGGACTGTACCTGCACCTTGGGCGGATAAGACAATTCATCCACAGTGGCTATGCATGGTCCCATGGGCAAAAAGCCGTCCAGCCCCTTGCCGAAATACCACTGCTTATGCCGTGTCTGCAGGGTCCTGGCGCTGACGTCATTGATGATGGTATATCCGAATATATAGTCCTTTACCTCTTCCTCCCTGACATGGGATGCCTCGCGGCCTATGATGACTGCCAGCTCTGCCTCGTAATCCAAATCCGTCACAATATCCCGGTGGCTGGGGATTCCTGCCCCGGGATCCGTGGCCCGGTTCACCCGCTTGGAAAAATAGACGGCATAGGGTCTTTCCCCGTCAAATGCTTCCTTCTTAAATCTGGCTGATTCCTCTGCGTGAGCCATATAATTGATTCCCAGGCAGATAACATCCTGCCGCGGGTGGGGAATCGGAGCTAAAAGGCTTACCTCCCCAATAGGGGCAGCACCCCTGACCTTATACGGGTCCTGGCCGGACGCGTATTCCAGCAGCTGCTTCTCCGAATCGCTGATGGTCTCTATCAGCTCCTGCATGGTCTTATAATCCATATCCAGGGAAGCAAGGGGATAAACCCAGCTTCCGTCCCTGCTGATGACTCCAAGTCCGGATTTGTGTTCGATTTCATATGTAACTAGTCTCATAATGCCCTCCTGCTCATACCATTACGTGTATCTCATGTTTACTCTATCACATTTTTCCGAATTTTTCTACGATTTTGCCATTATTTCAGAAATCGCTCTTTCTCCCTGTCAGGGGTCTTCTTCCTAATAAATGGATTCCCGGAGTATCTTATGTATCTGGATTACCAGGGTGGGCAGGAATGCGGCCGCCGCCAGGGTGGTAAGCTGGCTCAGGCTTAAGTCGGCTGCGGCAAACATGATTTGCAGGCCCGGCACAAAGAGCACCGCTGCCAGCAAAACCACTCCCAGCTGGAACGCCATGACGCTGTACAGATTGCTTCCCAGCCCCAGACGTATGATGGAGTGACTGCTCCGGCAGTTGAATCCGTGGAACAGCCGGGCCAGGGTGAGGGTGGAAAACGCCATGGTACAGGCCCTGCCCGCGCCGCCCTCATGAAGTCCGGTGGTATAGGCCCACATGGTGGCTGCCGCAATCAGGGCTCCCTGGACCAGGATATCCCGTATAAAGGAGGCCGTGAGGATACCCTCCTTTGGATTTCTGGGCGGCTCCTTTAGAAGCCCTTCCTCCGGGGGCTCCATACCTATGGCTATGGCCGGCAGGGAGTCCGTTATAAGGTTGATGAACAGCAGATGCACCGGCTTAAAGGGCAGCGGCAGGGACAGCAGAGACGTATATAATACGCAGAAAATCCCTGCCATATTTCCCGACAGAAGGAACTGGATGGAATTCTTTATGTTCCTGTATACATTCCTGCCGTTGGAAACCGCCTTTATGATGGTGGCAAAGTTGTCGTCCGCCAGTATCATGGACGCCGCATCCTTGGACACCTCGGTTCCCGTGATGCCCATGGCCACGCCGATATCAGCCTTCTTAAGGGCCGGGGCGTCATTGACGCCGTCTCCGGTCATTGCCACGATATGCCCCCGGTTCTGCCACGCCCTCACAATGCGTATCTTGTGCTCCGGCGACACCCTGGCATAGACCGAAATGTGTTCCAGGTTCCGGTTCAAATCCTCCTCTTCCATCCGGTCCAGCTCAGCTCCTGTCACCGCCATATTTCCCGGCGCAAAGATACCGATCCTCTCTGCTATGGACATGGCGGTCACTTTGTGGTCCCCTGTAATCATCACAGGACGTATGCCTGCCTGCCTGGCACTGGCCACTGCCTGGCGTGATTCCGGTCTGGGCGGGTCCATCATGGCGGTGAGGCCCAGAAACACCAGGTCATCCTCCAGCCTGCCTGACAGGGATGATTGTTCCCGGCTGTTCCCGGCCTTCGCCTCTGCATAGCCGGAATTGCCGTTCTCCTTTCCCGCCTCATTTAACGGACGGCATGCAAAGGCCAGGACCCGGAGTCCCCTGGCAGACCACCGGCTGTTCTGGTCCAGTATCCTCTGGCGGTCCGAGGACGACAAGGTCCGGCTGGGTATGGCTGCCCCGGCCCCCGGCCCGGCCGTTCCAGCCTTCTGACCGGCTGCCGGATTGGCCAGGCGGGTACATTTCTTGAGCAGCACATCCACGGCTCCCTTGACAAAGACGATATCGCTGCCTTCTATCTCATTTATGGTGGTCATGAGCTTGCGGCGGGAGTCAAAGGGAATCTCCCCCTTTCTGGGACTCTGGAGCCGGACCTGTTCCGGGATAAGCCCCGCCTCTCTGGCCATGTTGAACAGCGCTGTCTCCATAGGGTCCCCATCCTGGCCGGAGGCGTTGTTATTAAGAACCGCGGCCATAAGCAGGAGCCTGACATCGCTCCTTCTTGTTTCATTTTCCAGCCATGACGGCTGCTGCTGCGTATGGTTGATATACACCTGCTCCACATCCATGCGGTTCTGGGTCAGAGTTCCTGTCTTATCAGAACAGATCACGGAGACGCATCCCAGGCTCTCCACCGCCTTCAGATCTTTTATGATAGCCTGTTCCCTGGCCATCTTCTGGGTGCCCATGGCCTGGACAATGGTGACGATGGAGCTCAGTGCCTCGGGTATGGCCGCCACGGCCAGAGCCACGGCAAACATCAGGGCATCCAGCACCGGTTCCCGGCGGTACAGGCTTAGCAAAAACACCAGGCCGCAGATGGCGATGATGGCAATGGCCAGATGGCCGGAGAACCGGTCCAGGCTCACCTGAAGCGGCGTCTTCTGTTCCTTGGTTCCGTTCATCAGGACGGCTATTTTTCCGATTTCCGTGTTCATTCCCGTGGCTGTAACCACTGCCACGGCGCGGCCTGAAGTCACCAGGGAGCCGGAAAATACCATGTTGGTCCTGTCGGCCAATGCCACGGTTCCCTCCCGTGCCTTCACTGCCCCGGTGTGTTTCTCCACCCCCAGGGATTCTCCTGTGAGAGAGCTCTCATTGACGGTCAGTCCGTACACTTCCAGCAGTCTTCCGTCCGCGGCCACCATATCTCCGGTCTCCAGAAGCAGGATATCCCCCGGCACCACCAGAGCGGATGGTATGGTCATGCTGCGCCCGTCCCTGAGGACCCTGGCTTCAGGCGAGGAAAGCCGCTTTAAGCTGTCCAGGGATTTTTCCGCCTTCTGGTGCTGGACCGTACCCAGCACCGCATTCAGCAGCAGAACCGCAAATATGACCATGGCGCTCTCCGGATCCCCTGTGAGCATGGACACCGCGGCCGCTCCGATTAGGATGATCACCAAAAGGTCCTTGAACTGCGCAAGAAATACCTGCCACCACTGGAGCCGCCCGGCCTCCTCCAATACATTTTCCCCATATTCCTTAAGACGCTGCTGCGCTTCCCCGCTGTCAATTCCCTGCCTGCCGGAGTCCAGTCCGGCCAGCACCTCTGCCTCCGGCTGTTCAAACCAATCTGCCATCTGTCTCTCCCCTCTTCCCAAATTCATGGTTCTTATGGGCATGCGCCAGAGCGTCTGCTTCCCCGGCATCCCCCAGGCACCGCGTAAACAGATATAAAAATGCTCCCGGAAGCGCACACCCGCGCTGGTTCCGGGAGCACTCCATAAGAGTACCCACTCTAAATCTATGAATTAGTAAGAATCATTATGACCGGCCGTACCCGGCCGGGGCGAGAAAGCTTTACAGCCTGTCCTTAAAATCAATCTCTGCTGCCGAAAATCATGCCGAATGCCACCTTATAGCCTTCCTCAAGGGAATCTGTCTCCACATATTCCTCCCTGGTGTGGGCCCCTGCGCCGCGGAAGCTTCCCACGCACACGCTTGGAATTCCCAAAGACAGCGGGATGTTGCAGTCCGTGGAACCGGCGCAGTGTTTCGGCGCTTGCCCGGTCATCTCCTCCACCACCCTGTGAGCCCAGTCTGACAGGGCCTGTTTTCGTTTCGGGTCCACCGGCCCTTCGCAGGGTCTGACCCCGATAATCTCCAAAGACACATCCATCCCCTCTGATTTTCCCCGGTCAATCACCTTCATGAACTGACGTTCCATATATTCCAGGTTCTCCCTCCGGTCGGAACGGAACTCATACAGCATCTCCGCTTCCTGGGCAATGGTATTGACCGATGTCCCTCCTGATATCATGCCTACATTATAGGTAGTCTTTCCGCCCTCCGGCACCCGGATTCCATACAGCTCTCCCACCAGGGACGCCAGACACGCAATGGCATTATCATTTCCAAAGTTATTGTAGGAATGGCCGCCCCGTGTGCGGACCCTTACCCGGAAGCGCTTGGAACCAACCGCCCTGTCCACGATGCTGGAAAGAGAGCTGTCAAAGGTACAAAAGCGCTCCATCCTGTCACCGTAGTCCTCACAGATTTTGTGCACTCCCTTCAGGTTTCCCAGCCCTTCTTCCCCTGCATTGCACACCAGCAGAAGTCCCGGGGCATTCTCCCCGCGGATTTCCCTCCACCGGGGGGAATCCACATACCCGGCTATATATTTACCTGCCAGCAGAAGACATACCAGGCACGCCGTGTTGTCCCCCACGCCGGGACAATAGATACGTCCACCCTCCACCCTTAAGGGAAGTTCGGTCTCATCGGGAAACACCACATCCATATGGGCCATGAACACCTCTACCGGCCTGTCCTGCCTCACATCCGCCGGATACACCACATTAAGGGCCTGGTCAATATATACTCCCCTGGCGCCCTGAGCCTTAAGCCAGTTTGCGCAGAATTCAGCCCGCCTCTCCTCATGATTGGAGGGCGCCGGTATTCTGGCCAGTTCCAGAAGAAGACCGTATGCCTCCTGCCTGTGGTCCTCTATATACCGTATCATTTCCTCTGACAGTATCATGTGCTTCCTCTTCCCTTCTTTCCCCTTTTCCCGCTGCCTTTCCCCTGGCGGCTTTCTTCAGTGGGGCAACCTCCTTTCCCATGAGAACCACAATGGCCCTTGCCATGATCATCATGGACTTCTGGTTCTCCAGAACCGGTTCGCCGCCCCGGGGATACATGCCGTTCACCCGGTCCTCGTCCGTATTAAAGGCTATATGCCACTTAAAATCCTTTGGCAGGTTGGGAAGGGCGAACTCATGGGGTTCCCAGTGCATGTTAAACGCAACGTAGAAGTAATCGTCCTCCCTTCCGTCCGGCTTCTTACCGTATTTTCCGCAGTATAATATGCCCAGCTGGCGGAGGAAACGGTCAAACATGGGACACCATGTCTTAAGGCCGTGGTAGGACACGTCCGGCAGGCCCACGCAGCGGTAATCCATCAGAGCCGGCTCCTTCTCCATATGGAACACCGAGTGCTCCTTTCTGAACCGAATCACATGCTTTACAAATTCATGGATGCTGCTGTTGGAATTTAACAGGCTCCAGTTAAGCCATGATATATCGTTGTCCTGGCAGTAGGAGTTGTTGTTTCCCTTCTTGGTACGGCCAAATTCGTCTCCCATCATGAGCAGAGGAGTTCCCTGGCTCAAAAACAGCATGAGCAGGGCATTGCGTATCTGCTTCCTGCGCATCTGCATGATTCGTTTCTTTCTGCTGGGGCCCTCCGCTCCGCAGTTCCAGGACTGGTTGTAGTCTGTTCCGTCCCGGTTATCCTCTCCGTTGGCCTCATTGTGCTTTATGTCATAGGATACCATGTCCATCAGGGTAAAACCATTGGTATTGGCCATGTAGTTGATAACGCCCACCTGCTGGGGATTATGCCGGATGTGGTATACCAGACGGTTAAGCTGGTCCTCATCCCCCTTTAGAAAGCTGCGCATATCCATCATGAACCCGTCATTATATTCCGCCAGATGTTTTACCTGCCCCGGCTCCACACCGTCCCACCCGGGCGCCAGCAGCTTCAGCCTGCTGAGGTAAGGGTCCTCACCCAAAAGCTTCACAGGCGCGTATCCCACCAGACGGACGCCGTCCACATGGTATTCCTGAGCCCAGAAGCGGACCACATCCAGCACATAGGAGGGCGCTTCCTTCCCGTCGAAAAACAATTCCAGGACCAGCTCCAGTCCTGCCTTGTGCAGGGCCTTCACCATATCCTTAAACTCCCGTTCAGGCTGCCTCACAGGTCCGCTGCTGTAGGCACACTTGGGCGCAAAATAATAGCCCCTGGTATATCCCCAGTAATTCAGCTTTCCGTCCGGTTTTTCAGCTGCAAAGGGGCTTCCGTCCACACGCTCCGGTATGATTAGCTCCTCAAACTCCACCGGGGGCATCATCTCCACAGTGGTGATCCCCAGGTCTTTGAGATAAGGTATCTTCTCCGCCACGCCCTTAAATGTCCCCCGGCTGTCTCCCTCCACGCCGGAGGAGACATGTTTGGTAAATCCCCTGGGATGGATGTGGTAAATCACACACTGGTCATAAGGGATGCAGGGAAGGACGTCTTCCTCCCAGTCGTACGCGCTCCCCTCTGTATCCACCGGTGTGCGTACCGGCTTGTCCAGACGCACCGGGCTTCCCCAGCGCTCCATACCCGTAAACCTCCTCCCATAAGGGTCCGGCACCTGCTGTCCGTCCACCTCGTACACATACTCCAGACCGGAAAAGTCGCCCAGCACAGTCATGCTCCAGACATCTCCTGTTCTGGCATTTGCAGGAAACCTGATTCTTCCCTTGGGGCTTCCGGCCCCTTTCCTATAAAAAACAACGGCACAGGCCTCCCCCTTGGAGGCGAAAGAAAAATGCACCCCTCCAGAGACAGCAGTCGCTCCCATCGCGTATATCCTTCCATCATTCCTGTCTATCCGGAATCCCTTTATCATCGCTGTTACCGCCTTTCCTAAGACAATCCTTACATGATAAGAAAAGTATATAGTTAGTTCGACATTTTGTCAACAAATCAACACTCTTTGTCAGAAATCGTCATCTTATTTCACACAAAAAAACTGGTTATCAGAAAAATGTAACTCATCTGATAACCAGTTTCCATATTGTGCCTGCTGTTATTTCTGCGCCTCTATCTGCTCCACCAGCTCGTTAAGATACATCCAGCGCTCCATTTTCTCCTCCAGCTGTGCTTCCCTGGCGGACTTTTCCTCCATCAGCTCATTGAGCCTGGTATAGTTGGTGGCGGATTTTCCAATTTCCCGCTCTAAATCCCCGATGGACCGTTCCAGGTCAGCGATGTCAGCCTCAATGGTTTCCCATTCCCGCTGCTCTTTAAAGGAAAGCTTGCGCTTCTTTTCTCCGCCGGCCGACTGCTTCCAGTTATTCCGGTTCACGGAAAGGCCGGACCCGCTGCCATCGCTGTCCCCGCCTCTGCCGCCTTTCTGCTCCCCTGTCTCCCGGGGATGCCTGGCGGACCAGGCAATCTGATAATCCGTGAATCCGCCCTCATACTGGCTCACCTTTCCCTGTCCCTCAAAGGCAAAGATGCGGTTCACAACGCGGTCCAGAAAATACCGGTCATGGGATACGGCTATAACAATGCCCGGAAATGTATCCAGATAATCCTCCAGTATGGTCAGAGTCTGGATGTCCAGGTCATTGGTGGGCTCGTCTAACAGTATCACATTGGGCGCCTCCATAAGGATACGCAGCAGATAAAGCCTCCGCCTCTCCCCGCCTGACAGGCGGCCTATGATGGTATACTGCATACCGGAGGGGAACAGGAACCGCTCTAACATCTGGCTGGCGCTGATACTGCCGTCCTTTGTCTTTACGTATTCCGCCACATTCTTAATATAGTCAATCACCTTAAGGCTTTCATCCATGGCCTCATTTTCCTGGGAGAAATACCCCATCTTCACGGTCTGTCCTATCTGTATGGTGCCGGAATCCGGTTCCACCCAGCCTGCCAGCATCTTCATCAGGGTGGACTTTCCGCTTCCGTTGGGACCGATGATGCCCACACGGTCATTTTTCAGAAAAATGTAGGTAAAGTCCTTTATCAGCACCTTGTCCCCGTAAGCCTTGCACAGATCCTTCACCTCCACCGTGGTCCTGCCTAACCGGCTGGCTATGGACTCCAGCTCCACGTTGCGGTCATATTCCGGCCCCTTCTGGTCCCTCAGCTCCTCATAGCGCTGTATATGGGCCTTCTGCTTGGTGGAACGCGCCCTGGCGCCCCGCTGCATCCAGGCAATCTCGTTGCGCAGAATCGCCTGCCGTTTGCGCTCCGATGCCTCGGCCATTTCCATACGCTCCGCTTTCAGGGACAGGAAGCCCTCATAATTTGCCTGGCAGCTGTAAAGCTTTCCCTTGTCCAGCTCCACAATGCGTCCCGCCACGCTGTCCAGAAAATACCGGTCATGGGTAATCATCAGAAGGGCGCCACGGAAGGCTTTCAGATATTCCTCCAGCCAGTCAGCCATACCGCTGTCCAGGTGGTTGGTGGGCTCGTCCAGAATCAGAAGGTCCGCCGTACTCAAAAGCACGCTGGCCAAGGCCACCCTCTTTCTCTGTCCACCCGAAAGGGTGGATGTCAGGGCATCGTGTTCCGTGATACCAAGCTTGTTAAGCATGCTCCTGGCCGTGGCCTGCATCTCATCCGGAGAACTGTAATGGGTTTCCCCGGCATTTTCCCGCATAACGCTTTCAAGCACCGTATCTCCCTCTGTGAATTCCGGAATCTGGGGCAGATAGCGTATGTAGAGACCGCGGCCTCTTACCACGCTGCCGCTGTCCGCATCTTCCAGGCCCGCAACAATCTTAAGGAGAGTGGACTTGCCTGTGCCGTTGACGCCAATCAGTCCTATCTTCTCCCCCTCGTTGATGGAGAAGGATGTGTCGTCAAACAGCAGCCTCTCCGTATATGATTTTGTCAAATGTTCAATGGTAACCAGATTCATCGTCTTTTCCTCTTATTCAATCACCAGCTCCACCGGACAATGGTCTGAACCCATGACCGTATTGTGGATGGACGCGCTTACCAGTCTGTCCTTAAGGCTTTCTGATACACAAAAATAGTCAATGCGCCACCCTGCATTCTTGGCCCTGGCGCTGAAACGGTAGGACCACCAGGAGTATATCCCCTCCAGGTCCGGATAGAAATAGCGGAACGTGTCCACGAAGCCCGCTGCCAGAAGGTCGGTGAACTTTCCCCTCTCTTCATCGGTGAATCCGGCATTTTTCCTGTTTGTCTTAGGATTCTTAAGGTCAATTTCCTTGTGGGCCACATTCAGATCCCCGCAGAATACCACCGGCTTGTTTTTCTCCAGTTTCTTAAGGTATGCCAGGAAATCGTCCTCCCATTTCATCCTGTAATCCAGCCTTGCCAGGCCGTCCTGTGAATTGGGGGTATAGCAGGTCACAACATAATATTCAGGAAACTCTGCCGTAATCACCCGTCCCTCCGTATCGTGTTCCTCCATGCCGATGCCATAGGACACGGACATGGGTTCCTCCTTTGTGAACATGGCTGTGCCGGAATATCCCTTTTTCCTGGCATAGTTCCAGTACTGGTGATAGCCGGGCAGGTCCAGCTCAATCTGGCCCTCCTGAAGCTTACTTTCCTGTATACAGAATACATTTGCGTCCGCCTCCCTGAAAAAATCCAGGAAGCCCTTACCCACGCAGGCCCTGAGGCCGTTTACATTCCACGAAATCAACTTTGTCATTTCTTTATGGCTCCTCTCCGGAACATGGTCCGGGAATGGGTTTCCCGGAGTGTTCCTGTGTCATTTTTAAACGGCTGTCTACTCCGGATATACAAGCCTGGATTCCGGGAACTGGTCCACATGGTACAGTACATCCAGGTACTTTCCGGCCAGGAATCTGGCCATACCCAAATTCATATCCAGATAATTGCCGCAGTCCTCTGGCGATGCCCCGGGCACCTCCCCCTCAAAATCCCTGATAAACTCATACATCTCCACCATCAGGGGCAGGATATCCGCGGACTCGTAGTCTCCAGCCAGCAGCAGATAGAAACCGGTCCTGCACCCCATGGGGCCAAAGTAAACGCACTTTTTGCCAAAGGTGCCGTGATTCCTTAAAAAGGTTGCCCCCAGATGCTCGATGGTATGCATTTCCGCGGTGTTCATCACCGGCTCCTCATTGGGCGAGGTCATCCTCAGGTCGAAGGTGGTCACCATTCCTCCTTCCACCTGATCCTTCCTGGATACATAGACTCCAGGCTGCAGCTTATTGTGGTCAATGGTAAAACTTGTAATCTTTTCCATATCTGTTCTCCTCTCAATCCGCTCCATAATATCCGTTCAGAAATTTGGCGCACGCCTCATCCCTGTAATTGTGTAATGACTGAAAAGGGGCAGGATTTATCCATCCTGCCGCCCTGTCACTGCCACTATATTAATCATCTGCCTCTTCACTCTCAGTCAGTGTGAAGGTAAATCTCTTACGTGCCATCTCGTCGCTTTCAAGGTACTCGTCGTAGGTGGTAATCTTATCAACCAGCTTGCCGTTGATGATTTCCATGATGCGGTTTGCAGTAGTCTGCACTATCTGGTGGTCACGGGAGGAGAAAATCATCACGCCCGGGAACTTAATCATACCGCGGTTCAAAGCGTCGATGGACTCCATATCCAGATGGTCCGTGGGCTCATCCAGCATCAGCACATTGGCACCGGATATCATCATCTTGGACAGCATACAGCGCACCTTCTCGCCTCCGGAAAGGACCTTCACCTTTTTCACGCCGTCCTCACCGGCGAACAGCATACGTCCCAGGAAACCGCGGACATAGGTCACGTCCTTCTCAGGAGAATACTGGGTCAGCCACTCTACGATGGTGTCGTCGTTGTCAAACTCGGCGCTGTTGTCCTTGGGGAAATATGCCTGTGAGGTGGTAAGACCCCACTTATAGCTTCCCCCATCCGGCTCCATCTCACCGGACAGAATCTTAAAGAGCACTGTCTTGGCCCGCTCATTTGGTCCTACCAGGGCAGCCTTGTCCTCGCGGCCCAGGATGAAGGAGATATCGTCCAGTATCTTTTCGCCGTCAATGGTCTTGCTTAAGTGCTCCACGGTCAGAACCTCGTTGCCGATCTCGCGGAAAGGACGGAAATCAATGTACGGATACTTACGGCTGGAAGGACGGATGTCGTCCAGCTCAATCTTCTCAAGGGCCCGCTTACGGGAAGTGGCCTGCTTGGACTTGGAAGCATTGGCGGAGAAGCGCTGGATGAATTCCTGCAGCTCCTTAATCTTCTCTTCCTTCTTGCGGTTGGCTTCCTTCATCTGTTTGACAATCAGCTGGCTGGACTCCACCCAGAAGTCGTAGTTTCCTGCGTACAGCTGGATTTTCCCATAGTCAATGTCAGCTATCTGGGTACAGACCTTATTCAGGAAATAACGGTCATGGGATACCACGATAACGGTGTTCTCAAAGTTAATCAAAAACTCCTCCAGCCACGCAATGGCGTCCAGGTCCAGGTGGTTGGTAGGCTCATCCAGAAGCAGAATGTCCGGGTTGCCGAACAGGGCCTGGGCAAGAAGCACCTTTACCTTCTGAGCGCCCAGAAGGGAGCTCATCTGCGCATAGTGCAGGTCCGGCTCAATGCCAAGTCCGTTTAAAAGGCTTTCAGCATCCGACTCTGCCTCCCATCCGTTCATGTTGGCGAATTCACCCTCTAACTCAGCGGCCTTGATACCGTCCTCGTCCGTGAAGTCCTCCTTCATGTAGATGGCTTCCTTTTCCTTCATTATCTCATATAGTCTCTTGTTTCCCATGATGACCGTATCCAGGACCGTGTACTGGTCATACTTAAAGTGGTCCTGCTGCAGGAAGGACAGCCTCTGTCCGGGGGTGATTATGACATCGCCGCTGGTAGGCTCCAACTGGCCTGACAGGATCTTAAGGAATGTGGACTTTCCGGCACCGTTTGCGCCGATGAGTCCGTAGCAGTTGCCCTCGGTGAATTTAATATTCACATCCTCAAACAATGCCTTCTTGCCCACGCGAAGAGATATGTTGCTTGTACTAATCATGTTCGTTACCTTTCTCTTAATCTGTTCTGTTGATATTTCTAGTAAAAGAGGGGTCATGTAAGGCCCCTCTCACGCTGTTTACTCAATATCAGATTGTACAGGGAAAACACTTATTTTGCAAGGGTTTTTCGCAAAATTATGGCGGCAGCCCGTCTATTTCGTTCCTTTAATCTCCACCGGATAGTTTACTCCCTGGGAATTCACATAGGTCACGGTCACCTTATCCCCGCTGTCCCCTGCCAGGGCCCCTTCCTCTATGGGGCAGTTATCCTTTAAAAAGCTTAACTCCTGTCCGTCGTCTGTCTTCATGGTAAAGCTGCTCATGGCGTTAGCCGTGGTGGTGCCTTTCTCCGTAAGGATACTCCACTCCTCCTGTTCCGGAAGAGCCACCACCAGGGTCACGTCCTCCGGCCTGCCCAGGGGCTCCCCTATATACGCAATGGCTATCTGCACGTTCTCATCAATCTCCACCTCCACGTCCCGGATATCCGATTGACTGATGTCATAGTCCCTGCCGTCGTCCGCCTGAAGAGTGAACACCGCTCCATCCTCTGTCACCTTTGTGACGGTCCCCTGAAGCATATGGTATACTTCCTTTGCCTCAGCCGCCTGCTCCGTTGTCTCCGGGGCCTTGACCGTGGTCTCCGGCGCTTTGGTGGTCTCCTCAGCCGAAGCCTGGCTGGTAACGGTCTCAGATGTCTCCACCCCCGGTTTTTTGGCACAGCCGGTTCCCAGCACCATTGCCGCGGCCAGTGCGGCGGCTGTTATCATCAATGAATGTCTCTTCATATTACGATTCCTCCCGTCTTATATCAGATTACCTATGAAGCTTACCATCATATTCTGTTAATTTCAATAAAGATTCCCTTAATTTTCCCGGTATCATAACCAGTACCCCGGACAACCTCATGCCCAGAATCCCCGGCAGATGCCGAAGACACAGGAGTATGACCAGACGTCTGGCCGCGGGCGACAGTTCCATGGCGGCTCCTTCCTTTTTTTCTAAGTATACCCTGGACTTCCATAGCCCAAACTTCCATGGGAAAAACTTTCTTGTAACCCACAGTACCAGATGCTATAATATTTTAAAAGATTGAAAGGAGGTTGTCCCGTTCATGAATGACCCTGTATTGACACTGTGATGGTTTTTAAACTGCCCTGAAATCGATAATCTGGAATTTTATGGAGATGAGGACTGTCTGGGAAATCCCATTACCGGCGTCAATGTAATTGACAATCCGGAAGGCGTCCCCTGGATTAAAAAAAACGAACTGGTCCTGACGACCGGCTTTATTTTTTATAAAGACATTGATTTGATTGCGGTTCCCCTTTACCACAGTTACTCTGACATCATGCGTGTCATATTCCGTGAGCTGGAACTGAGGCAGCTGTCCAACCAGGCCTTTGTCATCAATGAAACCCGCAAATTTTGCCAGCTCTTCACCAGCAACGGCGGAATCGGTTCCATGCTGTCCATGCTGTCCTCCTACACTGCTTCCATCATCCTGATAACTGACTATAACGACAAATCCCCCACTGTAATTGCGCCTAATTTAAACATCGCTTTTCTCCTTTTTGACTGCTGTATAATGTTGATTCTAAATGTATCGCATAATACTGTCAAATAAAATATACGGCCTGAAAATGATACAAACAGAAATCAGTATATATTCCAGAGGCCATGAGCGCAGCATCGCCAAAAAGGCATCCCCGGCCACGTTGTTATGGTCCTGGATGCCTCTTAAGTATCTGCCTGTAGACATTATATTGTTCAAAATTAATTCAGCAAGGCCCCATACCGCCCCAAAAAGCTCTGGGTCCTCTCATTATCCGAAGCAAACACCTGCTCCGGCGTTCCTTCCTCCACAATGACGCCTCCCGCCATGAACACCACGCGGTCCGATATATCCCTTGCAAAGGCCATCTCATGGGTGACTATGACCATGGCGATGTCAAGGTCTGCCAGGGACTTAATCACCTTAAGAACCTCCCCTGTCAGCTCCGGGTCCAGGGCCGAGGTGGGTTCGTCAAAAAACAGTATCTTGGGATTCAACGCCAATGCCCTGGCAATGGCCACACGCTGGCACTGGCCGCCGGACAGCTGGCAAGGAAACGCTTTTTCCTTGTCCTCCAGCCCCATCTTCCTGAGCAGTGCCCTGGCTTCCTCATATACCTGCGCCTTATCCCTTTTCTGCACATGAATGGGAGCGTCCGTGATGTTCTTCATGACAGAATAATGGGGGAACAGGTTGAAATTCTGGAATACCAGGCCATACTGGCTCTGAATTTCCTTTAAATCCTTCTTTGACGCATACACGGCCTTTCCGTCCTCTGTCCAGGCCGCCCGCTTTCCCAGGTATATCACTTCCCCGCTGTCCATGGTTTCCAGCATGGTAGCGCACCGCAGCAGGGTGGATTTTCCCGAACCGGAGGGGCCGATGACAGACACGATTTCCCCCTCCTCCACACTGAGGGACATATCCTTTATAACACCCAGGCCGTCAAACGACTTTTCCACATGATTTAATTCCAGCAGCTTCATAATCCACAATCCTCCTGTTCCTAACGGTAATAATCCATCCTTTTCTCAACCCACTCCATTCCAACTGCCACTACCAGGTTGAAAATATAGTAGAACAGACCGGCGGCCACAAAGGGAATCATGTTGGTCTGGGACGCTGCCAGAGCCTTGGCTATGGAGAACATCTCCGCCACGCTGAGGGTAAAGGCCAGGGAGGTGTCCTTGACAAGGGTGATGACCTCGTTGGTTACAGACGGAAGAATCCGTTTGATGACCTGGGGCAGTATGATTTTGAAAAAGGTCTGGAACCGGCTGTAGCCCAGAATCTGAGCCGCCTCGTACTGGCCCACAGGCATGGACTGGATGCCGCTTCTGTAGATTTCAGCAAAATAGGCGGCATAGTTGATTACAAATCCAATGAAGGCGGCCCACAGCCGGTAGCCGCTGCCCACCTTGATTCGGAACAGATAATAGGGGCCGAAATACACCACCATGAGCTGCAGCATCAGGGGCGTGCCTCTCATGATGGATATATATACCTTGACAATGGCCTGAAGCAGCCGGTTTTTGGACATACGCCCAAAGGCCACCAAAAGGCCCAGTGGAAGGGAAAATATTAGTGTCACCAGGAATATCTGGATACTGGTTCCCATACCTCCTGCCAACTGAATCAACATCTGCTGGACTGTCATTTTACCCATAACTTCATACCTGCCTTTAACATTTATGCCGTATAAAGCCGCTGTTAAACGAGCTGCCGCCGGATTATCCGGCAGGACAGCAGGTCCAGACAGCGGCCTTTATTACTTACCAATCGTAGTTACGTCCTCGCCAAACCATTTCTCAGATATGGACTTAAGTGTGCCGTCCGCAGCCATCTCTTCCAGGGTAGCCTGTACCTTGTCACGAAGCTGTGTGTTGCCCTTCTTAAATCCAACTCCGTACTCCTCCGCGGACAGGCTGTCCTCCAGGATAACAAAGTCTGCGTTTCTCTGCTGGATCTGATATCCGGCCACGATTACGTCCATGGCTATGGCGTCCACCGCGCCCTGCTCCAAATCCATGAAAGCTGAGTTATAATCAGCCGTGGTAAGCAGCTCCTTGAAGGTAGCTGTCAGGTCGGGCACCTCCTTTAACGCCGCCTCAGCGGAAGAATCCACCTGGCACTCCACAATCTTGCCTGCCAGGTCCTCCTGGCTGGCTATGCCGGAATCCTTGGCCACCACAAATACCTGGGTGTTGGCCATGTACGGCTCTGACCATGTATAGTCGTCCTCACGCCCTGTCATGGTAAATCCGTTCCAGATACAGTCGATGTTGCCTGCCTCCAGCTCCATGTCCTTGGAATCCCATGCAATGGGCTGTGCCTTGTACTCCAGTCCCAGACGCTTTGCCACTTCCTGGGCCAGCTCCAGGTCAAATCCTGTATACTCACCGTCGTCTCCCATGAATCCCATAGGCGGGAAATCCTGGTCAAATCCGACTATCAATGTTCCTCCGCCGCTTCCTTCGGCGGCCTCTGACGCGGTTTCGCCCTCCGCCCTTGTCTCCGCCTCTGCGGCTGTGTCCTCAGCCTTGGCAGACGTGTCCGCTGCTGCCTGTTCGGTTTCCGCCTTTGTCCCTGCCGCTGTAGCTGCTTCCTGTGAACCGCCGCATCCTGCCAGAGATAATGCCATCACAGAAGCAAGGGCCAGGCTAAAAAGTCTCTTTTTCATAATAAACGTCCTCCTCTTTTTCCGCTGTTTCGGGTCCAGCGGCTCCTTACGGTCTTTTGACACGCTATCATATTAGCATACTAAAGCGTTTGTGTAAAGGACATTTTATATGGCAAAACTGACAAAGATCCGCGTCACGGTCCCCCTCCCCGAAAATCAGGGCAAAACAGGAGCCTACAGCAGATTCATAAGCTCCTTAAGGCTCCCCACTTCATAATCCGCCCGTATGCCCTCAGGCAGCGCCTTACCGCCGGGGTTATACCAGCACGTATACGTGCCCGCGGCCATTCCGCCTTTGATATCGGACGCAGGTGAATCGCCTATGAGCAGCATACGCCGCGGGTTGGCATCCGGTATCCTGGAAAAGCAGTAATCAAAATATTCCTTCCGCGGTTTCTGGCTCCCCGCATCCTCGGACACAAATATGTCTTTCATGAAGCTGTCCAGGCCGGAAGCAGCCAGCCGCTTGTACTGGGTGGACGATGTACCGTTGGTAACCACATATAAATCATACCTGTCCTTCAGATAGGCGCACAGCTCCAGGGCTCCGTCAATCAAAAAGGCGGATGCGTCCAGCTGCCTCCGGTACAGCTCCTCTGCCTCATGGCCGTCCACCTCCCTGCCCAGACGGTCAAAAAAAGTCTCAAACCTCTGCCGCACCAAATTATCCTTGGTCACTTCCCCCCGCTCAAAGGCGGACCAGAATCCCTCATTGATTTCATGGTACAGCAAAAGCCGTTCCTCTGTGGGCTCAAATCCATACTGCTCAAGGACTACCCTCATGCCCTGCCTCTCAGACATGCCAAAGTCCAAAAGAGTACCGTCCACATCCAGAAGAATCACATCAAACTTCCGTTCCCTGCTCTCCATAGACCACCTTTCCTCCGCAAACCGTGTACATTACTTTGCCCGTCAATGTCTCGCCCAGGAAGGGGCTGTTGGCTGACTTGGATTCAAACCCTTCCACTGTCCACTGCCTGTCCGCATCAAACAGCACCAAATCCGCCGGCGCTCCTGGTTCCATGCGCCCGCAGTCCAGCTTATACAGCCTGGCCGGATTAAGGCTCATCTTTTCCATGAGCTCCAAAAGCGTGAGATGGCCTGCCTTTACCAGATTGGTAATCCCCAGGGCCAGGGCAGTCTCCAGTCCCAGTATGCCGCTGGGCGCCTGGGTCAGCGGCCGCTCCTTCTCCTCTCTGCTGTGGGGCGCATGGTCCGTGGCAATCATGTCAATGGTCCCATCCTTAAGTCCCTCAATCAGCATCTGCCTGTCTTTCTCTGTCCTTAACGGCGGGTTCATCTTAGCCAGGGTTCCGTGCTTTAACACGGCTTCCTCTGTCAGGGTGAAATGGTGGGGCGTCACCTCGGCCCATACCTTTGCTCCCAGCCTCTTGGCCAGGCGCACCACCTCCACAGAATGCCCTGAGCTGATATGCTGGATGTCCACGGTTGCCCCTGTATCCAGGGCTATCATGCAGTCCCTGGCCACCAGGGAATCCTCTGCCAGTGCCGGAGAGCCGTAGATTCCCAGTTCATCCGAAATCCTGCCGTGGTTGATTCCATTTTCCCTGATAAAATGCTTGTCTTCCTCGTGGAAGCTGAGAACCGTATCCAATCTGGCCGCTTCCTCCATGGCCGCCCTGACAAACGCGCCATCCATAAGGGGTATTCCGTCATCCGTAAATCCCGCTGCCCCGGCAGCCAGAAGTCCCTCCATGTCGGTCAGCTCCCTGCCCGCGAATCCCTTTGACACTGCGGCACAGCTTAACACATGGATGCCTGTCTTTTTTCCCTCTTCCAGCACATAGCGCAGGGTCTTCTCGTTATCCACAATGGGATTCGTATTGGCCATACACACAACCGTGGTGAAACCGCCCTTTGCGGCAGCCCTTGCCCCTGTATGGATGTCCTCCTTGTACGTGGGGCCCGGATCGCGAAAATGCACATGGACATCCACCAGTCCCGGCGCTGCCACCAGTCCCTCTGCCTCGATTATCTGCCGGTACGTCCTCTCCCGCGGGCTAAAGCCGGGCGCTCCCTCCGCTCCGCCCTGGTCCGCCGGAAATATCCCGGCAATCCTGTCTCCGTCCAAAACAACGTCCGCTTTTAAATCCAGCCCTTCTGCGGGTCCCAGGACCCGTCCTGCGCGAATCAAAATCATATTCCGTTCCTCTCTTTATTCCATCCTTTATTTCATTGGCTTCTCAGAATCCATGTCCGGGGCGTGTCGGAAAGCCGTTCTCCCGCTGTCTGCCTGTCACACCAGGAATTCCTCTCCCCGCCTGTGTATCTCCTGTATTCTGTCCTTATACCCACCGGCGCAGGCCAGGGCCTTAAATCTGGCAGCCGCCTGAAAGTCCTCCCAGAAATGCATGGGAAACACCACGTCCGCCCCCACCATTCTCATAAAATCATCCATTCCCAGATAAAAATCCTTCTCCTGTCTGGGGTCAATGAGCATAAAGGCCACATCGATATGGCGTCCTGCCAGCTTGTCCATTTCCCGGTGAAAACTTTCACTCATCCTGCGGTTGTCGGCCTCCGGCTCGCCCTCCCATACCCAATTGTTCAAGTCCCCTGCGTGGTAAATGGTCCTGTGCTCCAGGCTGACCAGGAAGGCCACCCCTTCGTCCGTGGACTTAAACGCCTGGATATCCACCGGATTCCCGGCTCCGTCCTTCAGGCTCACTTCCTCCCCCGGTCCCAGGAATACGGTTCTGCCCAGAAGGTCCTCCGGCACCTGCCTTGTCCAGATATCGTCGGACAGCACATAGGTCACATTCCCGCGGCTTTCCTCCAAATCAAATATGGAACGGGAAAAATGGTCTCCATGCCGGTGGCTGGCAAACACAAACAAAGGCTTCTCCCTGTCTGTTTCTGGAATGTTTCCCTCAAAATAGTCAAACAGAAGTACGGCATGGTCAAGCTCCGCCATAAAACTGCTGTGATGGATATAGGTTATCTTCATATCGATCATCTCCCATCCGTTCTTATATGTCTAATAGTAACATAAACAGCAATCCCCGTATAGTTATTTTATTCCGTTTTCCATTTATAAAAGGTCTTCCATTTTCCGCTGGCAAACCGCCATCCAAAGAGGGCGGACCGGACACTCCAGTCCGCAATCATGGCCCACCACACGCCCACGGCTCCCATGCCCAGTCCCACTGCCAGCAAATAGCTGAAGCCTATGCGGAATATAATCATGGACAGGATGGATACGCACATGGGGAACCTCACATCGCTTGCAGCCCTCAGCACATTGGCCAGGCAGAAGGAGGAGGGCCATAAAAATACCGCGCACCCGTCATGAATCAGCACCAGTATTGCTCCCAGCTCCAATGCTTCTCTTGACAGTCGATATAGGCTGAGAGAAATCGGCATAGTCAATATAACGGCTATGCAGCAAAGTCCGTTGACTATGTAGGTAATTTTCATCATTTTCTTTGCATAATATCCGGCCTGGTCAAAATCACCTGCCCCCACGCAGCGCCCCACCACGGTAATCATGGCCAGGTTCATGGCCTGCCCGGGCAGCACGCCCATTCCGTCCAGATTATTGGCAATGGCGTTGGCGGCTATCTGGGTGGTGCCGAACATGGCTATGATCCCCACCACCAGAACCCTGCCCAGCTGGAAGATGCTGTTCTCAATCCCGTTAGGGATGCCTATGCCCAGTATCTGTTTCACCATCCTGAGATTAAATTTCCATCTTCCTCCAATAAATATGTCCAGATTCTTATTTTTCAGCCGAAAGAGAAGAATAAAACAGGCGGTCATGCGCGAAACCAGGGAAGCCGCAGCGGCACCCGCCACACTCCAACGGAATACAAAGATAAACAGGGCGTCCCCTATGACATTGATGATGTTCATGATGACGGACGCCTGCATGGATATCTTGGAATTTCCCATGGACCGGAACAGGGCAGCGCAGGAATTATAGACTGCCAGAAAGGGGTAAGACAGTGCGGATATGGTCAGATATACCAGGGCATTGGCCATCACATCCCCGGCCACACCGCCGTACAGCAAAATCAGCACACCCTGGCGGAACAGGATGCAGAGCCCCATGATGACAAGAGATATGACTCCGGTTATCAAAATCAGCTGGTTGGCCGACTGGCAGGCCCTGTCCCTTCTCCTCTGCCCCAGATACTGGGAGGACACCACCGCGCCTCCGGTTGCCACCGCCGCAAAAATATTGATAAACAGGGTATTGACCATATCCACCAAGGATACCCCTGAGGTAGCCGCCTCACCTGCGTTTGATACCATCATGGTATCCACCATTCCTACGGACACAGCCAGTATCTGCTCCACGATAAGGGGCAGTATCAGCCGCTTCAAATCTTGGTTGGAGAACATCCGGGATCCGGCTTCATTTTGTTCCATCTGTCATATACCATCCTTTGTATCCCGCTCACCTTTACATGATATGACGCGGGATGCTTTCTTAAAAAAGACTACTCCAACCGCCATCCCCCGTCAATCTGTAATTTACCCAAAAAAATCAGGCAATCAAATGGCCTCCCCGTCCGCTTTCCACAAATCCGGTGTTTTCCTAAAACTACAGCCCGTAAAATAAGGGCCGGCCCGGCCGCGGGATGACGCCCACGGGCCATAAACAGCGCAGCGCCCAAAGGGACCAGAACCGCATAACCTGTGGACGAGGCTAGCTTCATTGTTTTCATTGTCTCATAGTACAACAAAGGCAAATGGTTCTTTGCCATTTATTATTCACCTTAGATAAAAAAATCCAAAATTCTTCCCAAGTTGCCGTCATTGTTTCAAAAGGCTTTGTGCCTTAAAATACAAGCATGCAGGACATGGCAACGCGAAACGAAATATTAATACAAAAATCAGCAAAAAAAGCAAAAGAAGGTAAGAAAAAAGGGGGAAACAATGGAGGGGAAGAAAAAAGGACTGTCTCTGACAACACAAATTCTAATCGCTACAGCGGGCGGTATTGTCTTTGGGTCTCTGATTGGGCCATGGGCCTCAAATTTAAAATTTATCGGTGATATTTTTATACGGTTAATCCAGATGTCTGTTGTACTTCTGGTAATGACCGCAGTTGCAGGCGCGGTGGGAAGCGGAGACGGACAGGATGTGGGAAAGATGGGGTTCCACACCTTTAAGTGGATTATCTTTTTCACTTTAATATCAGCAGGACTGGGCGTTATGCTGTCCATGCTCATACAGCCCGGCATCGGTATCGAAATCGCCAACGCTGAGGCCATAGCCAATGCCTCCGCGGAAACAGCCTCGCTTCAGGACACTCTGTTAGGCTTTGTATCCACAAATATCATCGGCTCCATGGCTGACAGCGCTATGGTTCCATGTATTGTCTTCGCATTGTTCTTTGGCACAGCCATGGGTACATATACACGCCAGAGCGGCAACAGAAACATGGTTGAATGGGTAACCGGTTTTAATACCATCATTACCAACATCATCAAGGCCGTCATGCACGTCGCGCCAATTGGAATCTTCTGTCTGCTGGCAAACGTGGCGGGCTCCACCGGCTTCAAGGTCATTATTCCTATGATTAAATTCCTGGGAGTATTGCTGCTGGGAGACGCTGTCCAGTTCCTTATTTATGGGCCGCTGACAGCTGCTCTCTGCAAAGTAAATCCCGCAAAGATGCCTAAGAAATTCGCTAAAATGTCCATGATGGCCGTAACCACCACCTCAGGTGCAATCTGTCTTCCAACCAAGATGGAGGATACAGTTGTAAAATTCGGCGTAAGCCGTAAGGTTGCAGATTTCACCGGACCCATTACCATGTCCATGAACAGCTGCGGAGCGGCCCTTTGTTATGTGGCCGCAATCTTCTTTATGGCACAGTCCACAGGAGTCCAGCTGACCACCTATCAAATGGGAATGGCCATCCTGCTGTCATGTCTGATGTGCATGGGAACTATCGTTGTACCGGGAGGTTCCGTAATCGTTTATACCTTCCTTGCCTCCTCGCTGGGGCTGCCGCTGGAAAGTATCGCTGTCCTTATTGGTATTGACTGGTTCTCAGGAATGTTCAGAACACTTATGAACGTTGACGTTGATGTCATGGTGGGCATGCTTGTATCCAGCAAGCTGGGCGACCTGGACAGAGATGTGTATAATGAGCCGCAGACACGCTTTTTTCATTTTATCACAGCTTCTGCCTTATGGCCTGCTCCTGTTCATCAAAGAGCAGATCCTTATTGTACTGGTAATAGCGTTCACACTCATATTCATCCAGGAGCCGGACACACGCTTCGCTGGTATTCAGCTCCGTGACAAATATAACCATTTCCTGGCCGTTTCCAAAGGCAGCTTCCATGAAGTCAAAGGCGTGCTCCAGACGGCTGCCGCAGTCCTCCTTCATGGCCTCATAGCAGTCGCTGTGCTCCATGAATTTTGTGCGCACCCATTCCCAGGCCTGCTCCCTGTCCTCAACGGCTTCCTTTCTCATCTGCTGGGCATATTCCTCCAGCATGATTCGCACGCTGAGCCACAGGCGGTCCTCCCGCCTTCCTGACAGTCCGCTTTTCTTCCTGCGAAAACGCTCCTTCTCCAGCTCCTGAGCCAGGGACGCCAGAACCATGGCAGGCGCTTCGGATTTATCCGGTATTGCAGATGTTTCCGCCCTGCCTGCCATCTCCTGGCGATAGCTCTTAAGCTGCTCCATCAGAAGCTTCATGAAGGCATTCTTATCCCACAGCTTCTTAAACCCTTCCGTCAGCTTGGACAAAATCAGGCATGTAACGCTGAGACGCTCATCAAAGGGCGCCCTGGCAACCCGGCCGCACAATGCCTCCCGTATGACGCCCTGCAAAATCTCATCCACCTGATACTCATTCTGATATTTATAATACAGCTCCAGATAATTGGCAAAATCCTTTGCGATTCTGGGGTGCTGGATATACTGGCTGATCACATCCCTGTCAGCCCTTTTGTCCAGACTCTCATAGACCAGAATCAGCTGGGATAGGTCCTCCCAGGCCCTTGGGGTGGCGAACAGCTTTCCGTCCACTGTTGTCTCTATCTGGCAGAAATTCTGTCCCTTGATGTTCAGATAGGAGATAATGGCCGGATGGATATTCTCAGCATATGCATACTCCTTCCACACCCCCAAATCCGGTTCCACGTCAATCCGCTTGATCCGGTCCAGGGTGACCACATCGAATTCCCTTACAGATTTGTTATACTCCGGCGGATTGCCGGCAGCTGCGATAATCCAGCCCTCCGGTATCTTATGGCTTCCGAAGGTCTTGCACTGGAGAAATTGCAGCATGGTCGGAGCCAGGGTCTCGGATACGCAGTTGATTTCATCAATAAAAAGAATCCCTTCCTTAAGACCTGTTTCCTCCATCCGGTCATAGATGGATGCCACAATTTCACTCATGGTATACTCCGTCACCGCATACTCCCTGTCTCCATAAGTCTTTTTCTCAATGAAGGGAAGGCCCACCGCGCTCTGTCTGGTGTGATGGGTGATGGTATAGGATATCAGTCCAATCCTGCATTCCCTGGATATCTGCTCCATTATCTGAGTCTTTCCCACTCCGGGAGGACCGATCAGCAGCACCGGCCTCTGCCGTATGGATGGTATGACGTACTCTCCGTTCTCATCCTTTAAAAGGTATGCTTCAATGGTATCCTTTATCTCTTCCTTAGCCCGCTTAATATTCATGTCCTGTTCTCCTGCTCTGTGGGATAATCAACGCATCCCTGCTTCTATTGTCCATGTCCGTTCCTTTTTCCCGGTCTGTACTCCATAATCTGTTCCTCCTCCAGCACCACCTTCATGGCCCAGGGAGGCACGGATTCATCGGAAAACATATTCTCTATGAACACAAAGGCCGTGTCGTAGGAGGGTGCCTGAACCGGATAGATTCCCTTGCCGTCCGTGAAATAAATAAGCCCCTTTAGGGAGGCTGTCTGACGGCTTTTCTTAAGCCCGTTCACATATTCAAATGCCGGTCTGAAATCCGTTCCCCCGCTTCCTCTAATCTCGAAATCATCCATATAAGCCTTCAGTTCCTCCTGGCTTGTAACCAGCACGTCCGATCGCACAGCGTCATCACACTGTATGATGTGTAAATGGACCTTCTTAAAATAACTCTCAGTCTCAGACAGCACGTCGTAAGTCTCTTCCAGGAACCGTCTCACCAGCTCCCCGGAACAGGACATGGACGTGTCAATGACAATGGCGAAATCCTCCACCCGGTATACCTCTCTGGACTCCAGGGGCTCGATGAGGGGCATATTTCCGTAGAGGGACAAGCCGTAGGTATAAAACGCGTAGTCAAATGAATCCGGGTCCACCTGCATTTCTTCCTTCAGAACCGCAAACTTTTGCAGAAACCGGCTGTAGTCGTATCTCTCCCGGTTTTCCACCCGCACTTCCTCCAGCAGGCTCCGGTTGTCCTCAGACGCGTCCTTTGAACCGGTTTCCAGCTCCGTCTGCATCTTTTCCCGGTTATCATTCCACTCATTCTGCCTGGACCGGGCGATCTTGGGGCTGTCCTCCTGCTCCCACAGATCATGGCTGTCCACGAAGAATTCCGCCTTCAGCATGTCCAGGCGGCGTTCAGGAAGCTCCATCTCCAAAAGGGCCCTGTAAACCCGCTCCGCTGTCAGGACCTGCCCTTTTTCCGCCAGAGCCTTCTCAAGCCTGAGATACATCTCCCTCCTGAGGGCGCTCCTCGGCACATGGACACATTTCTGGTATAATCCGTCAATGACGTACTCCATGGCAATGTCGCAGGACAGGTCCCAGTATCCCTTATCCCTGCCCTTACGTGTATACATATGACAAAACAGGCAGTGGAACAGCATATGGAGATACCCTCGGTTCACCAGCGTCCTGCCCCTTTTATACAGGCCCAGCAGATAATCCGGCCCATAGTGGATCAGATGCCCGTCCGTCCCCAGTCCCTCCCTTGCCCAGTCAGCCTCAAAGCCCAGACTGCTGAGGGACACATCCAGAAATTTCATGTTTACATACAGCTCGCTTCTGGCCTGGCAGAGAATCCTGGCGCACAATGTCACCTGGTCCAGCTCCTCCAGCTGCCTTTTCCTGACAGGATCTGTCATGGCTGCTGCCCTGCCGTCATGGTCTCATGTTCTTCCTTTAATTCCTGGTACAGATGGTAGAAGGTCCAGTCACTGTTATGTTCTGTCAGCACTGCCTTCAGGGCAATCCTGGGCACACCGGCCCCGCGCAGTCCGGACAGCAGCATGTCCAGTCTCTGGCCGGAGAACTGTTTTAATACCATGACCTCCTCCGGTATGACCGGAAGTTTTCCCGGAACAGCCCCGGCGCTTTCTTTAGCGGCCTCATAGCCTTCCATCCCGGCAAGATATCCAACCTTCTCCAGGACCTGTTCCGGTCCTATATTCTTTATGCGCACGCCCATGCGGACCAGTACGCTCTTCATCATAGCCACATGCTTCATTGTCTCCGGTCTGCCCGGATTATAGTACAGCACAGTCTCCATCATCTTTGCCATGTCCTGCCATCTCCTTTCATCAGGGCCTGTTTACAGCCCCTTACCGCACTAAGTCATGCGCCGCCTTCCCGGTGTCAGTTCTTCCCGGTGTCAGTTCTTCCCGCTGTCTACTCTCCAAACAGCTCCTGGCTGTCAAGCATCAGGGTAAAGGGTCCGTCATTGAGAAGCTCTACCTTCATGTCTGCTCCAAACCGTCCCTTCTCCACCACATCCACATGGGTCCTGCACCGCTCCATAAAATGCTTGTACAGGGACTCCGCCATCTGGGGAGCTCCTGCCTTTATAAAGCTGGGCCTGTTTCCCTTGCGGCAGTCCGCGTACAGGGTAAACTGGCTGACCACCAGCAATTCCCCCTCCACATCCTCCAGTGAGAGATTAGTTTTTCCATTTTCATCCTCAAATATCCGCAGACGGCAAATCTTATCCGCCATCTTCTCAGCCATCTGCCTGGTGTCTCCGTCCGCCACTCCCAAAAGGATAAGGAAACCTTTTCCAATCCTTCCCAACAATTCTCCGTCCACGGTCACGCTGGCCTGCGTCACCCGCTGTACCACTGCTCTCATATGATTTTATCTCCTTTTATCTCAGCATCATTTTCAGATATTCCATAAGGGTCTCGGTGGTTTCCTCCCTGTAGAGTATCTCCCTGGCCCGCACCGGATAATCCGTGATGATATTGTCCACACCTAACAGTTTCATTTGTTCTATCTCTGTCTTGCTGTTCACGGTCCATACATGGACCGCCTTGCCCTTTTCATGGGCTGCTTCCACCAGTTTCCTGCCCACAAAGCTGGAACGGATGCTGATGAAGTCAATATATTCATTATCGTAATACGTTCCGTAGGCAGCCGCCAGGATGTATCCTGTCCTCAGCTCAGGAGCCATCTCCTTCACCCGCTCCAGATATCCCAGCTTAACCGAAGTGATGACACATTGCTCCTCCATTCCATATTCCCGGACCAGGGCAGCCACCTGCTCCGGCAGACTGGAATCATTCCCTATATTCTTAAGCTCAATATTCAGCTTCATGCGGCCCTTGCAGGCTTCCAGCACTTCCTCCAGGGTGGGTATACGCTCCCCGGCAAACTTCGGGCTGAAATGGCTTCCCACATCCAGCCTGCTTACCTGGTCATAGGTCATGGTTCCCAGCCTGCGGTCCACCCCTGCCACCCGCTTAAGGTTCAGATCGTGGCATACCACCACGATGCCGTCCGCAGTTGTCTGTACATCGATCTCACTGTAATCCGCCATCTCCTCCATGGCCGCCTCAATAGCCGCCATGGTATTCTCCGGGGCCATCCGGGAACTTCCCCTGTGGGCCGTTACCTCTGTCTGCCCCAGCACATCCCAGTCAGGGGATGTTCCGTTATATACCATATCGAATATGAGAAACAGGCTGGCTCCTGCCAGCGCCCCTGTTATGGTCAGTATCCATTTTCTCTTTAAATGCAGCTCATAGGGCATGGTAAAATCCCAGGGCGCTCCATGGGCACTTTTCATGCCATACTGGTAATATATCACGGTCAGGGCTCCAAAGTCCACCAGGGGAGCCAATATTCCTCCTATGAACAGGACCACCAGCTCCAGTCTGGCGCACACGGCTGACAGAACAGCCATGGCCGCATAGCTGTCCACAAACAGGGTGACTATCACGGCGGATATCACCACAATGACCACGTATATGAGAACCAGTCCCACAGCCAGCCCCAGATTCACCACCACCAGCAGGACCACCGCCCTGAGGCTGCGTCCCTTTAAAAGCTCCATGCTCCTTCTGAAGCCGTCGCCAAACTGCTTCTGCTCAATCATGCAGGCAAAGAACACCAGCATGGTAGGTATCCCTATGAGCACCAGAGCAGCCGCCAGCAGTACCAGCCCCAGTCGGGCAGCCGGCGCGTGCAGGATTTCGTACATGACAAAATTAAGGGGTTTTATCCTTGTGAGAATCCGCAGCAGCAGATAGCTGTTCATCATCAGATAATCAGCCAGAGCCAGGGGCAGAAGCTTCCAGTTCCTGCCCTTACACGCATCCCATGCCTTGCCCAGCGCGCCCTTTAAAATGTACACGGAATCCACCCGCATGGAATAGGCCGCGGACTGGTAGGCAGTGATAAGGCCCCCGATTTCCACCACCATGAGCACCATGCCCAGCACCGCCGCTGCCAGGGCGCAGACAATGGTTGCCGGGCGCAGAAGAAAGGCTCCCATATTACTCATGGTCAGATAACTGTATCCTGCCATGCGCAACGAGAACCTTAGGAGCTGGTTTACCAGCCTGATATAGAATGTGCCTGCAACCAGCCGGAACAATACTTCAAAAATTACCAGCTGGCGCAGGTTCAGTTTAATTACCTGGTCTGTCTCTTTTATCAATCGGTTCACTTAAGATTCTTCCGACCTTTCCTTCTGCTCCCTGGCAAATGCCGTGATGGCCTCGTTAAGCGAAAACATCTTGGCATCCAGCATATCCACCATATCGGCGCAGGCCTTTAGTTCCTTCAGCAGGTTCTCCGGGGCATTTCCCTCGAACTTATACGCAATCTTATGTTCCAGGCTGGCCCAGAAATCCATGGCAACGGAACGTATCTGAATCTCCACCTTGGTCTCCACCGGTCCATCCGTGAGATAGACCGGCACAGTTACTACCATATGATAACTCTTGTATCCGTTGGGCTTGGGGTTCTTGATATAATCCTTTACATGAAGGACAGTCACATCCCCCTGAGCCGCTATCATGTCGGCTATCTGGTAGATATCCGACGTGAACGAACATATAATCCTGATACCGGCGATATCGCTGAGGCATTCCATCATATTCTCAATGGTCACCTCATATCCGTCCTTCTTAAGCTTCATGACAATGCTTTCAGCTGACTTCAGTCTGGATTTGATATGCTCGATGGGGTTATAATCATAACGGTTGGCAAACTCGTTATTTAATATTTCAATCTTTGTATTGACCTTTTTTAGTGCTGAATCATAGAGAAACATCACTGAACGCCATTGGTCAACCTGGTCGTCCGCTTTGGGGATATTGGTCATTCCTATCCCTCCTTACCTTAAGCCTAGAGTTTAAGCCCCTTTAACAGGTCGCCTAACCCTGTGGATACCGTACCGGTCTCCTTGTAGTCAAATGTCTCATGCTCTTCTCTGTCTGCCTGCTGTTCTGCCAGAACCTTCATGCTCAGGCTCAGCTTGCCCTCCTGTGTTGAGAGAATCTTTACCTTCACGGTCTGTCCCTCGGTCAGGACCGCGCTGGGATGCTTGATTCTCTGGGTGCTGATCTGGGAAACGTGAAGCAGTCCGTCCACGCCGTCGTCCAGCTTAATGAAGGCGCCGTAAGGCTTGATGCTGTCCACAGTGCCTTCCACGATATCCCCGGCCTTGAACTGGGCCATGCGCTCCTTCTTCTGCGCTTCCTTCTTCTCCTTCTCCACCTCGCGTCCGGAAAGCACCAGTCTCTTCTTCTCCGGATCAACCGTGATGATGACAGCCTCCACATACTTGCCCTGCCAGTCTTCCAGTTTCTCCACATACTCTGTGGACAGCTGGGATGCGGGAATGAATGCCCTCACTTCCTCCAGGGATGTGACCACGCCGCCCTTCACTGCCTCGGCAATCTTAACCTTGACAACGGTCCTGTCCTCCATCATCTGAGCGAACCGGGCCCATTTCTCCCCCTCGCCGCTCTCCTCCTCGGCAATCTCGATGTGTCTCTGGTTCAGGGTCTTATAGGAAGCCTCCAGTTCGGCCGCATAATCCTCCATGGTCTCCACGGGCGCAGCCTCCTTTACCTCTTCCGTCACTTCAGTCTCCAGCTCTTTGTTCAGTTCTTCACTCATAATTACTCTCCTCGCCTTCTGTACATTTTACCAAAATATATTCCTTACCATTATAACAACAACCCACCTAATATTTCTATAGTTTTATGACGAAAATTATACCTTTTTTATTTTTTATCCTTTTTTTACGCCTTTTCACTGTCCTGAAAATATGATATGATGCATTCAGCGGCTAAAACGTCTCAATGTTCGCTAGAAAGGACCTGCTTTCCATGATAGATTTACTGGACCTGCACACACATACAACGGCCAGCGGCCATGCCTATAACTCCCTTTACGAGATGGTTCACTCGGCTTCGGCCAAAGGATTGTCCCTGTTCGGATGCTCCGATCATGCCCCTGCCATGCCCGGCAGCTGCCATTCCTTCCATTTCATCAATTTTAAAGTCCTGCCAAGAACCCTTTACGGCGTCAGGCTGATGATGGGCGTGGAACTGAATATTATGGATTATGACGGAACCGTGGACCTGGAACAGAGCGTCCTGGAACCCCTGGACTATGCCATAGCCAGCCTGCACCAGCCCTGTATCCACAGCGGCACGGCGCTTCAGAATACCAACGCTTACCTGGGGGCGCTTAAAAATCCCCTGATCCATATTATCGGACATCCGGATGACAGCCGTTTCCCCATAGACTATGATACACTGGTGGCTGCCGCCGGAGAACACCATAAACTTCTGGAGGTAAACAACAGCTCCTTAAACCCCTTAAGCTTCCGCGTGGGAGCCAGGAATAATTATATAAAAATGCTGGAACTGTGCAGACACTACGGCACCAGCATCATTATAAACAGCGATGCCCACTGCGAAGCGGACGCGGGCAATCACGCCTTTGCGCACGCTCTCCTGGAGGAAGTGAACTTTCCACGGGAGCTGATAGTCAACACCTCCCTGGACCGGCTGTGCTGCTTTCTTCCCAAAGCAGCCGCCATCCTGGCCCAGCGGGAGGATGAGCGCTGCGGTCACCTGTACCGGCCCGTTACAATGGAGGAAGGAAACGCTCCGGGAGGAAATGAGTCATGATTAATTTCCTGAACCTGGAATATTTCCTGGTGGCTGCCGAGGAGCTCAATTTTACCCGCGCAGCCAGGAAGCTCTACATCTCCCAGCAGTCCCTGAGCAACCATATATCCAACCTGGAAAAGGAATTTGACGTGATTCTCTTCAACCGCACCTCCCCTCTGACCCTTACCTATGCGGGAAGGGCCTTAAAGACCAGGGCAAGGGAGCTTCTGGATCTGCGGGATGAGACCTACAAGGAAATCTCCGACATAAAGGACTTCTCCACGGGACAGCTTTCCATCGGCGTATCCCATACGCGCGGCAGGGTCATCCTGCCGGAAATTCTGCCCACCTACCAGTCCCAGTTTCCGGGCATCGAGCTTCACCTGGCGGAAGGAAATTCCAGCCAGCTGGCCTCAGACCTGCTCCACGGAAGTATTGATCTGATGATTGACCTGCTGCCCTTTACAGCGGAAAATGTGGAGACAGTTCCCATCTGTAATGAAGAGATCCTCATGGTTGTTCCGGATGACATTCTGGAAAAGGCATATCCAGGCCAGGTGGAGGAAATGAAGGAAAAGCTCCGCGCCACCTCTGATATCCGGATTCTGGAGCACTGCCCCTTTGTACTGCTAAAAAAGGGGAACCGTGTGCGCACCATAGCGGATGAGATTTTCGAGGATGCCCAGATGAGCCCCCGGATCGTGCTGGAGACAGAAAACATTGAAACTGTGCTGGCTCTCAGCGGCAAGGGTATGGGAATCACCTTTTATCCCAAGATGTTCATGTCCCCGGACCCTGCCTCCCGTTCCTACCGCAGCGCGGTTCTGGAGCAGAACCACCTGAACCTCTATTCCCTGAACTACACGCGGGCCCACGGCGTCCTGGGAATCGGCTACCACAAAGGCCGCTACATGTCCCGGGCTGCCCATGAATTCATACGCATTGCCAAAGAACGGCTGGACTACGCGCCAAAAAAATAATGCATCATGCCTGATATATGTATGATATACCCTGTTTCCTTCATAAGCTGGATGCAGGGTATTTTCAACCCTTGACAGGGTATCCATCCTCTGCTAAAATATAAACAGTAATTATTATTATTATCTTTATAAGAGAAGGAGATGCGATGAAAGCTCTAAAGTATAGCCGTCAGAGGGAATCCATCAAAGCCTGTCTGATGAATCGTCACGACCATCCTACGGCAGACGCCCTATACGCCAGCATCCGTGAAGAATTTCCCAATATCAGTCTGGGAACGGTTTACCGTAACCTGAATCTGCTGGCTGAGACCGGCGAGATACGAAAGCTGACCTGCGGGGACGGTGCTGTTCACTTTGATGGAGATACCCGTCAGCATTACCATTTTGTGTGCAGCGAGTGTAATCAGGTTTACGACATGGAATTAGGCGCCATGGAGGACCTGAATAAGGAAGCCCAGGAACATGCGCCAGGCATCATTGACAGCCACTACGTACTGTTCTACGGACGGTGCAGCAGCTGTTTACAAAAAAAAGTTGATAAAGCTATTGACAAACCAGCCTAAATGATTTATATTGATATCAGTAATAATTACTATTATTGATTATCAGCAACATGTCAGGATGACCGGACATCCATTGTCCGGCTCCTGGTCATCATTATAAAAAGGAAAAGGAGAATATTGATTATGAAGAAATGGGTATGTACAGTTTGCGGTTATGTTTACGAGGGAGAGAATGCACCTGAGAAATGTCCACAGTGCGGAGTTCCGGCTTCCAAGTTCAAGGAGCAGGCTTCCGAGGGAATGGCATGGGCATGCGAGCATGAGGTTGGCGTGGCTCAGGGCGCTCCTGAAGATATCATGATGGATTTAAGAGCTAACTTTGAAGGCGAATGCTCCGAGGTGGGCATGTACCTGGCTATGTCAAGGGTTGCTCACAGAGAAGGCTATCCTGAGATTGGCATGTACTGGGCCAAGGCTGCTTTTGAGGAAGCAGAGCACGCAGCCAAGTTTGCCGAGCTGTTAGGCGAGGTTGTCACCTCCTCCACCAAGAAGAACCTGGAGATGAGAGTTGCAGCTGAGAACGGCGCTACCGCAGGCAAGTTCGACCTGGCCAAGAGAGCAAAGGCTCTGAACCTGGACGCAATCCATGACACTGTTCATGAGATGGCTAAGGATGAGGCCCGTCACGGCAAGGCATTTGAGGGTCTGTTAAACAGATACTTCGGCTAATAAACAGCCGCTGTCCGGCTTATGACTTTTACAGAATCAGGAGAAGATCGCGATCTTCTCCTTTTTATTTTCTACTGCATGCGGCAATTGTCATAGAATCTTCATAATTAAAGCCTTGAACCCATTATCCATCTGTGCTAGACTAAGCACGAAAATGCTTGAAAAAATACCTGCTGTGGGAGGTCCTATTATTGATACAGAATGTCCTTTGTTTTCTTGAAGAATCCGCAGAAGCCTATCCCCATAAAACGGCTTTTGCCGATGAACATACAAGCCTTACCTACCGCCGGCTGTCAGACCTGTCCATGAGAATCGGCAGTGTTTTGGGACAGAAAACAGGCCCGCGCCGCCCTGTTCCCGTGCTGGCAGAGAAGAATGTATTTACCCTGACCGCCTTTATGGGCATTGTCCGGGCGGGCTGTTTTTATGTCTTCCTGGACGCAGGCCAGCCGGCCGAACGTCTGAACCGGATTCTGGACACCCTGCAGGCGGACCTTATGATTGCAGATAAGGAAAGCCTTAGTCTGGCCGGCCCTGTCTCCTTTTCAGGGGAGATACTCCCCCTGGAGGACTTAATGTCTCTTCCGGATGACGCCCTGAATCCCGGTCTCCTTGCATTCATCCGCAGACAGTCCACAGATACGGATCCTCTGTACGGTATCTTTACCTCCGGCTCCACCGGCGTACCCAAGGGTGTGGTGGCAAGCCACCGCTCCGTCATTGATTTTATCGGGCATTTTACGGACCTGTTCCATATAACACAGGATGATATCATCGGCAACCAGGCGCCCTTTGACTTTGACGTATCCGTAAAGGACATCTACTCTGCCCTTAAAACAGGAGCCACACTGGAGGTCATTCCAAAGAAACTGTTTTCCATCCCCACCGGCCTTCTGGACTACCTGTGTGACAGGAAAATCACCACGGCCATATGGGCTGTTTCCGCCCTGTGCATCATCACCACCCTGAAAGGCTTTACCTACCGCGTGCCCTCTCATCTGAATAAGATTCTCTTCAGCGGGGAGGTCATGCCGGTAAAGCATCTGAACACCTGGCGCAGCTGCCTGCCAAAGGCCCTGTTTGTAAATCTGTACGGCCCCACGGAGATTACCTGCAACTGCACCTACTATGTGTTGGACCGGGAATTTGAACCCGGAACGCCCATTCCCATCGGGAGGCCATTTCCCAACGAAACAGTATTTCTTTTGGATGAAAATAACAGGCTGATTACAGAGCCCGGGCAAAACGGCGAACTCTGTGTGGCGGGAACCGCGCTGGCTCTGGGCTACTACAGGGATCCGCGGCGCACTGCCATGGCCTTTGTCCAGAACCCCCTCAATTCCTGCTATCCTGAGACCATATACAGGACCGGCGACCTGGCCTGCTACGGCAGGGACGGGCTTCTGTATTTCAACGGCCGTAAGGATTTTCAAATCAAGCACATGGGACACCGGATCGAGCTTGGCGAGATTGAGGCGGCCCTGGAAACCGTGGAGGGCGTGGACAGGGCGGTATGCCTGTTCCTGGAAGAAAAAAATAAAATCGCGGCCTTCTATGAGGGTACCGCAGTCAAAAGGGACATTGCCATTGGCCTGGAATCTCTTCTGCCGCACTACATGTTTCCCAATTTATACAGAAACCTGACGGAACTTCCCCGTACCGGGAACGGCAAAGTGGACCGGCAGGCGCTCAGGAGGCTCTATGGATAACAATATATTGCAGGAAGCTGCCCGGACATACAATACGCCGTGTTATATATTTGATTTAGACGCGTTTATCTCGCGCATCCGGCGCATGGAACAGCTCCTCGGAAAACAGGTGAACATCTATTACGCCATGAAGGCCAACCCATTCCTGACAGCTGCCGCTGCCCGGGCTGCCGGCGGCCTGGAGGTCTGTTCCCCAGGAGAGTATGATATCTGCCGCCGCGCCCGTGTGCCGGCCCAAAAAATAGTCCTCTCCGGGGTCAATAAGGAGGAAGCCCACATCCGTTGGGTCATGGCGGAGCAGGGAGCCGGCACTTACACCGCTGAATCCTTAAATCAGCTCAGTCTTTTGGAAACCTGTGCCGCAGCAGCAGGCCGTACCGGGGTCAGGGTGCTGGTCCGCCTGACCAGCGGCAACCAGTTTGGCATGGACGAGGAGGATATCCTTGCCTCAATCCGTAACCGGGGCTGCTATCCCCATCTGGACCTGGCAGGCCTCCAGTACTATTCCGGAACCCAGAAAAGGGGAATGGAAAAGATAAAAAAAGAGCTGGAAAAACTGGATTCATTTCTGGTTTTTGTCAGGGAACATATGAATTTTGAGTTCCGGGAGCTGGAATATGGCCCCGGTTTCCAGATACCTTATTTTGAAGGACAGGAGCAGACGGACGAAGAAACTCTTTTGCAAGAATTCAAAAAAATTCTTGATTCCCTGAATTTCAAAGGTATCATTTTTCTCGAGGCAGGCCGTTTCCTGGCCGCTCCCTGCGGCAGCTATCTGACCCGTGTGGCGGACGCAAAACGCTGCCAGGGACAGAATTACTGCATTGTGGACGGCGGCATTAACCACGTAAACTACTATGGCCAGACCATGGCCATGAAGGTGCCAGCTTACCGGTATCTGCCTCAGGACAATCCGGCCCGGCCCCCCGCGTCCCAAACCTCCGGCGATCGGTGGACCGTGTGCGGCTCTCTCTGCACATCGGGAGACATACTTGTAAAAAATCTTCCCCTGGAGGGCCTGATGACAGGGGATTTGCTGGTATTTGACCGCATTGGCGCTTATTCCGTTACCGAAGGCATTTATCTTTTTCTGAGCCGTCAGCTTCCCGTAGTCCTCACCTACACACTGAAACAGGGGCTTTCCCTGGTGCGGGACGCCTTCCCCACGGATATACTCAACGACGGCTTTGCCATGGAACTATATCAAGCACAAATCGGTTTTCAGGGATGCGGTGACAACACATAAACACATAAAAGGAGAACAATAAAATGGATGAATTATTAGAACTGTTAGAAGACATAAAACCGACGGTGGATTTCAGGACATGCACGGGCCTGATTGACGACGGGTATCTGGATTCCTTTGATATCCTGTCCATTGTCAGCGAGCTGAACGATGCATTTGGAATCGAGATATCTCCGGTGGACATTATTCCGGAGAATTTCAACTCTGCCCAGGCCCTCTGGGACATGGTAGAGCGCCTTAAGGACAATTAGAGGGGTATGTCATGTCTTTTCTTTCAATGAAGTTCCTGCTGTTTCTGGCCGTGGCAGTGGCAGGATATTATGTGATACCAAGACAGCTCCAATGGGTATGGCTGCTCATATTCAGCTATATATTCTATCTGGCCTCCGGCCCGGCGGCGGCAGTGTTCATCCTGACCACTACCGTCACTACCTTTCTGGGCGGACTGTGTCTGGAGCACACGGACCGCGCTCTAAAACGCGCCCTGCGCCCCGACGATCCTCTCCGCCCCCTTTCCACGGACGAAAAAAAAGCCTTAAAGGAGCGCTTCAAACAGCGCAAGAAATGGATTGCCGCTCTGGTCCTCCTCATAAACTTCGGTATCCTGGCAGCATTAAAATACCGCAATTTTGCTGCGGATAACATGAACCTTCTCTTCGGCACCCATTTTTCCCCGGCAAAGCTTCTGCTGCCGCTGGGAATATCCTTTTATACCTTCCAGTCCATGGGGTATCTCATCGACGTGTACAGAGGCAAATACGCTCCGGACCGGAATCCTTTCCGTTTTGCCCTCTTTGTCTCCTTCTTTCCCCAGATTCTGCAGGGGCCCATTGGACGGTACGACCGCCTGGCATCACAGCTCTACGGGCAGAAACGCTTCAGCCTCACCCGGATAGAGAGGGGACTTCAGCTCATGCTCTGGGGCTATTTCAAGAAAATCGTCATAGCGGACAGGGCCGCTGTTGTTGTCAGTGAAGTATTCGGCAATTACCAGTCCTATCACGGCATCCTGGTGATAGCCGGCGTACTGTGCTATTCCCTTCAGCTCTACGGCGATTTCTCTGGCGGCATGGATGTAGTCATGGGCGCCGCGGAGTGCTTTGGCATATCCCTGGACGCCAATTTTAAGCGCCCTTATTTTGCACGGTCCATATCAGACTTCTGGCACCGCTGGCATATCACACTGGGCACCTGGATGAAGGACTATGTGTTCTATCCCTTTTCTCTTTCAAAGGGCATGAACAAATTGGGAAAATACTGCAAAATACATTTTGGAAAGCATGTAAGCCGGGTACTGCCTGTGTGTATCGCCAATCTGCTGGTATTCTTTCTGGTAGGCGTCTGGCACGGGCCTGCCTGGAAATTCATTGTCTACGGACTCTATAACGGAATCATCATTGCGGCCGGCAATCTATTGGCCCCCATTTACACACAAATGGCCCGGAAACTGCATATACCGGCTGAATCCAGCCCCTGGACCGCGGTCCGGATTTTAAGGACCTTCCTTCTTGTAAATATCAGCTGGTATTTTGACATGGCAGAAAGTTTGGGAGCCGCATTGGCCATGATGAAGAATACCGTTGCCGGCTTTACCCTGTCCGCCCTAACGGACGGCAGCCTTCTGAGGCTGGGTCTGGATCTCAAGGACTGTTGGGCCCTGGCCCTTTCCTGCGTGGTCCTGTTCACAGTCAGCCTTCTCCAGGAAAACCATGTCAGCATGCGGGATGCCCTGGCTGCAAAGCCCCTGGCCGCCAGGTGGTGCGTCTATCTGATGCTGCTCTTTTCCATACCTCTACTGGGCCAGATTACCATGACAGGAGGAGGTTTTATATATGCGCAATTCTGACCAAATGACGGACCGGTTTCACAAACAGTTCCCAGGGTGGCTGAGAGCCATCCTGTTTCTGGCTCTGTGCGTATGCATCACGGCAGCCCTCAACTATGGTTTTATACCCCCAAGCTCCGTGAGAATCAACCTTCATAACCTTAGAAACGGCGAAACATACGACACGATTTTCATTGGCACCTCCCATGGGCAGTATGGCATTGATCCCTTCTGTGTGGATGCTGCCTCCGGCGGCAGCTCCGTCAGTCTCTGCATGGCGGACGCCTACCCTGACGATATGTACCACATGCTGCGGCTGGCCTGTGAAACCCAGTCGCCTTCCCGCGTTGTATACGAGCTGGACCCCTCATACTGGATGAATGAACAGCGAAGCGGTTCCACCCAGATTTTCTTCTATCAGGAGTTCCCTGCCTCCAGGTCAAAGGCTTCCTACTTCCTGGACAAAATCATAAATCTGGATTTCCGTTCTGCACTGGCCCCATGGAGCTACTACCGCAACCTCATAGGCCAGGTACCGGACCATATACGCCGCAGGCAAAGCCCTTCCTATAAAAACTACGACCCGTCCGCCCTGGAAATCCCCGGGGGCCATTACGCGGGCCGCGGCTTCATCTACCGGGACCGTGTGGAGGGCGAGGATAAAGGCACCTTCAACAACATTCCCTGGGATGAGAGCCAGGTAAAGCCCAAGGCAGAGCTTTACTTTAACCGCATAGCAGAGTTCTGCCGGAAAAACGGCATTGAACTTACTGTCATCACCACCCCTGTCCCACAGAAAACCCTGGATGCGTTTGCCGGTTCCTATGGGCAGTCCCACCAGTATTTCAAAAACCTCTTAGAAGGCTGGGGCCTGGAATATTATAACTTCAATTATATGAAGCCTGAACTTATGGATCGCGGTATGGAGGGGTACTGGGACTACGACGGCCACATGGACGGCATCAAAGCGCAGGAATTCAGCACCCTGTTAGGCCGCTTACTGGGCAGCCTGGACCAGGGTAATTTAAAATACAATGAATTTTTCTCAAATACCTATTGACAAATTCCTTTAAGTAGTTTATATTAATATCAGTAACAATTACTATTATTAATTTAGCAAATAAATGAATCCCTGGTGATTCACATTAAGCTCTATAAAGGAAAAGGAGAATATTGATTATGAAGAAATGGGTATGTACAGTTTGCGGTTATGTTTACGAGGGAGAGAATGCACCTGAGAAATGTCCACAGTGCGGAGTTCCGGCTTCCAAGTTCAAGGAGCAGGCTTCCGAGGGAATGGCATGGGCATGCGAGCATGAGGTTGGCGTGGCTCAGGGCGCTCCTGAAGATATCATGATGGATTTAAGAGCTAACTTTGAAGGCGAATGCTCCGAGGTGGGCATGTACCTGGCTATGTCAAGGGTTGCTCACAGAGAAGGCTATCCTGAGATTGGCATGTACTGGGCCAAGGCTGCTTTTGAGGAAGCAGAGCACGCAGCCAAGTTTGCCGAGCTGTTAGGCGAGGTTGTCACCTCCTCCACCAAGAAGAACCTGGAGATGAGAGTTGCAGCTGAGAACGGCGCTACCGCAGGCAAGTTCGACCTGGCCAAGAGAGCAAAGGCTCTGAACCTGGACGCAATCCATGACACTGTTCATGAGATGGCTAAGGATGAGGCCCGTCACGGCAAGGCATTTGAGGGTCTGTTAAACAGATATTTCGGCTAATTTGACATAGAATCAATTTTACCCTCCAAGCCAGGAATGCAGGCGGTCTCCCCAGGGCTGCCTGTATTCTTATCTGGCATAGCTGAACAGCTGTAAAATTATTGATTTTTAGATTGAATTTCTGTAAATAACAGGATACAATAGTTTATAGGTAGTAAAAAACGAAACAAAAGAGAAAGGTGAGGTACAATTTATGGCATCAAAATACGCAGGAACCAAAACGGAACAGAACTTAAAGGACGCATTTTCAGGCGAGTCCCAGGCACGCAACAAGTACACCTATTATGCATCCGCTGCCAAGAAAGCAGGCTATGAGCAGATGTCCGCTTTATATCTGGAGACCGCGGACCAGGAAAAAGAGCATGCCAAGATGTGGTTCAAGGAACTGCACGGCATCGGCACTCCTGAGGAGAATCTGGCTGACGCGGCAGCAGGCGAGAATTACGAGTGGACCGATATGTATGCCCGTATGGCCCGCGAAGCACGGGAGGAAGGCTTCGAGGAACTGGCTGTTAAGTTTGAACTGGTTGCCAAGGTTGAGGCTGCACATGAGAGAAGATACAATAAGCTGTTAGAGAGCTTAAAGAACGACAAAACTTTTAAGGGCGATGCGCCTCTTGGCTGGAAGTGCAGAAACTGCGGATACGTCCACGAGGGACCGGAAGCTCCCGAAGTATGTCCCTGCTGTGCTCATCCGAAGGCTTATTTTGAGAGGAAAGTAGAGAACTATTAAAAGGTACAGTGGCGGGATGGTACGCCGACACTTGTAGGGAACTTCGCCCGTGACTCTTCATCCACCAAATATTTAAAAGCGCCCGCTGTCTTTTCCCATGCTAGGGAGAAAAGACAGACGGGCGCTTTTTTGTTGCAGTAAATTATTATTTCAAATTTAGGTTCACGTACAAGTTCCGCCAGGAACACCCGCGTGCCATCCACATCTTACCGGTTCTCAATCTCCATAATCATATTCACCCTGCGCTCATGCCTTCCGCCCTCAAACTCAGCGTCCAGCCACGCCTCTGTTATCATCTTGGCCAGCTCGCTGCCCACTACCCTGGCGCCAAAGGCAAGTACGTTGGAGTTGTTGTGCACCCTGGACAGCTTTGCGGTATAAGGCTCGCTGCACACGCAGGCTCGTATTCCCTTTACCTTGTTGGCTGCCAGAGAGATGCCCACGCCGGTGCCGCAGATGGCGATTCCCAGGTCAGCCTGGCCGTCGGCCACGGCCCGTCCTACCTTTTCGCCGTATATGGGGTAGTCGCAGCTCTCAGTGGAGTTGGTTCCCAGGTCAATGACCTCATAGCCCTTTCCTTCCACAAACTCCTTGATGATGTTTTTAAGCTCAATGGCTGTATGGTCGTTACCAATTGCAATCTTCATGATTCCTCTTCTCCTTTTATCCATTCCCTATATTATGTCTGGTCTTTTATACCCTGTCCTGCGCAAAGAATGCCTGCACCCGGTCCAGCCTGGATGTCATGGACAGAAGCAGCATATCGGCCGCCGTCAATGCGGCCATGGCTTCCACCACCACCACGGCCCTTGGCACGATGATGGGGTCATGGCGGCCCTTTATCTCCACCACGGTCTCCTCACCCTTTTGGTTCACGGTGCGCTGGGGCTGCCCAATGGAGGGCGTGGGCTTAAACGCTGCCCGCATCACGATATCGCTTCCATCGCTGATTCCTCCCAGTGTTCCTCCTGAGTGATTGGTCTGCTTTCCAATCCTGCCGTTAAAATACAGGCTGCCGTCCGCCGCCTTATGGGATATGCCGAATCCGTCATTATTCTCAGATCCCCGCGCCCTGGAGGCGGCAAAGCCATCTCCTATCTCAAATCCCTTGACCGCGCCGATGGACACCATGGCCTTAGCCAGGTTCGCATCCAGCTTCTCAAATACAGGTTCGCCTGCTCCGGCGGGCATACCGCGGATGATACATTCCACCACGCCCCCGCAGGAGTCCTTCCCGGCCATCAGCTCCTCCAGCCGGGTCTCTGCCCGGGCTGCCGCCTGGGCGTCCGGCATGTACAGCCTGTTATTCCACATCTCGTCCAGGTCAAAGCGCTCCCGGGAAATACCGATTCCGCCCACCTCGCGCGTATAGGCCCTGACCGTGATTCCCAGGCTCTCCAAAAGCCTGCAGGCGATGGCTCCCGCCGCCACCCTGGCAATGGTCTCCCTGCCTGAGGACCGCCCGCCGCCCCTATAATCCCTGAATCCATACTTCTGGTCAAAGGTGTAATCCGCATGGCCGGGACGGTAAATATCCATGATATTGCTGTAATCATGGGAACGCTGGTCCGTATTGCGCACCTCCAGCGCGATGGGAGTTCCTGTGGTCCTTCCCCCGAACACGCCGGACAGGATTTCCACCTGGTCCCCTTCCTGTCTGGCCGTGGTAAACTTGCTCTGGCCCGGCTTTCTCCGGTTCAGATAGGACTGGATGTCCCCTTCCTCCAGAGGCAGTCCGGCCGGGCAGCCGTCCACCACCACGCCGATTCCCTCTCCATGAGATTCTCCCCAGGTCGTCACTCTCAATATTGTTCCCAATGTAGATCCTGCCATATACTGTCTCCTGTCCTCCTGTATCAATGGCCCAACCGCCTTATCAGCCTAATTTCCAATCTTTGCAATGGCGCAGCAGTTTGGCTCGTTCACCATGACGCTGCGTCCGCACATAACGATGAGGCCCTTCTCATAATCCACCTCAAAGAAGCTGATGCTGCCGCTGTCATGGTTGATGGACGCGATGTGCTTCTGATCCGGGAATACAGCCACATCCTTTGGATATTCCCCGCTGACAGGCAGGCAGCAAATCATGGTGAGAAGTCCTGATTTCTCATCCCTGCTGTAGATGCTTACTGTATTTTCGCCTGCGTTGGTGCAGTAAACGTATTTCTCGTCCGGAGACAGCCTCATGGCGCAGGCAGCCGTCAGATTGCCCGGATTCCTGGTGGAGGTGGTGGAAATGGTCTGTATCTTCTCAATCACAGGCGCCCTGTCGCCTGTTTCATAGGAATAAACGCAGATTACATTCTGCAGCTCATGCATCAGATAGAGGAACCGTCCGTCGGAGCTGAAGCGGAAATGTCTTGGAGCTGACTCCAGGTCGCAGTGAATGGCGTCTACCTGGAACAGTCTCTTATCCTTGTCGTTGAAACGGTATACCTTTACCTGGTCCGTTCCGTTGTCCACAGACAGAACATACCTGCCGTCGGGCATCCTTCTGGTGCAGGTCACATGGGAACGGAAGTTGCGCTCAGCCACGCTGCCATATCCCTTATTGAACACCTCGTCCACAATCTGCCCCACGGAACCGTCCTTGTTAAGGCTCAGAACCGTGGTCTTGCCGTCATGGTAGCCTGAGACAAATACATATTTATCTTCCATATCAGTACACAGGTGGCAGCCCCTCATGCCGCGGATGGGAGCGCTGTTCAGTCTTGCAAGGCTTCCGTTCTGCAGGATTCGGAAGGATACAACCCCCTCGTCCGCGATGGAGTACAGGGTTTTCCCGTCGCTGGAAGCAATGACATAGGAGGAGTTGTCCACTTCCATCTCACACCTCTCCCTAAATGTCCCGTTTTCCACATCCACGTCATACACTGTAATTCCTTTTGCTTTTCCGGTGTAGGAATAGGATCCTACATATGCCATATATTTTCCGCTCATACCTGTCTGTACCTCCCTGATTTATGTCGGTTTTTATTTCAATTTAGACTAAAAACATCATATCATAAATTTGTGAATTTGTTAACTGGAAGTTTGTGAAATTGTCCCCCTCTGTTCATCTCCCAACCTGTCCCTGAACTTATCTGCCAAATCTTTTAAAAAGGGTATTGACATACCACTGATTTAATGTATAATGAAATTCGCGCTTGTTTATTATTACTAAACTTTTTGCTTATTTTTATAGTCAGTTAGTATTTGTAAACTTTTTGTTCAGAAACGCGAGACAGGGAGGAGCTCCATGGAAATTGGAAGTAAACTAAAGGAACTGCGGGTGTTAAAGGGTCTGACCCAGGAAGAACTGGCTGACCGGGCCGAGCTTTCCAAGGGATTCATTTCCCAGCTGGAACGTGACCTGACATCTCCGTCCATAGCCACCCTGATGGACATTCTGCAATGCCTGGGCACCACCATCAGTGAATTCTTCAATGAGACGCCGGATGAACAGGTAGTATTTGGCAAACAGGATTATTTTGAGAAAATCGATACAGACTTAAATAATGAAATCAAATGGATTATCCCCAATGCCCAGAAGAATGTGATGGAGCCCATCCTCCTCACCTTAAAGGCCGGAGGCTCCACCTATCCTGATAATCCCCATGAAGGGGAGGAATTCGGATACGTGCTCCAGGGAAGCATATCCATCCATATAGGCAGCAAGACATACAAGGCAAAAAAAGGGGAATCCTTCTACTTCACGCCGGATAAGAAACATTACCTGACAAGCAAGAACGGGGCCCTTCTTCTGTGGGTGAGCTCGCCGCCAAGTTTTTAATCACATTAAGATAAAGGAGATTTTGATTATCATGAGCCAGCCTTTCATTGATTTACAGCACATATCAAAAAGTTTTGACGGCGAGCTGGTCCTGGACGACCTGAACCTTTCCATCAGGGAGAACAGCTTCGTCACCTTGCTCGGCCCCAGCGGCTGCGGCAAGACCACTACCCTGCGTATATTAGGCGGCTTCACCACCCCTGACACAGGAAAGGTAATCTTCGGCGGACAGGACATCTCCATGATTCCACCCAACAAACGCCCGTTAAATACCGTATTCCAGAAGTATGCGCTGTTTCCCCACATGAACATCGCGGAAAATATTGCCTTTGGCTTAAAGATCAAAAATAAGCCAAAAGCCTATATTGACGACAAAATCAAATACGCCCTGAAGCTAGTAAACCTGCCCGGCTATGAGAACCGGACCGTGGACTCCTTATCCGGCGGCCAGCAGCAGCGTATCGCCATTGCCCGGGCCATTGTCAACGAACCCAGGGTGCTGCTCCTTGACGAGCCCCTTGGCGCGCTGGATTTAAAGCTGCGCCAGGATATGCAGTACGAGCTGATACGCCTTAAGAATGAGCTGGGAATTACCTTTATCTATGTGACCCATGACCAGGAGGAGGCTCTGACCATGTCTGACACCATCGTGGTCATGAACCAGGGATACATCCAGCAGATGGGTTCTCCTGAACAGATTTATAATGAGCCCGAAAATGCGTTCGTGGCAGACTTCATCGGTGAGAGCAATATTGTGCCCGGAATCATGATCCGGGACGAACTGGTAGAAATCTTCGGCGCCCGCTTTGCATGTGTTGACAAGGGATTTGGCAATAATAAGCCTGTGGATGTGGTCATCCGGCCTGAGGACATTGACCTTGTAAAGCCTGAGGACGGCACCCTGCAGGGTGTTGTGACCCACCTGATTTTCAAGGGCGTCCACTATGAGATGGAAGTGACCACCCCGGACGGTTTCGAATGGCTGGTGCATTCCACCGATATGTTTCCTGTAGGCCGGCAGGTGGGCATCCATGTGGAGCCCTTTGAAATCCAGATCATGAACAAGCCTGCTTCTGAAGACGAGGAGGCGCTGGGAGTCAATGAATAGCGAAAAAAAAGGCGCCGCCATCGGCAAGGCGCTGTTATCAGGTCCCTATCTCATTTGGATGGCCGGCTTTACACTGATTCCGCTGGCTATGATTATATGGTACGGGCTGACTGACAAGGGAGGCGGCCTGACCATGGCCAATGTCATTGCCATTGCCTCCGCGGACCACGCAAAAGCGCTGTGGCTGTCCCTTGGACTGTCCCTGGTGAGCACGGTTCTCTGTCTGCTGATCGCATACCCGCTGGCCATGATACTGAGAGGCCGCGGAGCCGCTGCAGGAGGATTCATTGTGTTCATATTTATCCTTCCCATGTGGATGAACTTCCTCCTGAGAACCCTGGCCTGGCAGACACTGCTGGAGAAAAACGGAGTCATTAACGGTATCCTTAACTGGCTTCACCTTCCTTCACAGTCCATGATTAACACCCCGTCGGCCATTGTGCTGGGCATGGTATATAACTTCCTGCCCTTTATGGTGCTTCCCATTTACAATGTGCTGTCCAAGATAGACGATAATATTATAAATGCCGCCATGGACCTGGGAGCCAACAGCTTTGAACGTTTCACCAGGATATGGCTACCCTTAAGCATACCGGGCATCATCAGCGGCATCACCATGGTGTTTGTCCCTTCCCTGACCACCTTCGTTATTTCCGATTTGCTGGGCGGCAGCAAAATCCTGCTCATCGGCAATGTCATTGAACAGGAATTTACCAGGGGAAGCAACTGGCATCTGGGAAGCGGACTTTCACTGGTCCTCATGGTCTTTATCTTAATCAGCATGGCCATGATAGCCAAATACGATAAAAACGGAGAGGGGACTGCATTCTGATGACAAAGAGTTCAAAAGTACTGCGGAAAATCATATCAGATTTTTATATGGTGCTCATACTGTTCTTCCTTTATGCCCCCATCCTTACCATGATGGTCCTGTCCTTCAACAAATCCAAGTCCAGGACCCAGTGGGGCGGATTTACCCTGCAGTGGTACACCCAGATGTTTGACAGCCGCTCCATCATGAGCGCCCTGACCACCACGTTAATCATAGCCTTTGTATCGGCCCTGGTGGCTACGATCATAGGCACGGCAGCGGCCATCTCCATCAGTTCCATGCGGACAGTGCCCAGGACCATTGTCATGGGCATAACCAATATACCCATGCTGAACGCCGACATCGTAACCGGTATATCCCTGATGCTGGCCTTTATTGCCTTTGGTATTTCCCTGGGATTTAAGACTGTGCTTATATCCCATATCACATTCAATATACCCTATGTCATACTAAGCGTCATGCCCAAGCTCAAGCAGACGGATAAATACACCTATGAGGCAGCCCTGGACCTGGGCGCATCCCCTATGTACGCATTTTTCAAGGTGGTGTTCCCGGATATCATGCCCGGCGTGCTCTCCGGCTTTCTGCTGGCGTTTACCATGTCCTTAGATGACTTTATCATCACCCACTTCACAAAGGGCGCAGGCATCAACACTCTGTCCACCCTGATTTACAGTGAAGTGAGGCGCGGCATACGGCCGTCCATGTACGCACTGTCATCCATTATATTTCTGACCGTGCTGATTCTTCTCATCTTTGTTAACTTCCGGTCCATTAAAAAACCGGAAAAGGCATAACCGAATTCAGACATTAAAGGAGAACGATTATGAAAAAGAAAATGACAATCACCCTTGCTGCCGCATCCATGGCAGTTCTGTCCGCCGCCCTCTTAACCGGCTGCGGCAAATCCGTTTCCTCCCCCGAAGGAGGAAACAAGGAAGACAACAAGTTAAACGTATACAACTGGGGCGAGTACATTGACGAGGATGTCATCACCCAGTTTGAGGATGAAACCGGCATACAGGTTGTCTACGATGTGTTTGAGACCAACGAGGAGATGTATCCTGTCATTGAGGCCGGCGCTGTGAAATACGACGTTGTATGTCCCTCCGACTACATGATTCAGCGCATGATTGAAAACAATCTTCTGGCTGAACTCAGCTTTGACAACATTCCAAATTATAAGGAAATCGGCCAGCAATATCTGGATATCTCCAAGGGCTTTGACCCTGAGAACAAGTATTCCGTACCCTACTGCTGGGGAACCATGGGAATTCTCTACAACACCAAGCGTCTGGAGGAGCTGGGCGTTCCCGCTCCCACCAAGTGGTCTGATTTGTGGGATGAGCGCTTAAGCGGCGAAATTCTCATGCAGAACAGCGTAAGAGACGCATTTACCGTGGCTCTGAAGATGAAGGGATATTCCTTAAACAGCACCAATCCCGATGAACTGGCCCAGGCCCGTGATCTGCTGATTGAGCAGAAGCCTCTTGTCCAGGCATATGTGATTGACCAGGTAAGGGATAAGATGATTGGCGGCGAGGCTGCTGTGGGCGTGATTTATTCCGGGGAAATGCTCTACATCCAGGATGCAGTGGCGGAACAGGGTCTGGATTACAGCCTGGAGTATGTAATCCCCGAGGAGGGAACCAACTACTGGATTGACTCCTGGGTTATTCCGGCTAACGCGGAGCACAAGGAAAATGCGGAGAAGTGGATTGACTTCCTATGCCGCCCTGATATCGCCAAAAAGAACTTTGAATATATCACCTACGCCACGCCAAACACAGGAGCCTATGATTTGCTGGACGACGGCCTTAAGAACAACAAAGCCCTGTTCCCTGATTTAGATAAGCTGCCAAACTGCGAGATTATCCAGTATCTGGGAGATGATGTGGATACCATCTACAATGACATGTGGAAGGAAATTAAATCCGAGTAAAGTACACCGCTTTAACCTAAATAAGGCCACAACATAAGAGGGGGCTGTTGCACTGAAAAAACAGGAAATTTTCAGTGTAATAGTCCTTTTTCCATTTCTTCAGCTTTAATTAAGCACCTAAATGGGGGGTGGGCTGCTTTTTGTCATTTATTTTTGAGCACACTTTATCGGACCCTGCCATGGGCAGCGTCTTGTCGGTTTTAAACGGGCTAATTTTACGCCTCCTTCTTCATCGGGAACAAGTGTCCCTGTCCGCCCAGATTGGATTTAAGTTTACTACAAAAAAACTGCACTTTGAACGCTATTGAAAGGTTATGGGATACGGATAGCTCCATACGCCGAATTCCTTCTCTACCGTCAGATAGTGAGCCTAAACCAAAAGCAAAAAACTACAATAAAAAACCGCATTTCGTGCATAAACTGTTGAAAATATACAAAAACTAGTGTAAAATCAAGTTTAACTAAGTGTTTATGTACAAAAAACTAAAGAAGAGGGGATGTTTTGCGAGAAAACGGAAAAGATGTAGATAATTAGCAGGAAGGGCTGCCAGTCTTTTATTGGTAACTACTTTGATGGCGCCCAATATGGTGCCGCTGATAGCCTATGGGGCGGAGGCCATTCATAACAGGCCACGTTATGTGTCTTTTGCCAGGCCGACGGCTCTTACCCTGAACGAAGTAGATATTAGTGACCTGGGAAATTCCGGGAGTGGTGATGGGGCTGGCAATGACAGCGGCTCCGATACCAGCAATGATTCAGGTAGCAGTAGCTCTAATTCTGATAGCAACGGTTCTGGCAGTGATGGATCAGAGTCAGGAGGAGGTTCTGAATCCGGCGGAGGCTCCGAGTCAGGGGGCGGTTCGGAGTCCGGCGGAGGTTCCGAAAACGGCGATGGTTCGGAGTCCGGCGGTGATTCCGAAACCGGAAAAGAAGAGGAGTCCGGTGGTGCAGATAAAGAGACTGGAAGCAATACAGATGAAAGTAAGGACGAAACCAAGGAATCTACAGAAGAAACCGAAGAATCCAAAAAAGCGGATGAGAACGGCAGCCATAGCGGCGGAGCAGGCGGTAATCGACCTGCCGGACCTGATGTTCCAGAAAGTACAGAAGCAGAGCTGGAAACCTTACCTGCCGAGGTTCTTTCGAAGCCAGAGGATGAAAAGGAGGCCAGAGAACCAGAAGACTTTTATGACGACCTGATTGAAGAACCGGAAGGAGAGCTGGTCCAGTTTAATGACCGTTACCGTACCTACCAGACCGGCGATGGGGAATACATAACCGTTGTTGGTGGATATTCCGGACTGTATCAGGATAAAAGCGGAGAGGCCCTTGAGGCCAACAACATGCTGACCGAGGCTGATGTGGAGGATGAGGAAATATCCGTGGCCACAGGTTCCAACGCCAGGAGAATGAGAAGCATGGTATCAGCCGGGACTACCTGCCGGAACGAGAATGGACCGATGACCGTGCTCTTACCGGAAAAGATGAGCGGCAGGCGCGGGTATACCATCACAAAAGGCGGTGATTCCCTTGAAATAATACCGGAGGGTGGGGATTATACCTTAAGCTGTGTGGGGGATAATGCAATCCGCTATAGCGATGTGTATGAGAACGTGGATGTCCAGTATACCATCCTGAATGGCACTGTGAAGGAGGATATCATCCTGCTGGAGAAGCAGGAAAAGGACAGCTTTTCTTACAAGCTTAAGTCCGGAAGCCTTAAATTCAAGAAAGGAGGTAATTCGGTTATCGCCTATCACGCAGCGCCAGCGATCCTCTGTTCCGTTTGACGGCTCCTATGATGGTCGATGCGGCAGGGTGCGCTACTGATAAGGTGAAGCTGTCCTATGATTCATCCTCTAAGACAGTCACCATCAAACCGGACCGCAAATGGCTGGAAAGTGAGGCGAGGGAATACCCGGTCCGCATTGACCCGGAAACCACCCTTGTAACACCATCCCAGAAGGTATCCTATGATTATGATGTCCTCAACAGCCTGGTGGAGAAAGCCTATAAGGACGGGGAGGGCAATGCCGTAAATGAAGGTGTGGTTTATGGCTATGATGTCCTGGGCCGGCGTGTCTCCATGATGGACCGAAGCGGTGACAGCAGTTATGAATATGACGGGCTTGGACGGATTACCAAGGTGACCACCGGCTCCGGTGAGGTCACCACCTATGCCTATGACGGATGTGACCAGCTGGAGAGCATCACCTATCCGGATGGGAAGAGTGTCCGTTATGAATACGATAAGAATGACAACCTGACAAAGGTGACAGACCGAACCGGCGCCGTCACCACCTATGTATATGATGCCATCAACCGTGTGACGGAAATCCACCGCCCGAATGGGGTGAATACCTACAACACCTACAATGCCAGGGACCAGATTGTATCCATGGTCAACCGGTGCGATGAATGCGGATGGATTGTCAGCCGGTATGATTACACCTATGATGACCGCGGGTTCATCGTGGCGGAGGACGCGGTTGAAAGCCTGTATGCGTATGCCTGGGATGACAAGCATGACGGGAAGCATGAGAGCTGGCACGATGACCTGTTCCCGCACGGCAACAAGCATATCAACAAACATGACAAGGACGGTATCTACAACTTCCAGATCATAGAGACGAAACGTGCCTTCACATACGATGATGACGGCAGGCTCCTGACCGCAGCCGAGAATGAGGACCGCCAGGGCCGGTATGACTATGTGTTCAAATATGACGACATGGGAAACCGTATCTTCTACAGCAAGGCGCGGAACGGAAGCGTGCAGGAAAGCGCGGAGTACACCTACAATGCATCGAACCAGATGGTGAAGGTCCGGGAATACGACGGGAAGCATTACAGGAACGTGGAATACACCTATGATGCCGATGGAAACCGGATCCTGGAAGAGGAGGTCAAGCCGGATGGGAACCGCAAGGTGGAGAAGAGCTATGAGTACAGCGTGGAGAACCGTCTTAAGGCAGTGCGCGATGCCCACGACCTGCTGGTGGCTATGGCCTATGACGGCGACGGGAACCGCATATTCCAGCTGAACTACAACCTGCATACCGATGATGACTGGAAGGGGAATTCCGGAAATGGGAACGGAAACAATAAGTACAACACCGGAAGCGGCAACAACGGCAATGGAAACGGCAATAAGAAGAGCGCCGCGGCAGCCATCGCAGAATTCTTTACCGGTGAAGAGCCGGAAGCGGGGAAACTCGGTGCCGGCGTAAGCCAGGCATTGGCTGAGCGTCTCTTCAGTGAAGAAATCCTTGGAGGACTGGCGGAAGGTTTAGGAATCCAGGAGGAGACAGGAACAGACAGCAGTGATACGGCCAACGCTGACTATGGGCAAACCATGACTGCGACACCAGGCAATGCAGCCCCGGGTGCCGTAAGCCCAGGCAATGCGGCTGCCAGCTATGCCGGAAAGAATGATAACGGCAATAACGGGAACGGCGGCAATGGGAATCATTATGGCTGGGGGAACGGAAACAATGGAAACGGCAACGGCAACAGCGGAAACGAAAACGGCAACAGCGGAAATTGAAACGGCAACAGCAGCACCGGAGGAACCAATGACAATAACAGAAATGCCAGCGGAAACACCAATAATACAGGCGGGAGCCAGAACCAGAGCGACATCCTGTTCCCGGTGGCGGGCGAGGTATCCGAGCTGGAGCAGGAACTGATTGACATGATTAAGACCACCGGGAAACAGAAGAATTATGAGCTGGTGGAGTATGTCAATGATGTGAACCGCGACCATGTGGAAGTGTTGATGGAGCTGAATATCAATGGTATAATGGATACAGCGTACAGCTACGGGAATGAACGCCTGACCAATGAGCGCTTTACCGGCTGGACCGGCTACTATACCTATGACCCAAGAGGCAGTGTGACAGGTGTGACAGGAAGCGATGGCTATATCTGGCAGTCCTACCGGTATAATGCCTATGGCGACATTACATTTGGAAAGCCGCAGTATAACAATGTATACAGCTACAATGCAGAGAGCTTTAACCCCAATATAGATGCCCAGTATCTGCGGTCAAGGTATTACAGTGTCAAGACGGCCGGATTCATCAGTGAGGACAGCTATCTGGGGAATATCACAGACCCGCTGACCCTGAACCGGTATAATTATGTGAAGAGCAGCCCATTGAATTATGTGGACCCAAGCGGGAATTGGCCGGGCACCTATTATGGGTTCCAGGTGGAACGCAAGACCGTACTGGCCCGGATGCAGGAAATGGGCATACAGGCCATTTACCCCCGGCAGAGTACCAGCCGCAGGGATCCGTCCCATAAAGTTTATCCGCACCTTTTAAAGGACGTTTCAGCCGCCTATCCGGACCATGTTTGGAGCATTGATATTACGTATATCCCCATTCAGAAAAGCTGGCTGTACCTGACGGCGATTATTGACTGGTATTCCCGGTATGTGCTGGCCTGGGAAATCAATGATACATTGGAAATCCCGTTTGTGCTGGACGCGTGCCGCAGGGCGCTTGAGCGCTCCCAGCCCGTCATTATGAACAACGATCAGGGAAGCCACTTCACAAGCCCGAAATACACCCGTTTATTCCAGGAGACCGGCTGTCTGATCAGTATGGACCACCGTGGCCGGGCCTATGACAACATCTTTATTGAGCGTTTCTGGAGGAGTCTGAAATATGAGGACATCTACTTGAAGGATTACCAATATCCACGGGAGGCAAGGAAGGGGATATACCAGTATCTGGAATACTATAACAATGAAAGGCTCCATCAAAGCCTTGGCTACCGTACCCCGGCCAGCCTTTATTATGGTAGTAAATAGATTCCTTTCCTTCCAGAATTTTACTTGAGGTTGTGCCACGTATCAAGGGGGCAAAGCACCACTGCGTGGCAGGCCCTTGACACGCGTCCCACCCTCAAGTCCTGTGTCATCAAGGAAAGAAATAACATGGACTGTTCCAGATATTTCCAGGAACATACGTTTATCACCTAACGATAAACTTGCTTAAAAATTGTCTTGACAAGATGGGCCACTTTATACTCTGTACCGCTTCCTGAACATCGTGAAAACAAACTGGCAGCGTTTTACTGCGCTCTTGTCTTCGAGGATCATCAATGTTTTCATGAAGCCGCTCACGGACGAAAAGCGGAAGGACGTCTTCATTATAGATGACAGCCTGTTTGACCGCTCCCACTCCAAAAAGGCAGAGCTCCTGGCGAAAGTGTTCGACCACTATTCCATGAAGTTCAAAAAAGGATTCCGCCTCCTTACCTTGGGCTGGTCAGATGGAATTCTTTTGTCCCTGTCAATTACTGCCTGCTCTCTGCGGCAGAAGACAAAAACCTGCTCTGCGGTGCCAAAAGCTTTGGCGGCCGTTCCGTTGCCGGAAGACGCCGCAGCCACGCCGGAAAGCGACAGATGTCATGCTGGAACTGATAGCGACTGCACATGCTGCTGGGCTTTCCCTGATGTTCTCTGGCTGTCAGACCATCTGTTCGTAGCTGTCACTTTTCTGGTACATCGGAACACTCTTTCTCTGGGCGTAGGAAAGCGCTGTGTTTACATCCTTGGCCGCACAGCCCTTCTCTAAGAGCCATACCGCCAGAGAACGTCCATATCCATATGCATTTTCCAATCCATACACCACTGTTTACTCTTCTGGTACAAAGCGGCTGACTTTCCTCAGCTTATGGAACTCTGACGGTCTGTTGTTAAATTTAACGCTGCGGCCAGAAAAAAGCGGGCACAACTGATAAATTTTGCGGCAAATTCAAAAACCTCGTTTTCCTTATTCTGATTATGTGGTATACTTGACATGGCATGAATCTCCTTACTGTGTGATTGTTTTTGGCAATTCAATTATACCATGCAAGCCGGGTTTGTGCCTTTTTAAGTGCTAACGTATTGAATTTCCAAGGTTCATCACACCAAATGGTGTGGGAAGTTTGAGTAAATAATCAGAAGTAATATGTATCCTGGTTAGCGGAAATATTCATATATCACAAAAAGCTGTAAAAATTCACGTTGAATTTTACAGCTTTTTGTGTATAATATAAGTAGCAGAAACAATGTGAAATCAAGGAAGGAGCTGAAAGAATATGGCAAATATTTTACCAGTATCTGATTTGAGAAATTATAACGAAGTCCTGAAAAACTGTCACAAAGGAGAACCGGTATATCTGACTAAGAATGGCAGAGGACGATTTGTAGTCATGGATATTGAAGATTATGAGCGTGATCGTGCAGAAAAGAAGCTTCTCGTGAAGCTTCAGGAAGCCGAAGAAGCAGTGAAGGACGGCGAAGGCTGGCTTGATCTGGACGAACTGAAAGCACTTGTGGGGGAATAAGATGTTAAAATTGCGGATCAATCCGATTGTTGCAAAGGATCTGAAGAATATCCGGGATTATATTGCTGAAGATAATGAAGAATACGCCGCAAAGACCATAAAGGAAATTTATGGTAAATTTGAGAATCTCCAGATGTTTCCGGGAATGGGTTCAGATCTTTCCAAACGAGTCAGCTTTCGGACAGATTATAAATATGCGGTATGGGAAGATTATGTGATTATCTGCAAGGTAAGTAACGAGTATGTAGAACTTTATCGTGTCATCAACCGGTATCAGGATATTACGAGAATCTTTAATTGATAACAGAGATTTGATAACAAATTGATAACACCGTTCAGTACAGCCTGTGGACTTAGGACAGTGGAACACATATTAGAAGTTTTACTACAAGTAAAGTATACTCAAGACAGATGCATACGACGATCGCGAGGTTCCGCACCCTGCACTTTGCTCCCTGCGCGGAGCAGGTCATGGCAGGGGCGCCAGAATTCTTATATAAGTCAGGGGAAATATCGGGGGAAGCGGTCTTCATAGGATGGAACAAAAATAGAGGCGAACGCCAACAAATACACATTTGTATGGGCCCACCCCCTCTTTTATTTCAGGCTAGAGTGTGTGTTATTTCTTTCGCTGAATCGCTTGTTTGGCCGCCGCGGCAATATGCTCTGGCGTCAAACCAAATGATTCCAGCAGTTCTTTTGGAGCACCCGAATGACCAAATTTATCTTCCACACCGATAAACTCAATAGGAACAGGTTCCGTTCCAACTATTACTTCCGAAACAGAACCGCCCAGGCCTCCTATCACATTATGCTCTTCTGCTGTCACGATAGCCCCTGTCTCTTTTGCCGCCTTAATGATAATATCCCTGTCAATCGGCTTAATTGTATGCATATCAATTACACGGGCATTTATGCCTTCCGCTTCCAGAATCTTCTCTGCCTTCAATGATTCCTGAACCATCAGGCCACAAGCAATAATTGTTACATCCGTACCGTCAACCAACTGTACCCCTTTACCAATCTCAAATTTATAATTCTCAAAATTGTCCGTTACGCAATCCAGGGCGCAGCGGCCGGTTCTCAAATAACATGGCCCTTCATATTCCAAAACCGCCTTTGTTGCCAAACGTGTCTCATGAGAATCACAGGGCACAATTACTGTCATCTTTGGAATCGTACGCATCAAACTGATATCTTCGATGCACTGGTGGCTGGCTCCGTCCTCACCTACGGTCAAGCCGGCATGGCTTCCTATTATTTTCACATTTAATCCTGGATATGCCACACTGTTACGGATTTGGTCATAGGTACGCCCCGCTGCGAACACCGCAAAGGTATGTACCAGAGAAACAGCCCCACAGGTAGCAAAACCCGCCGCTATATCAACCATATTTGCTTCCGCAATACCGATATTAAAAAAACGTTCCGGATATTTCTCCGAAAAATACTGAGTCATTGTACAACTCTTCAAATCCGCATCAAAGACATAAACATTATCTCTATCACCAAATTCTTCCAATGCGAGGCCATATGCTACTCTAGTAGAAATATTTTCGCCCATTTTATCAGTCCTCCAATTCTGCAATTCTTTCGTCAAGTTCTGCATATGCTGTTTTAAATTCTTCCTCCGTGGGTTTTCCTCCGTGGAAGCGAACCTGGTTTTCAAATATGGACACTCCTTTTCCCTTAACGGTATCTGCAACAATTACCGTTGGCTTCCCACTTGTTGAAGATGCCAATTCAATCACATTATGTATCTGTTCGATATCACTTCCGTCTATTTCCATTACATTCCACCCGAAGGCTCTGAACTTCTCTCCAATTGGATAGGGTGACATGACCTCTTCAAGGGAGCCATCCAATTGCAATTTATTATTATCAACAAATGCGATTAAATTATCCGCCCTGTAAAATCCAGCCGCCATGGCCGCTTCCCAGATCTGGCCTTCCTGAATTTCACCGTCTCCCATAATACAGAATACGCGATATCCCAGTTTTCTGCTTTGTCCATACATAGCCATGCCAAGTGCAACTGACAATCCCTGTCCCAACGATCCCCCTGACATATCAACCCCTGGAACATGGATTTCCACATGTCCTGAAAGGTCACTGTCAATTTTCCTAAAAGTTGCAAGATGTTCTGGTTTAAAAAAACCCTTCATCGCCAGAGCCGTATACAAGGAGGGGGAGCAATGTCCTTTAGATAACACCAAGCGGTCACGGTCTATCTTCTTTGGCTCATTTACATCTACATTCATCTCATCAAAATACAGAACCGATAAAATCTCCGCTATGGAGAATGATCCTCCTATATGTCCTGAGCCCGCGGCTTCAATGGTCTGTAATGCAAGTTTACGCATTTTATAAGCCTGCAGTTCTAATTGTCTTTTTAATTTACCGTCCATTACTACAAAATCCTCCTGAAATATTAATTAACAGTACTTATTTGGATGCATTCTGTTTTTTCTGTTTTAGGATATCAAAATAAACAGCGGCAATGATAATCATGCCCTTTAGGACAAATTGCCAATATGAATTTACATGCATCAAATTAAGACCATTGGAAATCACGCCAATGATTAAAACTCCAATCATCAAACCACCAACTGTACCGGTACCGCCAAAGAAGGACGTTCCTCCGAGTACTGCCGCCGCAATAGCATCTGTCTCATACCCTTCTCCGGTCGAAGGCTGACCAGAGGAGAGCCTGGCCGCCAGGACAACTCCACAGAAGCCTGCAATCGTTCCGCTAATTGTCCATACCAGAATTTTTATCTTTTTGACATCAATTCCGGAAAAACGGGCAGATAATTCATTTCCACCAACCGCGTAGATATGCCGCCCGGTTCTTAATTTGTTTAGCAAGAAATAATCCATAATCAGGAATATTATCATATAGATAACCGGATATGGAACCACTCCCAGAGAACCCGTCCCAAACGCGCTAAAATTCGTATTCTTCGTAGTTACCGGAGAACCATTTGCAATCAGATATGCGGCTCCCCTGCATACAGACTGCATTGCCAGTGTCACCACAAAAGGATGGATTCCTGTATATGTAATGATGACGCCATTTATCAAGCCTACAAATGTCCCCACCAGGATTCCAACAGCAATACCCATGGGTATGGGGAGTCCAAAGCTTTCAAAGGTCATAACGCACATGACTCCACTAAGGGCAGCCAAGGCTCCTCCTGTCAGATCAATACCAGCCAATATAATAGCAAGCTGTACTCCAATCGCTAGATAACAGTTAGTAGCGCAAGTTCTCAATAAATTCACCATATTGGTTTTAGTTAAGAAATTATTTCCAAAAATTGCAAAAAGCGTGCCCATGGCAAATAAAGCAATAAGGATACCGCAGTTTAGCCTGAAATAGTTACGTGTTGCGCGAACCATAGCACTATAAGATCTTCTATTCATTTTTGTTCACCCCCATTGCGTATGTTAAAATCATCTCCTGAGAAATACCATCTTGGTGTGCCAGCTCTCCTGTAATCCGCCCTTCATGCATTATCACTACACGGTCACTCATATTCATAACCTCAGGCATTTCGGAAGAAATCAATATAATTGCCAATCCTTCCTTTGCCAGGTTATTAATGATAGTATATATCTCAGCTTTAGCCCCCACATCAATACCACGTGTAGGTTCATCCAGAATCAGCACCTCCGGATCCGTTGCCAACCACTTTGCAAGCAACACCTTTTGCTGATTGCCTCCTGACAAAGTTGAACAATTTATATTAGGGGACGGTGCCTTTATTTTCAGTGCATCTATACCCTGTTCAACAATCCCTGCTTCCTTATCAGCATCTACCCGCATCCCTCTCATGAATCGGTCCAGAACAGGAAGGGATATATTAAATGCAATTGTATTCTTTAATAACAGCCCCTCTGTTTTACGGCTCTCTGGAACGAGGGCAACACCTCTTTTTTGCATAAACATTGGGTCTGGCCTTTTTACCAATTCGCCTTTCAGATATATCTCTCCTGAATCCAAAGGATCCAGTCCCATAACAGCTTTCATCAATTCCGACCGGCCAGCACCTACCAGACCGTAAAAACCCAGTATCTCTCCTTTTCGCACGGAAAAACTGCAATTTATGGCTCTTTTTCCTGCACATATATTTCTAGCTTCTAACACAACCTGTCCCAGCTCATTAAATGTCCTTACATAATAATTTCCCAAGTCCCGTCCAACCATAAGGGATATAAGCTGCGCCTCTGTACATTTTTTAGATTGGAGTTCACCCATAAATTCTCCGTCACGCATGATCGTAACCGCATCACACAACTGAAACACTTCTGCCATTTTATGCGTAATGAACACAATCCCCATACCCTGCTTTTTTAAATCGCCGACAGTCTTAAAAAGTATGTCCACTTCCTTTTCTGAAAGCGAGGATGTTGGCTCATCCAAGATGAGTATCTTTGCATTTAAGGAAAACGACTTTGCTATTTCTACCATCTGCTGCTGTCCTATTGAAAGTTTTCCGACATTTTCATTAGGATCCACTTCAAGGCCAACTCGTTCCAATAAGGGTCTTGCGGCCTCTGCCATCTTATCTTTATTTACCATTCCAAAAGAATTCCTCATTTCACGGCCCAGAAAGATATTTTCTGCAATTGTAAGATACGGTTCTAGCGCAAGTTCCTGATGGATAAATGCCACCCCCATATTCTGGGAGTCGTGGACTGAGTGGATACTGACCATCTTTCCTTCGATATATATGTCGCCCGAATCCGCTGTAAATACGCCTCCCAGCACATTCATGAGCGTAGACTTTCCCGCACCGTTCTCACCCATAAGCCCCATGACCTCGCCTTCATGTACGGTAATCGCCGCATTATTGAGCGCACGTACACCCGGAAAAGTCTTTACTATATTTTCCATGCGTAAAAGCTCTTTTTTCATCTTCTATGCTCCTTACCTTGTTACCCCTTGACAATTCGAAAGGGGAAAACCCCCATAGGTCTTCCCCTTTCGAGAGCACTCTTCATGCAAACTGGTTGGGACTTACTGCCAATCTGAAATATCAAAATCACCAATATTATCTGCCGTAATCAGTTCAACCGGAACAATTATTTCACTTTCCACAGTCTCGCCAGCCAAGTAGGAGAGCGCTACATCTACCGCACTAGCTCCAACAACAGACGGCTGTTGAGCAGCAGAACCGGTTGCAGAACCATTTGCCACATAACTCATAAAATCCGGATTCCCGTCAACACCATATATTACAATATCAGGCCTATTGGACGCTGCGCACGCTTGTACACAGCCCAGCGCAGCCATATCGTTGATGCAAAAGAAGCCAGCAAGCCCGCTGTCGGCTGTAATTGCGTCTTCAGCAACCGGCAGTGTCGTTGCAGTATCTCCTGAAGTATCAGAAGTCCCTATAATATTAAAATAATCGCCAATGGTATCTCTAAATCCCTGCTCGCGCTGCACACACGCAGTTCCCGAAGGCTGATTCATAATATAAATTTTAGATCCCTCTTCCAGCTTTTCCATCATATTTTTTGCACATTCAACACCCGCCGCATAGTTATCAGAAGCAATCACCGATACCACTAAATCTGTGCGTTCTGCAGCGGTATCCACATTAACAACCGGAATGTTGGCATCCGCACACGCCAAAAGCGCTTCTGTACATGCAGTACAATCCATAGGCGCCATAATGATTGCATCCACTTCCTGGTTAATCAAGTCATAAATGTAATTATTCATGGTTGCCTGATCGCTTTCAGCATCTACTGTAACCAACTGTCTGCCCGGATCCATTCCCTTATCAGTCATGGCATCCTTGATACCCCCCATCATAGCTGTCCAAAATGGATTATTCATCGTTGTTGGGACATACGCAATCGTTATATCTGATACAACTTTATCCGACTTTGCTTCCGTTGATACAGCCTTCTCGGCTCCTGATGACGTTTCCTCTTTTTCAGAAGACACTTCCACAGTCTTTGTTGGTTCACCGCTTCCCGCATCTGTGCCGGAACTTCCGCATCCAGCTAAGCTTGCAGCCATTGCCACTGCCATCATAATGCTCAGTACACCCTTCTTTTTCATATCATCTTCTCCTTTTTAACATGTTTTATATCTTTTTATCTTTTCCCGCGCGTAAAAAAGACAAATAGTATCCTGTCAGCATAATGCCTGCCGAATCCTTTCCAGTAATAGGTTGTTTTTAAACAGCTTCTCCAGCGCAATATAATACCCTCCCAGCAAAATCGTATCCTCCTTCAGCTTTGTGCATCTTATGGAAACATTTTCCATTATAGATGGATGGACGAACTGACTGACTGACCGCTGTACCTTCTCGAGGAATTCCGGCAAATCTGGATAATCCGCTCCCAATATGACACAGTCCGGGTTGATAATATAAACAATACTGGCAATTCCATATCCAAGCATCCACGCCATCTTATCAATTGCATAAACCGCCAGCGGGTCACCATTTTTATAAGCATCTAATATTTCCCAATAGGAGCTTTTTTCGGTTAATGGACTTTCCGGAAATTCATAAAGACGTTCCAACATATACCGCACTGCGCTTTCTGTGCCCGCACAGTATTCATAGGTACCCTGTATCCCATTCTGCGCATGCTTTCCGTTATAATTGATACCCATATGTCCGATTTCTCCGGCGATTCCCAACTGTCCCTCTACAATTTTTCCATTTATTATAATTCCTGCCCCGATGCCAAATCCCACGGAGCCCAGAGCAACTAAACTGACATGCCTATCTGTCTGGCGTTCTTCGGCACATTTCCACTCAGCATAGGCTAATAATTTTGCATCGTGTTCAGATATAATAGGGCGGCCAAAAGTCTCCTCCAGTTCTTTATGTATATTGACCCAGCTTAACTGCTCAAATCCCGATACAAGGAATTCTTCCCGGTCTACATCTTTATCTTTACGGATATATGGTCCTGGTAATCCCAGACAAATTTCTATCACACGGTCTTTACCATACTGTTCTATCAGATTTTTTCCCGTCTCTTTCAGCCTTCTTATTATTTCATAAATATCTCTTTTTTCCAAAAATTCAAATCGTATATGATTAATCATATGTCCGTCAACGGAATACACGCTAACTCGGTAATCCTTCCGATTAATACTAATCGACATAATGTAAATTCCGTCCAGTTTAAGGCAAATCAATTCACCACGTCTCCCCGAAGCGCTTTCTCCATCCACAGCAATAATACCCAAATCTAAAAATTCATTTATGATATTGGTTATAGTTGCCTTCTGAAGTCCAATCCGCGCCGAAAGGTCTGTCCTTGTCATACTTCCATTTTCCAGAAGGGTTTTAAGGACAAGAGTACGGTTTGTCTTCTGCATTTCATTACTATTCATTCCATACTTCATAATCAGCCATATCCTCCTCTCTATTTATGTTCATTATTTTAATATATAACTAAAAGCTTTGGCAATATAGTTTATTTAATTAACTTAAATATCTTTCCTTTTGTATATATTACATTATTATTTTCTATTTGTCAACATATGTTTGACTGTTTTTTATATTATAGTGTTCATTTAATTAACTATACATTCTTAATATACTTAAAGCCCCTGCTTTTGCGACCGAACTCACAGCAGGGCTGAAGCTCTTTCATTATCGTAGCCTGAATACAGGAAAAGGCAGGAGAAAATCTATGCTCCTGCCAGTACATATCTATTTTTATCCCTATCCGGTTTAACACATCACGGATACTCTTACAAAAAATCGCTATAACTATGGAACAAAAAAGAACTTCACAAACAGTAAAAACGAGATGTATTCCTCATATTATACACCTCGTTTTATTCCTAGTACATTATTCAAGACAGCTTTTAACCTGAGACCCTGCAGACACTAAACCCCTTTCCCAGCCTTCTCATGGCTTCCATGACACATAGAGGAACCCGCGCAGCCTCCGCATCCTCCCGCACATCCTCCGCATCCCTTGCCTGACTTCTTATCCTTTATCATGACACGGACGATTGCCCCTGTGAGCAGGACCAATATGACCAGAATGATTAATGTCGAAAGATTCATTTGTATCTTCTCCTCCTTCCTGTTTATGCCTGGACAGACACCGGTTCTGACCCTTTCCCAATCTTTTTACAGGCGCTCTTATAAGCGCTCTTACAGGTTAGCTTTTTCTAACTTCATTCTCAGATTAGCACTTTCTAACTCTCTTGTCAATCGTTTTTTTATATGTTACACTTAGAACTATCATACTAAATAAACGGGGGTATTTACAGACTTGAAAATACAGGAATCAGCAGAGAATTATCTGGAAACCATACTCATGCTGGCCAGGGAAAAGCCCTATGTCCGCTCCATCGACATTGCCAATGAACTTGGATTCTCCAAGCCCAGTGTCAGCGTGGCCATGAAGAATCTCCGCCAGAACGGATATGTCCAGATGGACGATCAGGGGCATATCACGCTGACGCCTTCCGGACAGGCCATTGCGGACACCATGTATGAACGCCATACGCTGCTGTCCAACTGGCTGATTTACCTGGGTGTGGACCCCAGGACAGCTGCTGAGGATGCCTGCCGCATGGAACACACCCTGAGCGCTGAAAGCTTTGATGCCATCAAGCGCCACATCACCCACGGCCATGAACTGCCGGATTAGGAGGAAGCCTATGCTCAAAGACCTTGTGAAACAATGCCGCTCTTACAGAAGATTTTATCAGGATACCGCCATCCCATACAATGAACTGGCTGATATGGTGGATACGGCCCGTCTGGCCGCTTCTGCCTCCAATGCCCAGGCCCTCAAATTCAAGATTCTGTGCACACCGGAGGAATGCGCCGATATCTTCCCGTATATTGCCTGGGCGGGCGCCCTGAAGGATTGGGACGGACCAGAGGAGGGCGAGAGACCCTCCGCCTACATCGTCATTGCCTGTGACCTGGCTATCGGAAAAAACAAGCAGTGGGATGACGGAATCACGGCCCAGACCATCATGCTGGCTGCCGCGGAAAAGGGATACGGCGGATGTATGATTGGCAGCTGCATGCGGTCAGAGATCGGCCGGCTCCTGGGACTTGATCCGGAGCATTACAGCATAGACCTGGTGCTGGCCCTTGGAAAGCCCAGGGAAAAAGTAGTCCTGGTGTCGGTAAAGGAAGATGGGTCCACTGCGTACTACCGCGACGGGAATCAGGTTCACTATGTTCCCAAACGCAGCCTGGAGGACATCCTTCTGTGAGGTTCCTATCATGATTTGGTTTTCAGCACTGCGGCATTATATTCTGCCATGAATAAAACAAAGCGCATCGGGCGGACATGTATTTTACATGTACCCGATACGCTTTTTTTATATTTCCGGAAGGTAACTATTTCTTCGCTGCCAAAAGGCTTTACGCTTATTACAGTGACAGGGCTCTCATTGCGTTTAGTATGGCAATGACCGACACGCCCACATCCGCGAACACTGCCTCCCACATATTGGCCGCGCCCGCGGCGCCCATTAAGAGCACCACTGCCTTGACCCCCAGCGCAAAGGCGATGTTCTGCTTTACAATGGACATGGTCTTTCGCGATATGCGGACCACATCCGCGATTCTGGCAGGGTTGTCGTCCATAAGCACAATATCCGCTGCCTCGATGGCTGCATCTGAGCCCATGCTTCCCATGGCAATTCCCACGTCCGCCCTGGAGAGAACAGGCGCATCATTGATTCCGTCTCCCACAAAGGCCAGCCTGTGCTTTCCTGTCTGCCGTGACAGCAGCTCCTCAACCTTTGCCACCTTGTCTCCCGGAAGGAGCTCCGCGTGGACCTCATCCAGTCCCAGCCTGGCCGCCACTGCTTCTCCTACCTCTTTCTTGTCGCCGGTGAGCATGATTGTCCTTCTGACACCCACCTTTTTTAGGTTCCTGATTGCCTCAAATGCCTCATCCTTGATTGAATCCGATATGACGATATATCCGCAGTACACGCCGTCCAGAGCAACATACACAACCGTGCCCATGCTGGTGCATTCCTGATACTGCACATTCATTTCTTTCATCAGCTTGCTGTTGCCGGCCAGTACGGTATGACCGTCAATCTCCGCCCGCACTCCATGGCCGGATATCTCCCTGGCATTGCTGACACGGTTCAGGTCCATGGTATCTCCCCACGCATCCTTGATGGAGCGTGAGATGGGGTGGTCTGAATAACTTTCCGCCAGTGCCGCCAGTTCCAGCAGGGAACGCTTTTTCTCATCGGAAGGCTGGCTGGCCGCCCACACCCTGGTCCGCGGCACCTCAGACGCCTCCGGGACAGGGCTGACGGCCACTGCGTGAATCTCAGTCACCTTGAATTCTCCCTTGGTCAGCGTACCTGTCTTGTCAAAGACAATGGTGTCCATCTCAGACAGAGCCTCCAGATAGTTGCTTCCCTTGATGAGCACACCCTTTTTGGAAGCAGCGCCGATGCCTGAGAAGAAGCTCATAGGCACGGAAATCACCAGGGCGCACGGGCAGGAGATGACCAGAAAGGTGCAGGCCCTTCTGACGCCCTCGGACCAGGTCCGGCCAAAGAACAGGGGCGGAATCACAGCCAGGAGCACGGCTCCCATCACCACCAGGGGGGTATAATATCTGGCAAACCGGGTGATGAAGTTTTCCACATGGGCTTTTTTGCTGCTGGCATTCTCCACCAGCTCCAGAATCTTTGCCACGGTGGAATCATCAAACTCCTTTGCGACCTGCACCCGCAGAAGGCCGCTGCCGTTGACACAGCCGCTGATGATGTCGTCTCCCTCCGCTACCTTACGGGGCACGGACTCACCGGTCAGCGCTGAGGTATCCACCATGGAGTCCCCAAACACGACTTTGCCGTCAAGAGGAATTCTCTCCCCGGACTTGACCACGATGATATCTCCCACCTGTACGTCGTCCGGGTCCACCTGCTTTAACTGCCCATCCTCCTCTATGTTGGCATACTCCGGGCAGATATCCATAAGCTCAGTGATGGACTGCCTGGAACGGTTCACCGCGTAGCTCTGGAACAGTTCGCCCACCTGATAAAACAGCATAACCGCCACAGCTTCCGAATATTCCCCCACGCCAAAGGCGCCGAAGGTAGCCACTGTCATCAGGAAATTCTCATCAAAAACCTGACCGTTTCGGATATTGCGAAATGCCCTGTATACAATATCCCATCCAATCAGAACATAGGGAATCAGGTACAAAGCCATCTTTCCCCACAGCCCAAACCATTCCGGCAAAATCTCCATGTGGTCTGACACTGCCAGGGTAATGTAAATGATAAAGGCTGCTATAATACGGGACAGCATTGCCTTTTGTTTCTTAGTCATATCGGTTTCCTTTCCGGTGCCGTCCTGCTGCGTTTAAAGCTGGATCACGCAGTCAGGCTCCACCTTCCTGCATACAGACACTACTTCCTTCATAATTTCGTCGAACCTGCTGTCATCTGCTTCTATGGTCATTTTCTGGGTCATGAAGCTCACCGTCGCATCTGAGACACCCTCAATTTTTTTGATTGCTTCCTCCATTTTGGCCGCGCAGTTGGCACAATCCAGGTCCTGCAGTTTGAATTTTTTCTTCATTTTCAATCTTCTCCTCCTATTTGTTATTTTATTTATACTTCATGTTCCATCCCCGCACCATGGGCATCTACAGCAAAACCTATTCCTCTATATGCTCCATACCCTGGTTGATGATGGTCCTCACATGACTGTCCGCCAGCGAGTAGAATACAGCCTTGCCGTCCCTGCGGCTCTTTACCAGGCGGTTCTGCTTAAGGATTCTCAGCTGGTGTGATATGGCTGACTGGTTCATATTAAGCAGCTGCGCAATGTCGCAGACACACATCTCCGCCTCAAAGAGCACATACAATATCTTGATCCTGGTGGAATCCCCAAACACCTTGAATATCTCCGCCAGGTCATATAGCTTATCCTCATCCGGCATCTTGTCATTGACTGCCCTTACCACATCCTCATGAACCTGGTAAAAATCGCAGCATTCCACATCATTCATTGCCATGGCTGGTAACCTCCTCTACTTATTTTTATTTGATTGAATGAATAAGTGTTCATATGTTTATATCTACATTATATGCTCAGATTTTAAAATGTCAACTGGAAAATTATAAAAATCAGAAAATCCCACTCAGTCAGGCAAACTATAAAAGGAGCCGGCCCCATGGGACCAGCTCCGTCTGATAATCCTATATATGATACTGCTCTTCCTCAGCCGCAACCGCAATATGCAGCTCCTCCAGCTGTTTCTCATCCACCTGTCCAGGCGCCTCCGTCATCAGACAGGAAGCATCCTTCACCTTAGGGAACGCGATAACGTCGCGGATACTGTCAGCTCCCACCATTAACATCACCACGCGGTCAAGGCCGTATGCCAGACCTGCGTGGGGCGGAACACCATACTTAAATGCCTCCAGAAGAAAGCCGAACTGCTCCTTGGCTCTCTCAGGCGTAAAGCCCAGCACTTCAAACATCTTGGACTGGATATCGGCCTGGTGGATACGCACGGAACCGCCTCCCATCTCCACGCCGTTCAGGACGATATCATAAGCCTTGGCGCGAACCCTGCCGGGATCCGTATCAATATACTGTAAATCTTCATCCATGGGCATGGTGAATGGATGGTGCATGGCCACGTAACGGTCCTCTTCCTCTGAATATTCCAGAAGCGGGAACTCTGTCACCCACAGGAACTTAAAGTCATCCTTCTTAAGCAAATCCAGCTGTCTGGCCAGTTCCAGACGCAGGTTGCCCAGGACATCGAATACCACCTTATCCCGGTCAGCGGCAAACAGCAGCAGGTCGCCCGGCTTTCCGTCCATGACCTTAATCAGGGCATTCATTTCCTCATCCTTCATGAACTTTGCAAAGGAGGACTTGAAGGTGCCGTCCTCGCTGATTGCCACATAGGCAAGTCCCTTGGCGCCAAAGCCCTTGGCATACTCCACCAGAGCGTCTATCTTTTTACGCGGCATATGTCCCTGTCCCTGGGCATTGATGCCGCGGACACTGCCGCCATTTTCCAGGGCGCCCTTAAACACCGCGAACTCGCAGCCCTTAACCGCCTCTGAAACATTCTTGAGCTCCATACCAAAACGCAGATCCGGCTTATCGGAACCAAAACGGTCCATGGCTTCCTGCCAGGTCATGCGGGGAATGGGCAGCTGCACATCAAAATTACAGATTTCCTTAAACAGCTTCTTTAACAGGCGCTCATTTACATCCAGCACATCGTCCACATCCACAAAGGACAGCTCCATGTCAATCTGTGTGAATTCAGGCTGGCGGTCTGCCCTCAGGTCCTCGTCACGGTAGCAGCGGGCCAGCTGGAAATAGCGGTCATAACCGGAACACATGAGAAGCTGCTTGAACAGCTGCGGTGACTGGGGCAGGGCGTAGAAGGAACCAGGATGCACACGGCTGGGTACCAGATAATCCCTGGCCCCCTCAGGCGTACTCTTAATCAGGGTGGGAGTCTCAATCTCAAGGAATCCCTCAGATGCCAGAAAAGCTCTGGTCAGGGTAGCCACCCGGCTCCTAATCATAAGATTTTTCTGGATATCCGGTCTTCTCAAATCCAGGAAACGGTATTTCAGACGCAGTTCTTCCTTTGTCTTGCTGTTTTCCTCAATGGGGAAGGGAGGTGTCTCGGACTCGGAAAGAACGCGCACGGAATTGGCCCTGATTTCTATGGCGCCCGTGGCCAGATTGGTATTTACCGCGCCGGAGCGGGCCTCCACCCGTCCTGTAACGGCAACTACGAACTCGCTCCTCAGTTTTTCCGCCTTTGCGAAGCTCTCTGCGCCGCAGTCACTTTCCTCAAATATAATCTGAAGGATGCCGGAGCGGTCCCTCAAATCCACAAAGATGATGCCGCCCTTATTCCTGTTCTTCTGAACCCATCCCATAACGGTCACTTCCTGACCGATGTGGGCAGTGGTCACTTCCGTACATCTATGGGTACGCTTTAACCCAACCATTGATTCTGCCATTGTCTTATCTCCTTTATTTTCCTTAATTCTTCAGGCTTTCTTTATAAAATTCCTTAAACTCCGTATACCCTTCCCTGCCCAGCTGTTCCTTCTGGAACTTCTTGTTCTTATTCATCTGGGCAACCAGAACCCGTACGCCCTTCTTTCTCTCTTCCATGGCCTCGCAGATTACAGCTGCCAGCCTGGCGCTGTCCACGCCCTTCTCAAAGAGAAACGCCTTACTGGCTGAAACGCCGGGCACGGTAAAGCCATTGTCCATAAGGATGGTTACAATGCGCTCAAAGCCTATGGAGAATCCGCAGGCCGGTGTCTCCATGCCTGTAAACTTTCCAATCATCTTATCGTAGCGGCCGCCGCCTGCCACGGAACCGCCAAAGCCTTCCATGGAAACCTCGAAAATAGTCCCTGTATAATATGACATGCCCCTGACCAACGTGGGGTCGAACTCCAGGCCAAAGTCAGCCTCAGCCACCTCAGCCACCGTGTCCATGATGTGGGCCAGGCCCTCGCTTACATTGGCGGGCATCACCTCTGAGAGCATCTGTCCCAGAGCCCTTACCCCGGCTGAATCCTTTGTCACGTTCTTAAGCATGTCCAGATATTTGCTTACGCTCTCCGGACAATAGCCGGATTCCAGAAGCTCCTTCTCCACGCCTTCATACCCAATTTTATCCATCTTGTCCAGGGTAATGAACACCTGGTCCATGGACTCCTCCGGAAAGCCGCAGTACAGGGCCATACCCCGCAGGATGCCCCTGTCATTGATACGGACTGTAAAGCCGTTGTCCGGGCAGATTCTTCCCAGTGCGGCGGTGGTGGCCAGAATCAGTTCAATTTCAGCCAGGCTGGTGGCATCTCCCAGGATATCAATGTCGCACTGTACAAACTGGCGGAAACGGCCCTTCTGGGGGCGGTCCGCGCGCCACACGCTTCCCATCTGAAGCGCCTTAAAGGGACTTGGCAGGTTGGCTGCGTTGTTGGCGTAATAGCGGGAAAGGGGGAGGGTCAGGTCATAGCGCAGGCCGCTGTCCACCAGGTCATCCTCTTCCTTCGCCTCTTCCAGGTTAAGCTTGTCCCCTCTTTTCAGTATCTTGAAAATCAGCTTCTCATTATCTCCGCCCTGTTTGCTGGTCAGGTTCCCGATGTGCTCTACGCAGGGTGTCTCTATCTGGGTAAATCCAAAGCTTTTATAGGTCTCTTTGATTTGATTCATCACGTACTCACGAATCTGCATCTCAGCAGGCGTGATATCTCTCATGCCGGTGACCGGTTTCTTTGCTAATGCCATACGCGTTCTCCAATCCTGATTTTTCTTCAATATCTTTATTTTAAGCAACTTTTATGATTTTGCAAGTGTTTTCAATGATTTTTTCCTTCCTGTGAGTCCGCGGCGCCGCGGGCTTACAGTTAAAGGATGCGCTCCTTGCGCTGTATCATCTCGTCAATCCTGCTGATGTACTGCTCCACTTCCTTTACATTCTCACAGCGTTCCCTGCGGTTCTCAGAAGGAAATACCACCTTTGTGGTGGTTCCCGCGCCGCAGGCGGCTATGGTCTGCATCTCCTCCATGATAAGGATGTTATAGATACAGGCTTTGCCGGGCAGGGAGTACCCTACATTCTCAAAATTACCGGCCATGTTTTTCTGGCGGTACAGATAATAGGGCTCCATACCCATCTCACGGGCGCAGGCGGCGCTGAGCTCGATCATCTCCGGGGTGTTCTGAATCTTCAGCCCGCCGTACTCCTCCCTGAACATGTTGAGCCTGGCCGCCCTCTTGATGGCCAGGGAATGGACCGTAAGGGAATCCGGTCCAAGAGCCCTTACCTCCTCCAGGGTGCGCTGCACATCATCCATATTCTCCTCGGGAAGCCCCATAATCAGATCCATGTTGATATTGTCAAATCCCAGCTCCCGGGCCATGTAAAAACGCTCCTTCACCATCTCCACGGTGTGGTGGCGCCCAATGAGGTCCAGGGTTTTCTGGTTCATAGTCTGGGGATTAATGGAAATACGGGTAATGCCGTGGTCTCTCAGCACCTTAAGCTTGTCCGGGGTAATGCTGTCCGGCCTTCCGGCCTCCACTGTAAACTCCAGCACGCGGCTCAGGTCAAAGAGCTGCTCCAGCCTGCTTAAAAGGGCTTCCAAATCCTCCGCGGGAAGGGACGTGGGGGTGCCTCCGCCGAAATAGACCGTGTCCAGGGGCCTTCCCTCCATCTTCCGGGCCGTATATTCCAGCTCCTTAAACAACGCCTCCAGATAAAGACCTGTACGCCCCCTCCATTTTTCAATGGGATAGGAGGTAAAGGAACAGTACAGACAGGTGGTGGGGCAGAATGGTATCCCCACATACAGGCTGTAGCCGCGCTCATAGTCCAATGGTTCCAGAAGTTTTTTCTCCCTGGCGGCAATCTCAATGCTCAAATCTATCTTTTCATCGCTGGCAAGGTAGGTCTCCTTCATAAAAGAACGGATATCCTCCTCCTTCCAGCCTTCCTCCAGCCTGGTAAGGGCTATCTTGGTGGGACGGATGCCGGTGAGGGAACCCCAGGGCATTTCCTTGCCCGTGCGCGCCGCCAGCATGAGGTAAAACATTTTCTTTATGACATTCTTGGTGGCGGAATGGTCCGAAAGGTCCGAGGGACGGGTGCGGGAATCCGATAACTTCCAGCCCTCCGGGGCTGCTCCATTTTCCCATATTAAGACGGAAACCGCGCTGTCTCCCAGCCGGGTCTCCACATAAAAGTCCAGCCCGTCTTTTACCTCATGGGCATAAGTCTCACCTGGATAAAAGGACATCAGAAGTTCTCTGATGTCCTGTTCGTACTGGTTATCCTGTATTAAAAGTCCAATCATACAAAACCTGCTTTCTGTAATAAAGCCTTCTTTTATTCCTGTTTGAAGGCATCCGGGCCTTTTACCCGGAGAATGTTGTCCCTTACCGCAAGCACGGGATTTCCCTGTTTCTCAAACCCGATGGTGGTGGGATCTCCGTGTCCTGTATACACCATGGTGTCATCCGGCAGTTTAAACAGTACGTCCACAATGGAGCTGACAATACGGATGGTATTCCCCGTGGGCAGATCCGTCCTGCCGTAGGAACCGCAAAACAGGGTATCGCCCGCAAAGATAATTCCTTCATCCGGCAGATAGAAGCAGCAGGAACCCGCGGTATGCCCCGGCGTAAACAGCACCTTCCACCTGGTTCCCAAAAGCTCCAGCTCCTGTCCGTCATGGAGAAGCACATCCGCATGAAGGCTGGTCTGCGGACCTCTGAATCCTCCGGTCATATTAAGCTTTGTATCGGCCAGCATATTTTCCTCTGTCTCATATGCATAGACCTTTACCCGGAATGCCCTGAGCACATCCGGCACAGCCATGATATGGTCAAAATGGCCGTGGGTCAGCAGGACTGCCGTGAGATTGATTCCCAGCTCGCTGCACGTATTCAGAATATAGGGAGCGTTGTCAGCCGGGTCAATGACCACCCCCTCCTTGGTCTGCTCATCATAAACCAGATAACAGTTGGTACTCACCTGTCCCAGTACACATGTCTTAATCCTAATATCGCTCATTTCCTTCCCCTTTCATCACAGCTATCCTGTTGTTCTCTCTATATCCAGAACGCCCTCAATCTGGCGTATCTTATCGGTCAGCCGGTTCAGCTCATCGGTCCCATGAATGTCAAATGTCATGATGATGGTGGCCTTGCCCTGCTTGCTGGTCCTTACATTCATGGAAGTAATGTCAATCTGCTTTTCCGTAAAGACCTTGGATATATCTGCAAACATGCCAATCCGGTTATTGGCAAATATCTTGATTTCCGTGGAGTACTGCTCATTGCTGCCGGCTCCCTCCGCCATCTGCCATTCTGCGTCAATCATCCTGCTGCGTTCATCCTCCGGCAGGTTGATGATGTTCACGCAGTCCGTGCGGTGGATGGATACGCCCCGGCCCCTGGTGACAAATCCTACGATTTCGTCCCCCGGCACCGGGTTGCAGCACTTGGAGAAGCGGACCGCCAGGTCATGGATTCCCTTGACCATGATGCCGCTCTTTGATTTGCGGACGCTGGCCTCACCGGACCTTCCCGCTGTGTCGGCAATTCCGCTGAGCACATCCGCATCCGTAATCTCCCTCTTTAACTTCTTCTCCCGCTCCTCCAGCATCTTATTGATGACCTGGCCCTCTTTCAGGCCCCCGTGTCCAATGGATGCCAGAACGGAATCCCAATCCTTATAGGCATACCGGTTCATAACCTTTTCCATGAACTCAGGCTTGCCGATTTCAGACCAGTTAATGCCCTTTGCCTTACAGTAGCGTTCAATCTGGTCCCGGCCCCTGACGATGTTGTCTTCCTTCATCTGGCTCTTGAACCACTGGTTAATCTTATTCTTGGCCTGGGTGCTCTTCACAATGCCCAGCCAGTCCCGGCTGGGTCCCTTGGAGTTCTGGGATGTGATGATTTCCAGCTGGTCACCATTCTGAATCACATATTCGATGGGCACCAGCTTGCCGTTGACCCTGGCTCCCACCATCTTATTTCCCACCGCGCTGTGTATACAATATGCAAAGTCAATGGGAGTGGAGCCGCTGGGCAGGGTCTTTACATCCCCTGATGGTGTAAAGCAATACACACTGTCGGAGAACAGATCCAAATCTCCCTTTACCATACTCAGGAATTCCTTGGAATCGTCCGTATCCCTCTGCCACTCCAGAATCTGGCGCAGCCAGCTGAGCTTTGCCTCCGCGCTTCCCGCAGCCACCTGTCCGCTTCCGCTCTCCTTATATTTCCAGTGGGCGGCGATACCGTATTCCGCTGTCCTGTGCATCTCATAGGTGCGGATCTGTATCTCAAAAGGCTGCCCATTGCTTCCAATCAGGGTGGTGTGCAGGGACTGGTACATATTCTGTTTTGGCATGGCTATATAGTCTTTAAAACGGCCCGGAATGGGCTTATACATCTCATGGATGACACCCAGGGCAGCATAGCAGTCCTTCACGGTCTCCACCATGATACGCACTGCGAACAAATCATATATCTGGTCCAGAGTCTTATTCTGGTTCACCATCTTTTTATAGATACTGAAAAAATGCTTCACACGTCCGCCCACAGTGGCCTCAATGCCCGCATCCTCCATATGGCTCTTGACCTCGTCCACGATTTCCTGGACAAAGGCCTCTCTTGTATCCTTGCGGAGGGCCACCTTCTCCACCAGGTCGTAATATACATCCGGCTGAAGGAACTTAAGGGACAGATCGTCCAGTTCAATCTTAATCTTGGAAATACCCAGTCTGTCAGCGATGGGAGCATAGATCTCCATGGTTTCCCTGGCTTTTTCCTTTTGCTTCTCCGGCTTCCAGTACTGACCGGTCCTCATGTTGTGGAGACGGTCCGCCAGCTTGATGATAATGACGCGGATGTCCTTTGCCATGGCCAAAAACATCTTGCGCAGGTTGTCTGCCTGGATTTCCACCTTGTCCTTATCCCAGTTTAACTGTGTCAGCTTGGTTACACCGTCCACCAGGAAGGAAACCTCGGAGCCAAACTCCTTGGTCAGCTGCTCCAGGGTCATGATGGTATCCTCCACCACATCATGAAGAAGCCCTGCCGCAATGGTCTCCTTATCCATCTCCAAATCGGCCAGTATAATGGCCACGCAGAGCGGATGGATGATATAGGGCTCCCCGGATTTGCGCTTCTGTTCCTTATGGGCCTCGTCCGCAATCCTGTAAGCCTTTTCGATCATGGTGATATCATCCGACGGATGATATTTACGAATTGTATTAATCAAGTCCTGATACAGCACTTCAGGGCTGGTAAAATCGGCCGGCGCTTCCAATTCGATATCCAGTTTTTCTTTTGTTCCCTCATTTGCCATATGTTCGGTCACCTTTTCCTATGGATAGTCAAGATACATTATAATTTTTTTTATGTAAAAAAGCAAGGGGCGCTTGAAAAAAAGCGGGGCCGGGCCGGAAGGCGGTCTTTTGACACGCTCTATACCGGTCCTGCCTCGTCAGACTTGTCATAAACGGCAATCCCGTTTTCTCTGTGCGCTTCACCCCGTACATGGCTCTGTCCGCCCGGTTTATCAGGTCCTTCATGCTCTCGGATTCCCTCCGGACATAACAAAAAGGCCCATTTTTATTCTAACGGGGCCTTTCTGTAACCAAATCTATTTCATTTTCCTACTTGCCTTCATAAATAATCGCGGAATCCACATCATATCCCTTCAGATGCTCCCGCCCGTTCAGCCCTGCCAGCTCCATGACAAAGCAGATCTTTACCACCTGTCCGCCCAGCTGCTCAATCAGCTTCACAATCGCCTCGGTAGTGCCTCCCGTGGCGATCAGGTCGTCCACAATAATTACCTTCTGGCCCGGACGGATGGCATCCTTGTGCATTTCAATGGTTGCCTGTCCGTATTCCAGATCATATTCCATGGCAATGGTCTCGCAGGGAAGCTTTCCCTTTTTGCGCACAGGCACAAATCCCTTGTGCTGTGCATAGGCCACCGGCACTCCAAAGATAAATCCCCTTGATTCCGGACCTATCACCAGGTCGTAATCCAGGTCCTTCACCATGTCAATCAGACTGTCCACTGCCATGTGAAGCCCGTCTGCGTCCTGCAGGATGCTGGTCACATCCCGGAATATGATTCCAGGCTCCGGAAAATCCGGTATGCTTCTTACATACTCTTCTAACTTTTTCATGATGGTTTCCTCTCTTCCACATTCAGATTCTTAACCGTATCCCTGATAATCAGCTTATTGTTCAGGTAAATCCTCCGGTTGTCGATGATTCCCTCATCCAGGCGCCTGAGCAGCACCCTGGCTCCCTCTTTGGCAATCTCACCCATGTTGCGCTCCACTGTAGTCAAATGCATATCCGAATAGCCTGACATATCCCAGTTGTCAAAGCCCACCAGGGAAACATCGTCCGGTACCTTAAGACCGGCCTCCACAATGGCTGTCCTGGCTCCAAAAGCCATCTCATCATTAAAGCACAGCAGGGCCGTTGGCCGGAAGGCGAGAAGCTGTTTTGCCGCGGTATATCCGCTGGCATACCGGTAATTGCCGCTGATGACGGGAAGGGCATCCGGATCCAGTCCGTGGCTGGTCATGGACGTCCTCCATCCCCTGCGGCGCAGGCGGCTGGAATCCAGTCCCGGATTTCCTTCTATGATGCCGATGTTCCGGTGTCCGTTCTCCAGCAGATAGTCCATGGCCCGTTCCATGGCAAGGGCCTCATCCGTGGTCACATTGGGCGCGTCCACGTCCACGGCCCGGCAGATGACTGCCATGGGAATCTTTTTGTCCAGGACCTCATTCATAAACTCCATGTCCTCGCTTCGCTGGGACAATACGATGATTCCGTCAAAATAGCTGGGATTCAGTGTTCCGGGTTCGTGCATATCAATACCTTTAACCACTACATTATACTTGCTTCCCGCAACACTGTAAACCCCTGTCAGCACGTCGTGGAGCACAAACGGCGATGTCATCTTACTGATGGTAGAGAAATACAGCCCTATTACATAGGATCTGGACTTCTTCAGGTTGATGGCCGCCTGGTTTGGCACATACCCCATCTCCTGGGCCAGGCGCAGTATATTCTTCCTGCTTTCCGTGTTCTCCACTCCTATGCCGTTTAAGGCCCTGGATACCGTGGAATAGGAAACCCCTGCCCTTTTCGCGATATCCTTTATCGTCACTGCCATAATATCCCCCTCTTTGCAATCCCCCACAAGCGTTTACATATCATTTCCGTTCAGGCGTACGAATACAATCTAACTCGTTTTCCGCCTTCTGTCAAATGCTTCCGCAGACACAGCCGATATTTTCCGTGATGATGGCCGGACCGTCCTGTCCCTCCACCTTCACGTCCTTGAGAACCAGCTCTTCAATCTGATTGGCGTAGATTCCCATGCGGCATATATGGGAATCACAGCCATCCATCATGGCGGGCTGCCCTTCCCTGGCAGACGCAGCATAGCTGACGCGGACACGCTCCATCTCCACCCGTCCAATCCGCTGTTCCGGAAGACCATACATGTAGGCAGCCGCCACATGGCAGTTCTCCGCCTCTATATCCCTAAAACACAGGCTCTTGATAAAAGGCGTTTTGTCATCCACCGGAAGCGCTTCCTTTGTGCGCACATACTCGCTGTGTCCATCCGGGTCACAAAAATAGAAACAGTTGATGACAAAGGGGGTCATCACATGGTCCATGCGGATGTGTTCAAAGACAATTTTGTCCACCACGGCATCCTTTCCTCTGCCCCTGCGCGTCTTGATGCGCAGTCCTCTGTCCGTGTGCAGGAACATACAGTCCTTGACGGTCAGGTCCTTTACCCCGCCCGCCATCTCGCTTCCGATGGTAACAGATCCATGGCCGTCCCGCATACAGCATCTTCGGATGGAAATGTTCTTTGACGGACATTTATAGGTGGAACCCATATAGATTTTTCCCGACTTTACGGCGATGCAGTCATCTCCCACAGAGAAGCAGACGCCGGCAATCTCCACATCCTTGCAGGATTCCGGGTCCAGTCCGTCCGTGTTGGGCGAATCCTTGGGACTCAGCACCTTAAGGTCAAAGAATCTTAAGTGGTCGGAAAAATAGGGATGGATGTTCCAGCTTGGACTGTTCCTCACTGTGATTCCCTGAACCGTCACCTGCCGGCACCTCTCCAGGAAAATCATCCTGGGGCGGCAGGCCGTGTGTATCACCTTGGGCTCATGCCACCAGTTCCCCTCACCTGTCCCCGCGTTCCCGTCTATGATTCCCTGTCCGTAGATAACGGCTTCCTTCACGTTCACGCCAGTTATGATGCCGGTAAACATGGGCAGCGGATTGCCCTCCCATGTGCCCAGATTGTATTCGCCCTGCTCGTCATAGCTCTGGATCATGCCCTGAAACACAGGAAAACGGGTCCGGTCCGTATACGCGGACAGCACCGCCCCCTCAGCCAGCTCAATGTTCACATTATCCTTTAAAAACAGGGACACAATCCGGTAGGTCCCGGCCGGAATCAGGACCCGGCTCTTTTCAGGGCAGGCCATAATGGCAGCCTGGATAAACAGGGTGTCATCCTGAATTCCGTCTCCCTTTGCCCCAAAATCACGCACATCCAATGTCACGTATTCACTGTCCGTGGTAAAGGAGGTCTTAAACACAAGGCTATCCCCGCTTCTGGCCTCCACCTGATAGCCGGTATCCGGTTTCAGATTATAAATACTTGTGACAGCTTTTCCTGTTTCCCGGATGAATTCCCCATTCAGATAAATGCGGTACATCCGGCTGGCTTCATATGTGCCTCCGTCCTCTATCTCCAGTACGGCGCAGCGCGCATTTTTATAAATCACCTTTAAATCCATGGTATTATACCTCCTTTCTTTTCTGACCCTATATGGCCGCAATATCAATTCAAGAATGGGACCCCTCCCAGGAGAGCCCCCATTCCCATCCAGGCTGACCCTGGCCTTTTTATATTTTAACCCTTAACACCGCCTGCCGCAATACCGTCAATGAAAGAATCCTGTGCGCAGAAGAATACAATCAGCGATGGTACAATGGAAATCAGGGACATGGCCAGGATACGGTTCCACTGGAAGCCCACATCTCCGTCCATGGACATGCGCAGGTATACGGAGTTCGTATATTTCTGCATATCCGCAATGTAAATCAGCGGCCCCTGAAAATCATTGTTGGTCCACATGAACTGGAACAGGGCGCAGGACACCAGAGACGGCTTCAGCATGGGAACAATCACGTACCACAGTGTCTTTAATGTGTTGCAGCCGTCAATCTTGGCGGCTTCCTCCAGCTCCTTTGGCACTCCCCTGAGGAACTGAATCAGCATAAATACGAAATAGGTATCCGCCGCGAACAGGGAAGGTACAATCAGAGGAAGATAGGTGTTGACCCATTTCCATTTGTTAAACATGATGTACTGGGGCGCATTGAGAACCACCTGAGGAAGAAACAGGGTGGACATCAGCAGAGCAAAGAAAATTTTCTTTCCCTTAAAGTCAAACCGCCCGAATCCATAGGCCGCGATGGTGGCGGACACCACGGTGAAAATCACCTTGGGAATCACAATTTTATATGTATTAATCAGGGAGGTAATCAGGGATATCTTGCCTCCATAGCTCTTAAAGGCATTGCTGTACCCGTCGAACACAGGGTTCTTAGGCAGAAACCATGCGCTGGTAAATATTTCGGAGTTGGTCTTAAAGGTGGCCCCAACCATCCAGATTAGAGGGTATACCATGATGAATCCCACCAGAATCAGCAGGGTGTAGCGGATTGCCGTGCTGACCTTCCGTTTTGTCTCTCTTGTCATACATCCCTACCTCCCTTCCTCGTCTGAATAATACACCCATTTTTTCTGGCTGATAAACGCCACCGCTGTCAGCGTCATGACAATCAGGAACAGAATCCATGCCTGTGCGCTGGCCATTCCCATCTTATGGCGCAGGAATGCATTGTTGTAAATCAGCATGGAAATCAAGGTGGTTGCGCCGTTTGGCCCGCCCTTTGTCACCAGGAACGGGGCGTTAAACTCCTGGAATGCCTGGCAGAGCTGGGTAATCAGGTTATAGAAAATAACCGGTGTGATAAGGGGTACCGTAATCTTAAAGAACTGGGTCCACTTGCCTGCGCCGTCAATGGAGGCAGCCTCATACAAGTCTTCGGACACGCCCTTTAAGGCTGCCAGGAAAATAACCATTGCGGAACCAAACTGCCAGACACGCAGAAGCACAATCACAAACAACGCGCTGTTGGCGCCGGCCATCCAGTTAATCTTGGGACCTCCGAAGAATGTGATTACCGTGTTAATCAGTCCATCCGTATTGAACACAGCCCTCCAGAGAATGGCGATGGCGATGGAACCGCCCAGGATAGACGGGATATAATACGCTGTCCTGAAAAAGTTTACACCCTTCAGCTTGAAGTTGAGGATATATGCGATAAAGAGGGCAAACGCCAGCTTTAAGGGCACATCAAAGATCGCGTATTTGAATGTCACCACAAATGCCCTGATGATATCCTCATCCGTAAATATCTTCTCGTAGTTCAGAAGTCCGGTCTTTGTTATTCCGTTGAACAAATCATAGTTGGTAAAGCTGTAATACAGCGAAGATGCAAATGGATATACCTTGAACAGAAGAAATCCAACCAGCCATGGCAGAATGTAAAGCAGGCCGATATTCAACGCCCAGAATCCTTTCTTTTTTTTCATACGGTTACCTCCAAACCTGTTAATCTAAATAGCTCTCATACTTCTCCCTGAGCAGCGTACCTGTGCCGCACCCCTTTTGGATGATGTATGCAAGCTGCTCACGCGGGCCAGGAATCCCTCCTGCAAGCATTTCCTTTAATCTCATGCGGAACATGTCCTGGAGCGCCCTGTAATGCTCGTATATTTCCGGGGACATCCGCTCTATGGTATCTATCAGCAGGACCATCTGGTCCATGCCGGGCGTTTTCAAAGTCTTAAAATATGTAACAATGCTGTCGTAATTTTCCCTGTACTTTACTGCTTCCCTAACATCCATACTATTTCCGCCACCGCCTTTTTTTGTCATCAGCCGCGCCTTTCCCGTCTCCCCCCACTGCCCGGGGCAGGCCGGGATACGGGCCGCCCGGGTCATATCCGGCGGCCCTGTCTGTCATTTCAATACCAATATCCGTCCTGAATCCTGTCTGAAAATCAGAAGTTATAACAATCGTCAATACCCTTCATCAAATCTTCCGCTGCTTGGGCAGAAGTAATGTCGCCTGCGCTCAGCTTTCCAAATACCTTGTAATATACACCGTCAGGATTGGCCTTCAGGTCATTGTGCTCAAACATGGGGTCCAGAGGGAATTTGGAGTGGGCCAGAACCTTTGCGTTGGCCTCCATTACCAGCTTATCACCGATTCCCTTTTCCTCCAGAATCTTTACACCCTCCGCGGAGCATGGAATGCCGCGCTCAGTACCGCAGATTTCAATTGCCTCATCATCATTTAATAAGTAGTTAATCAGCATGGCCGCTTCCTTTGGATGCGCTGAATTTGCGGATACTGCCAGCGCCATGGAAATCTTGGTAAAGCCGCCGTCGTAATCGCCGAACTTAAGGAAGTCGCCGATAACCAGCTCCTGGCCCGGCTTTGTGGTGCTCTCCGCGATTGCCTTCTGTACCTTGGAAACCGCGGAATCCCACTCAAATACGCCTGCATATTTGCCGTCGATTACCTTCGCGTTCTTATCTAAGGAATCCGCCATATCGCCCTGAAGGATAGCGATGGTGGGAATCACATGGGCTTCCTCCAGCTTTGTCATAAAGTCCATGCCTGCCTGAATCTCCTCGGCCGTGTACTGAAGCTCCCCGTTCTCAACCCATGGCTTGCCGTATACGCTCTCCAGATAGTATACCAGGAAGATGGCCCTGTCATATTCCATCATGGCCAGAGGATAATAGTCTTCATTATAAGCCTTAAACTTAGCGCCCGCCTCCAGGAGGGAAGCTTCATCTGTGGGAATCTCACATCCAACCTCATCAAAGGTGGTCTTATTCCAGTAGAACAGACGTCCTGTCAGGGCCACCGGCACTGCCATCAGCTTGCCGTCTGCCTTGCACTGGTCCAGGCTGTCCTGGGAAAACTGGGTCAGGTCCAGGACATCGCCGTAGTCCTCCAGATTTGCAAAGTTGGTCCCGTTGCCGCTGTAGGATGTAATCCAGTTCCAGTTAATCTGCATAACATCAGCCGCATTTCCTCCCTGAATGGCAAGGGACTGCTTCTCTTCCCATCCGGTCCAGGCTCCGTATTCGCATTCCACCTTAATGTTAGGATACTTTGCCATGAATGCGTCCACTGCCTTCTCAGTTGCCTCATGTCTGGAGTCACCGCCCCACCAGCAGAACTTGATGGTCACGTCCTCAGATCCGCTCTCTGCTTCCTTGCTCTCTGCTTCCTTGCTTTCTGCCTGTGCCGCCGTAGTGGTCCCGCTGCCGCCTTTGCAGGCCGTCAGTGATAATGCCATTACAGATGCCAGGGCCAGGGACACTGCTTTTTTCAGGTTCTTCTTCATCATTTCTCTCCCTCTCTTTTCTTTGTCTTTGCTTAGATGTTTGCAAAGGTTTGCATCGTTTACTAAAAAATTATGCATATCTGCCATTTGTAAGTAATTACATTTAGTTTATTTTAAGCAAACATGCATCGTTTTTCTTTGTGATTCCATAGTATCACTATTTATATCGTATGTCAATTGTTTGATTCGTATAGTTTTTTAATATTTTTTTGTGTAATATATCCAATTCTTTTCCCGCATTTTTTGTGTTAAGATAGATTCAAGAATAAAAAAATGGATTTAGAGGAATTCAAAGACATAATGCACTGTGATTTCCGGGTTTGTCCCGAATTAAATTGAGCTAAATCACTATTGTTTTTCCTGCAAACGTTTACATTTCCATTCTTTCAAAGACGCCTTACATCAAGGCTCAGTGTACCTATATGTATAAAGGAGAGTTAAGATTATGAAAATACTGGACCGTTACATCGACCAGCTGATTGAACAGAGCACCCCTGAGGCCCCCGTGTGGAACATTGAAAAAATCCGGGAGGGTTCAAAATCTACCTGGAACTATATTGACGGCTGCATGATTAAGGCCATTATCGAACTCTACCTTATAACCAGGAACCGCCGGTATCTGAACTTCGCAGACGCCTTCACCGGCCGCTTTGTAAGGGAGGACGGCTCCATTGAATCCTATGATCCAAAGGAGTATAACCTGGATAATGTAAACGCCGGCAAAACCCTGTTCGACCTTTACAAGCTGACCGGAAAAGAAAAATACAGGAGGGCCATGGATACTGTATACAGCCAGCTAGAGGAACAGCCCCGCACATCCACAGGAAACTTCTGGCATAAGAAAATCTATCCCAACCAGATATGGCTGGACGGGCTTTACATGGCCCAGCCCTTCTATATGCAGTACGAGGCAGAGTATAACGGCTGCAAAAACTGCGAGGATTCATACCAGCAGTTCCTCCAGGTATACGATCGGATGAGGGATCCGCTCAACGGGCTGTACTACCATGCCTACGATGATTCACGCCAGATGTTCTGGTGCGATAAGGTGACCGGACTGTCGGAGAACTTCTGGCTCAGGGCCATGGGCTGGTATGCCATGGCGCTCATCGACACCATGGAAGTCATGCCGGAATCCATGACCTGCCAGAAGGCGCGGCTAAACGCCATCTATAAGGAACTGATTGACGCCATGCTTCCCTACCAGGACCAGGCCACCGGCATGTGGTACCAGGTGGTAAACCGGGGAGGAATCGCCCCCAACTACCTGGAGGAATCCGGCTCCGCCATATTCGCCTATGCCATCATGAAAAGCGTACGCCTCCATTACCTTCCCGACGACTATTTTAAATACGGCCAAAAGGCATTTGAGGGAATATGCAGCACATACCTCTCCGAGAAAGACGGCAGTCTCCAGCTGGGCGGCATCTGCCTGGTTGCCGGGCTGGGCAACACGGACATGCGGGAGGGCACCTTTGAATACTACATGAGGGAGCCTGTGGTTGAAAATGAAGCCAAGGGAATCGCTCCCCTTATCCTGGCGTACATTGAAACCATGTTTCGGCGCCAGCCATAGGACAGCGGCATAAACAGCGGCATAAACAGCGGCATAAAACAGGCGGCAAAAGTGATTGAACCCATGAGCTGTTTTCAGTATAATGATACTGGAAACAGCTCTTTTGCATATTTTTCACCCTCTGTTTCCGGAAAGGCGAGAACATGAATATAAAACATTTTAATATTATGGTTACTGAACAGGAATGCGGCCATGCAAGGGCATCCCTGAAGCCGGCGGACCTGACTGCTTATCTGTTAGATCGCCTGCCCCACAAGCCGGAGCTTCTCCGCCCGGCCGTGGTCCTGTGCGCGGGAGGCGGTTACGGTTTTGTGTCTCCCAGGGAAGACCAGCCCGTGGCCATGGAATTTCTGGCAGCGGGATGCCAGGTCTTTTCCCTGCACTACAGCGTTGCCCCGGAAACATTTCCCGTGGCCCTTATGGAGCTGGCCAAATCCGTGGCTTTCGTGAAAAGCCATGCCCGGGAATGGAATATTGACACAGATCGGATTATTGTGTGCGGTTTCTCCGCGGGAGGCCATCTGGCCGCCTGCCTGGGCATGATGTGGAACCGCGAATTTCTCTATGGCCCCCTGAATGCGGCCCCTGAGGACATACAGCCAACGGGAATGATTCTGTGCTATCCGGTTATCACATCCGGAGAATTCGGACATAAGCGCTCCTTTGAACAGCTTTTGGGAGACAGGGCCGGCGACCCCAGGCTCAGGGAACTGGTTTCCCTGGAACTTCAGGCAGGACAGCAGACGCCCAGGACCTTCCTGTGGCACACCTGGACCGACCAGTCCGTGCCTGTGGAAAATTCCCTGCTGCTGGCCCAAGCCCTGAAAAAGGCAGGCGTCAGCCTGGAAATACACATCTACCCCAGCGGACGCCACGGACTGTCCCTGGCTACGGACGAGGTCTCCGACAGCACGGGCGACTGCCTCGTGCCCCACTGTCAGGGCTGGATGGAACTGGCAAAAGAATGGATAAAAGAAAAGGACAGGGAATGATATGTTAAAAGAAGAACGGCAGGCATTAATCTTAAATAAGCTTCACTCCTCCGGCAAGGTAGTTGTCAGCAGGCTGGCCGTGGAGCTGAATGTATCCGAGGATACCATCCGCCGCGATTTGCTGGACCTGGACCAGAAAGGGCAGGTCAAGCGTGTGTTCGGCGGAGCCATTCCCATGGAGCGCCCGGTCATCAATTTCTTTGACCGGGAGACAACGGATGTGGAATTAAAGCAGCGCCTGGCGCTGAAGGCCCTGGACTTTCTGGAGAAGGACCAGCTGGTGGCCATTGACGGCAGCAGTACCAACCTGCAGTTTGCCAAGAACATTCCTAACGGCCTTAAGCTCACCGTGCTGACCAACAGCTATTCCATTGCCCACGCCTGTTCCATGAAGGACCAGGTGGATGTAATCGTCCTGGGAGGACGGCTGTTAAAGGAATCCATGACCAATGTGGGGGAAACCGCCGCCAGCCAGGCAGCTCTCTACCACCCGGATCTGTGCTTTATGGGCGTATACGCCATCCATCCCGAATATGGCATGACCATACCATACCCGGACGAGGTCAGCATAAAGAGACAGCTGATTCAGTCCTCCCGAAGGGTCATTGCCCTGGTGAATCCCATTAAGCTGAATACCGTATCCAGATACCATGTGTGCGGCATCGAGGCTTTCACCACATTAATCACGGACAACGACGTGTCCGGCGAAATGGCTGTGGACTACCGGAACAAGGGACTGGATTTTTTATAGTCAGGGCAGGTGCTCCATAAAACCTGTTGCGATTTTTTGCGTTACTTTTGCGGTATTTTATTTGTATTTCGGCGCTCCTCTGTGTGCGTTCTAACAAAAATCGCATATTAACGCATATTTTTGCAACAATTTGCTTGACACAGCATGTATATGCGCTATAATACACTTAGAGATAAAAAGGAAGCGGGCAGGCGAGCCTGTTCCGCGCATTTTAGGAGGGTATTTGCTATGAAATTTTTTGTGGACACAGCTAATGTTGAGGACATCAAAAAGGCCAATGATATGGGTATCATCTGCGGCGTAACCACCAATCCATCCCTGATTGCAAAAGAGGGAAGGAACTTTGCCGAAGTCATCAAGGAAATCACCGACATCGTGGACGGACCTATCAGCGGCGAGGTTAAGGCTACCACCGTTGACGCAGAGGGCATGATTAAGGAAGGCCGCGAGATTGCCGCTATCCATCCAAACATGGTAGTCAAGATTCCCATGACAGTAGAAGGCTTAAAGGCTGTCAAGGCGCTTCACGCAGAAGGTATCAAGACCAACGTTACCCTGGTATTTACATCCGCACAGGCTCTCCTGGCCGCGCGGGCAGGCGCGTCCTACGTATCCCCGTTCCTTGGACGTCTGGATGACATCTCCATGCCGGGTATCGACCTGATTTACGACATCACCGAGATTTTTCAGATGCACAACATTGAAACTGAAATCATTGCTGCCAGCGTCCGCAATCCGATTCACGTAATCGACTGTGCCAAGGCCGGAGCCGACATCGCTACTGTTCCTTACAAGGTACTGGAGCAGATGACAAAGCATCCTCTGACCGACCAGGGCATTGCCAAATTCCAGGCTGATTATAAGGCTGTGTTTGGTGAATAATCCATCTGGACCGGTATCGTTAAAAGGCTCCCGCTGTTCCTGCGCGGGAGCCTTTTTTATATCCGAACTTCTGTACCCATGAATCTGTACCTATGAATCTTCTGAATCTTCCTCCTCTGTAATCAGAACCGCCTCCCCCAAATCAAACACCTTGGAGAACGCATACTTATTCTTCTTGGATGTATCCATCAGCACATAGACCGCCTTGGAATGGTCTTTTACAATCACCTTTTTCCTGGCCTCTCTGTCATCATAGGTGTAGATGCCTCCGTCCGGGATATACCCGTTGGCGCCAATGAACGCCTTGTCAAAATACATGTCGGATATCATCTTTTCCGTCAGGGCGCCCAGAACGGATTCCAAATCATCCCTCACCTCTCCCCCCAGCAGGATACACTTCGCGTTCTTGACGGGCAGATTGTCCAGCAGTTCCGTGCTGCTGGAGACAATGGTGATTCGTTTTCCCTGGAGATATTTAAGCATCCCCACCGTGGTCGTGCCTGAATCCACGTAAACGCAGTCTCCGTCCTCCACCAGCGCGGCCGCCTTCCTGGCAATGATCTCCTTCTCCTCGCTGTGAATCAGTTTTTTCTTTACCACAGGTTCATCGAAGTCCTCCGCCTTATACTTAACCGCGCCTCCGCGCATGACGATGACGCTGCCTTCCTGTTCCAGAGCAGCGACATCCCTGCGCACAGTGGACAGGGAAATGTTCAATTCCGCTGCCAGGTCTTTTATATAAGAGATATCCCTCTTTTTGATACTTTTCAGTATCTCTTCTTTTCTCAACTCAGGAACCATATGCTTACCCCTTTGAACTATAATAACTTTATTATATCAAAGAGCCCATCCTTAGTTCAACCATGATTCCTGCATTTTCTGTCATATTTTTTCATTTTCCGTAAAAGTTCAGACATCGGGCAGGCGGCTTTCGTTCATCTCGCTTAAGCAGGGCATGGCCTCCTGTGCTCCTATTTTGGTCACGGTCACCGATGCTGCCCTGGCCGCAAAGCAGCATGCCTGGAGATCCGTCATGCCCTTGAATTTTCCATAGGCAAATGCCCCTATATAGGAATCTCCTGCCCCTGTGCTCTCCGTTACGCGCTCCACCTTTACAGGATCAATGGGAACCGCTCCCTCTTCCCCCAGAAGCATACTGCCCTTGGAGCCCAGGGTGACTATAACAGTTCCGTCCGTCAGCTGTCTCAGCCTGTCCGCATGAGCCCTTACCATGTCTCCATCCGTCATATCAGCTCCCGCATAAAAGGATGCCTCCGTCTCATTGACAATCAGGCAGTCTACCATTTTAAGAACTTCCCTGTCCATTTCCTTGGCCGGGGCAGCGTTAAGTATGGTGTATACATGATACTGCTTTGCCTTTCGGATAATATGCTCCACCACACCTGTGGGTATCTCCAGCTGGAGAATGATAATCCTGCTGCTTCTGACCAGCTCGTCCAGCCCGTCGATCTCCCGGGACGTAATATCAAAATTGGCGCCTGTGATGATGGAAGCATACACAGTCCCGTCCTCCAGGGCATGGACCACACCCACACCCGTGGGGCTGCCGCTCCTGCCTATGCAGGAACAGTCCACCCCATAGTCCTTCAGTTTATCCACCAGGGTATCGCCAAAGGCATCCCTTCCCACCTTCCCCACCATAATGGTGTCGATTCCCAGCTTGGCGCACTGTACAGCCTGATTGGCCCCCTTTCCTCCGCCGGAATAGGTTATGCTGTCAGCGGTGTATGTTTCCCCCAGAAGAGGCATGCGCTTCTGCTTCATAATGATATCGTAGTTAAGGCTGCCGATGACACAAATGTAATCTCTCCCGCAATCTCTCACTGTCCAAACCCCCTTATGCGGTTATTCCGCCTTTGCCTTCTTATTCAGTCTCATGGCTGCAAGCTTACCCTGGATTACGTCCACATATACCGCGAACACTATGATAAGACCCGTAGCAATAT
>ERZ506966.9-NODE-9-length-200646-cov-15.352169_pt1 | contig 200646 bp, 188 predicted proteins | sample MGYA00512892_ERZ506966 | MGnify/ENA metagenome assembly ERZ506966 | reverse complement strand
TCGTGAGGGCCGAGTTTGCGGACCCCCTGCAAACTCGGCGCGGGTGTGTACCCGCAACCCGAGCGCCGTCGCACGCACCCGGACCGACCTTGCGGAATCGTGCGAACTCGCGGCCGACGCGTGCCGCCAGCCCGCATGGCGCCAGCTTTCCACTGCCTTCCTAACGTGTCCCGCAGCCCAAGGTGGACGCCGCTCGCGCCCTCACGCCACCGCACCACCCGTACCCGTGCAAAAAGACGGGCAAGAGGAACCGCTCCCCTCGCTCGTCTTCAGCCCGAATCGCTATCGCCCGCAATCGCGGCGCCTACCGCAATCGCAACGCACACTCGGAAGCACGCCTACTTCTTCCTGCGCACGGGAATAGGCCTCGGCGGCGTCTTCGGCTTCTTCGCGCCGGCCTTCACGACGGCACCCTCGCCGCACGCGTCCAGGCAGCGGCCGCACTGCGTGCACTTGCGCTGGTCGATCACGTGCACAAAGTTCGCCTTGCCCATGATGGCGCCGTCCTCGCACGCGTCCAGGCAGTCGCCGCAGCCGGTGCACTTGGACACCAGGATGTGGAACGTCTTGTACGCGTCGCACGCGCCGGCCGGGCACACCTTGCGCGCATAGTGGGCAGAGATCTCCTCGCCAAACAGCGCGCAGGTCTCGCGCACCGTCTTCGCCAGCACGCGACCAACCTCGCACAGCGACTGCTCCTCCATCATCGGGGCAAGGTCCTGCAGAAGCTCCAGGTCGCCGGACTTGCCGCGCTTGTGGCAGACGTCCTCCAGGATCGTGGCCATCTGATACGAGCCCTCGTGGCCAAGCACGCAGCGCCCGCACGTCTCGTGGCGGTACTCGCGGCAGATCCTCAGCAGCTCGTCGGCCATGCAGCAGTCCGCGCCAAACACGCGCACCACGTCGCTGGCGAGAAGAACGTCCCCCTCGCTAGAGGCCGCGACCATGTCACCCTGTGGAAATCCCAGGTACACGGCCTTGGCGTCCTCGATGCCGGCTGCCTTGGCCAGCTCGGCCACGCTCACCTTCGCCGGCAGCTCCACCGGCTCGGTCGCGCCGTTCACGTACACGAGCTTCGGCGCGTCCTTGCCGCGAAGCCACGCCTCGCCGCCCACCAGCGCGTCCGCAGCCGATCCGGTCACGGCCGAGGGGATGGGCTTCTCGCCCGCAAACAGGCGGGCGGCGGCGGTGTCGTTGCCGTACACGTAGCCAAACGACGCGTCGGCGCGCGCAACGGCGACGCCCGCCGCCTCGAACGCGTCGCAGAGCCCGGGCTCGCCCGCCGGAAGGACCACGCGGGCCCCCTCGGCCGCCGCCTTCGCGACGGCCGCGTCCACGTCGGCCCTCAGGGCCGCGAGCGCCGCGGGTGCCTGCGCGTACGCGGGCATGAAGTTGATAGTCAGTGCCATGGGGGTCCCTCCTAGTACTCGTTCCACAGGCGCGGGCGCGTCAGGGTCAGCCTGAGGTCGCACTGCAGGCAGCGCGACGCCTCGTGCTCGGCCTCGTACTCCGAGAACGGGCACTCGTACGGACGGAAGTCCGCCTTGCGCTCCTGCGCGGGCTCCATCTTGGGCTCCGTCGGCCCGTCGTAGAAGCCCGCGGGCACCTTGCCGATGCGCTGGACCGGCGCGTCCGCGTCGAGAAGAACCTCAGAGATGTCGCCGTCGCCGCCCAAGAAGCGGTCGATCGCCTGCGCAGACTCGCGTCCGCCCTCGATCGCGCCGATGACGGACTTCGTGCCCGTCACGGCGTCGCCGGCCGCGAACACGCCGTCCTCGCTCGTGCGGTGCTCTGCGTCGGCCACCACGTATGGGCCGTGCGTGAGCTCCAGGCCCATGTCGCGCGTGTCCTCGGGCTTCTGACCCACGGCGAAGATCACGTAGTCCGCCGGAATCGTGAGCTCACCGCCCTCGACGAGCTCCGTCACCGGGCGGTGCTGCTCGTCGAAGTAGAACTTCGCGATCTTGTGCACGGTCATGGCACCCACGTGGCCGGACCTGTCCGCGCTCTCGTCGATGGAGGTGAACGCGTAGGCGTCGTGCAGCGTGACGCCCTCCTCAGCGGCCTCCTCGCGCTCCTCCGGCGTGGAGGTCATGACCGCCTCGGCCTCGAGGCAGCACACGTCGACGCTCGTGGCGCCCAGGCGGACGGCCGTGCGGGCGCAGTCGTAGGCGACGTTGCCGCCGCCAAGCACGACGACGCGGCCGCGCACGTCCATCGGCTCGCCCTTGCGGGCCGCCTTCAGGAAGTCGGTGTTGCGGATGACGCCCTCGAGGTCGTGGCCCGGGGTGGGAAGGACGGTGCCGTCGAACGTGCCCACGGACACCAGGACAGCGTCGAACTCGGACTTGAGCGCCTTCGGGTCGCGCACGCGCTCGCCGCAGCGGATCTCGACGCGAGGCTCCGCGTCGTCGCCCTGCGTCACGTCCAGGATCGTCTGGATCTCGCGGTCGAGCACCTCGTCGGGAAGTCGGTACGCGGGGATGCCGTAGCGCAGCTGGCCGCCGGCCTTCTGCTCCGCCTCGAACACGACGACGTGGTGGCCCTTCTCGGCCAGGTAGTAGGCAGCGGTGAGGCCCGCGGGACCGGCGCCCAGGATGGCTACCCTCTTGCCGGTCGGGGCGTCGTGGCGCGTGCGCCGGCGCCACTCGCCGGTGTCGCGCACGGCTGCCGCGCGCTTCAGGCGGCAGATGGACAGCGGTCCCTCCAGGTGGTTGCGCTTGCACTCGCCCTGGCAGTTATGGGTGCAGATGGAGCCGAGCGTCTCTGGGAACGGCACGCGCTCGCGGACGACGGCCGTGGCCTTCTCCCACTCCCCGTTCTTGACGTGGCGCAGGTAGCGCGGGATGTCGATGTGCGCCGGGCAGCCGGACCTGCAGGGTACCACGTTGTCCTCGCGCGAGCGGCCCTCCTTCGCCAGTCCCAGCGTGTCGACGATCGAGCCCGTGGGGCACACCTCGACGCACGCGCCGCAGAAGCGGCAGCCGGCCTCCTCAAGCGAGACGCCGCCGTCGATGCCGATGCGGATGCCCTCCGGCGTGCGCTGGTAGTCCAGGACGCCCACGCCGCGCAGCTCGCGGCACGCGCGCACGCAGCGGCCGCAGCGGATGCAGCGCGTGAACATGTGCGTGATGAGCGGGTTGGAGTCGTCCGTCGCGACGGTGCGGGCGCGGCAGCGCCAGCGCGCCGGGGACACGCCCAGGTACTGGTACATGCTCTGCAGCTCGCACACGCCGTACTTCGGGCAGCCCGTGCAGTCGGACGGGTGCGTCGCCAGGATGAGCTCCATGGCCGTGCGGCGCACGTCCTCCGCCGCCTTCGCGTGGGAGTCGACCACCATGCCCTCGCGCACCTGGGTCTTGCACGCGGGGACCGCGGGGCCCTCGCCATCGACCACGATGGAGCAGAGCCTGCAGCCACCCACGGCCTCGAGGTCGGGGTGCTTGCAGATGTGCGGGATGAAGACGCCCGCGTCGAGCGCGGCGTCAAGCACCGACGTCCCCTCGCGGGCCTCGACCTCCGTACCGTCAATCGTTAGCTTCACGTGTGTTCCTCTCGCCTGGGCGCACGCGCGCCCATCATCCATACGACCGCGGGACCCTCGCATGAAGGGTCCCGCGGCAGTCAGTGTTCTAACGCTTAGGCACTAGTCCCAGTCCTCGTCACCCGCAGACTCCGCGACGCGCTCGGCGGCGTTCTCGCCGGCAATGCGGCCGGAGTTCAGGCAGAAGCCCATGGTGTTGCCAGGGATGGAGTAGTTGTAGGAATCGCCGTAGATGGTGCAGGCGTCCGTGCCCACGCAGTACAGGCCGTCGATGACCTTGTAGTCGTCGGTCATGACCTCCATGTTGTGGTTGATGAGCACTCCGCCCAGGGTTCCGTAGGCGCCCACGTACTGGCGGCACACGTAGAACGGCCCCTCCTCGAGCGGCATCATGAACTCGCGCTCCTTCTCGAAGAGCTCGTCGTAGCCCTTGGCGCACATCTCGTTGTACTGCTCGACGTTCTGGACGAGGCCCTCGGGGTCGATGCCGATCTTCTCGGCCAGCTCCTCCAGGGTGTCGGCCCGAGCGATGACGTGGTTGCCGGCGCCGTCCATGTACGTGTCGAGGTCGCGCTGCCACTGCTCGTCGAAGCCCTGGTACAGGTCGTGCGGGTGGACGTGGCTCACGATGTCGGGTCCGTCCTTCTTCCAGTGGCGCAGCATCTTGGAGTCGAAGATCGAGAACGCGACCTTACCGGGCAGGTGGTTGATGGCGTTGCCGACGAAGGTGGTGTTGAAGATGTCGTCCTCGGGCATGAAGCGCTCGCCGGTCTTGTCGCACCAGTAGCACGGCTGGCGGAACGCGCCCTCCACGTAGAAGTGGTTCATGTTGTCCGGCAGCTGGTACATTATCTCCATGGTGACGGGCGTGTGGCCGGCGCCGACCTCGTGGCACATGTTGTAGCCGTCGCCGTCCATGCCGGGCACCGCGAAGGAGTACAGGTTCTTGCCCCAGTCCAGGCCGATCTTGTCGTGGATCATCTTCGCGTTGTTGCCGAAGCCGCCGGTGGCCACGATGACCTCCTGGCACGAGATGGTGACCTCCTCGCCGTCCTTGTTCGTGGCGACGACGCCGCACACGGCGCCCTCGTCGTTCACCAGGAGCTTCTTGCCGGGGCACTCGAACATGAACTCGACGCCCAGGTCGTTCGCGCGCTCGGTCATGCGCTTGATCATCGTGGTCGCGGCGCGCGGGCCCGGCTCGGAGCCGTCCTCCGGCTGCACCACGTGCCAGGTGTACTCGCCGTCGGCGTAGGCGCGGGTGCGCTCGCGGGCGCGGAACGCCGGGCGCACGGAGTTGAACACGACGCCCATGTCCTGCAGCCACTTGATGGTGTCGCCGCTCTTGAAGTAGTACGCGCGGACGAGGCGCGGGTCGACCTGGTAGTGGGTGTAGAACATGTGGCGGCGGAACAGCTCGCCGGGCGTGACCTCGATCATCGAGGCGCGCTGGACGGGCGAGCCCGCCGCGCAGGGACCCATGCCCATGTTGGCCGCGCCGCCGGTGTTGGACGCCTTCTCGAGCGTGATGACGCGCGCGCCTCCCTCCGCTGCGGCGATGGATGCCGCCAGACCGGAAAGGCCTGCGGCCACTACGACGACGTCTGTCTCGAGCTCTTGTGCCATGGGACTCCTCCTCGGACGAAACCCTGCTTTCCCGCGCTCGGGCGCGGTCAGATTCTTATCTCATTCTGTTCGCGAGGCCCCGCCTCGCATATGTGCAAACGAACAACTTTTAGCCCGCTGCGACGTCCCGCACTGTGCAGGCGTGGAGTCAGAACGCGCCCGCGGGCGAGAAGGACGCGTCCTTCTCGCCCGCGTGGCCCGCCTTGCGCCGGAGGCCTTCGCCCTCCTAGCGCTCGGGCATCGTCGGCTGGATGAACTCCTTGTAGCGCGCGACGCGCTGCTTGTACTCGTCGCCACGCTGCAGCTTTGCGAGCTCGCCCTCCATGCGCGCGATGTCCTCGCCGTGGATCTGCTTGCCCTCGGCGGTGTCGTGCGCGCGGAACAGGCCGCGCTCGTCGTAGCACTCCTCGTCGCGGTACTCTACCTCGACCTTGCCTTCGTTCACATGCACATGACCCTCGAGGCCGCACACGGAGCAGATGGCCTTGTCGGTGCCGGGGACCAGATAGAAGTCGTTGGCGTTGCAGTGGGGGCACACGCCCTTCTCGCCCTGGTACTGGGCGTGCTCGGGGTCCTTGGCCGCACGGGCGAGGTTAATGCCGATCTGGTGGGCGCGGGACACGACGGCGTCGTCCATCAGGGCGCGCTTGCTCCAGGGCACCCACTCGTTGTCGATGATCTTCCACGTGGGCGTCATGGACTGGATCGCGTGGTCGGACTGGGCGTGCGTGCCCCAGTCGGAGCCGCCGATCGCGATGTAGCTCACGGGCTTGCCCGGGCAGATCACGCGCGGGTCCGGCTCCTTGGACGGCTTGCCCTCGGCGGCAAGGCCCTTGGCGATCCTGGTGGAGAGCACGTTGTTGCCCGTGTCCATGCGCGGCCCGAAGCGGTCCATGATCGTATGGAACAGGCCGGACGCGCCCGTCTCGAAGATGGGGTCGCACATGACGATGGCGTCGGCCTCGGCCATCTTGAAGAACAGCCAGTCGAAGTCGTCCTTGTGTATGCAGCGGTTGCCGCGGCCGCCCATGAGCGACTTCACGCACGCGATGCAGCCGGTGCAGTGGCGGATGTCGAGGTCCTGCGCGCGGATGAACTCCACCTCGCAGCCCTCCTCCACCGCGCCCATGAGCGCCTCCTTGCAGATGGAGTCGTTGTTGCCGTTCTTGGTGCCAAACGAGATTCCAAGTACCTTAGCCATGCCGGTCCTTCCCACGACATGGGGCCGCGTCCGGCGGCCCCTACCCTATGCGGATAGCGTAGGTTGACAGGCGTTGTGCTATAGCACCAAAGATGAAAGACGCAACCACCTAGCTTTGGTGCTACGTACCAGAGCGCAGGAGGCGCCGCTACATGCCGGAGAGCCCCTCCATGACGGCGGAGGCGAAGCTCACGGCAAGGCGGTCGTCCCCGTCCTTCAGGTCGAGGTGGAACAGCTCGTCGATCTTGTTCACGCGGTAGAAGTACGTGTTGCGATGGACCGACAGGGCCTCCGCGGCGTCTGCGGGACTTCCCGGGAAGCGGACGGACGCCACGGCCGTCTGCAGGTACGAGGTGCCGTGGGCGCGGTCGTAGGCTTCCATCGCCACGACGCGCTTGTCAAGCAGCATGTCGTGGACGCCCGCGAGCTCCGCGTTGTGCGCGATGACCTCGAAGCGGTGCCGCCACAGGTACACGATCCTGGCGCTGCCGCGCGCATGCACGGCCGCGGACAGCTCGCGGCACTCGCGCAGCGCGCGCCTCATGTCCAGCAGGTCGTCAAACGGCTCGCTCGTGAACGCGCGCATGTCGTTGTTGGCAAGCATCTGCGTGAGGCCGCGGTCGCGCGAGAGCCGCCGCTCGCAGCGCTCGTACGCGTCGAAGCCCACCTCGCCGGCGGAGCCCACCGCCACCAGCAGCACGAGGGCGTCGCCGGAGACGCACCACACGACGCCCGGCATGCCCCTCTGAACGATGGCGCCTGCGCGGGCGTAGTACTCCTCGTTCGCGTCCGCAGGGCCGCGCACGCACAGCAGCACGTAGGCGTCGTCCGCGGCAAGGCCCAGGAGGTCCAGGTGCGCGCGCAGCGCGTCCTCGCTCACGAACGTGCCCTCGAGCACGTCCTTCAGGATGGACGAGCCCTTGCCAAGGCGCCCGCCCGCCGCGCCGAGCCTGTCGATCATGATGCCCGCCAGGTCGCTCGCGAAGTCGACGAGCTCCAGGTCGAGGCCCGTCATGGCGTGCGTGACCTCGAACACGTCGAAGCGGCCCATCTCGAGCCGGTGATGGTAGATTATCGACGTCACGGCGCGGTCCTTCTCGCCCGCGCGCTCCGACAGGACGGAGTGGCGCGCGTTGCGCACCGAGCTGATGACGCCGTCCTCGCGCATGCGGCGCTCCACCTCGGGCGTGATGTAGCCCGCCTCCAGAGAGGAGCACACGTCGTCCGAGGTGGGCAGCGTGCCGGCCGTCGCCAGGATCTTGTGCTCCGTGTTCGAGATGATGACCGGGTTCTCGAGCACCGCGGCCGCCCGCTGGGCAAACTGCCGCATGTCGTAGGACTCCAGGAAGCAGTCGAACAGCTGGTTCCGCCGCGCGCCCAGCTCGCCACTGCGGCGCACGAGGCCCAGGAACGCGTCCTGGAACTCGCTGGGCGCGAGGTCGCCCCAGCAGTACACGACGCCGGACTCCCGCGGCGCCCGCGCGTCCGCGCCCATGGCGTCTTCCTCGCCGCCCTGGGCGTACACAAGGAGAAGGCCCTCACCCTGGCCCGGGGCGCCCTCCTGGGCCAGGTCGGCTCGGGACCCCAGGCGGATGACGCCCTCCGCGCGCTCGCCGACGCCCCACTCGGGAGACACGACCATGTCCCATCCCAGCTGGACGTCGTCAGCAACGTCAAAGCCCCGTATGGGCAGCTCGCTCAGCACCGTTCTCAGCTTCATGCGTCCCGTCCTTCTCCCGTTGTACGCGTGCACAAGTCTAACACGCGCGCGCTCCGCACATTTTGGGGCTGCTGCCATGGGTTTTGTCGCGAGCCGAACATACGCTTTGCTACGGATTTCACGGGGCGCCCACGCATCGCGCCCCTGCGAGTGAGAGGAGATTCGCATGGCACGACTCATTGACGAGCTCATCGCAAAGGCGAAGGGGGCGCCGCGCCGCGTGGCGCTGCCCGAGGCGACGGACGCGGACACGCTGCGCGCCGCCCGCACCGTGCTGGACGAGGGCATCGCGCACCCCGTGCTCGTTGGACCGGCAGACGAGGTGCGCGCCGCGGCCGCGGAGGCCGGCGTCGACATCGCGGGCATGGAGCTTGTGGACACCTCCGACGAGGAGGCGGCGGACGCTCTCGCCGAGCGCTACATGCACGCGGGCCGCGAGAGGCTCGTCTCTGCGAAGGGCGCGCGCCGCAAGGTGAAGAAGCCGCTGTACTACGCCATGGTCCTGGAGGACCTGGGCGACGTTGACTGCACGTTCTGCGGCCACGTCAACACCACGGGCGACGTGCTGATGGCCGCGCAGATGATGATCGGCCTCGCCGAGGGCGTGGACGTGCCGTCCATCCTCGCGCTGGCGCAGGTGCCCGGCTTCGAGGGCCCGGAGGGCGACGTCATCGCGCTCACGGACTGCGGGCTGAACCCGGAGCCCACGGAGGAGGAGCTCGCCTCCATCGCGATCGCCGCGTGCGACAACGTGAGGTCGATCATGGGCTGGGAGCCGCGGGCCGCGTTCGTTTCGTACTCCACGGACGGCTCCGGCGAGAGCCCCTCGATCGAGCGCGTGCGCAAGGCCGTCGACATCGCGCGCGAACGCCGCGCGGACCTGAGCATGGACGGCGAGTTCCAGCTGGACGCCGCCATCGTGCCGGCCGTGGCCGCGAAGAAGGTCCACCGCGTAAGCGACGTGGCCGGCCGCGCCAACGTGCTGGTGCTGCCCGACCTCAACTGCGCGAACACCATGATCAAGACCATCCAGCTCTTTGCGGGGGGCAAGGGCTACGGCCACACGCTCAGCGGCTTCCGCCGTCCCGTGGCGGACAGCTCGCGCGGCGCGTCCGTCGAGGAGATGGTCGGCGACATCGCGATGCTCGTGCTCGCGGCGGCAGAGTAGCGAAGAGAGGGGAAATCACCATGGCATATCGCATCCTTACGCTCTCCCCCGGATCGACCTCCACGAAGGTGGCGGTCTTCGAGGGCGAGAAGTGCCTCATGAGGGCGAACGTAACGCATCCGGCAGAGGAGCTCGCCCGCTTCGACCGGGCCGTCGACCAGCTTGACTACCGCGTCCAGACCGTGCTCGACGAGCTTGGCAAGGCGCACTTCTCGCCCAGCGACATGGACGCGTTCAGCGGCTACTGCGGCGGCATGGGCCCCACGCGCGGCGGCATCTTCGCGATCGACCAGACCGTGTGCGACCACGTGCTGAACTGCGGCATGAACCACCCCGCCATCCTTGGCGCGCCCATCCTGTACAGGTTTGCGCAGGACACGGGCAAGCCGGCGTTTGCCGTGAACCAGCCGGACACCGACGAGCTGGACGACGTCGCGCGCATCACGGGGTACCCCGGCGTGTATCGCAAGAGTCACGTGCACTGCCTGAACCAGAAGGAGTGCGCCATCCGCTTTGCCCAGAGCATCGGCAAGGCGTACGACGAGGTGAACGTGATCGTGGCCCACGTGGGCGGCGGGCTTTCCGTCGCGGCACACCGCCACGGCTGGATGGTCGACACGAACGACGTGCTGGAGGGCTCCGGCCCGTTCGCACCGAACCGCTCCGGCGACGTTCCGCTGAAGCCCGTCGTGGCGCTCGTGGCGGACGGCGCGCAGTCCAAGGCGGAGGCCATGGCGCGCATTGGCAAGACCGGCGGCCTGAAGGGGCTTCTGGGCACGGACGACGCCCGCGCGATCGACCAGATGATCGCGGACGGCGACCCATGGGCGACCGTCGTGTACGACGCGATGGCCTACCAGACCGCGAAGGCCATCGGCGGCTTCGCGGCCGCGCTCGAGGGCGCGGTCGACGGCATCGTGCTCACGGGCGGCGTCTCGCACGACGCGATCTTCGTGAACGCCGTGCGCCGGCGCGTGCAGTGGATCGCGCCGGTAGCCGTGTACGCCGGCGACTTCGAGATGGAGGGAGCCGCCGCAGGCGCCGTCCGCGCGCTCGACGGAACCGAGTCCGTCATGACCTACACCGGCGAGCCGTCGTGGGACGGGTTCAAGCTCTCCGGCGCGCCGAAGGATGTGGAGGAGTAGATGGCGGCTACCACAAGCGAGCAGAGGGGGACCGGGGGCTTCCACTACGCCTACCTCATCGTGCTCTCGTGCATCATGATCACGTGCCTGCCGTGCGCGCTCGCGCTCAGCTGCGCGGGCATCTTCTTCACCCCGGTGAGCGAGTACCTGGGAGTGGCTCGCGCCCAGTTCACCCTGTACTTCTCGATACTGAACATCGCGATGATGCTCACGCTGCCCGTCGCCGGCAAGGTCATGGGCAGGTCCGACCTGAGGGTCGTCCTTTCCGCGAGCGTCGCGCTGACGGGCGCGGGCCTTGTGCTCATGGGCCGCTGCGGCGCCCTGTGGCAGTTCTACCTGTGCGGCTCCGTCATGGGCGTAGGCGTGGCACCGCTCATCTACCTTGCCGTCCCCACGCTCATAAACGCGTGGTGCGCAAAGCGCGTCGGATTCTTCATGGGGCTCTGCATGGCGTTCACCGGCATCGGCGGCGTCATCTTCAACCCGGTGGGCACCGCCCTCATCCAGTCCGGAAGCGAGGGCTGGCGCCTGGCCTACACCGTCTTCGGCGTCATCACGCTCGTGGGAACCCTGCCGTTCACGCTGTTTGTGGTGCGCTCGAAGCCCGAGGACAAGGGTCTTCTCCCCTTGGGCGCGGGCGAGGCCGCCGACGGCACCGAGCCCGCGGCCGCGGCCGGCGGCGTGAGCGCCGCGGCGGCCATGCGCATGCCGGCGTTCTGGGCGCTCGTGGTGTTCTGCGGCATCATCACCCTCAACCAGACCATCTACCAGTTCCTGCCCAGCTACGCCCTGTCCTTCTCGTCCAGCCTTCCCCAGGTCGCGGCCGCGTCCGGCGTCGTCGCGTCCGCCGCGATGGCCGGGCAGGCGATCGGCAAGGTCCTTCTGGGCATCGTGAACGACCGGTCGCTGCGCGCCGGCGTGTTCGTGGGCATGGGCTGCGGCGTCGCGGGCGTGCTCGTGATGTGGCTGCTGCCGTCCTCGCTCGCGCTGCTGCTCTTGGGCGCGTTCCTGTTTGGCATCGTGTACGCCCAGACCGTGGTGCAGACCCCGCTTCTGGTGCGCTACGCGTTTGGGTCGGCGGACTACCCCGCCATCTACTCGCGCGTGTCGATGGCGGGCTCGCTCATGAGCGCCGTCGCCGCGGTGTTCTGGAGCCTGGTGATCGACTCCGCGGGCGGGTTCCCCCTCATGTTCGTGCTTGGCATCGTCTGCATGGCGATCTGCCTGGCGTCCGCGCTGTTTGCCATCGCGCACAAGGCGCAGGGATAGCGTAAGGGCGCTCCCGGCCACATATGCATTGCAGAAGGCGGCGCGCCCCAAACGGGCTCGCCGCCTTCCTCTTGTACGGGCCCCGCACGGGCCTCCCTGCGGACGGATCGACACGGAGCCGTCGTGGGTTGGGTCACACACCCAAGGCGAGGTTGCGAAGTCGTGCAAGCTGACGCCGGGTGTGTTGCGCCAGGAGGGCCGCGTGTCAGGAACCGACAGGTGTGTACCGCGTATTTGGTTTTCAGATTTATGCCACAACCCATCTACCTGCGGTCATTTGGAATGAAACCAAAAGGTGACGTCACACGCCGGGGGTTTCTTGCAAATCGCGCAACACACCCGCGGCTTCGTGGCAGCGGGTCCCCCCTATCGCAACGCACCAGGGGCGAGTTTGCCAAGTCCTGCAAACTCGCCCCTGGTGCGTACGGCGGCGGGTACACACCCGCCGCGACCTTTCAAGATCGTGCAATCTGGGCGCGCATGCGTACCCGCCGACCGCGCGTGAGGTCTGGCCGCCTCAGGTACGCGCGTCCACCCCGGGGCCTCGCCCCTGCGCTCAGCCCTCCGCCGGACCGGCATCCCGCCCGCGCCTGCGCCTGCCGCGGCCAGACCTCACGCGCGGCTTCGGCTTCTCGATCAGGGCCCTGAACTCCGGCGAGTCCGGGTCGACCCCGTCGTCGCTCATCACGTGCAGGCATCCGCGCAGCTCGGGAAGGCTAATGTTCTGCCAGCGCATGCCGCGGTCGCCCTTGGACCACAGCGCCATCCCGCGCCACCCGGCCAGGTCGCCCGGCACGAACTCGTGGTCGTAGTGACCGGTCATGATGGCGTCCACGGGCAGCGCGGCCATCTTGTCCAGTGTCGCCACCCACTCGTCCACCGTCGTCGAGTCGTCGTAGAACAGCGTCATGCACGGCGTGACGGCGTCCCCGGAAAGCAGCACGCGCTCCCCCGACACCACGTAGCCCATCGACCCGCGCGTGTGGCCCGGCAGCGCAACCGCGCGCACCGTCTCTCCGCCCAGGTCAAGCTCGTAGCCCTCGTCGACGTGCCACGTCGTCGGCCTCCTGCCCTCCACGGTCGAGAAAAACGTGCCCTCGGGAAGCCCAAAGCCCTCCCTAAGCTGCTCGCGGATCCTTGCCTCGGCGTTTTCCTCGCGCTCCCAGAGGCCGTCGTCGACGGCGCTGATGCCGACCGACTCGAACGAGCACGCGCCGCCCACGTGGTCGTGGTGATGGTGCGTCAGCAGCACGGTCACGGGCAGGCTCGTGATGCGCTCGACCTCGGCGCGCAGGTCGCCCACGCCCTCCATCGTGTCCACCAGTGCCGCGCGCTCGTCTCCCACCACCAGGTAGCAGCGGTTTCCCGCGATGTCGGCTAGCCTCCAGATATGCGGCCTCACCTGGGCCGATTCGATCCTTGCTTCCATGTCCCTCCCCGTCGGCGCCCATGTGCGCCGCGCATGCAAGGGGCGGCCACGCCATCACGCGTGGTCGCCCCGTCCCGCGCGCCCGCCATGCGGCGCGGCGCACGCCTCTTCAACAGGCTGCGGCCAGCAACACTCGCGGCCGCCCCCGTAGTCCCTACGCCATCTGGGGCGCCGGGTCGTTCGTCAGCTTCCTCGCGAGGTTCTCGATCGGCCCCTGCAGGATGAACGTCACGATGTAGCACACCACCCACACCGGGATGATGTTCTGCAGGAAGCCAAACACGGACGCGATGAGAGGGGCCCCGCCAAGCACGCACGCGTCCAGCGTCCCCACCAGGTAGCACAGGATGACCGCATACACGGTGTTGATGGGTACGTTAACCAGCGCGCCAAACTTGGCGCCGTCGGACGGCTTCGCGTGCTTCATCGCCCACTTCACGCTCTTCTCCGGGAGGGAGGGAACCATGCCGATGATCGTCGCAACGCACCAGGCGAACACGAAGTTGATGAAGAACAGCGGCCAGACCCAAGACTGACCAGCAGGCAGCTCCGCCGTGTGGAACACGTACAGCGCCAGCCACTCGCACAGCACGCACAGCACAAGTGCGGTAAAGAGGTTCAGGATCGCGGCCTTGGCGAACCTCGTGGATGTCTTCATGGGCATGATGTTTCCTCTCTCTAGATGCTAAGCTTCCCGCTTACCTGCACAGACGCAAGGCCTGCGCATATTGCCTGCTCTGCGGCCCAAAGCCGCGTTGTGCGAGGTGCGCAAGCGAGCCTTCGCGCACCTCGCGGCCCCTGGGGGCCGGCGGGCATGTGCCCGCCACGTGCTATCGGTGGATGTAGCTCCCCGCCTGGTAGCGAGGGGGAACAACCGGAATCTCGATCCAGGAGGCGTGCTCGCCACCTGTGTGGACGTTGTGGGTGCCGCGGTTGTCCGTGTCCCACGACAGCGGCTCGAACCAGCCGTCGCGGATGTAGCGGCCAGATACCTGCACGCGGAACCTCTCGCCCTTGTGGTACACGCGCGACGTCGGGACGATGGCGATGTCCACGGCGCGCACCTCTCCGTCCTCCAGCTTGTGCGTGTCCGTCATGGTGTAGACGGGCGTGTGCTTCTTCGTGAGGCCCGCGTCCACGGTCGCGCGAGAAACGCGGCACTTGCCCCATGCGCCGGGGTGCGGCTCGTCGAGCGTGAGCCACGGCACCCACGTGCCGTCCTCGGACGCCTTCTGGACGTTCACGAACAGGTCCATGTCGTCGTAGCCGTCGCAGCTCACGAACAGGTGCAGGCTCATGTAGCCCGTCACCTCCGTGTCCTCTGGCAGCGTGAAGTCGAAGTCCAGCTCCTCGGTCGCGGGGTCGTACGACGCCTTCGCCTCGTTTTCGGGCGTCTCCTCGCTAAGCTCGAAGCACTTCGCCGGGTGCGCAAGCTCCACGCAGTCCTTCTCCCTCGAGGCGTCCAGGTACAGCTTCTTGTACACGGTGCGCTTGATGGGCCATGCCTTCTCGGGGCGCTTCTCCTGGTAGTCGATGTCGTATCCGTCCATCACGTCCAGGCGAACGCGCGGCATCATCTCCCAGCCGTTGTGGATGCCCTTCAGGTAGCGGTCGTAGTAGCGGCGCAGCTCGTCCAGGTTGTACGGGTCGTACGTGTCAGGCCACTCGAAGTCGCGGTGGATGCGCAGCCACTTCTGGTGGCTGCGGCAGCGACGCCACGCGTTGATCGACCCCGGCAGGTGGAAGTGGGACCATCCGCCCGTCTGGTACACGGGCACCTTCACCTTGCGGAAGTCCGCGCGCTTGTCGTTCCAGTACGCGTTCATGTCCGGGTACATCTTAGCCATGGCGACCTGGTCGTCCACGCCGTTCGGGCCCGTCACCTGCGCGGCGATGAACTTGTTGAACGAAAGCGCGGGCACGCCGCCCTCGAAGAAGCTCTCGCGGTACAGGTCGGTCGTGCACTCCCACGGTGCGATGCACGCCAGGTGGGGCGGCTGCTCGGCCGCGATGCCCCACTGGTGCATGGCGACGCCGGAGTTGCCGCTCATGCCCACCTTGCCGTTGGACCACGGCTGAGCCGCGACCCACTCCACGAAGTCGTAGCCGTCCTCGCGGTCCTGGTGCGTGAACATGTGCACGGATCCCTCGGAGTGGCCCGCGCCGCGCACGTCCACGTTCGCGACGGCGTAGCCCTGGTAGCACCAGTACAGCGGGTCCGGGCTCTCGAACTTCGCGCACTTCGACACCGTCATCGGCGGCACGCCCATGATCTGCCACTCGCTCATGCCGTCACCTGGGCGCTTGCCAAACCATGACCACGATACGATGGTCGGGACCTTCTCGACGTCCTTCGGACGGTAGATGTCGCAGTAGATCTTCGTGCCGTCGCGCAGGACGACCTCCTGGTCCTGCATGCAGATGACGCCGTCCGCCGCCTCGTAGGTGTGCGGGTTGAACGGCGGGCAGAAGCCCTGGCCCATGCGGGCCATCGGGTCGTCGGACGCGCTCAGGTCAACCTCGGCCTGGTTGTCGTTCGGCTGCCTCGCCACGCGGTACGCGGCCATCACCTCGTCGGCGCCAAAGCTCTCTCGGTGCAGGAAGATGTAACCCTCGGTGTCGGGGTCCCAATAGATGGGGCACGTATCCTCGTCAAAGCTCGCGCACTCGCCGCTCATCTGGATCAGGTCGTGCAGCTTCTTGTCCTTTACCGGCACCCACTCGGCCGGAATCTTGGGCTCCAGGAACATCCTCGCACCCCCTACTCGTCCAACAGCTCGCACACGAAGTCCGTCGCGGCGCCAAACGTCTCGCAACGGCGGAACTTCATAAACGGCACCTCGATGTCAAGCTCGTCCTCGAGGTAGGTGGTCAGCTGAGACACCTGGACGCTCTTGATTCCCAGGTCCGCGAACTTCGTGTCCTCCGTAAACTCGGAGGCGTCCTTGCCAAACAGCTGGCTTGCGCGCGTGGTGAGCGCGTCCCACACTTCCTTGCGATCCTCGTCCATGACGAACCCCTTTCAAACGTGTCTTCCGTCATGAACGAGTCTCGCCAATGCGAGCCGCGCCCGCCATGGCATCGGGTTCAAAACTGGAGCCGCGGGCGCGGGCCCGTTTGTGCACCAGTGCAAGTGCCGAGAAGGACCGCCGCCCTTCTCGGCACGCCGTGCCACGCGCCGCGACGCCTGGGCTACACCGTGGGGAACTCCATCTTGCAGTAGCGCTTGTACTCGTCCTGGATGGAGTCGCGCTTCTGCATGAACTCGATGCGGGTCTTGATGATCTCGTTCAGGTGCTCGGCGCGCGCCTTGTCGTCGTTGCGGTCGCGGATGAGGCCGTTCTCCGCGATCTTCAGGCGGGGCTTGCCGTTCTCGTCGGTCACCAGGTCGCCGCCGGCGCCGCACACCGCGCACTCCCACGGGAACTCGACGCCGTCCCAGTGCGGGTCGCCGGGGTACACCAGGCTGGAGTGGCAGTTCGGGCACACGCCGTCGTCCGGGTCGCCCAGCCACGTTCGCTCCTCCACCGGCGTCTCCATGGCCTGCCACACGTTGTCGGCCATCTTGACCACGCGCTCCATCTGATCCGGGAACGTGAGCACGGAGCCGGGACGCGCGGAGCGCGTGATCATGTAGCGGTCCACGACCGTAAGCGACATGGTGAACATCGTGGCCTGCAGGCTCTCGAGCGTGAGGGTCTGCCAGTCGTGCTTGGAGCCACCCACCGCGATGAGGCCCGCGACCGTGTGCGGGTTCTCCTTCACCACGCCGATGGACAGCAGGAAGCTGAGCTCGTACGCCAGGAAGCGCTGCGCAAAGCGGGTGTAGAGCGAGCTCGGCTGCAGGTCGTAGCTCGGCACCGCGATGATCACGCCGTTGCAGGTGTGCATCTCGGCCACGAGCCTGTCCACGTCGTCCTTCTCCTTAAGGACGCAGCCCTTGTACTCCTTCGTGGGGTCCTGCGCGATGGCGCCCATCTGCATGGTGCAGCCCTCGCAGCCCGTGCACGGCAGGATGTTGTAGTCAAACAGGTTGACCAGCTCGACGTCCGCGCCCTTCTCCTGCAGGCAGGCGAGCGCCGCCTTCAGCGCTATCTCGCCGTTGCCGTTGTGCATGCCCGCGCAGATGCCCATGACCTTGTGCTTGCGTGCGGTCTCTTCTGCCATAGCTCGCTCCTCTCAACAGACGCCCCTTGCGCCTTTCGTCGAGAAAATCATCGGGCTTTGGCCGACGCGGCGCCATCTGCGCGCACACAAGCCTGGACCGCAGGCACGGCGGGGCTTTGTGTGCGCGCACAATGCCAATCCCCCGCGGCGTGCGGCGCGCACAACGGCCACGGGCGGCGCGGCGCTCCTACGCGCGCGGGTGCTCGCGCAGCTGCTCGCGGGTGTGGCGAAAGCGCGGACAGAACAGCCCCAGGTACATCAGGACGCGAAACCCCACCTGCAGCTGGAACACGTCCTCCCCGCTGGAAAGGTCGCAGCCCAGGATCTTGCGGATGGTACTCAGGCGGTACAGCAGCGTGTTCTTGTGCAGGCTCAGCTGCGCGGAGGCCCGCGCGGTCGACTGGCCGTTCTGCAGGTAGCCAAACAGCGTGTTCATGAGGTCCGAGTCGTGGGTGCGGTCGTGCTCCATGAGCGCCACCAGCGTGGGCGGGCAGATGTCCAGCAGGTCGTCCGTCTGGTTCGTGCGCTCCAGCAGCTTCACGTAGCTCAGGTAGTCGTAGCGCATGATGCGCCCCACCTCGAGCGCGTTCGAAACCGTCTGCCCGTAGCGTATGGCGTCGTGTGCCTGCTCGTAGCTGCTGTGCACGCCCGTGAGCGAGTCGAACCGGTTCGAGATGCCAAACAGGAGGTCGTTCAGGTCGCCCACGTCGCGCATGCGGCCAAGCTCGAAGTCCGTCACGTCCTGCCCCTCGCCCTTGCATACCAGCATCACCAGCTGGTTCTTGTGCAGTGTGTACAGCCCGTGCGTCAGGAGCGGCTGCAGCTGGCCCGCGACGTTCTGCATGTTCCCCACCTGCGCGAAGGGGTTCCTGGGCACGGCCACGACAACGCGCATGCGCGCTGGCGGCTTGAAGTTGATGGCGGCGGCGCGGCGCTCGAGCGAGGTGGCGTCCGGATGGTCGTTCTCGAGGAGGGACGCCAGGAAGTACGAGCCCATCTGCCCGCGCGTGCTCAGGTACACCGGGTTCTTCTGCAGCTCCTGCGCAACGATGCCCACCAAGAGGTCGAAGCAACCCTCGTCCTTTGGCGTGATGGCGCGGCCGCGCTCCACCAGCATCACGTGGGCTATGCAGATGCCGTGCACCATGGCCGCGCCCACCAGGGTGTTCGCCTGAAGCCGGTCGTTGAAGTGCACGCACGGGCACACGCGCTGTGCAAGGCGCTCGTCCAGCCCGCGCTCGTGGATGTAGGCGATGCCCTCCTCGCTCACGAAGCCGCTGCGTAGCTCGTCCCGCATCACGCGGGCGAACTCAGAGTCGTCATCCGGCGCCACGTCCATCTTGCGCGCCACATAGCGATAGTTCGCGTCGATCACGGCGACGGGGTTTCCTAGCACCCGCGCGGCCACGTCCACGATGTGCTGAAGTCCCATGTCCGAGAAGAGCGCGCTGACCAGCTGCTTGCCGGCATCCTCCTGCCAGCACTCGTCTTCCGACAAAGGGGCCTCGCTCTTCTCGTCCGCGCCGTCATACACCGGCATACGATCATCCATCCGTGGCCTCCGTTAGCGAACGTACGCCGGCGGGAGGGCCGGGACGTGCCCGCACCCTCCCACCAGGCGTGAACTACAACAATCTATCACGTGCGATGGGCGCGCCGTGCCACATCGAGCGACTCGCTACTTTACGGCAGCCTCGCGCGCGGCTTCCTGCGCGGCCTCCTCCGCCTCCTGGGCGGGCGTCAGCTTGGCGTAATGAATCATGCCGAACACCACCAGCACCACGATGATCGCGATGCCCAGGACGAACTTCTGGCCAATCTGCGCACCGAACGGTGCGGTGGCCGCCTCGAAGAACAGCGGCGACAGCGCCATGCCAAAGTTGGTTCCGGCCATGCCGATGGCAAGGTTGAAGGCGCGACCCTCGTTCGTGCTGTTGCCGGCTGCGAAGTTGCCCTGCAGGGGCACGTACGTCTCCTTGCCGAGCGAGGTGACGAAGCCGGCGGCGCACAGGACGACAAGCGACGGCGCCACGAGCGTGAGCGCGAGGCCCACGATCGTCACGCACCAGGCAAGCGGCATCGCGCGGTTCTTGAAGCGCTTGAACAGCGGTCCCACCAGGAGTCCCGCGAAGATGCCCGCCACCGTCATGACGGTGGACGCCATGGCGCTCTCGCCCGTTCCGCCAAAGCCGCGCTCGGCCACAATCAGGGACACGTTTGTCGAGAAGAGCTGGAAGCACAGCACGAATACGAAGCTGATCAGCGTGATGAGCGCGACTTCCTTGGGCATGTTCTTGAAGACGTTGCTCTTGCGCTTGGGCTCGAGGTGACCCATGGGGAGGCAAATCGCCTCGATGATGATGAACGGCAGCTCGGCGGTGTATGCGGCGTAGGCCATGTACCACTCGCGTGCGCCGAGGATGCCGGAGAGCGTGGTCCAGAGGATGCCGCCCAGCGCGACGAACGTGGAGTACACGCCCATGATGCTACCGCGCTGCTGTCCCTCGAAGTAGTCAGCGATCAGGGCGTCGGTCCCGTTCTGGATGCCGCCGATGCCGATTCCGATGAACACGGAGGCCGTGAGCACCTGCCAGAGCTCCGCATGGAACGCCACGACGGAGAGGCCCGCGACCATGATCAGCACGTGACACGCAAGCACGGTATAGCGCTTCTGCACGCGCGTCGCGAGCACGGACGAGACGAACATGGCCGAGAGCGCCATGCACAGCGGGATGATGCCGATGCACATCTGGACCGCCGCGATGTTCGCGTACGGAAAGCTCTTCGCGATCGAAGACAAGATGGGAACGGGAACGAGCATCCCCATTATGCACATCGCGGCAGAATAGATGCCGACGATGTACTTGACCTGCGTCTTGTTCATGATTCACACCTTTCTGTAAATCGAGTGGACGAGAAGCGATGGAACTCGCCCTCGTCCGGATGCCTTTGGCGCCAATCGCCTAGTCGTCGAAGCCCTGGAACACGGGGACGCCCGTGTAGACCTTGGCCTCCTCCTCGCCGGACAGCACGCGGCGGGCGCCCGCGGCCATGGCCTCCAGCTCGAACTCGCCGGGGTAGGCCGTGACGGGCGCGACCCAGCCGCAGGTCCTCCTCACGTGGTCCACGAGCTCGGCGCTGTGGGCCATGCCGCCGCCGATCAGGATGCCGTCCACGTGGCCGCCGAGGACGCCCGCCATGGCGCAGACGCACTTGGTGAGCTGGTAGAGCATCGCGTCCCACGCGCGCGCCGCCGCGGCGTCCCCCGCCTTGGCGCGGGCGGTGACCTCGCGCGCGTCGGAGGTCCCCAGCAGGTCCACGAAGCCGCCCGTCCTCATGCACAGGCGGCGGACCTCCTCCGTGGTGTGGCCGGCCTCGAGGTAGTCGAGCACCTCCGCGACGGGCAGCGCCCCGCAGCGGGTGGGGGCCATCATGCCCTCGCCGCCGACGATGTCGTAGCCGTCGACCATGCGGCCCAGGTGGTGCGCGCTCACGGAGATGCCGCCGCCCACGTGGCAGACGACGAGGTCGAGGTCCTCGTAGCGGCGGCCCACGGACGCCGCGTGGCGGATGGCCGTCTCCTTCAGGTTCAGCGCGTGCAGGTGCACGTGGCGGTAGACGCCCCTCACGCCCGTGACGCGGGCGAGGTCGCAGAGCTCGTCGGTGTCGGGCGGGTTCACCACGAACGCGGGCTTTCCGCACTCATGCGCCAGGGCCGCCGCGAGCTGCGGGCCGAGCTGCGCGGGATGCTGCACGCCGTTCGCGCCGCGGCGGGCGTGGTCGAGCAGGACGTCGTTCACCTCGTACGTGCCGCCCTCGACGGGCATGAGGCCCCCGCCGCGGCCGACGAACGCGTCCATCGTCGAGGGGTCGACCCCGGCCTCCGCGAGCGCGGACATGATGGTTTCCATGCGGTAGGGCAGCTGGTCGCTCACGCCACCAAGACCGGCGAGCGTCGCGGCGTCGTGGTCCACGGTCCTCTCCATGATTGCGCGCTCGCCCTCGAACACGCCCATCTTCGTCGAGGTGGAGCCGGGGTTGATCACGAGGACGCGAAAGTCCCTCTTCTTGCTGTCTGCCATGCCTAGTCCTCCTTCAGCGCCTGTGCGCGGACGCAGCTCATAACGACGTTTCCGACGAGCTCGGGAACGGGAGACGAGCGCGAGCAGTCGCACACGATCTTCTTGAAGCCCTGGAGGAACGGCCCGTACGCGTTCGCGTGTGCGAAGTTCTGCACGAGCTTCACGCCGATGTTGCCCACGTTGATGTCAGGCCAGACGATAACGTTCGCGCGGCCCGCGACCTCGGAGGGGCGGTGCACCTTCTTCGCGGCGACATCCGGACGGATGGCCGCGTCGAGCTGAAACTCGCCGTCGATCTTGAGCTCGGGCGCAAGCTCGTGCGCAGCCTTCACGGCATCGCGCACCTTATCGACCATCTCGCCCTCGCCGGAGCCGTCGGTGGAGTAGCTCAGCATCGCGACGCGAGGCTCCCAGCCCGTGAGCGCGGCGACGGTGCGCGCGGAGGTGACGGCGATCTGGGCGAGCTTCTGGAAGTCGGGGCTCACGCACACGGCAGAGTCCGCGAATCCCAGCAGGCTGCCCTCGCTCCCCTCCCAGCCGGGGATGTCGAAGATGCCGGCGGAGCTCACCGTGGTCACGCCGTCCGCCAAGCCGATGATCTTCTGGCCGGCGAGGATGACGTCGCCCGTGGAGCAGTCGATGCCGCCGAAGCTCACGTCCACGTCCCCGATGCGCTGCATCATGAACGCGCGGTCCATGGCGCGAGCCGCGTGGCGGCGGACCCCCTTGGACTTGTACGGGCAGTTGGGAATGACCTCGAAGCGCTTCGAGAAGGACTCGTTGCCTTCCTCGTCGGTGATGTCCACGAGCTCGACCCCGGCGAGGTCGACGCCCACCTCCTTCGCCTTTGCGCGAACGGCCTCCGCGCCGCCGACGATGGCGCACCGTGCAAGGCCACCCTTCGTGAGCTCTGCTGCCACCTCCAGGATCTTTGGGTTCTCGCCCTCGTAGAACGCAACCCGCTGGGGGTTCTGCGCCGCCTTGCGACGCACGTCGTCCATAAGGCCCATGCCTTTTCTCCCCTCACTTCTGTAAGGGACGGGGCGACCGCGCGGGTCGCCCCGTCCCTGGGTCTGATCTTTCGTTGTCTGTCCGTGCGGGCGGGGTCATTCCCCGCGCGCGGGCCAAGTTGGACCCGCCGTCCACGCGCGCATGGGCCGCGGACGGCCGTCCTTCTCGGCCGGCTACTCCTCGTACTCCTCCGCGACGCGGTCGACGAGCTCGCCGAAGGTCTTCATCTTCATGACCTCGTGGATCGTGACCTCGACGTCGAGCTCGTCCTCGATGAGGGAGGTGAGGGCGATCATCTTCATCGACTCCTTGCCCAGCTCGTCGAAGGTGGTGTCGGCAGTCACGTCACCCTTGTACTGATATGCGGTCTTGGCGAATCCTGCCAGCTTGTCGAAGAGCTCCTTGTTGTTCATCGTGGTTCCTTTCTATCAAATGTTTATCTAAGTGATTTTGGTGGGCCGAGCTATGCCTCGACCTCGTCCAGCTCGAAGCAGAGCTCGCTCCAGGTGACGGTCTCGTCCGAGCCGGGCTTGAGCGGGGTCACGCGCTCGATGGGCTTCGCGTGAACGCGAATCTGCTCGTGGTTCTTGTACAGGCGCTCCTGCAGGCCTTTCACGACCTTCTTCTTGCCGCAGAAGATTACGAACGTGTACTCCGGGCCCTCGTCCAGCTTCACCTTGCCGTAGCCGTAGGGTTCGACGGCCTTGAGGTAGGGCTTGTCGTTCTGGATGCCGGGGACGGTGAAGGACTCGAGGGTCCCCTTGCCGCTGAGCTCGACCCACTCCGTGTCGGCGCAGCCGCACGTGTTGCAGCCCAGGTGGGGCGGGAACTCGATCGCGCCGCACTCGACGCACTTGCGGCCGTAGTACTTGCCCTGGGCGACGCCGTCGTAGAACTTCTTTACGATCGGCTCCATGTCTTCAAGAAGCATTGTCTGGTTCCTCCTCGTGGAAGTCTTCGTGACGGTTACTCGTGCGTGCGCAGGATCTGGCAGCGGATGTTCTGACCGCCGCCGAAGCCGCGGAGGAACGTGGTCCTGGGGAGCTTGGGCATCTGGGTCGCGCCCGCCTCGCCGCGCATCTGCTTGACGGCCTCGTAGATGTCCGCGACGCCCGACGCGCCGTGGGCGTGACCAAAGTTGCAGCGGCCGCCGTGGGTGTTGATGGGCTTGTCACCGTCGAAGCCGCAACGTCCGTCGATCGCGTACTGCCAGGCCTCGCCGCGCGGGATGTAGCCGACCTCCTCGGCGCTGACGATGTCGCCGGCCAGGAAGAAGTCGTTCACGAACAGCAGGTCGAGCTCGTCGGGCTTCACGCCGGTGCACTCGTACACCTGCTTGGCGCCGTCCTTCGTGCCGTTGTACTCGTTGTCGGGGGTCGCACCCTCGTAGGCGGCGGCACCGGTGCCGAGGACGTCGATGATCTTGTGGTCAAGACCGCGGGCGACCGCCATGTCCGTGGGCATGACGACGAGCGCGGCGGCGCCGTCGCACTTGGTCTCGAAGCCGGTCACGCGCAGGTACTGGGTGACCTTGGGGTTGAACATAGAGGAGAGGAACTGGTCCGCGTTCTCCATGCCGTTCGCCTTCGCGGCGTCGTCGAAGTCGGACTCGTAGAACGCGAGCGGGTTGAGCACGGCGTTCCTGCGGAGGCTCTTGGACATGCCGTTGAGCGCGGCGTCGATCTGCTCCGCTGTGAGGTCGTACTCCCAGCGGTACTTGTTGATCCAGTTGTCGAAGCTGATGCCGAAGGCGGAGTCCAGGGGACGGCCGTAGGCGCGGTCGTACACCATGGGGATGGAGGGGAGCATCTCCTCCAGCGGGAAGTCGCGACGATAGCAGCCGGGAGCGCCGACGACGGGAAGCGACGCAGCGAGGTCAACCGCACCAGAGAGCACGACGTCATACGTGCCAGACGCGACGGCCTGCACGGCCTCCTGCAGGGCTACGTAGCCGGTGCAGCATGCCTCGGAGTGGTGGACGGAGCCGATGCCGCGGACGCCGAACCAATCTGCGACCTGCATGTTGGGCGTGAGGGAGTCGCCGATCATGAACGGGTTGGCCGCGCCATGGTAGAAGTACTGGATGTCGCGCGGCTGAAGGCCCGCGTCCTTGATGGCCTCGAGCGCGGCGTAGCCGAAGGCGTCGCCCTCGCTCATGCCCTTCGTCTCTGGGTGGTCCTCGAAGTTCTTGAACGGTGTGCAGCCCACACCGACGATGGAGACGCTGCGTGCCTGCTTGCCCAGCTTGACCATTAGCTCACGTCCTTTGCGCTTGCTGTCCTTCACCTGACAGCACGTATCGTATGGACGGCCCCTCGGAAGCTTAAGAACAACGGCGCAACATGCGTTTCAGTTTGCGGGACAAATTGGCGGCATTTTGTATCTTTTCGCAGGTAAACACGTCGATATTTCAACGTGATCACGAAGCTCAATATCAACAAACACCATTATGAACGGTAGGAAATTCAAGGCGAACGGCATGATACGACACAACGGGGCACGACTGTGTCCCATCGAGCCCCTGCGTTTTCAATCCGGGCTCACCATGCGCAACTGCCACCGGAACGCAAGCCTAGTCCCACCCCTGCGGCGCCTTTGGAGTCTGGCGGACGCTTTCCTCCGAAAGGAAGAACGGCGCGTAGTAGAGCCTGTTCAGAACGGCCGCGATCTTCTGCGGCTCGATCTCGGGATGCACCTCGAGCCAGTACTGGATGAGGTTGTTGTGTCCCGCAATCACGAAGGACAGGTACAGGTCTCGCGTCACAGGATCACCGCCAATCGAGGCTATCCTGTCGCGGAAGTAGTCGTGCATAAAAATGGTCGCCTTGTGCACGAACGAGGGGTCGCCATGAGGTCCGTTCAGCGCAACGATCTTGTCACGATTACCCTGCAGCAGCTCCATACGGCTCACCATGGAGACCGTGGGGTCAAGCTCCGAGATTCCAAACCGTGCCTTGAGCGCCATGTTGTTGATGCGCCGCATGTTCTGCAGAAGCTCGCTCTCGAAGCGCTTCACGACGTCGTCGACCGAGTCGAAGTGCCTGTAGAACGTCGACCGCGAGACCTTCGCGAGCTTGATCACGTCGGCCACCCGGATGTCGGGAATGTCAGTCGTCTCCATCAGCTTGAAGACCGCCGTCTCAATCTTGTCGTCGATGTCGTCTGGCATCCCCACCCCTTTCGTCTTGACCTAGGATATTGCAACATCGGGCACGCACCCGCAAGCTTCCGCCCAAACGAACCCGTGCGTACCGCGGGCGCGCTCAAAAGAAAGGCCCGCCGCGGTCGATTCCGCGACGGGCCTCGTGCATGTCAGGCCAACGTGCGCCACCGTGCGCGCACGAGCATCACCCCGTGTTCTGCAGGCCGGCGGAGACTCCGGACACGGTGCAGAGGATGAGGTAGATCAGGCGCTCCTTCTCGTCCGCGGTGAGCACCTGGCCACGCAGCCTCATGCGCGCAAGCGACATGACCTGCGCGATGGACAGCGCATTCACGTACGGCAGGCGCATGCGGATGACGGGGCCAAGCACGCGACGGTGCTGCAGCGGCCAGTCGTCGCCGACGATCGCGAGCACCCACTTGCGCGTCAGGCGCATCTCGTCCAGGACCTTCTGGCTCAGGTCGTCGCGGTCTCCCAGCGACAGGTACAGCTTGCCGATGCGTTCGTCCGTCTTCGACAGCGACATCTCGATGTTGTCGATGAACGTCGAGAAGAGCGGCCATTCGCGGTAGGCGCTCTGCAGTCGCTCCAGGTTGCTAAACTTCTCGCACGCCGTGCCCAGGCCGTACCAGGCGGCCAGGTTGATGCGCGCTTGCGACCACGAGAAGATCCACGGGATGGTGCGCAGGTCGTCCAGGGACTTCGCACCCAGGCCACGCTTGGCGGGGCGGCTGCCGATGGGCATGAGGCCGACCTCGGTGAGCGGCGTGACGGTGCTGAACCACTCCGCGAAGCCGTCCGTGTTCAGCAGGTCGAGGTAGCGGTCGCGGCTCGCCTCGCTCAGCGCCTCCGAGACGTCCTCGTACTCCTTGGTCGACTCCGTGTTGGTGAGCTCGGTCGAGGGCGCGCTCTGCAGCAGCGTTGCGCCTGCGACCTCCTCGATGTGGCGACGGGCCAGCGTCTGGTTGCCGTAGCGCGCGAAGATGACCTCGCCCTGCTCGGTAAGCTTGAAGCGGCAGTTCACGGAGCCCTTGGGCTGCGCCAGGACCGCACGGTTGGCCGGGCCGCCGCCGCGGCCGACGGCGCCGCCACGGCCGTGCATCAGCGTGAGGTCGATGTCGTTCTCGTTTGCCCACTTCGCGATGGCCGCCTGCGCCTTGTGCAGCACGAACGTCGCGGTGGTCGGGCCCTCGTCCTTAGAGGAGTCGGAGTAGCCCAGCATGACCTCCATCTTGCGGCCGGTCTGGGACAGGCGGCGCTGGACGTCGGGGAGCTCAAGCATCTGGTTCAGGGTGTCGACGGCGTTCTCGAGGTCCTCCACCTGCTCGAACAGGGGGATGACGTCGAGCACGGGCACGTCCTCCTGGTGCGCGAAGGCAAGGCGGGCGAGCTCGTAGACGTCGGCCACGTTCTGGGCGCTCTTCGTGAAGCTGATGATGTAGCGGCGCGCGGCCTTCACGCCGTTGCGGCGCTGGATCGAGCCGATGGCGCGGAAGGTGTCTAGCACCTCCTTGGTCATGGGCGCCAGCTCGCCGCGCTCGCCCCAGCGGCCGTGCTCGCGGATGTCCTCGAGCGCGCGGCTGTGCACGAGCGAGTGCTGACGGAACTCCATCTCGACCAGGTGGAAGCCAAAGGTCTCGGCCTGCCAGATGACCTTCTGGACCGGGCCGTACGCCGTGCGGACGGCGCCGGCCTTCGCGAGGGACGCCTGGACGGTCTTGAGGTCGCGGATGTAGTCCTCCGCCGTCTGGTACATGATGTCGGCCGTGCGCTTGATCGTCGCGTCCAGGCGGTTGGAGATCACGATCATGGCGGCGCGGTGCAGCTCGGACGCGGACACGCGCAGCGCGGAGGCAGACAGCGCCTCGCTCATCTCCACCTGGTGGCTCCAGAGGTTCATGAGCTCCTTCGACGGCTTCGTGGTGCGCGCGTCGAGCGTGAGGTTGCGGCCCACCCATGCGGTGCGGTCACGCAGCGCCTCCAGCACGTGGACGCGGTACTTCTCGGACACCTCGCGGCTCACCTTCGCGGTGACGTTGGGGTTGCCGTCGCGGTCCGATCCGATCCAGCTGCCGGGGTGGAAGAACGCGGGGCACACGGGCGGCACGGTGCCGGCCTTGCCCCCCAGCTCCCAGTCGTCGAAGCGGCGGTACACGTCGGGCACGGTGTCAAACAGCGTGTTGTCGAAGATCGAGATGACCGTGTCGGCCTCCTGGACCGGCGTCGGCTTCTTGATGGCGATGGGGCTGGTGCGCAGCAGGGCCTCGATCTCCTGCAGCATGCGGCGCTCGTTCTCCGCGCGCTCGGTCGGCCCCAGGAACGGGCGCTGCTCCAGCAGGTCCGCGATACGGCGGATCTTGCCCTCGGTCGCCTTGCGGCGCGCCTCGGTGGGGTGGGCGGTGAACACGGGATGGAACTCCAGGCGCTCCAGCAGCGCGTGGGCCTTCGCGCGGCCGCACTCGTCAACCAGCCTGTCATAGGCAACGGTGATCTCGTTCACGGGGTCCTCGCGGGACTGCGTGTCCACGCTGGCCTCGCGGGCGCGCAGCGCGTGCACGCGGTAGTTCTCCTCGCAGATGTTTGCAAGGTGGAAGTAGGCGGTCAGCGCGCGCACGATCAGGGTCTCGTCCTCGAGGGACATCTCGTCGATGGTGCTCACGCAGTCGTCGAACGCGTCCTTGCCCTCCTGGCCGTCGTCGCCCTCGGTCTTGCTGCGCGTCGCGATCAGCGAGTCGTGCAGGATGTGGTCGAACTCGTCGCGCAGGCTCGGGTCGTACTCCTTCAGCACCTTGCGCACCAGACGCAGGAACAGCGTCATGTTCGCCCTGATGGAATCGGGAACGTCCACGCCGGTGAGCATCGTGGCCGCCTGCGCGAGCTCGGCCGCCTCCTCCACCGTCGGGTAGATGGTGGGGCGATCCTCGCGCTTGAAGTTAAGAAGCTCCTCGATCGTCTTGGGGTTCTTCAGGGCAAAGTCCTCGGCCGCGCCCTTGAGGTCGGCGCCCTTCTCCCCCGCGCAGCCGGCCGCCTGGCCGCCCGCACCCGTGACTTCTGACACTGCGTTCCTCCTCTGCCGTCCGACGATAGTCGCCAACGCATTAGCTCGCAGGAATATTGCAAGTACACATTACCGCGGCGAGGCCCGCGCCACCACTTTGGCACGCGCGCGAAACTCAATATTCACCTATCGGGCGAGAAATACGCGACACCCAAGGCAGAAACCGCGCCTCTGGCCGAATTCTGGACAACATGGGCGGCCCCTCTCGCTAGTTCAGCCACTATCGCATGACGCGCGGCAGCGCCCCGCAACCGCTATGCTTGTGTCACGCGGACAGGCGCGGGCGCACGGGCAAGAAGATCGCGCGCCCCAGGCCGATGCCCGCCGCCAACAGCAGCCCACCACCACACGAAGGTGCCACCCATGACCAACCCCATCCGCAACCTCAGACGTCCCGTCCCGCAGCCGGCCGACCAGCCGGACGGCGTCTCCACCCGCCTCCGCGACGCACGTGCGCGCGCGGCCGCCCCCTCGCAGGCGAAGGCAGGCTCACAGGAGCCAGGGTTCCTTCGCCGCGTGGTCGACCACTGGTGGGACCGTCTCATCGGCGCCGTGTACTCGGGCTCGCTCTCGAGCCAGACCGCGCGCTACGCGGCACACGACTCGCGGCTCGACTACGTCATGAACTCCATCGGCATGGGCGTCTGGGGCGCGCTCTTCCCCATCCTCACCATCGTGGCGTCGCGCCTGGCCGGCGCGGAGCAGGCCGGCATGTTCTCCATGGCGTTCGTGATCGCGAACCTGCTCATCTTCATCGGCAACTACGGCGTGCGCACCTACCAGGTGTCCGACATCGACGAGACCGAGTCGTTTCTGGCCTACCAGATCCACCGCGTGATCGCATGCGTGCTCATGATTCTTGCCGGATGGCTGTTCTGCCTGGTCAGGGGCTATGCGGGAGAAATGCTCACTATCTGCTGGGGAACGTTTGCCTTCAGGGTGATAGACGCGTTCGCGGACGTGTACGAGGGCAGGCTGCAGCAGATGGACAAGCTGTACCTTGCGGGCGTGTCGCAGGCGGTGCGCTGCGTCGCCGGCGTGGTGGTGTTTGCCGTGGTGCTGTTTGTGACGCACTCCATCCCCGTGGCGTCCATCGCGCTCGCCGTGGTCGCGCTGGCGTCGCTCGTCGTCGTCACCATACCGCTGACGCTGTTCGAGACACCAAAGTCCCGCGGCTGGGAGCTGCAGGAGGTGAAGGAGATCTTCCAGGAGTGCTTCCCGGCGTTTCTCGCCCAGTTCATCTTCACGCTGGTGGAGTCCATCCCCAAGTTCGTGATGGAGGGCACGCTCGCCTACCAGAGCCAGCTGTACTTCAACGCGATCTACTTTCCCGCGCAGAGCATCCTCATGGTGATCGGCCTGGTGTACAAGCCGCAGCTGGTGCGGCTGGCAAACATCTGGTCGGACCCCAGCCGCCGCAGGCGCTTTGACCTCATCATCGTGGCGGTGCTGGCGCTCACCGCGCTCGTCACCGTGGTGTACCTGGGCTTTGCCGCGTGGATCGGCATCCCCATCACCAGCTTCCTCTATGGGCTCGACTTCGAGCCGTACCGCACGGCGCAGTACATGATGATCGTGGCCGGCGGCATGACCGCGGCCATCGACTTCCTGTACCAGATCGTGACGGTCCTGCGCCAGCAAGAGAAGGCCACCAGCGCCTACGGCATCGCGCTCGCCGTGGTCACGGTCCTCTCCATCGTGCTCGTACGCACGATGGGGTTCTATGGCGCCGTGTGGGCGTACCTGGTGGTCATGGTGGTGCTGCTGGGCCTCATGGTCTTCCAGTACGTGCGCGTGCGCCTGAACCCCAAGGAGTTCTAGGGGCGCAAGGCGCGGCGCACGGGCACCTGCGTCGCGATTTGACGGGACGCGCCCTCATCCTTACCATGGACCAAGCGGAATGAGGTTCTCCGCGGGGCAGAAGCCCCAAACCGCCTTCGGGATGATGACCTCTGCCACTGGAAACGGCGGCAGAGGTCTTTTCTTTTGCCGCGAAAACAAGGCCGCCCGAGCCCAGGCCGGGCAGCCGCGACGGAAAGCGAACGTGCATGGAAGAGAGACTTCACAGGGTCTGGCAAAGCTACGGGGGCGTTATCGTACTTGGCGCCGTGGGCATCCCCATCGGCATCGCCGTGGGGGCAATCGACGCGGTGTTCGGCCGCGTGCTCATAGCGATCGGGACCATCCGCGACGCCCACCCCCTCTGGTTCATACCGTTCCTCGCGGCGGCGGGCGCGCTCATTGCCTGGTCCTACCTGCGCTTTGGCAAGAACACCGGCCGCGGCATGAGCCTGGTGTTCGACGTGGGCCTCGGGCGCGAGAACGTCATCCCCCTGCGGCTGATCCCCCTCATCATGGGAGGCACGTGGATCACGCACCTGTTTGGCGGCAGCGCTGGCCGCGAGGGCGTCGCGGTACAGATAGGCGCCACGCTCTCGCACTGGATCGGCTCGAAGCTGCCGTTCAGGAACCCGGGCAACACCTTCCTTCTGGTGGGCATGGCCGCCGGCTTCGCGGGGCTGTTCCGCACGCCGCTTGCCGCCACGCTGTTCGCGCTCGAGGTGCTCGTGGCGGGCAGGCTCGAGCTGCAGGCGCTCTTCCCGGCCCTCACCTCCTCCATCGCGGCCAGCGCCACGTCGGGCGCCCTTGGGCTCGAGAAGTTCGAGGTGCCGCTCACCGCAAGCACGGCCCTGGACCCAAGGACGCTCGCCCTTCTCGCCGTGCTGGGCGTGTGCTTTGGCGTGGTGGGAGGCCTGTTTGCCTGGTGCCTGAAGTGGGGCAAGAAGATCGCCGCCGCGCGCATCGAGCACCCCGTCAAGCGCATCGCCGTCATGGGCGCAGCGCTCTCCGTCGTGTTCCTGCTGCTGTGGCAGGGCCGCTATTCCGGCCTGGGCACCAACCTCATCTCCGCGAGCTTCGCGAAGGGCGCGGCCGGCATACGGCCGTGGGACTGGGCGCTCAAGTTCGCGCTCACGGTGCTCACGCTGTCCGCGGGGTTCCAGGGAGGCGAGGTCACCCCGCTCTTCTCCATCGGGGCAAGCCTCGGCGTGGTGCTGGGCGGCCTCATGGACCTGCCCACGGCGCTGGTGGCGGCGCTGGGATACGCCGCCGTGTTTGGCTCTGCCACGAACACGCTGCTTGCGCCCACGTTCATAGGCGCGGAGGTCTTTGGCTTCGCGTACCTGCCACACTTCTTCGTGGTATGCGCGGTCGCGTACCTGTTCAACATGGACAAGTCGATCTATGCGCTGCAGGAGGTGGGCTACCGCGGGTAGCCGCCCGGTCCAGGCCGGCCGGGGCCTGAGTGGTGGCGACCATGCTCCCCGGCGGGGCCGCGCCTAGCCAAGCTCCGCGGCAAGGCGGCTCGCAAGCGGGTCGTAGCCCTGTCCCAACACGCCGGCAACGTAGCCCTGCGCCCACTCCGGCGTGCAGCCGGGGCTTCCCGACGTCGCCGCGAGCGCGTCCGTGTAGTCGCGGAGCATGTACGTGGTCATGTCGTGCCCGTGCCCCTTGTGCGTGACGACGGGCTCGAGCGCGTAGCGCACCACGCGGCAGCTGCCGTCCGGGTCCTTGTGCAGCGTGACCTTGGCCATGCCGCCCACCATCGTGGGGTCGTCGCGCTGCGTCGATACGAAGTTGCCCACGGACCAGAAGCACACGCCCGTGCCGCCGCGCGCGGAGCGGAACGTCTCCACGGGGCCGATCACGTGCGGGTGCCCGCCCACGATCACGTCCGCCCCGCCGTCCGCCAGCAGCTGTGCCCACTGCCGCTGCGACGCCGTGGGCTCGCTCACGTACTCCGTGCCCCAGTGCGGGCACGCCACCAGCATGTCCGCGTGCGCGCGGGCGTACGCCATGGCGTCCCGCGCGTGCTCCTCCGTCAGCATCGAGACGGCACCCCTTGGGTCCCGAAGCCCGTTGAGGCTGAACGTGAAGTTGAGTACCGCCACGCGAAAGCCGTCCTTCTCGTACACCCACACGCCGTTTGGCGCGTCCGTCGCGGGCCCGTCAGGGTCGCGCATGCCCACGACGGCGACGCCCGGGTGGCGCCGGCGCCAAAACCCAAGCTCGCTCCCTATGGCGGCATACCCGGCGTCCATCGCGTGGTTCGAGGCCTTCAGCACCACGTTGAAGCCTGCCTTCGCCTCCGCATCGCCCATCTGCTGCGGGCCGTTGAACTGTGGATAGCCCGAGAAGGGCGCGACATCCCCGCCGAGGGGCGTCTCTTGGTTCAAGATCTTGAGGTCCGCACCGTCAAGATCACCTTTGACGTGCGCAAACACGTGGTCGAAGTCGTAGCCGCCATCCGCCGTGGCGCCGCTTTGGTACACGCCCTCGTGCATGAGGACGTCCCCCACCATCACCAGGTCCACGTCCACGCCGGGCTCGGCCACGTACGGCCGGTCGCTCACCGTGCCCAGCGGCGCGAGCTCCGCCGCGGACGCGACGGCGGCCTTGCCCGGCGCACCCGGCGCGTGCAGCGCCATCGACGCGACGCCAAGCGCCACCACAAGCACGATGGCGCAGGCCGCCTGCAGCAGCGCGCTTGGGCAGCGCCTGGGCCCATGGCCCGCCCTCGTGCCCGTGGCCTGCGTTTCTCGCATGCGCGCCCCCCGCGTTAGAAGTCTTTTCCACATGGTAGGCGAAAGCCGGCGGGACGGGCCCCTCTTTCAGCCGGCTTTCGGGCGGCGGCGCAACCGCGGCGTCACCTGGGGATTAGAGGGGCGCCCTTTGCCTTGTCTGCCACGGCGCCGTGCGGGCCGCCGCCTCGCGAAAATAACACGCCCCCTCATAGGAGAAGCGCGTTGGGTCGCTTCGAAACAGGAGGAGGCCGGCATGGGCCACGCACGGGGTGCCAAGGGCACATTCGAGTTAAATGGACATTGCTGTTCAACCCTTGAACAGATTAATTGGTCTCAGGGGGAAAGCAGCATGAAGTCAAGGCGCCAACGCAAGAAGCTGGGTCAGGCCGGCTGGAGGATCTCTGAGGTCGAGAGGCTGACGGGGCTGAGCCGCCGCGACATACAGCGCGTCTGCTACCAGGGCGAAGGCGGCATCGGGCTTCTGTCGCCAAAGGAGACCAAGTGGGGGTACCGCGTGTACTCGGCACGCGACCTGAAGGTGCTGTACGCGGTGTCGCTGCTGAGGGAGCGCGGCAAGACCCTCCCCCAGGTGAAGAGGGAGTTCGAGCGGGTGCATTCGGACGTCGACGCGATCCTGGGCGAGCAGACGGACCTCCTGCGCGAGGAGATCGAGAGGAGCGTGATCAGGTACCACAAGGCGCTCGCGCTTGGATGTGCGAAGGACCGGGACGCGCTTGAGCGGCTGTTCAGGCACATCGTCGCCTTCGAGATGACGTTTGCGGAGGACGCCTGCACGAACGCCGGGGCGGACTCCACGCTGGACCTTCCCGAGATGGAGCTGCTGGTGGAGCTGATGTACGGACCCGGCAGCTACGAGGGCATACGCGGACTTCTGTAGTAGGTCCGTTTCGACGCAGGAAGACGAGCGAAAGGAACACGAATGCTTAGGACGAAACTGACTGCAGCGGCAGCGACCGGCGCCATCCTTCTGGCGCTATGCGCCTGCGGCAATGCGCCGGCCGGCACCCAGGGCAAGGCCACGGCGAGCGCGCCGGCGCAGCAGACGAAGACCGTGCAGATAAAGAAGTCGCCGGACAAGTACACCCACTACGTTAAGAACTACGTGGGCATGAACGCCGCCAACGTTGGCTACATGGCCATGGACGGCAGAAGGCACGATGAGTACGGAAACGGCGTCAACCCCGTGATCGTCTTCGTGACCCCGGATGGCACCCACATAGACTCCAGCGACTCCGAGTCCAAGCTGCTGAGGAAGTACAGGGTGTCGAACCAAAACGTCGCGCCAAACACCAAGATCAAGTCCACCTTCGACAAAGACGAAGACGGCACGGAGTATGACCTCACCGTCTGGAACAGCATCTACGAGATCGTGCTTGCCGTGGACGAGGTTGGCAAGAGCGGGAATTCGATCGACATGACCAAGATCAAGGCGTCGCCCAACAACACCACGGCATACATCCGCGACTACGTGGGTCGAAACCTCGCCGACTGCGGCTACATATCGATGACGGGCAAGTTTGTCGACGGTTATACCGGCGGAAGCTACGTTCAGCTTGACGTCAACGCGAACGACGGCAGCTACGTGGACGTGTCCGACAGCAAATCCCTCAGCCAGTACAGGGTGACCGCACAGAGCGTGGAGCCCAACACCGAGCTCACGTTCGAGCACGAGAAGGACGAGGACGGCACGGAGTACGAGAACCTGGCGACCAACCAGTCAATCAGCTCCATCACGCTTTCCGTCGAGAAGATCTCTAAGTAGCGACTGACGCAACCCCGCTATCCGCGTGCGGAGCCGGCTTGCACCATAGACCGGCTCCGCACGCACTAACTGAAAAGTCCTTGACCCCCCCCCCGACCTCTCAACTAGGGTGAGAAAACATGGCGACGGGTCACGCATACCACTTGGAAGGAAGAGAAATGGAACAGGACACCGAGGACTACCCCGTTGATGAAAGTCCCGAGGCGCACTACGTTGAACGGCATTCCGAAGCCCGCTCGACCCTCAAGGCGAAGCGCACGAGGCTTCGCTCCATCGGTTATACGATACGCAGCAACAAGGTTCTCTTTCTCGTTGTCGCCATCGCGCTGGTTGTTCTGGGTGCCAACGTGGGCTACAGAATCGGCACAGCGATAAATGCGAGCAAGTCACAGGAAAGCAGCCGCGAAGCGAGGAACGAACGAGTCTACACCGTCGACGCGGTCTTCGAGCAGATTCGTGCCCAGAACACGCTCGTATGCGCAAGTCAGCAGTACGATCTCTGCCATAAAGTCGAGAGCTCGAACCGCGATCTTCTGAAATTGTTTAACCTCCCCTTTACCAGGAATAGGTACTACCTGCGCTACGTTGGCACCATACAGGCAGGCGTCGACCTGAAGACCGCCAAGATTGTCCGAAAGGACGTCGACAAGAGCGGTAAGCCGAAGAGCGTCGTCGTGGAGCTCGATTGCCCCAAGATCATCTCGAACGCGCCCGACATGGATAAGACCGATATTTACGACGAGGAAAACAACATCTTCAACCCCATAGACCCCAAGAGCGTGGTCGACCTTGAGAAGACATGCATCGAGGAAAGCGATAAAAACGCCGTGAAAGGCGGACTCATCGACCAGGCAAAGGTGTTTGCCCAACAGAACATTCAGACGATGCTGAGGGGCACTTTTGGATCAAAGGTCAAGGTAAAAATCAACTGGAGATCATAGAAAGAGAAAGGGACGAAAGACATGGGTAAATTAGTAGGATTGATTGCTGCCGTCGCAGGAATAATCATCGCCGCGCTTACCGTAATAACCTATGTAACCAGCTGCACCGCGGCTTGGCTTCACTAAACGCTGCCAGCGCAGGCAACTGACGTGGCAGGCACGCTGCCAGCCATTACAACAAGATCGCCAGCCTCAGAGCTTTCTGGGGCTGGCGATCATCTTCTATCGCGCCTGTTACAGGCGCCAACAGCAACGCAACGGAATGCCTATGCGAGCGAGCCCATCGGGTCCCACGGGGCAAGCACCGTGGGCTCCTCCGTCTCGTAGGTGTGACGTTCCTCCTCCGTCAGGTACTTCTTGTCGACGACCACCTGGTACACGTACTCGTCAAACCACGCGTCGGAAAGCGTGTCGAAGCCGTCGCGACCATGGTCCTTGCCCCAGGAGTTCTCCACCTTCCAGAGCGTGGGCTCGCCCTTCTCGTCCAGGCGGACGCCCTCCAGCACCATGGCGTGGGTCATGAGGCTCTCACCGTAGTCCAGGCGCTCGGCCTTGTCCATGCAGCCCTCCACGGGGAAGCCGAAGAGTGCGTCCACGTCGAGCGCCGCCGTGTCCATGATGCCCTCGTCTTGCAGATAGCTTTGCGCGACGTCGCAGCCAAACCACACGGGCAGGTCGTCCTTGAGCTGCGCGATGGCGACGCGCTTGAGCTCTGCGGGCGGCAGGTTGAGGTAGCGCACGCCATGGTCCTCCCACACGTTGCCCAGACGGCTGACCGTGTACGTGTGGCCAAACGGCTTGTCGGCCGTCGGCGCGCTGATGAGCGAGACATAGGCGTCGACGTCCATGTCCACGGCGGTCCTGAAGAACTCCTGCGGCGTGAACGTGCCGGAAAGCACGAGCTTCTGGTCCTTGTCGCGCAGGCGTACGGAGAAGGACGCGGGAGGCTCGCCCAGGCACACTGCCAGAAGGTGGTAGACCTCGTCCATCATCTGCTTCTTCATGGCGAGCAGGTCGTCCGTGCCCACGCCGGCCTCGTGGCTCTGGCGCAGGCGCTTCGCGGCGCCGCGCAGGTAGCGCGTGAGGTAGCGGTCGAGCTCGCGGGTGTTCCTGGAACAGGCGGTCTCGGGCATGGCCTCCTTCGGCACCACGCCGTACTTCTTCACGAGGCTGCGGAACATGTCCCACTGGCCGCCGTCGCCGATGGGGTCCGCGAGCAGGAAGGACACGAGGCGGCCATCAAGCGGCTCGTCCAGGGTGTCGAGGATGTTCTGCAGGAACCAGTTGCTCTTCTCGAGCTTGTCCCAGAACAGCGGATAGGCCTGAGATAGCTCGAAGGTCTTGAGGCCGTACTTCTTGATCACGCGGTAGCGCATGGTGTTCAGGCTCGCGAACATCCAGCAGCGGCCGGAGCGCTCCTGGTTGCACCGGTCGCCCTGCGTGACCTCGAGGTCGAAGCCCAGCGCGTTGGCGGCGACGCCCTCGGGGCGGCGCGCGGCGGCGCGGATTCCGCTCGAGGTGACGGCATTCTTCGCGACGGCGTTCACGCGCTCCGCGCCAAAGCGCTCGCGCGAGTCTGCTAGGTCCTCGGGGGTGATGCTACTCATCTCGTCCATGTTTCCTCCCGGATTCTTGGTCGTTCGTTCAGGATGTGACGACTCGAAGCATAGCACGCGGACGCCGCGGCGGAGGGCGCGCACGTCGTGGTGTGCGGCAGGCGCGAGGCGCGCGGCCAGGAGGTGGTGGACGGCATCGTGGCCGAAGGCGGCAGCGCGAGCTTCCACCGCATGGACCTGACGGACCTCTCCACGGTGGACGCCCTCTTCGCGGACACGGCGCGCGACCACGGCCGCATCGACATCCTGGTCAACAATGCCGCAGGCGTGGGCCTCAAGGACGGCCGCGTGGACGAGATTTCGCTCGAGGACTGGGACGCAATGTTCGCCTCTGGAGTGCGTGGTACGTTCTGCGCGATAAAGGCAGTGCTTCCATACATGATTGAGGCCGGCGGCGGCTCGATTGTGAACATCGGCTCCATGGCGTCGATATCTGGCGACCTGGGCTCGACCGCGTACGCGTGCAGCAAGGCCGGCGTGGACATGCTCACGTCGTCCGTCGCGCTGCAGTACGGCAAGCAGAACATTCGCTGCAACTGCGTGCGTCCGGGCCTCATCGTGACGCCGCAGAACGAGGCACACGTTCCGCAGCAGCTGAAGGACGTCTTCCTGAGCAACATCGAGGTCAACCGCTACGGCAGTCCCGCGGACATCGCACATGCCTGCACGTACTTCGCCTCCGACGAGAGCGCCTACGTCACGGGCCAGGTCATCAACGTGGACGGCGGCCTCAACTCGCACGCGCCCACCGTGGCGCAGTTCCGCTCCGCCGGCTCGAGGACCTGGTAGCGTGACGGACCTTACGCAGGAGGCCGCGGGCACGGCCGCGGCCGCCACAACGGGGGCAAAGCCCGCAGGCGAGAAGAGCGCGGCGCCCGCGCCCCTGGCCCCCGCCTGGCGCATGCGCGTCGTGTTCGAGCGCAAGGTGGTGGCACCATACCGCGACACGTACCGCGGGGAGCTTGGCCAGGCGCAGGTGGAGCTGCTGGAGCTGCTGAACCTGCAGGGACCGCTGCGTCAGCGCGAGGCGGCGGAAGAACTGCGCACCTCGAAGCAGCACGTGTCGAAGATGGTCGCCCGACTTGAGCAGATGGGCTACGTCTGCCAGGGCGCGGACAACGCTGATGCGCGGAGTCACGTCATCGCCCTCAGCGACGCGGGCCGTACCTACGTGGACCTGCACATTGCAGAGGGGTCAAAGCGGACACGCGAGCTCTTCTCGCACCTAAGCGCTGCGGAGCGCACGGAGCTTGACCAGGCCATGCTCACGGTCGCGCGCCTGCTGGAGAAGGCGTAGGCCACTGCCTCGAGAAGTGCATGATTGGCGGGTCCAGCGGGTCCGGCGGCTCCAGCAAGATTGAGGGAAGCGTTGTCGTATTGATTCTCAACACTGCCTTAACGCTGATCTTTGCAATCGCCGCAAGAAGGTCTAGGGGGCAGGCGTCGGGTCGCGCAAGCCAAGGCTGGACGGGCGCGCTAGAGTACGGTCTTCCGCCCGCAGGCCGTCCCATATGCTCTGGCCCCTCACTCTTGGAGCAGCCCGCAGGGGACGACTTAATCAACCTCCCCTGGAGCAACCCGTGGAAGCTGATCGTTGTTGATGCTGGAAGTAGCGGTCAGATTTGCGATTCCCCAGCGCTGCCCCATCACTTACCGATTGTGGTCGGCCTCGCTCACCGATTGTGGTCTTATCCACTAACTGATTATGGCTTAGGTTACCTGCCGATTATGGTTCCATAGCCCACTGTTGCCTTGGAGTGAATCTCTTACCCCTTCGGCACATCCGAGCTTTCGAGCCCTTCCCCGCGAAACGCCACATCAAAGTCCCTCACGCCTGGCCCGCACCTGTGCGGGTGACTCGCCAAATCGCTCTCGGAACAGCCTATGGAAGTTGCTGGTACCCGCATACCCCACCATGGAGGCAATTGTCGCCACGGGAAGCTCCGTATCCCTGAGAAGCTGGCGGGCACGAAGCATGCGCTGCTCGCGAACGAGCTGGGAGAAGGTCTGCCCACACTGCTCGTGCAGCAATCCTGAGAGGTAGGTGGGATTGTACGAGAATCGCTCGGCAAGTCCGTGGAGCGTCACGCTTTCGGGGTGCGCGGCTATCTCCGTAAGAAGCAATGCCACAAGCTCGTCGGGACCTCGCCTGCCTGGCCTGTCGCGAATCGCAGGACTTGCCAGTGCAATAAAAGACGAGGCCAAGCCGTCTATGACAAGCTCCCACTCGCTCCTGCGCTCCGCATAGGCAACCACCATGAGCGAGAAAATGTCCTGCAGCATTTCCGGATCGACCTGGCCTGCCTCGGTAACCTCCCCCGTATCCGGCTGGTCTTGGCACAGGTTGTCTGCCAGCACATGGAAGAAGCTCGACGAGGATGGTGCCATTGCCATGAGCACGCGGTCCAACCGTCGTCTGCCCAGGAAGGCATAGACCATAATGTCGTCTGGCTTGGGACTGTGGCCGATAAGCAGGCGCACCGGATGCTCGGCATCGTAGGCCGTCATGAGAACGTGACACGGCGTCAAGCTGGGAATCGTTGGCCTATCTCGCATCCGATACGCCACAAGGATCGTACCCGTCCCCGCCCCTGGGCGCTTCGACGGCTCGGAAACCAGGACGTCGAGTGCACGCTTAAGCCTCTCTTCGTTCACGAGCCCTCCCATGATGGCGCGCCACGTGGCGATACCGATAATCACTGGCAGCCACATGGTACGCCAATTTCTCTGGTATGTGGCGTCGTGCTTTTTGATGTCAGGCCATAGCAACGTTCCGACATTCGATGAGTTTTAGCTTGGATATCGATCGCTTGCATGAACATCTGTCGAATGACATCTGCAGGTAGCGTACGACATATTCTCAGGAGTCAAAATCGGAGGGCGCATATGGAAGCGCAGAGCACGACCGCATCACAGGGCGAGAAGGACCTCGCGCGGGGGCTGTGGGCAAGCATGTTTCGAGGGAAATGGCTGCTTTTCTCAACAAACGCGGCTTTGCACCTCGCGCAGGCCGTGCTCACGCTCGCCTTTGCATATGTCCTCAAGCAGGTGTTCGATGCCGTTGCCGCAAGGTCCCTCGTCCTTCTCGTCCGGACGGGGAGGGCGGTCTCATTGCTGCTGGCAGCGGAGCTCGCGATCGAGTTGGCACTGCGCGTGACGCTGCCGGCGTTTCTTCGTCGCGCGACGAGCGACTACCGGCGTGCCGTCTTCGACCGACTGCTACGAAAGGACATCGGCTCCTTTGACGGCGGTGGATCGAGCCGGTACGAATCCGTGCTCACAAACGACGTGAACACCATTGAGGTGACTTACCTCGAGAAGATCTTCACGATGGTCACCGAGGTTGTGTCACTGGTGGGCTCCGTCGCCATGCTTCTGGCGCAAAGCGTGCCCCTTGGCGTCGTGGCTATCACATCTGCGCTGGTACCGCTTATGATTGGCCTTGCTTCCGGTGGAAGACTCGCCCGGCGACAGCGCATGGTCTCCGACGCGACGGGGCACTTCATGAGCACGGCGCACGACCTTGTCCGCGGCTTTCCCCTCATAAAGAGCTTCCGCGCAGAGGATGCGGCATACAGTCGCTTCGAGGCGACAAACGCGGCGCTTGAAGCCGACAAGCGCCTCCGCCGACGCACGGAGCTGGGCATTCGTGCGCTTGCCGTGACGGCACAGGGCGTCTCTCAACTTTCCGTCATGTTCTTTGGTGCGTGGCTGGCGCTCGCCCTCCCGGGCAGCGGGATGACGGTTGGCGGCATCCTCATGGCCACGCAGCTCATGAACAGCGTTGCCCAACCCATACAAGACCTGCCGTCCATTTTTGCCGCACGCCGGGCGTCAAGGGGACTGGTGGAAAAGCTCGCCGGAATGCTCAGCGAGAACCGCGAGAGGACGGGCGGCGTCGCACTGCCGGCAAAGCTCGAGCGGGGCATCGCGCTCTCAAACGTGAGCTTTGGATACGAGAAGGACCGCCCTGTGCTTTCGGGCTTGAATGCGGAGTTCGCCGCAGGTGGGTGCTACGCCGTAGTGGGCGCCTCCGGCAGCGGCAAGTCCACGCTCCTCTCGCTGCTTATGGGAGCGCATCCTCAATACGGTGGCCAAATCGACCTCGACGGGTGCGAGCTGCACGACGCAAGCCTCGAGTCGCTGTACGCCACGGTCTCGCTGGTGCGGCAGGACACGTTCCTCTTTGACGCGACGCTCCGCGAGAACGTCACCATGTTCGCCGACGTCGACGACACCAAACTGGACTCTGCCATCCGTCGCGCCGGCCTTGGCGAGTTCGTTGCTACGCACGGCATGGACTACCCCTGCGGAGAGGGAGGATCCAATCTTTCTGGCGGTGAGCGACAGCGCGTGTGCATCGCGCGAAGCCTGCTGCACGGGTCGGGGGTCCTTCTCCTCGACGAGGCCACCTCGGCCTTGGACCAGCGGACCGCAGACCAGATCACGCGCTCGGTGGCGGCGCTCGCCGGAACCACGCGCATCATGGTGACGCACCGCCTGGACGCGAGCCTGCTGCGCCTGTTCGACGGCATCGCGGTGCTGCGTGACGGCCGCGTCTGTGAGCGGGGAACGTTTGACGAGCTCGCGTCCATTCCCGACGGGCACTTCCGCGCGCTCTATACCGTGAGCGCGTAGCGACAGCAAACGACACGAGCCCGGCAGACGGTACCAACGCCGTCTGCCGGGCTCTTCTCGCATGGTTTTAGCCTGTCGTCGCGGAATCTGCCGTGGCGACCGAACGTGGCCCGCGGGCTACAGGAGCCTGAGCGAGACCTCCTTGAGCTGCTTGCCGGAGACCTCCGACGGCGCGGCGCTCATGAGGTCGGAGCCGCTTGCCGTCTTGGGGAACGCCATGACCTCGCGGATGTTGTCCGCGCCGGCCAGGAGCATGCACACGCGGTCGAGGCCGAGCGCAAAGCCGCCCATGGGGGGCGCGCCAAACTTGAGCGCCTCCATCAGGAAGCCAAACTGCGCCTGCGCGCGCTCCGGAGTGAAGCCCAGCTTCTCCAGGATCTTCTCCTGCAGCTCGGCGTTGTGGATGCGCATGCCGCCACCGCCGGCCTCGTAGCCGTCCATCACGAAGTCGTAGGTGTGGGAGCCCATGGCCAGCGGGTCACTATCGAGCAGGTCGAGCTCGTCCTCGTTGGGCTGGGTGAACGGCTGGTGCTCGGAGTCGAGGCACTTGCGGTCCTCGTCCCAGTGGAACAGCGGGAAGTTGACGACCCACAGGAAGTCGTGGCCCTCGCGCGGCACGTCGAGCGCGTCGGCCATGTGGTTGCGCATGCCGCCGAGGATGGTGTCGGTCTCAAGACGGGCGCCCACGGCAAACATCACAAGGTCGCCGGGCTCCACGTCCATCTCGGCACGCAGGTTGGCCATCTCGTCGTCCGAGAAGAACTTGACGATCGGGCTCGTGACGGAACCGTCCTCGCGGAAGGCGATGTAGGCGAGACCCTTCGCGCCGAACTCCGCCGCGACCTTCGCGAGCTTGTCGATCTGCGCGCGGGGCCACTTGCCGGCGCCCTTCGCGTTGATGGCCTTGACGTACTGCCCCTCCGTGTTCGCGGCGCCCGAGAAGAGCTTGAACTTGGAGTCGCCAAAGATCGACGTGACGTCGTGCAGGGTCATGCCGAAGCGGGTGTCGGGCTTGTCGATGCCATAGGTGTCCATGGCGTCCCAGTACTCGATGCGGCGCAGCGGCAGCTCCATCTTCACGCCCATGCGGCCAAACGCGTCTGCGAGGGTCTGCTCCAGCGCGCCCATCACGTCATCCTGGGTCACGAAGCTCATCTCGACGTCCACCTGCGTGAACTCGGGCTGACGGTCCTTGCGCAGGTCCTCGTCGCGGAAGCACTTCGCCACCTGGTAGTAGCGCTCGACGCCACCCACCATCAGGAGCTCCTTCAGGAGCTGCGGGGACTGCGGCAGCGCGTAGAAGCGTCCGGGCTGCATGCGGCTGGGAACCAGGAAGTCGCGGGCGCCCTCCGGCGTGCTCTTGAAGAGCGACGGGGTCTCGACCTCAAGGAACTCGCGGTTGTGGAACGCCTCGCGAAGCGCGAAGGTGAAGTCGGAGCGCAGTCTGAGGTTGGAGGCCATCTTCGGGCGGCGCAGGTCGAGGTAGCGGTAGCGCAGGCGGACGTCCTCGGCGGTGTCCACGTGGTCCTCGATCTGGAACGCGGGGGTCCTCGAGGTGTTCAGCACCTCGATGTCCGTGACGTAGACCTCTATCTCGCCGGTCGCGAGCTTCTCGTTCGCCTCGCCCTCCGGGCGCGGGCGCACGGTTCCGGTCACCTTGATGGGCCACTCGGAGCGGATGGTCTCGGCGGTGTGGAACGCCTTCTCGTCGCAGACCTCGGGGTCGAACTCGAGCTGGGTCAATCCCGCACGATCGCGCAGGTCCACGAAGATGAGCCCGCCGTGGTCGCGACGGTGCCAGACCCAGCCGGTCAGGGTGACCTCGGCGCCGATGTCGCTCTTTCGCAGCTCTCCGCAGGTGTGGGTGTGCATGCTAAATGGCATCTTGTTCCTCTCGTCTCTTCCGCCCCGTGCCGTGCCGGACGGACTTGCAGATGACGGCAGGTCGGCGTAGACGGCGCCGGCATGCGCGAGGATACATGATAGCAGCGTTCGGCGCGGCGCGGCAGCTTCCGCGCAAAGCTCCCCCGCATCGAAACGAATCCGACACGCACCTGACCCCAAGCCGGGACGGCACGCAAGCCGGGACGGCACGTCCTTCTCGCCCGTGGCGCGGCGAGCCGCTGGGCGAGAAGGGCGGGGCCCCTGCGCAGACGCCTGTTTCCGAGCGGTTTCCACGTTATGCAGAAGTTTTCTTAATGCTGTAAGTGTTTTGTCTTATGGGCGATCCGTCATACATCCGACAGATTCCTCTGGTAACGTTTCCGCGACGGTCGGAAACCTTGGGCGCTTACCGAGCGTCCATGCATCAACCACCCCAATGCGCCGTCCCGGCGCCCCGACCGCTCAGAATCGAGGCAACCATGACCTATAGGGCAGCCATCTTCGACCTGGACGGAACCCTCCTCAACACCATCGAGGACCTTCGCGCCTCCGTCAACTACGCGCTCCACGCGAACGGCCTCCCGGAGGTCACCATAGAGGAGACCACCTCCAACGTGGGCAACGGCGTGCGACAGCTCGTGCACCGCTCGCTCCCCACGGGCACCCCCGAGGACGTGGGCGAGCAGGTGCTCGCAACGTTCAAGGCGCACTACTCCCGCAACTTCTGCCAGAAGACCGTGCCGTACGAGGGCGTGACGCAGATGCTGCACGCGGTTTCCACGGCGGGCATGTGCCGCGCCGTCGTCTCGAACAAGCCGGACGCCGCCGTGCAGAGGCTCGTGGCGGAGTTCTTCCCCGGCATGTTCAACGCGGTCGCGGGAGAGCGCGACGGCGTCAGGCGCAAGCCCGCACCCGACATGGTGAACGAGGTCATGGCCGCGCTTGGGCTTACGCCGGACGAGTGCGTGTACGTGGGCGACTCCGAGGTGGACGTCGAGACCGCCGCGAACGCGAAGACCGCGTGCGTCTGCGTGTCCTGGGGCTACCGCAGCGCCGCCGCGCTGAGGGCCGCCGGCGCCAAGGTCATCGTGGACTCCACGGAGGAGCTTGCCGACACGCTGCTTGGCTAGCGCCCCGCCACGGTTTGTCCCCTTATACCCCTCGCCATTCCAAGTTTTCACCACGTTGCCCATCCTTACGTCTGCGTAGGGATGGGCAACGCTTGCCTAACGGTTTGGGACGCCCGGCCAAACGGCGCGGGCGCCGCGGTAAGATGCTTGCATCCAAAGGTCAGTTCCTTTTAGAGAAAGGACGCGATATGGGCAAGAAAGCAGCCGAGGCGCTCGAGATAAATTACGACGAGCTTGCCGACTACCTGCACAAGAACCACTCCGTGTACATGAAGGTCGGCAATGACGTCTACTATCTCACGGACGTCAACTACGAGGCCTGGCGCGCCCAGGACACCAGCATTCGCAACTCCAAGAACCACTTCGTCGACTGCAGCGACCTCGTCCCCACGGTGGACGAGTTCCTGGCGCTCCCGTTCGTGAACGGGCACACCATCAAGGACGTCTTCCCCTCCGCAACGTTCTACGCGTCCACGCCGGGCGTGAAGCAGCCGTAGCGGCGGCGCGCGCCAGAGCGGCGCACCAGACACAGACTCGGACACAGCACGTGCCGCGGGGCGAGAAGAGCATGCTCTTCTCGCCCCGTCTTTGTGCCACGCGCATGCGGGCCGGGCGCATCGGTGCGTCCGGCCCGCCCGCATGCAGGAGGTCCTACTCCGCCGTGCCCTTCGTGGCCTCCATGGACTCGCTCACCTCGAAGTCCTCGTCCTGCTTCGTGAAGCCCTTCTCCAGTACGGGGATGAGCATGCGGTACGAGTTCTCCGTCGCGTTCACGTGCGGCGAGCGCTTTGCGTAGCGCTTCACCGCCGCCGCGGACCTGTTGATGGCCACGAGCGTGCCGGCTCCGGCCACGCAGCCGCCCGGGCAGGCCATGCCCTCGATCAGGTAGCCGGGGTACTTGCCCTTCACGGCGTCCTTCATCATCTTGCGGCAGTCGTCCAGCCCCTCCGCGTTCACCACGTTCACCTCGCGGTCCGGATAGCGGCGGTGGATCGCATTGACCACGGCCGTCGCCACGCCGCCCGCCACGGCAAAGTTGCGGCCGTCCTTCGAGGCCACGTCAAAGTCGCTCTTGTTGTCGTCCTCGAGGGCCAGATAGTCGATGCCCTTCGCGTCCATCATGCCCGCCATCTCCTCGAACGTGAGCACGAAGTCGACCTCGCTCCTCACGCTCTTGCGCATGGCCTCGAGCTTCTTCGCGGAGCACGGCCCCACGAACACGATCTTGGCGTCGGGGTGCTGCATGCGGATCATGCGCGCCGTCAGCGTCATGGGCGTAAGCGCCATGCTGATGCAGTCCGCGTGCTCCGGGAACTCGCGCTTCGCCATGACCGACCACGCCGGGCAGCACGAGGTTCCCATGAACGGCAGCTTGTCCGGCACCTCGTCCAGGAAGTCGTCCGCCTCCTGGCAGGCGCAGAGGTCCGCGCCCAGGGCGACCTCCTCCACGCCGGAGAACCCCAGCAGCTTGAACGCCTCGCGCAGCTTGCCCACGTTGCCCTTGCCGCCAAACTGGCCCACGAACGCGGGCGCCACGGCGGCGATGACCTCCTCGCCGCGCGCGATGGACCAGATGACCTGCGCGATCTGGCTCTTGTCCGCGATGGCGCCAAAGGGACAGTTGATGAGGCACTGGCCGCAACTCACGCACTTGTCGTAGTTGATGTCCGCGCGACCGTGCTCGTCAGAGCCGATCGCGTGCATGCCGCACGCGTCCGCGCACGGGCGCACGTGGTGATGGATCGCGTGGTACGGGCACGTCTTGTAGCACATGCCGCACTTCACGCACGCGTCCTGGTCTATGTAGGCCTTCTTGTCCCTGAAGCTGATGGCCTTCTTCGGGCAGATCTCGCGGCACGGGTGCGCCAGGCAGCCCTGGCACGCGTTCGTCACCTCGTACACGTTGTCCTTGCACGCGTTGCACGCGAACTTGATCACGTTGATGAGCGGCGGCTCGTAGAACACCTCGTCGCTGTTGGCAGCCTTCTCGAACCCCTCGCTCACGCGCTCCGGCTTGTCCATGCTAGAGAGCGGAAGCCCCATCGCGAGCCTGATGCGCTCGCTGATGATGGCGCGCTCCAAGAAGACGCTCTCCCTGTACGTCGCGACGTCGCCCGGCAGGATCTTGTACGGAAGCTCGTCGAACTCCTTGTCGAGCTCGTCCGTGGACCCCCCCGGCGCGTCGAGCTTGTAGCATATCTTTGCGACCTCGCGAAACACGCTCCGCCTGATCTCGGTCAGGTTCGTGTACACGCCTCGCATGGTATCTGCCATGGTATCCCCTCTCGTCCGTGCCCTAAGCCGCCGCGGGCCGCACGCCGCGCCCCGCGCGAGGGCCACCGCGGCCCACGCACCCATTATCTAGCAACGCGCCCCCGCGTCATAGTCCAAAGACGAGAAGAACTTCCCAAAGCGGGCGGGCCACCCCGCCTCAAGGCGCAGCGCCTCGCCGGTCGCGGGGTGCGCAAGCTCCTCGCGCACCGCGTGGAGCATGAGGCCGCCGGCCGGGCCCGCCGCGCGACCGTACAGCGCGTCTCCCACGATGGGGTGTCCCGCGTGCGCAAGGTGCACGCGAATCTGGTGGCGCCGCCCCGTGCCCAGCTCAAGCAGCAGAAGCGACCTCCCGCCGCGGCGCGCGAGCACCGTCACGAGCGTGAGCGCCGGCTTGCCGCGCGGGCTCACGCGCATGCGCCGCGCGTCGTGCCTGTCGCGCCCGAGCGGGGCGTCCAGCCGGAGCACTCCCGCGGGGAACGACCCCTCCACCACGGCGAGGTAGCGCTTGCGCATGTCGTGCGACGCCACCAGCGCGTCGAGCGCCGGCTGGAACTCCGGCGCCAGCGAGAAGAGCACGACGCCGGTGGTGTCCACGTCCAGCCTCTGCACGGCCTGCGGCACGGCGGGAACCCCCTCGCGCGCCAGCAGCGCGGCCACGTCGTCCGTCAGCGTGCGCGCGCCCGTGCCGTCGGCGTGCACCAGAATGCCGGCCGGCTTGTCCACCGCCATCAGGAACGGGTCGCGATACAGGACGCGAGGCCCCCTTCCCCCGCGCCCGCCCGCGGCGCGGCCGGCACGCGCATGCCGCGCGTCCGCCGGCGCCGGCGCCAGCGCAAGCGTCACCACGTCGCCCGGCGCAAGCGCGTCCTGCCGTCGCAGCGCCGCACCCCCGCGCGCGAGCGCGCCGGCCACAAACGCGCGCGCCACCACGGGCTTCGAGCGCACGAGCGACGCGAGCAGCCCCTGTGCCGTGCATGCGGCCTCCACGCGGTAGCGCACCTGCCGCGCCTGCCCGCCCGAGCCGTCCGCCGCGTCCAGGTACGTCGCGAGCCCGTCGGCCACTCTCTGCGCGCCGGCGTCGTGCGCGCCGCGCGCCCCGGCCGCCATCACGCCTCCTCCAGGCCGAGCATCGCGCTCTCGCCACCGGCGAGCTCCGTCGCCAGCAGCTCGTAGAACGCCAGGATCACGCTCCACACGTGGTCGGAGTCCCTCCACGCCGCGCTTATGGTGATGGCCGCCTCGTCGCCCAGGCCCACGGCGCGCAGGCGGGCGTCCGGGTGGTCGCTCATGGCGCGCATCGCAAGCGCGCGCGGCACGAAGCAGGCGCCCATGCCGCGCGCAGCCAGGTCGATCAGCGTCTCGGAGTTCTTGGAGTACACGCGCACCCACGGCCGCACGCCGGAGCGCTCCAGCAGCCGCCGCGAGAGCGCCCCCGGCTCGTCCGCCTTGCCCAGCATCATGAACGGGCAGCGCGAAAGCGGCGCCATGTTGCCGCGGCCCGCCTCCCGAACGGCCTCGTCCGCGTCGTCGCACACGTCCCGCAAGAGACCCTCCGCCACGAGCATCACGATCTTCTCGCGGCACAGCCTGCGCACCTGCAGGCCGGGCTCGTCGTCCGGCACCGTCGCCACGGCCAGGTCCACGCGCCCCTCCTTCAGAAGGCTCACCAGCTCCTGGTTCTCGGACTCGTGCAGCAGCACGTTGATGCCGGGGTGCTCGCTCTGGAAGCGCGCGATCGTGGCGGGCATCAGCATGTGGCCGCGGGTGCTGGCCACGCCCACGCCCAGAAGGCCGCGCTCGTCGCGCGATATGTCCAGGAACTCCTGCCCCATCGTGCGGCGCAGCGCCTGGAAGCGCCGCGCGTAGCCCAAAAACACGTCGCCCGCGTACGTCAGCGTCAGCGGCACCTTGCGGTTCACCAGCCTGACGCCCAGCTCCGCCTCCACGCCCGCGATGTGCGCGGACAGCGTCTGCTGCGTCACGGACAGCCGCTCGGCCGCCTTGGTGAAGCTCTTCTCCTCCGCAAGCGCCACGAAGTAGTCCATGGTCGAGAAGTTCATGGGCCTCGCCCTCCCCCGCCCCGTGGCCTCGCGCACGCACGGGCCGCATCACAAGTTTCTCTTGTGTCGTATACCGATAATAACAGTTGGACTTACGCGTGTGACCCCCCTAACCTAAGTGCCGCATACAGGGTGGTGCGCGCCGGCGGGCCGGCGCGCCTTGGGCTGCGGGGAGCGGCAACATGGTCGAGGCAGGCATTCTTCTTACGTTTGCGCTGGTGCTTCTGGCGGGCATCGTGCTGGGGGCGCCGCTTCTGCCCCTGCTGGTGTTTGGCATGCTCCTGTTTGCGAGCTACGGCCTGTGGCGCGGCTTCTCCGCGCGGGACGTGGCGCGCATGGCGGCCGGCGGCCTCAGGTCGGTCGGCAGCGTGCTCACGCTCTTCGTGCTCATCGGCGCCCTCACCGCAAGCTGGCGCGCCGCCGGCACCATCCCGGCGATCACCTGCTGGTCCACCACGCTCGTGAGCCCCAGGAACCTCGTCCTTCTCAGCTTCCTGCTCACGTCCGGCATGTCCATGCTCGTGGGCAGCTCGTACGCGGCGGCCGCCACGGTCGGCGTCATCTGCATGACGATCGCCACCGCCATGAAGGCGGACGTCGCACTGGTGGGCGGCGCCATCCTCGCCGGCGCGTTCGTGGGCGACCGCTGCTCGCCCATGTCCTCCTCCGCCGCGCTCGTCGCGAGCATCACCAAGACGCAGGTGTTCGACAACGTGCGCCGCATGGTCCGCACCGGCGCCGTGCCGTTCGCGCTGTGCTGCGTCGTGTACGGCATCGCGGGCATGACCAGCTCCGGCACCGCCATGAGGCCGTCGTTCGCCGGCTCGTTTGCGTCTTCGTTCGACCTCGGCTGGGTCGTGATCGTGCCCACCGCCCTCGTCCTCGTTCTGTCCCTGCTCAAGGTGAGCGTCAAGCGGACCATGGTCGCGAGCCTGGTGGCCGCCCTTCTCGTCTGCGTCTTCGTGCAACACGTGAGCGTCGCGGAGCTCCCGGCCATCCTGGTCTTCGGCTACCGCTGCAAGAACATGGCCATCGCGCGCATGGTCAACGGCGGCGGCGTGGTCTCGATGCTCGACATCGCCCTCATCGTGGGCGTGGCGTCCACGTACTCCGGCATCTTCCGCGAGACCGGCCTGCTCCTGGGCCTGCGCGACTACGTCGACAAGGTCGCGCGCCACTCCACCCCGTTCGCGAGCGTGCTGCTCACGAGCATCGCCACGTGCACCGTCGCGTGCGACCAGGTCGTGGCGCTCATGCTCACGTGCCAGCTGTGCGAGGGCACGGAGCGCGACGGCTCCGCGCTCGCGCTCGACCTCGAGAACAGCGCCGCCATCATCCCGTCCGTCATACCCTGGTCCACCTCGTGCGTCGGCATCGTCGCGTTCGTGGGCATGCCCATGGCGAGCATCCTCTGGAACTGCCTCAGCGTCCTCATCCCCCTGTGGACGCTCGCGATCTCCATGTACCAGCACTCCCACGCCGGCTTCAGCGACACGCACACGGCGCGCCTGCTTGGCCTTGACCGCCGCGACGACGCGCGCCGCCTGGCCGCCGCCGCGTAGGCGAGAAGAACCGCGCACCCGCGTCCGAATCCCCCGGACGTGCGGCACATACGAGGGCGTCCCCGACCAACGAGCAGTGGTCGGGGACGCCTTTTGTTACGCGCGATGGCTGGCCAGCCGGGCTGGCTTAGTCAAGCTTGTGGCCGCACTCTCCGCAGAAGCGGTCGCCCGGCTCGACGGGCGCGCCGCAGTTGGGGCAGAACGACGCCTTGTGCACGACCTCCGTGGGCGCCACGGGAGCGGGTTCCGCGGGCGCCTGGTCGCCGCGGTCGAGCACCGTCGTGGGCGCGGACTCGAAGGCGTCGGGCTCGGCGGCGGGCTCGGGCTCCGGCGCGACGGGCGCCTGGGCCACGGGAGCGGCCGGCGCAGGCGCGGGTGCCACGGGTGCGGGGCTCGCCGGCGCCGCGGGTGCGGTGGGTGCGTCGCTGAAGAGCTTGCGCCTGATGTCCGAGGTGTTGCGCGCGATCATGACGTTGAGCATCACGAACTCGTAGCCCACGCGAAGCAGGAGCTCGAGCACGATGCACAGGATTATCATGCCCACGAGCGCGCCCAGAAACGCCCCAAAGCCAAAGCTGATGGAGCTCAGCGCGCCCGCTGCGCAGCCAAACAGGACCAGAAGCGCGTTGAACATGTAGAGCGCCTTCAGGATCTTGTCGATGAGCAGGATGTCGAAGCGCAGGAACGGCCCCCAGCTCTTCTTGTCCTTGTAGCTCAGGTGGAGCTCGTTCTTATCGGACACGAAGCGCTTGTAGCCCATGACCGTGAGCACGATAGCCGCGACGAGCGCGATGAACATGAGGACGCCGAAGGCAGACCCAAAGTTCACGAGCTGGCCGAGCGGATTGGCGTCGTAGCCATATCCTCCGTAGCCGTACGAGTTGGTTCCAAACATGTGCGATTCCTTTCGTTGGTGCGGTCAGCCTGATGCGGGGGCGACGGGAAGCCGTTCTTCTCGGCAGCGCCCGCGTCAGGCCCGAGAACCTAGAACTTGATGGTGGGGTACACGTCCTGGTAGTCCTGCAGAGCGATGCTCTTGCCCGTGTGCGGGTTGTTGCCGGCGGTGATGGGGGCAAGGATCTGGTCCTTGTGCGGAGCGGGGTCGTCGTAGGCGAGGTCCGTCGTCCACGCAGACGCTATGCAGCCGATGCGGGACTGCAGGTCGGCGAGGCAGCGCTGGATCGACGCGTGCTGCGACGCATACGCGCTGCCCTCGGGGACCTGGATGCCCGCGAACGACGAGACGTCGCCCTGGATGCTCTGCTCCAGGCTGTAGCAGTCGCTCGCCGCGGACGAGCGCGCCGCGTAGTCGCCGCTCAGGTACGTCTTGTTGAACGTGTTCGCGCAGCTCGCGATGCGCGAGTCGTAGTCGCTCAGCCTGTTGTAGTACAAGACGAGCTGACCCTTGAGCTGCGCGTCCTCCGCGTTCTTCTCGGCATCCCGCTGCGCCTGCGCCGCCGCCTCGGCCTTCTGCTCGGCCTCCGCCTTGGCCTTCGCCTCCGCCTCGGCCGCCTTCTCCTTGGCCTCCTCGGCCTTCCGCTTGGCCTCGGCCGCCTTCTTCTGGGCGGCCTTCCTCTTGGCGGCCTCGCTCTTCTCGCCCGTGGCCTTCTGCGCCTGATCTGCGCCCGCCTGCCACGGCAGCGCATTGCCGCTCGCGCTCCACGCGATCAGGAACACGAGCGCGAGGGCAAGGAGGACCGTCGCCACGATGGCGACGATGGTTCCCGTGCTAGGCCTCTTCGCGGTCTGCGGCGCCGGGGCGTCCGTTGGCGCGGCGTCTGCCCGGGCGGGCGAGCCAGGTGCCGTCGACGGCATGCGCGTGGGCGGCGCGGGCGAGGTCGAGTCCGGCGCGGGCGAGGCGTCCGCGATCGGGGCGCCGCACCTCATGCAGAACTTCTTGCCGGGTTGGATTGGCGCTCCGCAACTTGTGCAAAAGCGAGTTCCCATCTTGTGTCCCATCTCCTGGAATCCTCGGTCGCGGTCGAGCGTGGGAAAATGCTACCACGACGACCGGACCGGTCGTTGCCGGACGGCTTCATCTAACACATCCGTTACCAACTGACGGCGAGTCGTTCCAGCCCGCCGCGGACGCTGCGACTCGAAGGCGCGGCAAGCGGGCGTCGCGCGGGTGACAGGTGCATCACTATCTGACAGGACGCGAATCTGTCGGATAGTGATGGACCATGATGGCAGAGAAGCCTCATTTTTGCCCAAAAAGACATCACTACCTGACAGATGCCGCATCTGTCAGGTAGTGATGTTGCGAAGCGGCAGGATCTTGGGCGCCCGCGGCTATGCCAGGCGCGCCTTCACCTCGCTGGCGAGGTCCGCCATGGGCACCTGCACCTGCTCGTGCGTGGACATGTCGCGAAGCGTGGCCACGCCGGCCGCGACCTCGTCGGAGCCCAGTACGACGCACAGGCGCGCGTTGTGCTTGTCTGCCTGCTTGAACTGGCTCTTGAGCGAGCGGCCCTGGTAGTCCGCCTCGGTGCGGACGCCCGCCTGGCGAAGCGCGAGCGTGGCGCGGAAGACGGCGTCGCGCTCGTCGGCGCCGGTGCACGCTACATACACGCACGCGGGCTCGTCGCCGTCCACGTTGACGCCGAGGCTCTGGAGCGCCAGGTACATGCGCTCGAAGCCGACGGCGAACCCGATGCCCGGCGTGGGCTTGCCGCCCTCGAGCTCCATCAGGCCGTCGTAGCGACCGCCGCCGCCGATGGCGCCGACGCCGGCGTTCTGGCACTCGACCTCGAACACGGTGCGCGTGTAGTAGTCGAGCCCGCGCACGAGCGTGGGGTCCTCGACGTAGGAGACGCCGGCCTCGTCCAGGTACTGCTTTACCTTTGCGTAGTGCGCGGCGCAGTCGTCGCACAGGTTGTCCTTCGCGAGGGGGGCGTCCGCCATGACCTCGCGGCAGTGGTCGTTCTTGCAGTCGAAGCTGCGCAGCGGGTTGATCTGTGCGCGCTCCAGGCAGTCCTCGCACATCTCGTCCTTGTGGGCGAGGATGAAGTCGCGGACCTTCTGGCGGTACGCGGGACGGCACGCGGCATCGCCCATCGAGTTGATGCGGAGCGTGAGCGTGGAGGGGTCGAAGCCCATGCGCTTATAGAACTCCATCAGCATGATGATGCACTCGGCATCCGCCGCGGGGTCCGGCGCACCGAGCCACTCGACGCCCACCTGGTGGAACTGGCGCAGGCGGCCCTTCTGCGGGCGCTCGCCGCGGAACATGGCCTCGCCGTACCACAGCTTGACGGGGGCGCCGCCCTGCGGGACGAAGTTGTTCTCGACCGCGGCGCGCACGACGCCGGCCGTTCCCTCCGGACGCATCGCCATGCGCTGCTTCGCCTTCAGGCCGCTCTCCGTACCGGCGTCCAGCAGGCGCTCCATGAGCGCGCCGGAGAACACGCGGAACATCTCCTTGCGCACGACGTCCGTCGACTCGCCGATGCCGTGCACGAACGTGTCCACCTGCTCGATGGCGGGGGTCTCTATCATGTCGAACCCATACGCGCCGAAGAGCTCGCGCGCGACGTCCTGCATGTGCTGCCACGCACGCATGTATCCGCCGTACAGGTCCTCGGTACCCTGGATCTTCTGAGCCATGTCTGGCCTCCTTCCGCGCCTTCAGCGCGACCATGGCCGTGGCCACAAACGCCGTACGACGCACGACGCCTTCCACGGCCAACAGATAGGCAGTATACGCCTCTGGCCTCTGGCGGCGGAGTCCGACACCCAACCTTAGCTCGCCGCACAACGACGCTGCATATTGGGGCGGTCACGCGCCTACGCCCGCGGCCGACGAAACACACCGTGGCCGAGTTTTCAAAACCATGCAAACTGGGCGCGGTTGCGTACCCGCGCCCGGGACGCCACGCCCGGATGCCTGTGCCCAGCCTTGGCGCCCGCCCCTATCGCAGGGTCTCGCGCTCGTAGTCGCTCATCGGCACCAGCCAGCCGTGCTCGGCGAGCGCCTCCCCGATCGCGTCGAGGTCCTCCGCGCTGTCGGCCACCACGTGATGGAAGTGGTAGCCGCTCGTCGTGCCGCTCAGGAGGGACGACCTGCTGTCCTTCAGCTCGGAAAGAAAGCGCTCCACGTCGCGGCGGCTCGACAGCCCCAGGGCGGCGGACATCTGCCCGTAGGTGCGGTGGTTCACCATGGTGTCCTCCACCGTGCCTCCCATGTCCACGATCAGGAAGAGCTCGTCGGCCACCTCCCGCGGACCGTGGTGCAGCTTGAACAGGCGGCGCGGGCGCCTGTCGCGCACGAGCACGTAGCCGCGGTTCGTGGACGCGACGCTATGGCCGTCCGCGCGCAGCAGCGCCACGTCCTGCACGATCACCTGCCTGCTCACGCCCAGCTCGCGCGCGAGGGCGCCGCCGGAGACCGCCGCCGGCGCCTTCTCAAGAAGCTCCACTATGCGCGCACGGCGCTCCTCGCCGCCGGCCATGCTACCTGCCCTCCACCGTAAGGTGCTTCAGCGACAGGTCCAGTATCGGGGCGGAGTGCGTGAGCGCGCCGGAAGACACGTAGTCCACGCCCAGGTCCACCAGGGTCGCGGCCTTCGCGGCGTCCACGTTGCCGGACACCTCGACCTCGGCCCTGCCGGCGATTATGCCCATGGCCTCGCGCATGTGCTCGTGGTCCATGTTGTCGAGCATGATGATGTCCGCGCCCGCATCCACGGCCTCGCGCACCATGTCCAGGGTCTCCACCTCGACCTCGATCTTCCGCACGAACGGGGCGTGCCGGCGGGCGGCCTCTATGGCCTCGCGCACGCCGCCGGCGGCGTCAATGTGGTTGTCCTTCAGCAGCACGCCGTCCGACAGGTTGTAGCGGTGGTTGCCTCCCCCGCCCACGCGCACGGCCTCCTTCTCGAACACGCGCATGTTCGGGCAGGTCTTGCGCGTGTCCACAAGGCGCGTGCGCGTCCCGGCAAACAGCGCGGCCATCGAGCGGGTCATCGTCGCGATGCCGCTCATGCGCTGCAGGTAGTTCAGCGCAACCCTCTCGCCCGAAAGCAGCGCGCGCACGTGGGCGTGCACGCTTCCCAGCACCTGCCCCGAGCGCACGTCGTCGCCCTCCGCGACGGAAAGCTCCGTCGTGGCGGTCTCGTCCAGCAGCTCGAACGTCCGCGCAAACACGTCCAGGCCGCAGATGACGCCGTCCTGCTTCGCGATCAGCTGCACGCGGCCCACGGCCTCGGGCCCAATGACCGATGCCGTCGTCACGTCCTCGCTGGTGACGTCCTCGCGCAAGGCCTGCAGAATGAGCGGCTCCGCCTGGAGCCTCAGGCTGACGGGATCCATCCGTGCCTCCTCCTCACGATGTCCCGCGCCGCCAGGCGCGAGAAGACCAGGCTCTCGAGCAGCGAGTTGCTGGCCAACCTGTTCTTGCCGTGCACGCCGTTGCAGCTCGTCTCGCCCGCGGCGTACAGGTGCTCCATCTGCGTGCGGGAGTCCTGGTCAACGTGGATGCCGCCCATAAGGTAGTGCTGCGCGGGCACCACGGGGATCGGCTCCCGCGTGATATCGTAGCCCTCCTCCAGGCAGTGCTCGTAAATGTGCGAGAAGTGCTCGCGACACACCTCTTCCGGCACGTTCGCGAACGAGAGCCACACGTGCTTGGTGCCGTCCTTCTGCATCTGGCGCCGGATGGCGGCGGACACCACGTCGCGCGGCTGGAGCTCGTCCGTGAAGCGCTCGCCGTGGGCGTCCAGCAGCACCGCCCCCTCGCCACGGCACGCCTCGGATATCAGGAAGGAGCGGCCGGGCTTGGTCGAGAAGAGCGTGGTGGGATGTATCTGCACGTAGTCCATGTGCTCGAGCGCCACGCCGTGCTCCTGGCACACGCGGCAGCCGTCGCCCGTGAGGCAGGGGTAGTTCGTGGAGTGCTCGTACAGTCCACCGACCCCGCCCGTGGCCAGCACCGTGTCGTGGGCCCGGATGGCAAGACCTTCTCCCCTGGCGTCCCTGGCGTGGACGCCGACGCAGGCGCCGTCCCGCACCAGGAGGCCGTCCATGGTGGTGTACTCCATGATGCGCACGTTGCGCAGCTCGCGCACGCGCGCCAGCAGCTTCGTGGTGATCTCCTTGCCGGTGACGTCCGCGTGGTGCACGATGCGGTTTCTGCTGTGGGCGCCCTCGCGCGTGTAGTCCAGGTCCCCCGCGGGCGTGCGGTCAAACTCCACGCCCATGCGGATGAGGTCGTTTATGATCTCGCGGCTGGACCAGATCATGGTGTCCACGCTCTCGGGGCGGCACTCGTTGTGGCCGGCGCGCATGGTGTCGTCGAACCAGTAGTCGTAGTCGTCGTGGTCGCGCATCACGCAGATGCCGCCCTGCGCCAGCATGGAGTCGCAGCTTGCCACGTCCTCCTTGCTGAGCATCGCTATGCGCAGGTGCCGCGGCAGGTTGAGCGCCGCGTACAGCCCGGCCACGCCGCAGCCCACTATGCACACGTCGAAGTCCGCCTCGCGCTCACCCCGCGCCACGGCCTCATCCCCCTTCGTCATGCTCGTCGCCTCCCGCGCGCTCATCGTGCCGCCAGCTCGAGCATGCGCTCGAGCGGGGCCATGGCCCTCTCCGCATCGTCCGGCAGCGACACCTCGCCGAGGTTGTCCTCGAGCGCGGCCAGGACCTTCTCTGGCCCCACCATCGCCATGTTCGGGCAGATGGGGGGCGTCGCCGGGAAGTAGACGCGCTTGCCCTGGCCGGCCGTGAGGCGGCCGATCTCCGCCGCGACGCCCACCACCGTCAGCACGATGAACTCGCGCGCGTCGCTCGCGGCGATGTGCTCGATGATCTGCTTGGTCGAGCCTATGTAGTCCGCCTCGCGCAGCACCTCCTCGGAGCACTCCGGGTGCGCGCAGACCTCCGCGTCGGGGTGCTCGAGCTCCAGGCGCTCCACCTCCTGCGGGATGATGCGCTGGTGCGTGGGGCAGTAGCCGCGGTTAAGGATGACGTTCTTCTGGGGCAGCTGCTCCGCCACGTAGCGGCCGAGGTTCATGTCCGGGATGAACAGCACGTTGCGCTCGGGCAGCTGCGAGATCACCTTCACGGCGTTCGACGAGGTCACGCACACGTCCGACCACGTCTTGATCTCTGCGGTCGAGTTGATGTAGCACGCGACGGCCACGTCGCCGGCATACTGGGCGCGGACCTTCTCCACGTCCTCGCGGCGCACCATGTACGCCATGGGGCACAGGGCGCGGGGCTCCGGGTTCAGCACGCGGCGCGCCGGGTTCAGGAGCTTCACGCTCTCCGCCATGAACGAGACCCCGGCGAGCACGATGGTGTCGCAGTCGAGCGTCTTGGCAAGGCGCGCCAGGTAGAACGAGTCGCCCACGTAGTCCGCGAGCGCCTGGGTCTCTGCCGGCACGTAGTAGTGCGCCAGCACCACGGCCCTGCGCTCGCGCTTCAGCTCGTTCACGCGCCGCACGATGCGCGCGAGCTCCTCCGCGGAGAGGTCCGATCCGCGACCGCTCCTGAAGCGGCGCGTCGCCTCGCGAAGGCTCTCCTCCTCCACCGGCGTCCTTACGTAGTCTTCCACAGCACTGCCCTCCCACGGGCACGCCCCTCTGGCGCGCACTGGGTCCGCAGTATGCCACCCGACAAGACAGCTGACAAGTCTGGTGTCTTGTCAGCTGAAATCTCCTCACGGCGCACAGATGCCACCTGGGCCGGGTGCCATAAACGGCACCCTTAGGCAGGCGCTATGCCAAGCCCTCGTCCCTCTCCTCCGGATAGGTCACGCCCCACTCGCGGCGCAGGCCGGTCATCAGTTCCATCACGTCCGAGGCGCAGTCGATCAGGCGGGCGGCCCGCTCGTCACCCGCGACGGCGCGCTCGAGGTCCGCGACCTCGTAGTCGAGCGCGTAGCCCTCCTCGCCGCAGCGGACCTTCTCCACGCGGCCGTCCTCTGTCCAGACGATCCTCGCCGCGTCTGCGCGCGGGTAGTCGGCCACCTCGACGTAGCACCTGTCGAACGAGAGCATACCGCGCTTCGGCTGCTTGGAGTGCAGGCTCAGCGTGAAGGTCGCGATCTGCCCCTCCGGGTTCCGCATCACGATGCCGGACGTCTGGTCCACCCCCGTCGTCGCGAGGTTCGCGAGCGACAGCACCTCCCTGGGCTGGCTCCGCATGAACTGCCGCGCGAACGTGATGGCGTACACGCCTATGTCCAGCATGGCACCGCCCGCAAGGAGCGGGTTATAGAAGCGGTTCGTGAGGTCGCCGTACTCCTTGTACGAGCCAAAGTTCACCTGCGCCAGGTTCAGCGCGCCAAACTCCCCCGCCTCCTGGCGGCGCCTCAGCTCCCGGTACAGCGGCATGTGCAGGATCGTCGTGGCATCCATCAGGACGACGTGGTGCTCGTCCGCGACGGCGCGCGCCTCCGCAAGCTCCTCGGAGTTCAGGGTGATGGACTTCTCGCACAGCACGTGCTTCCCGGCGGCAAGCGCCGCGCGCAGGTAGCGGATGTGCGTGTTGTGCGGCGTCGTCACGTACACCGCGTCCACCCCGTCGTCCGCACACAGCTCCTCGAGCGAGCCGTACACGCGCTCCACGCCGTAGCGCGTGGCAAACGCCTCCGCCTTCGCCTGCGTGCGGTTGCACACGCCGTGCAGACGCCGCCCCGCCAGCGCAAGGGACTGCGCCATCTGGTTCGCGATGACGCCGCAGCCGATCACCGCCCAGCGCAGCTCGGGCGCCTCGAAGACGTCGCTCGGAAACTCCCTGCCCTCCACCTCGGCAAACGCCGCCTTCGCCGTCTGCGCGGAATCGAGCGGCCTTCGTGTCGCGCTCATGCGAACCCCCTTTGGACGCCTTGTGAGACCACTTCGATTCTAGACGAGAAAAGACGCCCCCTTCCCGGACACTTCGTCCGGAAAGGGGGCGTCTGTGGGCGCGGGGCCTCGCCTCGCGCGCGAGCGTCTCTCGCTACTCCACGTCGATCTTGTGGACCCAGCCGAACTTGTCCTCGATCTCGCCGGACTGGATGCCCGTCAGGGTCTCGCGCAGCTTCTTCATCACGGGGCCAACGTGCTCCATGCCATAGACGACCTTCTTGTCGTCGGAGTCGACCTCGCCCACCGGGCTGATGACGGCGGCGGTGCCGCACATGCCGCACTCGACAAACTGGTCGATCTCGTCAAAGCGCACGGGACGCTGGGTCACCTTCATGCCCAGGTAGTTCTCGGCCACGTCCACCAGCGAGCGACGTGTGATGGACGGCAGGATCGAGTCGGTGTGGGACTGCGGAACCACGAGGTTGCCGTCCTTGTCCACAAACAGGAAGTTCGCGCCGCCGGACTCCTCCACGTACGTGCGGGTCTCGGGGTCCAGGTACATGTTGTCCGCGTAGCCCGCCGCGTGCGCCTCGACGGAGGGCAGAAGCGACATGGCGTAGTTCAGGCCGGCCTTGATGTTGCCGGTGCCGTGCGGTGCGGCGCGGTCGTACTTGGAGACCTGCACCTTCACGGGCTTCACGCCGCCCTTGTAGTAGGCGCCCACCGGCGTCACCAGGATGCGGAACTGATACTCGTCGGCCGGCTTCACGCCGATGACGTTGCCGGTCGCGATCATGAGCGGACGGATGTACAGCGTCGCGCCGGAGCCAAACGGTGGCACCCAGGCGGCGTTCGCGCGGACGACCTTCTCGACGGCGTCCACGAAGCGGTCCTCGGGGAACGGCGGCATCACGATGCGGCGGGCGCTGTTGGCCATGCGCTTCGCGTTCTGCTCAGGCCTGAAGCAGACGATGTCGCCCTTCTCGGTGGTGTATGCCTTGAGGCCCTCGAACACCTCCTGGCAGTAGTGGAAGATGCCAGCGCACTCGGAGAGGGTAATGGAGTGGTCGGTGGTTAGCGTACCCTCGTCCCACTTGCCGTCCTTGTAGTTGGAAACGTAACTGTAGTCCGTGGGCTGGTAGGCAAACCCGAGGGCGCCCCAGTCTATGTCCTTCTTCTCCATCAACACACTCCTCACGATAGAACCGTATCCCGCGCTCGCGCGCGGAGTGCAACAGAGTCTACTACGGCGAGAAGAGCGTGGCGTTTTTCATCGCGCGGATGAGACAGGCCTGAAACACTTTGCGCAGACGGTAGCCCTGAAGACGCACTCTGAGCGGACGCCTAGCGCAGGCTGCTATCGCGGTCGTAGCGCTTTCCGTCCCAGTACACACGGGTCGCACGCCGGCACTTCTCCGGAAGCTCGACGTCTTCGAGCGCCCACTTGCAGAACTCGTCAAAGCCGACGCGATCGACTATGTAGCCTATGTGTTCCTTCCCCTCCGGGGCGTTGGGGTCGATGTACTCCTCGATGAACGCGTAAGTGTTCTTCACGATCTTCACGATGGAGTCCTCGTCAACCCAACGTAGCCAGTCCTGCGCCAGGCGCGGGTTCTGCTTGCCGGTGCGACCCATGATCTTTACGCGGAAGTAGCGCTCGGGACTGCGCGTCCACGCACGCGTGGGGCAGTACACCACGCACACGCCGCAGCCTATGCAGCGCGCGGGGTCGTACTGCGGCTCCGTCATCCCGATGATGCCGAAGTCGTCCAGGGCCACGTGCGCGCAGTCGTTGGAGCAGCCGGTAAACGCCACCTTCACGTGGCGGTTGTTCGGGAAGATCTCGCCGTTACCAAACTCTTCCGCTATCTCCACGATCCTGGCCATGCTCTTCGCGCTCACGAGGCCGCCGGGCACGCGCACGCGGCTCGCGGTCTCGCCGCGCACCTTGCTGTATCGGAAGGCGTTCTTCTTCAGCGCCTTGACGTTGACGTCCTGAATCATGTGTGCCCTCCTAGTCAATCAGGTTCTTGCTCTCGGTGTAGTTGAAGACGGGACCGTCCAGGCACACGTACTTCTCGCCTATGCGGCAGTGCCCGCACTTGCCCAGGCCGCAGCACATCTTGCGCTCCTAGCTCACCCAGATGTTCTTCTCGGCAAAGCCACGATCGAGCAGTCCCAGCACCGTGAAGTGCATCATGGGCGGTGGTCCTACGACCACGGCCTGCGCCGTCGCCGGGTCGCGCAGTGCGAGCTCTGGTATGTACTTCGTGACGAGACCGACGTTTCCCTCGTAGCCCTCCGGCGCAGCGTCCACCGTGAGCGTGAGGTCAAGCGCCTTGTCCCAGCGCGCGAGGTCGTCGCGGAACAGCATGTCGTCCGGGCTGCGGAAGCCCACGATCACGTGCTTGTCGCGCGGGGTCGCGCGCTGGGCCAGCGCCTCTATCACGCCGCGCACGGGACTCACGCCCGCGCCGCCCGCAACCACGACGCACTCGCCATCCAAATAGCGCCCCACGTCGAAGCCGTTGCCGTACGGCCCGCGCAGAAGCAGGATCTGCCCGGCGTACGTGTCGAACATCTCGTTCGTGACGCGGCCGACGCGGCGGATGGTGAGGTCCACGGATTTACCGGGCACGATGCCGCTCACGCCGATGGGCGCCTCACCGGACTTGGGCACGGACACCTCAAAGAACTGGCCGGGCTTCACGTCGCCCGAAAACGCCATCCTGAACGTGTACCCCTTCTTGGCGTGGCGCACGACCTCGAGCACCTTGGAGGGAAACGGGACGTAGGGATTGGTCTGGCTACTCATCTTGCGCCTCCTCGCGCTCGCACGCGTCCGTCAGCTTGTTCACGCACGCCGCGAAGCTTATGTACTCGGAACACACGTCGTCGCAGCGTATGCAGCGATTGGTGTACTCGTCCCAAAGCGGGTCCTTGTAGATGGAGGCCGGCACGCTCGAGGGGATACGCACGTGCACCTCGTTGTTGGTCACGTGCGACGGCGTCACGTCCTTCTCGGCCGAGGCCGCGCCGGCAAACGCCGCCTTGACGGACTCGTCCGCAACGGCGCACAGGAAGTCGTCCCCGGAGGTCTCGAGCGAGAAGGGCCAGCCCTCCGGCGCGACGTTTGCGCCCATTTGCGCGCAGAAGCAGCTTGCAAAGCTCTGCGTGCAGCCGATGAGCGCGAAGCGCACGCGGTCGCGAATGCGTGCGTAAAACGTATCGACGGGGCCGTTGCCCAGGTACATCTGGTCGAGCCGCTTGACGGCATGGAGGTCGCACGCGCGCAGGAACACGATGACGGGGCGCCTGTCTGCCGCCTGGGCCGGCGGCCCGGGCGCGCCCGTCACGAAGTCGTAGCGCACCACGTCCACGTCGGTGAAGCGGCCCTCGCCCACCTTCCTGCCTGACCGGTGCGTACAGTAGGTAGTCCTTCGAGAGCGCGGTCGAGGCCCTCCCTCTTCAGCACGTATCCCATCGTCTGCCTTCCTCTTACGCGGACCCCCGCAGGCGTGCAGACAGTGCCAGCCTGGCTTGGCGTCGCGTCACGTTGCCAGCACGTAACCCAACAGGCGATCCAGCGCTTGGACGCACGGAGCGACGACGGTCGGGGGGCGATGTCCTTCTCGCCCGAAACCTTTAGAACGTGTCGTACTGGCGCAAGGAAAGTTGTCGTCATGGCAACAGGCGACAAATTCGCGAGTGGCGAAATTCGCGCAGGCAAGACGTCAGGCGCTAAGGAACAGGTTGGTTGCGGACTTGCGTGCCGGTGCGCCGGCAGTCCACAACGGCTATAGTCATGAGGTCTGGAAGCCGGGCGCGGTCCGGCCAAACCGATTGGAGCGATCATGCGCATGTTCAGGAACGACTACTCTGAGGGGGCGGCGCCACGGATAATGGACGCGCTCGTGGCCACGAACGACGAGCAGTGCGTGGGCTACACGGAGGGCGACCCGCACTGCGAGCGGGCGCGGCGCCTGATCCTGGATGCGTGCGGCCTGAACGAGGACGAGGCCGACGTGCAGTTCTGCGTGGGCGGGACGTCCGCGAACGTGATCGGTGTGACCGGGATGCTGCGCGACTGGGAGGGTGTCATCTGCACGCGCGACGCGCACATCAACGTGCACGAGACCGGCGCCGTGGCAGCGTGTGGCAGGACCGTCCTGCCCACGTGCGACGCGGACGGGTTCCTCTCTCCAGAGGGGGCGGAGCGCGTGTACGAGTTCCAGACGTCGTGCGGCAGGCACATGACGCGGCCCGCCGCCGTGTACGTGACGAACGCGACGGAGCTTGGCGGCGTGTGGGACGCCGCGCGCCTGGACGCCATATGCGACTGGGCGCACGACCGGGGGCTGAGGGTGTTCATGGACGGCGCCCGGCTGGCGTCCGCGCTCACGTCGGAGGGAAACGACGTGACTCTTGAGCACATAGCGCACACGGTCGACGCGTTCTACCTGGGCGGGACCAAGAACGGCATGCTGTTTGGCGAGGCGATGGTCATTCGCGACGAGAGGCTTCACGAGGCGTTCCCCTTCCTGGTGAAGGAGCGTGGAGGCCTCGTTGCGAAGGGCAGGCTGCTGGGCGTTCAGTTCGAGGCGGCATTCGAGCGGTCCGAGGGCGATGCGGAGGCGCCGTACTGGGCCATGGCGCGCCACGCGAACCGCATGGCCGCAAGGCTTCGCGACGGCTTGGCGGGCCTTGGCTTCGAGCCCTATGGGGACTCCCCCTCCAACCAGCAGTTCTTCGTGGTGAGCCCCGGGCAGCAGGCCGCGTTTGAGAGCGCCGTGGGGGCAGAGACGTTCTATGCGCTCGACGACGGCCGCAAGGTCGTGAGGTTCGTGACGTCCTGGGCAACGTCGATCCGCGACGTGGACGAGCTGCTGGGGCTTGCCGCCGGCATCGCGTAGGCACGGCCGTGCAAGACCGCGCGTGCTGGGGCCCGGCGCGTCGCGCGGTCCGAGTGCCCCGGCGCGCGGGCGGCTATGCCGCTTCCGCGCCGTCCCCGGTGGCGGAGCCCCTCTCCAGCGCAGCGCTCACGAGCTTCGCGTACGCCTTCCGCCCTGCCTTGGTCAGCGTCGCGCCATCGGGCCTGAAGTACTCGTCGTGCCCGGCGGAGGCGGCGTACCAGTCGATGAGCCGCACGTTGCCGCGCGCCTTCGCCAGCTTGCGCAGCGCCTGGTTGTTCGCCTCGCAGTACGTTGCCGAGGACCTGCAGGTCACGAGGTAGACCATCCTGCTCGCCTTCCCGGTCGCGGCAGACCCGGCAGAGCCCGACGCGTCGTCGCCCCCGGAGCCCTCGACGGCCGCGATCATCCGCGCAACGGACGTCGCGTCCAGCGGTGCGGAGTCGTCGGGGTCGATCGCCACCACGTCGCCGGCCGTCCCCGCCTTCGCGTAGCCGTCCCACGTCCGCGCCGTCGCCTTTGCGTCGCGCCCGGCCGCCGCGTCGATCATCGCCTTCGGCATCGCGGCGGAAAGCTCGTCCGCGGCCGCGAGCGTCGTGGCGTCTCCCAGTACGATGGCGCTGTACGTCGTGTTCTCGCGCGTGGGCTTCACGTAGCCGGTCGTCTTCACGATCAGGTTCGCCATCTCCTGCGCGTACTGGGGCCGCAGGTGCGTCCCATCGTCCCAGAACCACTCGTCGTGGCCGGACGACGCCCCGTACCAGTCGATGACCCCCACGTTATCGTGCGCGTCACCAAACGACTTCAGCAGCGCGTTGTTTGCCGAGACCCAGTCCTCCGGCGCCCTGTTGTTTACGAACCACAGCCGGCGCTTCTTGCCGACCGCGTCGTAGATCCTCTGCAGCGTGTCCTGCGTCAGCGCGCCGTTCGTGCCGACGGCAAATATCACGGTGTCGCCCACCACGCCCTGGTCGGAGTACTTGCGGTACACGTCCAGCGCGTCCGTCGCCTGCCTGCCCACCTTCGCGTCGACCATGCCGTACGGAAACGCATCGTTCAGCGCGTCGCGTGCGCCCAGCGAAACGGAGTCGCCAATCAGGAGCACGTCGTACTTGCCCGCCGAAAGCGGCTTCCTCAACGTCGCCGCGCTCACGCGGTGCGCGCCAGGCTCGCCCCCCACCGCCGCGACGGGCGGCACGAACGCGAGGCCCCACGCGGCCACCACGCACACGAGCACGGGCACGGCCGCCCTTGGCACGCGACGGATCGCGCCCAGAATCGCAGCGGCAAGGCCACCCGTCCGGCCCTTCTCGGCACCTGCCCCTCCGCGCGTTGCGGGGCGACGCGATGCGGCATTGCGCGGGCGAGAAGGACGTGCCCCCTGCGCGGCGACGCGGCCGCGCCTTCCGGCGGCGGACTCGGCCCCAGCCGAGCCCGCAGGCATGTTAGCGGCCGGCAGGATGGGCCGTGCGAGCGCCGCGAGGTACGACCGGAGCGACCCCTTGCGCAGCGGTTCCTCCACCAGGCGGTAGCTCAGCTCCGCCGCGGCCAGTATCACGCCCAGCTCGAGCGCGACCTGCCACGGCGCGAGCGCCGTGGTGGAGTTTCGCGGCTGCATCAGCTCGACCACGGGGTAGTGCCACACGTAGATCGCAAACGAGCGGGAGCCCACCCACGCCAGCGGGCGCCACGACATCGCGCGCGAGACCACCGTGCCCGCGGGCACGAGCGCCGCCACCGCCACGGCCGCGACGGCGGAGCACAGCAGGATGCCCCCGTAGTACGAGAAGGACGAGTACCCCTCGGTCGTCGCCATCATCGCGACGAGCGCCACCACGGAGCCAAAGCCCGCAAGCTCGATCGCCATGCGCCGCCGAGGCCGGGCCGCGGTCGCCGTCTCCTGGCTCTTCTCGCCAAACGGCCACACGAACGCCAGGATGCAGCCCAGAAGCAGGCTCTGGGCGCGGGTGTCCGTGCCGTAGTACGCGCGCGAGGGATCTGCGCCGGGAACGTACAGCGCGGCCATCAGCGCGGCGGAGGCAAGCGTCAGAGCCGCGAGCGCGATCACGACGCCACGTCGATCGTGCCAGCGCGGGCCGCCGCCCCGCGGAACGGCTCGCATCAGCAGCATGAGGACGGGCGGCCACGCCAGGTAGAACTGGAACTCCAGCGCAAGCGACCAAAAGTGCGTCAGGGGCGAGGGGGCGCCGGCTGCCGCGAAGTACGACTCGTGGCTGAGGATCTTTGTCCAGTTGAGTGCCATCAGGAGCGCTGGCACCACGTCCGGGCGCATCTTCGTGAGCAGCTGGTGGTTCGCGACGGTGCACACCGCGGCCGTGACCGCGACGAAGACCACGCACGTGGGCAGAAGCCGCTTGACGCGGCGCATCCAGTAGGAGCCCAGGCGGATGGAGCCCGTTCTTTCGAGCTCGGACAGAAGCCCCGCCGTCGCAAGGTAGCCGGAAAGCACAAACAGCACGGTCACGCCCAGAAGGCCGCCCGTGCACCACGCAAGCCCCATGTGATAGAAGACCACGCCCAGAGCGCACACGGCGCGGAGCCCGTCGAGCGACGTGACGTAGCGGCGCGAGGAGCCGGCCGCCTTTGGAGCCGCCGCCCTCCGGGGCTTTTGCCCCGTCCGCGGTGTCTGTCGTGCGGAACCCGTGCCCGCGCGTCGTGTCGTGCGTCCTGCCATGCGTGAAGACCAATCGACCGTAGCCCTAGCGGCCAGCGGCCGCGTAACCTCCGGCCATAAGTCTAGCAGTAGCGGGCAAGCAGGCGCAGCGCGTCGCGGCGCAGGACGCTCATTTCAAACGGCACGTCCAGCGCGCAGGTCATGACGGCATCCCCCAGCTCTGCGGAGCGCAGCTCCCAGCCCAGGAGCACCTCCGGGCGCTTGCGCGGGTCCACGGCAAAGCCCGTGCCCATCGCCTTCAGGATGGCCTCGCGACGGGTCCACGCCCGTGCCCATGCCGCGCGCCTCTCGCGCGTGGAACCGTCGCCCACGGCGGCGCGCTCCGCCTCGTCATAGTACTTGCGCGTGATGAGGTCCTCCACGTCGCGGTAGCGCGCCGGGATCTCCTCCAGGTCTATGCCCACGGGGCGTTTCGCCACCGCCAGCGCAACGATGCCCACGTCGTTCGTGAGGTTGAACTCCGGCCCGCCCGCCACGCGCGGCTTGCCGTACTCGCCGTAGCTCACGTCCGCATCCGCCGTCACGCCCAGCACGTCACGCGCAAGGAGGCCGCCTCCCAGCGTCTCCAGCCGCACGCGCGCGGGCCCAACCTCGGAGCGCCGGGCGTACATGGGCGCCACGACGCCGCGGCACGCGTCCTCGTGACCGGCCAGCGGCGCGCAGTCAAGCACGTGCACCACGACCTTCTCCACCAGGCTCGCCCCCCCGTCGTCACGCGAGGGCGACGCCCCGCATCCATCCCCAGCGCGGCTGCTCCCACGCCCCATACGCACCGTACCACAGCGCAAGCGGCACCGTGCGCACGCCGGAGTCCGCGCTGTCCATGACCATGCCGTCGCCCACGTAGATGCCAACGTGCCCATGCCGCGCCGCCTGCGGGCTCGCCGGACAGCGCGGCACGGCCACGATCATGCCCACGCGCAGGTCGCCGGGGTCGGTCAGCGTGCAGTGGCGCTCGTACAGCGCGCGGGCGTCGCCGCGCTCCAGCCCCAGGCCAAACCACTGGAACACGCCCTCCACCCACGCGGCGCAACCGTTCGGCCCCGGCCACGGAAATCCCTTCGCATGCACCACCAGGCTGCGCTGGTCGCGACTCGCGGACGCCAGCTCCTCCGGAACGTGACCTCGCCCGGTCGCAAGGCGCCTCATGGGCAGCCCGCGCCGGGCGAGAAGAACCTCGAGCCTTCGCAGTCGCTCCGTCTCTGGGTCGGGCGCATCCTCCGCCCGCGGGGAGTCGGCCACGCTACGCGCTCTTCATCACGACGGTGCGCACGACCTTCGCCGTGTGGTCGCAGGCGTCGATGCAGCTCTCCATGCGGTCGAACAGGCGCAGCCACGTCACGGTGGTGCGGCCGTTCTCCTCGTCGTGGAACAGCCTGCGCACGCCGCCGTTGTACACGACGTCGCCCTCGTCCTCGATGTCGGAGATCATGTTCGCGTGCTCCATGACCTCCGGGTCGCCCTTGTAGTTGGGCAGATGGTCGATCATCTTGCTCACCTCGTCCACGCAGCGGCGCGTCAGACGTGCTATCTGCACCGCCTCGCCGCGCATCTCCTGCACGTTGAACAGGTCTAGGCAGAGCGCGGCGCCGTTCATGTAGTCCATTATGTCATCCATCGCAAGCGCGAGGTCGCTAATGTCCTGGCGGTCGAACGGCGTGATGAACGAGTCGTACAGCTCGCGCATGATGCGCTGGACCTTGTTGTCGCACTCGCTCTCGTACACCTTGAGCTCCGGGATGCCGGGAAACGTCTGCGGATAGCCCTCCATCACCTCGACGTAGTGGTCGCACGCCTCGACGAGCTTGGCGGCTAGGTCCTTGAACAGGGTATAGAAGATGTCTTCCTTCTTGGCGCGTGCCATGTGGTCTACCTCCAGCTAGAAGATGATCAGGAAAATCTTGGCGAGCACGAAGCCGATGACTCCGCAGCCCGGGAAGGTGAAGATCCAGGTGTAGACCATCTCCTTCGCGACGCCCCAGTTGACGGAGCGCATGTTCTTCGCGGCGCCCGCGCCCATGATGGCCGCGGTCTTCGCGTGCGTGGTCGATACGGGAAGGCCCGTGAGCGTCGCGACCAGAAGCGACGCGGTAGCCGAGACGGACGCGGCAAAGCCCTGGTACTTCTCCATCTGCACCATCTGCATGCCGACCTTCTTGATGATGCGCTTGCCGCCCACGGCCGTGCCGATGGCCATCGTGCCCGCGCAGAGCACCTCGACCCACAGCGGGAAGCCGCCCATGTCGGACGCCTTGAGCCCGGCAGAAAGCGCGATGGCGAGCATGGCCGTGGACATGAACTTCTGACCGTCCTGCGCACCGTGCATGAGGGCGACGCCGGCGGCTCCCGCAACCTGTAGCTTCCCAAAGAGGGCGTCCGTCTTCGCACGGTTCGCATGCCGAAGCGTCCGCTGTATTACCCAGGCAACAAGCCATCCTGCCGCAAAGCCCGCGGCCGTGGAGAAGACCAGGCCATACACGACCTTCATCCACTCCCCGAAGTTCACGCCGGAGAGTCCGCCGTGCACGGCGAGCGCCGCGCCCGTGAGGCCCGCGATGAGCGCGTGGCTCTCGCTCGTGGGGATGCCGAAGATCCAGGCGCCCACGCCCCACGCCACGATGCCCACGGTTGCCGCGGCAAGCGCGATGAGTGCCGCGTGGGTGTCGCCGCCAAAGTCGACCATGCCGCTGATGGTGTCCGCGACGGCCGTCGAGACGAACGTCATCGCGACGAGGCCGATGAAGTTGCAGACCACGCTCATGGCGATGGCGGCCTCGATGCCGATGGAGCGCGTGCCAACGGGCTCCGCGATCGCGTTCGCGGCGTCGGTGGCTCCGTTCACGAAGATGGTCCCCAGCACCAGGACCATGACGACGGCGAGGAAGGGGTTCGCCTCGAGCATCGCCAGAAACTGCGAAAAGCTGACCAAAGTGACTCCTTTCTTTACATCCCGATGATAAAGGGAGGTGCCACTACCAACAATGTAATCACCCACAGGGCGGCAATGCCTTACTTTTCGCTTACATTGCACTAATTGGCTGGTCAATTGCCCCGTCTTGCGCGCGTCCAAACACAGGCGCTCCACATGAGCCATCTAGCGTGCAACAAAAGGGGACACGCCCTCACGGACGCGCCCCTGTCGACACGGTAGTTCTTCTCGCCTGGCGCCGTGCCTAGCGATAGCGCAGCGAGACCTCCATGAAGCTCGCCCTGCCGTCTATGTAGTCCTTGAACGCGATGGTCGGGTCCTTGCCATGGAAGCTCGCGCACAGGCCGCACTGGTCGCAGTCCGCGATGCACGGGTACTTCGACTTCACGTGCCAGAGCCTGTCCATGCGAGAAGAGCTTGCGATGTCGGGCGCAGAGTCTGCCATGGGCCTCGCCTCCCCTCGCTAGTGGCCCTTGATGGACTCGAGGAACTCGCGGGCGCGCTCGGTCTTGGGGTGGTCGAAGAACTCGTTCGGGTCGCCCTCCTCCAGGATCTGGCCGTCCGCCATGAACTCGACGCGGTCGGCTACGCGACGGGCGAAGTTCATCTCGTGCGTGACGACGACCATGGTCATGCCCTCGCGCGCGAGCTCGACCATGACGTCGAGCACCTCGTTGATCATCTCGGGGTCGAGGGCAGACGTCGGCTCGTCAAACAGCATCGCCTTAGGGTGCATCGCGAGCGAGCGCGCGATGGCGACGCGCTGCTGCTGGCCGCCGGAGAGCTGCGCGGGCACCTTGCCTGCCTGCTCCGCCACGCCGACGCGGCGCAGCAGCTCCATGGCCTCCTGCTCCGCCTTCCTCTTGTCGGCGTGCAGCACCTCGACGGGGCCCATGGTCACGTTTTCGAGAATCGTCTTGTGCGCGAAGAGGTTGAACTGCTGGAAGACCATGCCGATCTCCGCGCGGGTCGCGGCAAGCTCCTTGCCCTCCTGGGGAAGCAGCTTGCCCTCGATCAGGATCTCGCCGGAGTCGATGGTCTCGAGGCGGTTTATCGTGCGGCATAGCGTCGACTTGCCGGACCCGGACGGGCCTATCAGCACCAGCACCTCGCCCTTCTCGACCTGAAGATTGATGTCCTTCAGGACGTGGAGGTCGCCAAAGTGCTTCTCTACGTGCCTCAGCTCGATCGTTGGGGTCTTGACCTGCGTATCTTCAGACATTGGATGCTCCTATCAAGCGTGTGGGCGGCGTGGTGGCTACACCGGGTTCTCCTGCGAGCGCGTGACCACCTTGGCGCCGCTTCTGCGCGCCAGGTTGACGGCCCACTGGTTGATTGCGTAGTTGATGAGGATGTAGATGATCGCCACCACGAAGTAGACCGATACGAGCGCGTCGTAGTTGCTTATGAGCACGCGCGCGTTCTGCAGCAGGTCCGGGTAGCTCACCACGTACGCGACCGAGGTGTCCTTCACCACGACCACGAGCTGCGAGATGAGGGACGGGATGACGTAGCGGATGGCCTGCGGCAGGATGATCTTGCGCATGACCTTGCCCTCTGTCATGCCGATGGAGAGCGCCGCCTCGCGCTGGCCCTTGGGCACGGCGTTCACGCCGGCGCGAAACACCTCCGCGAGCACGCCGGACGCCGTGAGCGCGATGGGCAGCGTCAGCATCCAGAACGAGGGCATCTTGATGCCGTAGCTGGGGATGACCAGGAAGAAGAAGTAGATCAGCAGAAGCGACGGGATGCCCCTGAAGAAGTTGATGACCACGCGGAAGACGGTGCTCACCACGCAGTTGCGGCTGATCCTGCCCAGCATGAACAGGATGCCGAGCACGAGGGCGATGGCACCGGCGCACAGCGCGACCTCCGCCGTGCCGACAAGCCCCCTCAGCAGGAAGCGCCACGTGGACCACTGCGCGAAGAAGTACCAGTAGCGAGGGTCGAACTGGCCCATCGCGTACAGCCTCGCCACGACCCACGCCACGACGGCGACGATCGCGACGGACGTGACGACGGTTCCCACCACGATGCGGTGCCTCGTCCGAGGGCCCGGTGCCTCGTAGAGCGCGTCGCGCATGGATATGCTGTCTGCGGCACTCATCTGAGGATCCTCACTCTCTTGTCTATGGCGTTTCCGGCGAGGCCGATCAAGAACGCGGTGCCGGCGTACAGCACGGCGGAGACCACGAACGGCAGGATGCCGCCCACGGACATCGTGTTGATGTACGAGACGAGCCCCGTGAGCTCCTGCGGGTCAAGCGGGACCTGCGAGCCGATGGCCGTGGTCAGCATGACCGCGACCAGGAGGTTCGTCATGGGCAGCACGGAGGAGCGCAACGCCTGGGGGACCACGACGTTCTTCAGCATCTGGCGGAAGCTCAGGCCCAGCGAGCGCGCCGCCTCGATCTGCCCCACGCCGATGGTGTTGATGCCGGTCATGAAGTTCTCCGAGCCAAACGAAGCCGCCACAAGCACGGTCACCACGATGACGCACGTCTGCTCGCTCCACACGATGCCCAGGTACGGGAACGCGTAATAGAAGATGATCAGAAGCGATATCGTGGCGACGTTTCGGAAGATCTGCACGTAGAGGTCCCCCACCTTGCGCAACGGCGCTATGGGGCTCACGCGCGCGATCGTGACAAGAAGCGCCAGAAGCATCGCGCCGGCGTAGGAAACCACCGTCATCCAGAGCGTCGCCCCGTAGGCCCTAACGTACATGCCACCATAGAGCGAGAAGAGCTCCTGAATACTCATGTTCACCCTCCCGCGTTGAAAGCAGAGGCCCCCGTGCGTGCACGGAGGCCTCCTCTTAGCACTGTCTTCAAGATACCCTCACGACCGCCCCGCCCACAAGCCGATATCAGCTTTGGAACAATCACGAAACGTGGGCGAGAAACGCTAGTCCTCGATCGCGGGCGGCTTCGGCGCGGTCTTCTGTCCGATGCGGGCGCCCATGCAGACCTTCCAGAGCTTCTCCCACACGCCGTCGTCCTCCACCTTCTGCAGCCAGGCGTTCACGAACGCCGCGGCGTCGGAGTCCTTCGGCAGGCCGATGCCGTAGTTGTCCTTCGGGCCGATGAGCTGCTTCAACAGGCGGTACTTGCCGGGGTTCGAGATCATGGAGCCCATCTGCATCGTCTGGTCGATGATGTAGGCGTCAACGCGGTGCTGTTCCAGGGCGGCGCGGGCCTCCTCGTCGGTCTTGTACTGCTTCTGGATGGCCTTCGGCGCCTCCTCCTTCACGATGCTCGGGCCGGTGGAACCGGACTGGACGGCGACCTTCTTGCCGGCGAGGTCGTCGACGGAGTTGATGTCCTTGTTCGACGCAAGCACCATGATGGCCTGACGCGAGGTGAAGTACGGGCCGGCGAAGTCGATGAGCTTCTTGCGGTCGTCGTTGATGCTGTAGGTTGCGAACACGGCGTCCACCTGGTCGTTCTGCAGGACGGACTCGCGGGTGTCCGACGTGACCTGCGTCAGGTCGATCTTGGAGGCGTCGCCCAGGATGTAGGCGGCCAGAAGCTGGGACAGGCCTGCGTCGAAGCCGCGGACCTTGTTGTCCTTGTCGTCCAGGTAGCTGAAGAGCTCGGAGGTCTGGACGCCGCCAACGCGCAGCTTGCCGTCCTTCTTCACCTTGGACGCCCACTTGTTCGCCGAGATGGTGGCGTCGTCGGCCTGCTTCGAGTTCTCCTTGATGAGCTTGTCGTACGCGTCCTTGTCCAGCTTGCCGGAGGTCTTCATGGCGCCGGCGCCGGAGGCGGAGCCGTCAGTCTCGGAGCTGCCGCCGCACGCGGCGAGGCCCACGGTCGCGAAGCCGCCAAGGCCCAGGGCAACCGCCTGGCGCCTGCTGACGACGACCTTGTCAAGAGGATTGCTGATAGACATGTGGGTTCCTTCCTTCGGGCTACCCGTGGGAGCGGGGCGCTGCCCGCTCGACAATAAGACCGGTGCTCGCACCGAGTCGTGCACTAACGCGGTAAATCCTATCGTTTTGCTAGGAAATGTCAACAGGGCCGGATCCACCGTGCGAAAGACGTAACACGACTGCCGCGACCTGCCATTTCCGCAGAGCGTTGGATTCCTTCTACCCACTTTTCAGCTCAATTTTCCACATGCGCATTTTCGATAGAGCACTATCGGCCTTGGCGATTGCCTCCCGGGCGAGAAGGGCCGTCACGAACCGCTCGCACTACAATTGCAGGCTGTGGAACATCTTCGGTAGAGGGACTCTCACATGCAGGGAACTAATGGCTCGGCAGCGTTCTGCCCGGTCGTGATGGCACAGCTCGTCGCACTCGTCGTCGTAACGCTCGCATACGCGCTCGCAGGCGCCGTGGTCGCGGCGCGGCGCGCGGGCGGGGGCGGCCCGTCGGCAGTGCTTGCCCACGTCCGCCCGTCCACGCTGCTGTGGGAGCTCCCGTTCCTGGGGGCGCTCGCCTTCCTCTGGGTCTGGTGCGCGCGCGGCCTCTACTCCGGCGGCGTCGCCTCGCTCCGAACGAGCACGCTCGCCATCCTCGTCGCGGGGCTCGCCTGCCTCCCCAGGCTGCGTCTCTCGGCCCTCCTCGCGCGGCGCGTCCCCGCCCGCAGGCAGGCCGCATGCCACACGGCCGCGACCGTGGTCCTTCTCGCCCTCTGCGAGGAGGCGTCCCGCGCGGCGCTCGAGGTCCCGTGGAACGACGCGTGGCTCGACATCGCGCCGCAGTTCGTGGCGATCGAGGCCACCATCATCGGCCTCGCGCTTCTCGTCCTGTACTTCCTGTTCCAGCGCCGCGGGGCCGGCGTCGCCCTTGGCGTGGGCTTCATGCTCTTCGTCGGCATCGCGCAGTACTTCGTGTTCCTGTTCAAGGACGCCAACATCACGCCGGCCGACCTCCAGGCCATCGGCACCGCGGCCGAGGTCAGCGGCGGCTACGTCTACGTGATCACGCCGGCCGTCGTACGGGCCGTCGCGTTCGCGGCGGCCGGAATCGCGTGCGCCGCGTACCTCATGCCGCCGGCGTCGCAGGCGCTGCCCCAAGGCGGACATGCGCCCGCCCACGCGGAGCCCGCGCGACGCGAGGGGGCCCGCGCATGTCTCGCCCACGCGGCGTCCGTGCCCGCCGTGCGGCGCACCATGCTCGGGCTCGCCAGCGCCCTCGCCCTCGCGCTCTTCGTGACGGTCCCCGGCTACGGTGCGGACTTCGGCGTAAGCCTCAACCACTGGAACTCCCTGTACAGCACGTCCCTGCAGGGCTTCTTCCCCTGCTTCGTGAAGGAGTTCCAGGCACGCCTCATCCCCGTGCCGCAGGGCTACACGGAAAAGGCCGCGAAGGCGGCCGAGAAGAGCCTGGTCAAGAGGTACCGCAAGACGCTCGGCAGCGACGCCGACACCTCGGCCGGCTCGTCGCGCAAGGCGGCCGAGAGGCAGTTCGAGGACACGAAGCCGTCCGTCGTGGTCATCATGAACGAGTCGTTCAGCGACCTGTCCGCGTACAAGGCCATCGCGGAGTCGGGCTACACGGGCCCCGACTACGTGAAGAACGGCACGACCGACGCCATCCTGCGCGGCGACTCGTACGCCTCGATCTTCGGCGGCGGCACCTGCAACTCTGAGTTCGAGGCGTTTTGCGGCGTTAACCTGCACTACCTGGGGTCGAACAAGTACCCCTACACGCAGTGGGACTTCACGAACGTCGACTGCATGCCCCGGCAGTTCGCGCGGCTCGGCTACCAGACGACGGCGATCCACCCCAACCTGGGCACGAACTGGGACCGCGAGCGCGTGTACCGCCAGATGGGCTTCGACAAGTTCCTCACGATCGACGACTTCGACGGCGCCGAGACGTACCACAACGGCTACGTAAGCGACCGCGCGACGTACCAGCGCGTGCTCGACGTCCTGGCCTCCAGCGACAAGCCCCAGTTCGTTCACGACGTGACCATGCAGAACCACGGGCCGTTCACCACCGGGACCATACCGGGCAAGGACCGCACGAACTTCTCGCCCGCGGGCGCCACGAGTCTGGACAACTCGAAGCTGAACGAGTACCTGGCGTGCGCCACGGAGTCCGACCGCGCCATCAGCTGGTTCGTCGGGGAGCTTCGCAAGCTCGACCGCCCCGTGGTCGTGCTGTTCTTTGGCGACCACCAGCCCAAGCCCGCAAGCCCGTACGCGACGATCGGCTACGAGGGGGAGCCCTCCATCACGACCGCGGAGCGCATGTTCCACTCCAGCTACTTCATGTGGGCGAACTACGACGTCGCGGGCGACGAGCAGGCGGGGCAGACGCTGGACGAGCCCATCTCCGCGCTGGGGGACGAGCTCATGTACCGCATCGGCGCGCCGCTCACCGCGCGGCAGGAGGCGTCCCTGGCGTCGCAGCTCGACCTGCCCGTGCTGAGCCTCATCGGCTACAAGGACGCGAACGGCACATGGCATGCCTACGGGGACGACGAGCCCCTGGCATCCCCCGACTCGACGAGGGACTCGGACGCCGCCACGCACGCGGACAGCCTTATGGGCTACGTCAACTACCTGGAGTTTGGCAGCATCGTGAACTAGAGGCCCCCCATGGGCCTCGGTAGCCGCCCCTCTCCGGCCGGCTAACGAGGCCTGCGCCGCGGCAGACGCCGCAACGAGCCCGCGAGCCTCATTCGTCTGCCATCCCGCTCGAGCACGCCCTCGTCCACCATGCGCCCTATCTCGCGGGAGACGGCGCTTCGGTTGCCGCCTATGAACTGGGCGAGCGCCGTCTGGGACAGGGGGACCGTCACCCAGCCGTCCGCATCTGCGGCAAGCCCTCCCAGGTAGACCACGATGCGGTCGCGCAGGCTGTGCTGGCCCAGGATCCTTACCTTCCGGTTGAGAAAGACGCTCTGCGTCGAGACTATGCCCAGAAGGTTGCGCAGGAGCACCGCCTCGAGCGCGTCCGGCTGCCCTCCCGTGCCCAGCACGCCCACGTCAAGCAGCACCACCTCGCTCGGACGCAGCGCCACGAGCTCGATGGGGCTCTCGGGAACGCGGGCGCACGCGAACGCGGCGCCGTACATCTGACCTGCGGTGAAGCGATTGACGTTGATGCGGTCGAAGCGCTCGCTGTCGAACGATCCCTCGACCTCGCCGGACATGAGGATTCCCACGTAGCGAAACGGCTCCCCAAAGCCCTGCAGCACCTCCCCCTTGGCGAAGGAGTGGCACCGCGCACGCATGAGCACGAGCACGCGCGGAAGCTCCTCGCGAGATACCCCCGCAAAGAGCGGGCTCTTCGCAAGCATGTCCATACAGTGCGCAAAGCGCCGGTTCACACCGTCCGTCTGCATAAGCCGCACCCTTCCCCGTTGCCATTGCAACATAAACCTAACGCCACTCACGCGCAAGGCGATTACGCTTGTCAGCACAAACGTCACGCCCGCATAACGGCTTTGCCAGCCAACAAAGACCACGGCGCCCCACGGACACATTGCCCTAGACTGTGCACGGAAGAATACAAGACACCGAAAGACATTCGAGAAGGATAGGAACGAGAGAGCATGCAAGACAAAGACGCCGAGAAGGACGAGCCACGCGAGCAGAAGCCGGACTTCGAGCCCCCATACCACCGTGGCCCCGTCATCATGCGTGGCAAGATGATTCCGAAGGAAAGCACGAACTCCCACCTCCTTGCACCCGACAAGGACACCTCGTGGCTCCACACGGACCCGTGGCGCGTGCTTCGCATCCAGGCGGAGTTCGTGGACGGCTTCGGCGCGCTCGCGGAGCTGGGACCCGCGGTCTCGATGTTTGGCTCCGCCCGCACGAGCGAGGATAGTCCCTACTACAAGGCTGCACGCGCGTGCGCCCAGGAGGTCGCCCGGCACGGCATCGCCGTGATCACCGGCGGAGGCCCCGGAATCATGGAGGCCGCAAACCGCGGGGCAGCGGAGGTGGGCGGAACCTCCGTGGGACTCGGCATCGAGCTTCCCCACGAGCAGAGCCTTAACAACTGGATCAACCTCGGCATGAACTTCCGCTACTTCTTCGTACGCAAGACCATGTTCATGAAGTACTCCCGGGGCACGGTCATATTCCCCGGGGGCTTCGGGACGCTGGACGAGGCGTTCGAGGGCCTGACGCTCGTACAGACCGGAAAGTCCCCGCACATCCCCCTCGTGCTGTTTGGGACCAGCTACTGGCAGGGTCTCTTCGACTGGATCCGCGGGTCCATGCTCGCCGAGGGCAACATCTCGCCAAAGGACGTCGACCTCTTCACGCTGACGGACGACCCCAAGGAGGCGGCGGACATCGCCATGAGCCAAATCCTCAACGGATAGGCGGGATGCGCTGGGGGTTGGGACCGCATCGGCGGACATGCGGTCCCACGTCCCTACCCCATCTTTACTCCCTCGGCCGCAAGGAGCCTGGCTTTCACCTCGATGCCGCCGGCAAACCCCGTCAGGCTCCCTCCCGAGCCCACCACCCGGTGGCACGGCACTATCACGCAGATGGGATTGTGTCTCACGGCACCTCCCACGGCACGCGCGGACGTGCGCCTTCCCGTCTGGGACTCGACCCTCTCCGCAAGCTCGCCGTACGTCACAGTCTGTCCGTAGGGAATCCGGAGCAGTTGCCTCCACACCGCCATCCTGAAGGGCGTCCCCGAAAGCCCAAGCGGCAGCTCGCTAGAATCGGGCCTCTCCCCCGCGAAGTACCTTCGCAGCCAGCGGCAGGCAATGTCGAACACGGGCAGGTCGTCCTTGCGGACGTACGTCTTGGCGGCATCCGCATCCCAGTTCCTGTCGTGCTCGAACCAGCAGTGCGAAATCCGCTCCCCGTCGCTCGCGAGCGTCAGGGTGCCTATCATGCCCGTCTCGAACGTCGTCACATACGTCGTACCCGCGCCAGCCCCAGCATCCTTCCGAGGAGCAGAGGCTCCCTTCCGCACCACCTTCCGGGCCGCACCGCCGTCCTTCTCGCCCGCCTTGCGCGCGGGCCTCTTGCGCGCGGGCCCCGCCTTCTGCGCAAGATCGCGAAGCTCCGGAAGCGCACCTCCGGCCACCTCCCACAAATACAGGCTCGCGACGCTGCAGTACGGGCTGAAGCGGCGGCGGTACCTCTCGAGCAGCTTCCGCGTGATCCTGCGGTGGTGGTAGAGCATGCGCAGGCCGCGCTGGATGGCAAGGTCGTCGTACGCGAACACGTCCGGACGGTTCAGACAGAAGGTCAGGATCATCTCCGCCGTCCACCTGCCGACGCCGCGTAGCGACGCAAGCGCCTCTATGGCCTCGTCGTCACCCATGCGCTCCACCGCCGCGATGTCGAACGAGCCATCCTGAACGTGCAGTGCGAAGTCGTGGATGTAGCCCGCCTTGCCGTATGTCATCCCAAACGCCTGCAGCTCCTCGACGCTCGCGGCCGCAACGTGCGCGGCGTCCACCGTGCCAAGGCCGTCGCGCATGCGTGCCCACACCGTCGCCTGCGCGCGCGTCGAGATCTGCTGCCCGACGATGCTGTGGACCACCGCCTGGAAGAGGTCGTCGTCGCGCACGCGCCACACGTGCCCGATCCTGGCTATGGCGTCCGCCATGCGCGGGTCGCGCTCGGACAGGTACGCCACGGCATCGTCGCCGTACTCGACGTACCTGACCTCGCCTTGCACCAGCCTGTCATCCGCTTGCGTCATGGCAATCGCCACCCTCGTGGGCCTCGAGCGTTTGATCAGACCAGCATACACCGCCCAGGCGAGAAGAACAAGTGTTCTGTTTCGTTATTTACTCTCACTCGGTAACGACGACGTGGACGGTGTCTCCCGGCCCCTCGTCCAGCTGCATCCGGATGGCCTTCAGCATCCCAACGATGTAGCACACGCTTCCGTCCGGGTTCTTGACGCCCATGTTCACGACGCTTCCGTCGTACGGGATGCCGTCGAACTCCACGTGCACCTTCACGCGTCCGCGACCGAGCTCCTTCCTGATGTCCCAGGGAAACGGCACGTAGGCACCGCCCTTGCCCTGGGCCTCGCAGATCGTTGCGTCGTACTCGTACGCGTCTTGGGCCATGTCTCCTCCAAACCGTTTCCAACGCAGGGTGGCGCCCGGCAGAGTGCCGAACGCCACCATCATACGCGCGGGCGGAAAGCCGCCTACCCACGTTGCGACACGTCCTACACCAAAAGCGCCGCTCCCACGAGGCCGGCGTCTCCCCCGCACGTCGCCTCGCAAAAGCGGAGCGAGTCCGGGTTGAGGACGTAGCGCCAGGGCATCCGCATCGCCTCCGTCCGCCAGCGCGAACACCTCCGGCGCAGCCACGTCGCGACCCATGCGCCGTGACGTCATGCGCGCGATGGCCGTGCCCGAGCTCTGGTCCTCGAGCGCACCGGGGTTCATGCCCGGGCGCGCGCTCGGCGCGTCGCACACGATCATGTTGAACACCTCGGTCGCAAGCGAGTGCGCCCCTCCTACGATCCGGCCGTCTGCCACGTACGCCGCGCCGACGCCCGTGGAGACGGTCATGTACACGACGGACGCGAAGCCCGCGCCGGCGCCCACGCGCGCCTCCGCAAGGCCCGCGACGTTCGCGTCGTTGTTCAGCAGGCACCTGTGGCCGCAGCGCTCGCGGAAGAACTCCGCCACCGGGAACCCCTCCCAGCCGGGAAGGTTCGGCGGGTTCAGGATCCGCCCGCCCGCGAAGTCGAGCGGACCGGGGCAGCCGATGCCGATGCCCTCGTAGTCGAGTCCCCACCCCACGATCGCGTCCGCAAGCCTTCCCAGGTTCTAGCGCGGCCCCGCATCGTGGTCGTTCGAGAAGGACTCCTTCCTCAGGATGTGGCTCTTCTCGTCCAGCGCGGCCACGCGAAGCTGCGTCCCGCCGATGTCGATCCCCACGCGCACGGACATGGCGCGCTCCTCTCGTCCCTATGACGAGGGCCGCCCGCGAAGACGAGCGGCCCCTCCGTCGGTCCTGTGTTGTGAATGGCGGCCGCAGGGGCGGCCGTGCGCCCTAGCCCTCCGGCCAGCTGACGACGAGCTCCATCTGTCCCTCGAACTCGAGGTCGCCGGAGCCCGCCGGCGCCACGAAGTGCGACCCAAGCTCAAGCTCCCAGCTGCCGGCAGCAGACGTCACCTTGCCGCCCTTGCCGTGCACGACGGAGACGCACATGAAGTCGTGCGTCTGCGGCACGCACACGGGTGCGCCCGGTGCCACGCGCACGCGCTCCACCTCGAAGTTGGGGCACGTGCCCAGGACGGTGACGCCGCCCACCTCGGGCGCTGCGACGTCGCCGCTATTGGGAAGCGGCAGGTCGAAGTCGACCACGTCGAGCGTCTGCGGAATGTGCAGCTCGCGGCGGGTGCCGTCCGCCTGCACGCGGTCGTAGTCGTACACGCGGTACGTCACGTCGCTGGACTGCTGGGTCTCGAGCACGACGGTGCCGGCCTGGATTGCGTGGATGGTGCCGGGCTCGATCATGAAGAAGTCGCCGGGCTTGATGGGCACGCTGTAGAGAAGGTCGTCCCACCTTCCCTCCTCGACCATGCGGGCGAACTGCTCGCGGTCCTTCGCGCGCTGGCCCACGACGATGGTCGCGCCCGGCTTGCAGTCGAGCACGTACCAGCACTCGCGCTTGCCGAGGCTGCCGTTCTCGTGCTTGGCGGCATACGCGTCGTCGGGGTGCACCTGCACGGAGAGGTTCTGGCGCGCGTCCAGAATCTTGATGAGCAGCGGGAAGCGGTCCCCCTTCGCGCCGCCGAAGAGCTCGTGCTCGTTCTCCCAGAGCCAGCTGAGCGATTTGCCGTCAAAGCTTCCGCCCTCGATTGTGCAGTCTCCGTTCGGATGTGCGCTGATGGCCCAGCACTCTCCCACGTCCCCGTCCGGGATGTCGTAGCCGTACTCGTCGTGCAGGTAGCGGCCGCCCCAGATCTTGTTGTGGAACACGGGCTTCGGGAACAGCAGCTCCTGCGGCTTCGTGCCAGCGCTCTTCTCCATGTGCACGTCCTTCTTCCTCCGTCGTTGGAAGGCGCGGGCGCCGGCTCTTGCCTGGCGTCCGCGCCGGTGATGCGTTCGCGTCTCTAAGATGACACGGTGACAGGCTCTACTTCTGGACGGCCGCCAACTTTTGGTAAACGTCCACAAGGTCCTCGGCCATGATGCGCACGGTCTCGGCCTGCATCAGCTGGTCCTCCGCATGCACCAGAAGCAGCGGGACCTTGGTGGAGCCCATCTTCTGGGCGTCCTCCTGGAGCAGCCCCATGTGAACCTGATGTCCCTCGAGGTAGGTCTTCTTCCCCTCCTCGATGAGGGCGTTCGCCGCGTCGAAGTCGCCGGCCTTCGCCTTCTGGATGGCGTCGACGAAGTCGGACTTCGCGCATCCCACGGTCGAGATGATCTGGAAGCAGGCCTCCTCCATGTCGGGCTCCTGCGCCTCGTCCTTCTCGTCAGCCATTGCTAGCAGCCCTCCTCGATCGCCTTCTGGGCGTCTGCCAGGATCTTCTTCGCGTTCATGCGGCCGTAGTCCGCCATGGCGATGACGCGCACGGGGACCTTGCCGTCGGCCGCCTCCTTCGCATCGCCCTCGGCGTACTTGATCTGGGGGCCGAGCATGAGGACGTCGTAGTCCTGAACGTCCTCGAGCGCGGGTCCGAGGGGCTCCGCGTCGATGGTGGCCTCGATGCCCTGGAACGCGGCCTCCTTGCGCATCTTCTGGACGAGCAGACTCGTGGACATGCCGGCGTTGCAGGCGAGCAGGATCTTCATATGGACCATTTCCTTTCGTCGGTGGCGCGCTCCGTCGCGCGCCGACCACAGCATCACTTTAGCTCTTGGGGGATGGGCGCCCCGTTGCAACGCCGCGAGGCGCCCCCATGGGAGGGAGTGGTATCGAGGGGCGAGGACGCTATGCGCTCTGCTTCTCGGCCTCGGCGGCGAGCTCCATCTGCTTTGTCTGGGCACGCTCGGAGACCTTCATGAACGGCAGGTAGATTGCCATGCCGGCAGCGACCTCGATGACCTGCCAGATGACCGCGACGACACCGGCGGTGCCACCGCCGACGGCGAGGAAGCCAGAGACGAACACCGGCGTGGTCCAGGGAACCATGACGACGCAGGGTGCGAGGATGCCGGCGCAGGTGAGGGCGTAGGTGAGACCGATGAACAGGTCGGGAATGAGGACGAAGGGGATCATGAGGGGCAGGTTGTAGACGACGGGGTAGCCATAGATGACGGGCTCGTTGATGTTGAAGATGCCGGGAAGGATGGAGAGCTTCGCGATGTCCTTGGACGCCTTGCTCTTGGAGAACAGGAAGGTGTCGAGCAGGAGCATGAGGGAGCAGCCGGAGCCGCCGATGAGGGCAAAGGTGTTGATGATCTGCATGTTCATGTAGTGGTCCGCGGGGATGGGCTGACCAGCGGCATACATGGCCATGTTCTCGGTGATGAGGATGGTGAGGATGGGCTCGGCGAGGACGCCGGAGATGGTGGACTGGTGGATGCCGAGGCAGAAGAGCAGGTTGGCAAGGGTGTAGACGAGAATGACGAACCAGGGGCCGGCGTTCACGAAGCCCTTCAGGGGCGCGGCGATGCAGGTGTTGATGATCGTCATGAGGTCCGTCGCCCAGATGCCGTGGAGAAGCGCGGCGACGAGGCCGAAGATGGAGAGCGTGATGAGCATCGGGAACATCGTGTTGAACGTGTCGGCGACCGCGGGCGGGATGCCCTCACCCAGGTTGACGCGGAGCTTCTCGTTCTCGGAGAGCTTCATGAAGATCGTCGTCGCAGCGAGACCGATGATGATCGCGCCGAACAGGCCGTTGGCGCCAGTGAAGTTCTTGCTGAACACGCCGGAGACGTTATCGGAGCCGACGCTGGAGAGCTGGTATCCGGAGGGGACCTTGCCGGCCTTCTCTATGCCCTTCTCGACCCTTTCGTACTTGACGGTCACGGCCTTCGCGCTCGCGTCGCTCGGGTTGGTGTAGGTGAGCTCGGTCACGTCCGCGATGCTCGCGGCGGCGCTGCCGACGGTCTGCGGCATCATGATGAACAGCGCGGTGATGCCGATGACGACGCAGGCAATCGCGTTCTTGAAGCGCTTGTTGCGCGCCAGGCAGTAGCCGATGATGCCGGCGAGAACGACGGTCGCGACGTTCAGCGTGCCCTGGGTGATCGCGTTGCCCCAGTACTGGACGTTCGCGAGCGCGTCGCCCTTCAGGAACAGCGGGAACACGACGTTGTTGATGAGCACTGCGATGCCGGCCAGGATGTAGATTGGCATGACGGTCGCGAAGCCGTCGCGCAACGAGCGCAGGTGCACCTGGTTGCCGACCTTGGCGGAGACTTCGCTGAACTTGTCCAGGAAGCTCGCCTTCTCCTCTACTTCTTCTGCCATGATTCCTCCTTGCGGGAAACTCCCGCGCAATCTCAGACGAGGGACTCCCTGCCCTGCGTCCTGTTACCAACTATGCGTCGAAGATCGTGTGCGTCGTGGCGACGCGGCGCAGCCAGTCGGCGCTCTTCTTGTAGTGGCGGCTGTAGTTGTCGTCCAGGTCGACCTCGACGAAGCCGTAGCGGTTCTTGAAGGCGTTCGACCAGGACCAGTTGTCGATGACGGCCCAGTAGTGGTATCCGCGGCACTTCGCGCCGTCCTCGATCGCCTTCGCGACCCACTTGAGGTGGTCGCGCACGAACTCGATGCGATAGTCGTCCTGGATCTGGCCCTTCTCGTCCTTGTTGGCGTTCTCGCCCTGGATGCCGATGCCGTTCTCGGACACGAACCACTCGAGGTCGGGGTAGTTGTCCCTCATGGTCATCGCGAAGTCGTAGACGCCCTTGGGGTAGATCTCCCAGCCGCGGCTCTTGTTCACGACCGCATCCGGCCAGACGTACTCCTCCGCAAACACCGGGTTGCCGTACTGGTCAACCTTCCTGGACGGGGCCTGCACCCTTGCGGGGTGGTAGTAGTTGAAGCCAAGCCAGTCGACGGGCCCCTGCTTGATGACCTGCTCGTCACCGGGGCGCTGACCGAGGTCGATGCCGCTGCGGTCGAGGTCGTCCAGGATGTCCTGGGGAAACTCGCCCTTCGTGACCAGGTCGAGCCACCAGCGGTTGTCGACGCCGTCCACCACGCGCACGGCCTCGAGGTCGGCCTCGCTCGGGTTCTCCTTGGTGTAGGGCGGCGTGAAGCAGTTGATGAGACCGATCTTGGCGTCCGCCCGGACGGTGCCGACTGCCTGCGCGAGCCTGAACTCGTGCGTCGCGAGGGCATGCGCGAGCGAGATGCCGTACTGGACGCGACGGGCCTCTGCGAAGTCGTGATGGAACGGGTACCAGACCGCGTTCGTGAAGCGCTGCTGCGGCTCGACGATGGGCTCGTTGAACGTGAACCAGTTCCTTATCTCCTTGCCGAACTCGTCGAACGCGGTGCGGGCGTAGTTCGCGTACGCCTCGACGACCTCGCGGTTCTCCCATCCGCCGCGGTCGTAGAGGTAGGCGGGCATGTCGAAGTGGTACAGGTTCACGAAGACGTCGATGCCGGCCTTGGCGAACGCGGCGAAGAGCTCGTGGTAGTAGTCGGCGCCGGCCTGGTTGAGCCTGCCGTTCCCGTCCATGAGGCGACTCCACTGGATGGACGTCCTCACGGAGTCGAGGCCGAGGTCCTTGAAGATCTGGATGTCCTCGTCGCGGCGGCGGGCGAAGTCGTTGCCGCCGTAGGAACCGACCAGGTTATAGAAGTCCGTGATGTTGAGGTTGCTCCAACGGTCCCACAGGTTGGGAAGCTTGCCCGTCGCCTGCCACGCGCCCTCCGTCTGAGGGCCGGACATGGCGGCCCCGAGGAAGAAGTCCTTAGGGAGCCGCGTGGGAAGCTCGATCTTGTCCATCGCTCTTCTCCTTCCTATCTGATGTCTCTTTTTACATGTCTTTTTATTTGGCACTCTATGTCTTGTATTGTTATTACACAGATTTCTTCTATATACAATATCGTTTCTCTACATTGCCGACGAACGGTATTGTTATTGCTGTAAACGGTATTGTACATGTCTTTTTAACTCACACCAAACGATCTCGCAAATCACGTTTTCGCAGGTATCGGAACTGTTTTGCAGAATCGTCCAAAAGGAGGCAACCCTCCCCCGAGCGGCAATTGGAATCCGCAAACTGTCTGTCTATAGAAATGGGGCGCGCCATCCTTCCGTGGATGACGCGCCCCGCTGTCTTGCGCATGCACTATGAGATTGCCTCTCTAGCTTTTCTGTTTCTGCTCCTGGTCAGCCTTGGCAAGCTCGTCGCGCACGGCCTTGCGCACGACAAAGTACACGACGACCAGCACAAGCGCGGCAGGTATCGCCAGCTCCAGCATCACGACCAGAATCGACATGCCAAGCTCTGGCAGCCCCATTCCAAAAATCATGGTTCCTCCCATCGTCGCGTCCAAGCGTATGGACCGCATGGCCCTACCACGCGGAATACCCCTATGCCAGTGGCGGCATCTGCCTTGGCAGTCCGCCTACGTAGTCGATCCGCTCCGGCGGCGCTACCAGGGGCCTTACGTAGCGCACGAACTCCGGGGTGACGCCCATGCCGTCGGCGGCGATCCACTCGCGCGGGACGGGCCTCACCTTGTTCGCCACCTCCGCGACGCCCACGGTGCGAAGCTCCGCGCGGTACGGGTCGTCCGAGGTGCGCTCGACCGCGCACATGACGCTCGTCTTGCCGTCCAGCGCCGAAAGCGCGCCCAGGCGACCGAGAGCGAAGGCCTCGTCCAGGTCCGTCGCGCTCGCGCAGTGGCTGGCGCAGCGCTGGAAGGTGGAGATCTCCACGGCACGCGTCTTGCAGCCAAGGCGCCCCTTCGCAAGCGCGGCCAGGTAGCGGCTAGCCCCGGAGAGCTGCGCGAGGTGGCCGAACTCGTCGGTGCCCGTGCCCGTGGCGACGGTGCGCTCCGCGACGAGGCGGCCCGATGCGTCGCGCACGCCCTCAGACGTCGCGACCATGACGGTGTTCTTCTCGGCGAGAAGCGCCTCGACCTTTGCCATAAGCGCGTCCTCGTCCAGAGGCACCTCGGGCAGCAGCACCACGTCGGGGTTGGCGAGGCAGGCGGAGCCCGCGAGCCAGCCGGCGTCGCGGCCCATGATCTCGACGAAGGTCACGCTCTTGAGGTCGTAGACGTCCGCGTCGCGAGCGACCTCCGCGACGGCCGTCGCCACGAAGCGGGCCGCGCTGCCGTAGCCGGGCGTATGGTCCGTGCCGACGAGGTCGTTGTCGATGGTCTTGGGGACGCCGACGAAGCGGACGTCGCTTCCCACCTGCTCGCCGTAGCGCGCGAGCTTCGCGATGGTGTCCATGGAGTCATTGCCGCCGATATAGAGCACGGCGGAGACGCCCGCCGCGTCGATGCGCTCGAGCGCGCGTGCAAAGAACCCCGGGTCGGCCTCGGGCTCCGGCAGCTTGAAGCGGCAGCTGCCGAGCCAGCTGGCGGGGGTGTCGCGCAGGAGCGCGAGCGCGTCGTCGTCCGGGACCGCCTGGTCAAGGTCCACCGTGCGCCCGTCGAGGAAGCCCTGGATCCCGTAGCGCATGCCGATGGCGCGCACGCCCTTCTCCCTTGCGCCGGCGATGACGCCGGCGAGGCTGGCGTTGATGGCGGAGGTGGGCCCTCCGGACTGTCCTACGAGGATGCGCTTGGCTTGGGACATGGTTCTCCTTTCGCGGGTTTTCCCGAGTATACCGCGCGGGCGCCTGCCCGCCGCGCGCTGGGCGAGAAGGTCGGGCGGACATGGGCGGACGGCAAGGTCCTGGGCCAGGGACGGCTGCCGGCGGCGCGGGCCGGGCTACGCGATGGACGCGCCCAGCTCGCGCGCCTGCGGCACGTCCGTCACAGCCGCCGGGTCGAGGTCGTCCGTATGCAGCAGCACCGCGGAGCCAAGGTTCCTCCAGCCCATGCGCAGCATGAGGTAGTCGAAGTGCGCGAGCAGCTGCGCGGGATGGCTGCCCCCGGCGGCCACGAGCAGCGCCCCCGACCTGCCGTTTCCGCGGAGCTCGTCCGGCTGGCACTCCGCAAGGGCCCATAGCCGGTCGAACGCGTTCTTGAGCAGGCCGCTGTACGACCAGAAGAAGAGCGGCGTCGCGAGCACCACCACGTCGCACGCGCGATACGCCGCGTATACGGTCGCCATGTCGTCGCGCTGGGTGCAGGGATGCGCCGGGTCCGCCCCGCCGTGGAGACAGCCCACGCAGCAGCGTATGTCCAGCATGCGCAGGTCTATCACCTGCACCGTGTTGCCTGCCTGACGCGCCCCCTGCGCAAACGAGCGAATCATGGCAGCCGTGAAGCCCTTTGGGCGTGACGAGCCGTTAAGAACGAGGATTCTTGCCATTGTCTGACCTTCCCTCCGCACGTGAGGGCTACAGCAGCAGCGCCAGCAAGAGCGCCGCCTGGCCCACGGTGTTCACGACCTCCTCGACCCAGTTGTCGCGCGCGACGTCCTGGCGGTTGTGGACGGCCATGTAGCTCATGGCAACCATGCAGGCGGCCCATGCCGCGAGCGCCACCACGGCAGGCGGCCGCACCAGCGACGCGAGCACGCCCGCAAGCGCGCCCAGGCGCATGACGGCCCCGGCGACCATCAGGGCAAAGCCCAACGGCATTACGTAGCGCATCTGCCGCGCGAGGATGGGGACGCCACGGTGGGCAAGTGCCAGCAGCGCCTTCCACGCAACCTTGCCGACGCCGCCCGCGAACGCCACGACCGAGCCTGCCACAAAGAGCGGGCTCGCGATGCGCCTGCCAAGCACGATGGAGCTGAGGCAGAACAACGCGACCGGCACGGCGTCGAGTGCCGCGAGTGCGAACGTAAAGCCCTCCCAAGCGTCATCAGGCTGCACGCCCCGCTCTTCTCGCCGCCCTTTTCGCCCGCGCGGGCTGGCTCCCTGCGACGCAACCGCCACGGCTACGCCTGCTCCAGCGCCTGGGCGAGGTCGTCCAGGATGTCCTGCGTGCCCTCGAGCCCGCAGGAAAGCCGTACCATGGACGGGCTGATGCCGGCGGCAACAAGCTCCTCGTCCGTCATCTGGCGGTGCGTGGAGCTCGCCGGGTGCAGGCAGCACGTGCGGGAGTCCGCCACGTGGGTCTCGATGGTGCACAGCTTGAGCGCGCTCATGAAGCGCTCGGCCGCCGCGCGCCCGCCGGCCACGTCAAACGAGACCACGCCGCAGGTGCCGCCCGGCATGTACTTCTGCGCGAGCTCGTGGTAGCGGTCACCGGGAAGCCCGGGGTAGCGGACGGAGGCGATCTTGGGGTGCGCGCTCAGGAACTCCGCCGCGGCCTGGCCGTTCCTACAGTGCTGCGGCATGCGCACGTGCAGGCTCTCGAGGCCAATGTTCAGCAGGTAGGCGTTCTGCGGGCTCTGGATTGAGCCAAAGTCGCGCATGAGCTGCGACGTCGCCTTGGTGATGAACGCACCCGCGTTGCCAAAGCGCTCCGCGTACACGATGCCGTGGTACGAGTCGTCCGGCTGCGTGAGACCCGGGAACTTGTCCGCGTGCGCCATCCAGTCGAAGTTGCCGGAGTCCACGATCGCACCGCCCACGCACGAGGCATGGCCGTCCATGTACTTGGTGGTGGAATGGGTCACGATGTCTGCGCCCCAATCGATGGGGCGGCAGTTAACGGGCGTGGGGAACGTGTTGTCCACGATGAGCGGGACGCCGTGGTCATGCGCGGCGGAGGCAAAGAGCTCAATGTCGAGCACCGCGAGCGCGGGATTCGCTATGGTCTCGCCAAACACGCACTTGGTGTTGGGCCTGAACGCGGCGTCCAGCTCCTCGCGCGTGCACGTGGGCGAGACGAACGTGGCCTCCACCCCCATCTTGCGCATGGTGTGCGCCAGCAGGTTGTACGACCCGCCATAGATGGCGGAGCTCGCCACCACGTGGTCGCCACACTCGCAGATGTTGAAGAGCGAGAAGAACGTGGCCGCCTGCCCTGAGGACGTCAGCATGGCCGCCGAGCCGCCCTCCAGCTGGCAGATCTTCTTCGCGACCGCATCGTTGGTGGGATTTTGCAGGCGGGTGTAGAAGTAGCCATCCTCCTCCAGGTCGAACAGGCGCCCCATGTGCTCCGAGGTGTCGTACTTGAAGGTGGTGGACTGCACGATGGGCAGCTGCCGGGGCTCGCCGTCCCCGGGAACGTAGCCGCCCTGCACGCACGTGGTCTCGATGGTGCCCATGAATGCCTCCCCAATCGTCGGCGGTACCGCGATGTTCGACGGTCCCGCCGGTCCTACATGCTGTAGATACCATGGACACCTATGGTGCCACACCCGCGCCCCCCGCGTCGGTAGAGCTGAGAAGTTGTTCCCCATAAGAACCAATGGCATGCAATTTGACACCAATGCCCCGTTACGCCAAAGGCTCATGTAAGAAACGGCCCCAAAATGCACGATTCCGCACATAATGCTACAATTCACGCGGGCAAAGCCCCGCCGGCGGAGAATTTCGTACCTTCTGCCGACGCGCCAAAGCGAATACATGGACTCGATAGGAGGACATACCAATATGAAGCGTTCCGTCTATAAGCTGCAGAGCAAGTCCCTCGGCCAGGAGGCAAGCCTCATCGTCTACGGCGAGGGCGGCTACCCCGTCGTCGCGTTCCAGACCCAGGACCAGAAGGCGAGCGAGCTCGAGGACGAGGGCATGGTGGACGCGCTTGCCGAGTTCATCGACGGCAAGCAGATCCAGCTCTTCTCGGTGGACAACTTCGACGAGCAGAGCTGGTCGCTCCTGAGCGGCGACAACGAGGCCCGCGCCGCCCGCCAGGAGGCCTACTTCCGCTTCGTGACGGACGAGCTCATCCCCCGCGTGCACGAGCTGAACGCCTCGAACCTGCGCCCGATCGCGTTTGGCTGCTCCATGGGGGCCGTCCACGCCGCCATCGCGCTGTTCCGCCGACCGGACCTCTTCCAGGGTTGCATGGCGCTCTCCGGCATCTACCACTCCGGGTACTTCTTCGGCGACTGGATGAACTCCACGCTGTACGACAACGACGTCCTGGCGTTCCTTCCCAACATGCCGCTTGACCACCCGTACGTGGGCCTGTACCGCAACCGCTCGCTGCTGTTCTGCTGCGGCCAGGGCGAGGACGCGCAGTTCGCGGAAGACGAGCGCCGCATGGACGCCGAGCTCAACCGCCTGGGCGTGGACCACTGGTGCGACTACTGGGGAGCGGACGTCACGCACAACTGGTACTGGTGGAAGAAGCAGATGGCCTACTTCCTGCCCTTCGTGCTGGAGGACGTCGCCAAGGAGGTAGAGAAGGAGCCCGTGGCGCCGTGGGTCGCGAAGGCGCAGGAGCCCGCGAAGAAGGCTGCCGCTAAGCCGGCCGCGAAGAAGCCCGCTGCCAAGCCCGCCGCGAAGTCTGAGCCCAAGGCAGCGGCAAAGGTCGCCGAGAAGACCGCGGCTAAGCCTGCCGCGAAGGCGGAGCCCAAGGCAGCCGCTAAGCCGGCCGCGAAGAAGGTCACTGCGAAGGCGGAGCCCAAGGCGGCCGTGAAGCCTGCTGCGAAGAAGGTCGCTCCCAAGGCCGCTGCGAAGGCGGAGCCCAAGCCAGCCGCTAAGCCGGCCGCGAAGAAGGCCGAGCCGAAGCCCGAGGCCAAACCTGCCGCGGCAAAGCCCGCCGCCAAGGCGACCCCGGCCAAGGCCGAGGCCAAGCCTGCCGCAGCGAAGCCGGCCGTGAAGAAGGCCGCTTCCGCCGCAAAGCCCGCGGCAGCCAAGAAGCCAGCCGCAAAGTCCACGGCCAGGAAGGCTGCCACCACCAGGACGGCCCGCAAGAAGCGCTAGTCGCCGCACGAAAGACAGCCTCGAAGGCCCCACGCCCCTAACACCACGGAGCGCGGGGTCTTCTCGTTAGCACCGCACTTCTCCCCCCGCCCTGCGCCGGGACGCGTCGACGCTTCACACGCACGCAACCTTGCGCTGGTATCATCGCTGGCACGCGCCGCACACGGCGTCGGACCCTCCGGATTGGAGCACCTTGAACTTCGTCTTCGTATCGCCGCAGTTTCCCCACACGTACTGGCAGTTCTGCGACCGGCTGCGCCGGCGCGGCGTCAACGTGCTCGGCATAGGCGACACCCCGTACGACCAGCTCGACGGCCGCCTTAAGGACGCGCTCGCGGAGTACTACTGGGTCCCGAGCCTTTCGGACTACCCCAGCGTGTTCAAGGCGGTCGCGTTCTTCTCGTACAAGTACGGAAAGATCGACTGGATAGAGTCGAACAACGAGTACTGGCTCGCACAGGACGCCGCGCTGCGCACGGACTTCAACGTCACGACCGGCCCCAACGCGCAACAGATCCGCTCGCTCCAGAGCAAGGTCGACATGAAGCTGGGCTACCACCGTGCCGGCGTCGCGACCGCGCGGCAGATACGCCTGACCACGCTGCAGGCGGCGCTCGACTTCGTGGAGGGCGAGGGCGGCATCGGCTGGCCGGCGTTCGCCAAGCCGGAGCGCGGCGTGGGCTCGGTCGGCGTCGCCAAAATCGACGGCCGCGCGGACCTGGAGCGCCTGCTGGGCGAGAAGGGCCAGACGCCGTACGTGCTGGAAGAGTACGTTGAGGGCCAGATCTTCAGCTACGACGCCATCCTGGACTCGCGCTGCCAGCCGCTGTTCGAAAACATGGAGGAGTTCCCGCCCTCGATGGCCAGGGTCGCAACGGAGGGGCTCGACCTCTGGTACTGCTCGCTTCCCACGGTCGACCCCATCCTGCGGCAGCTGGGCCGCGCATGCGCCTGGAGCCTTGGCCTTGCGCGCCGCTTCGTCCACATGGAGTTCTTCAGGCTCGCCCACGACAAGCCGGGCCTTGGCCAGCGGGGCGACTACGTGGGCCTCGAGGTCAACGTGCGCCCGCCCGGCGGCTACTCCCCCGACATGATGAACTTCGCCCACTCCACGGACGTGTACCAGATCTGGGCGGACATGGTGGCGCTGGACCGCAGCACGCTGCCGCCCTCGCGCGACAACCACTTCTGCGTGTACGCGGGCAGGCGCGACGCGCACGCGTACGCCCACTCCCACGAGGACGTGATCGCGCGCTTTGGCGACTCCATCGTCATGTGCGAGCGCATGCCGGACGCGCTCTCAAACGACATGGGCAACCAGATGTACACCGCCCGCCTGGACGGCGCGCGGGAGCGCGACGAGTTCATTCGCTACGTGCAGGAGCGCGCGGACTGACGCACCGGCCCCACACGCGGCAGGCGGGTGGCGCGACGCAGACAGGCGCAGCGCAAACGCAAGAAACGCAGGGTAGGAGAAGAGCATGAACATCAGGCGCGCAACGGACGCAGACATCCCACAGGTTCTGGACCTGCTCGTCCAGGTGTGCAACGTGCACGCAGACGGACGGCCGGACCTCTTCGTGCGGGACACCACCAAGTACACCGCAGACGAGCTGAGCCAGATCTTCCGCGACGACAGGACCCCCGTCTTCGTGGCGGTGGAGCCGGCGGACGCGGCCAACCCGGACGCGGGCGAGCGCGTGCTGGGCTACGCGTTCTGCATATACCAGGATTGGAACGGCAACAACGCCACCGGCATCCAGACGCTCTACGTGGACGACATCTGCGTGGACGAGTCCGCACGCGGCAAGCACGTGGGCACGGCCCTGTATAACCACGTGATCGGCTTCGCACGCGGCGAGGGCTTCCACAACGTGACGCTCAACGTGTGGTCGTGCAACCCCGGCGCCCTCAAGTTCTACGAGGCCATGGGCATGAAGCCACAGAAGATCGGTATGGAGACCATACTCTAGCGCGCCTAGGCCAAGTCGCCCCGCCTACCGCCTACTTCGGGCGCCTCGACTTCGACGTCGCGTCCAGGATCGTCTCGAGGGCGTCGCGCACGTTCGGCGCCAGCCGCGCATAAATCTCCGCATAGCGCTCCTCGTACGCGCGCACGCGCACCACGCGAACGTCTCCCTCGTATCCCAGCAGGTCGTTGGGAGTGCAACCCAGGCAGTTCGCCAGTGCCAGCAAGTAGTCCGCCTTCATCTCCACGCGACCGGTCTCCCATGCGCTCACGGACTTCTCGCTCACGCCCATGATCGCCGCAAGCTGCCGCTGGCTCTTGCCGGCGGCCTCCCTGCAGGCCCTCAGGTTGTTCCGATGCCGCACGTCCGACTTCCTGGCGCCCATGGGCGCAAACGCCTCCCCCCGACCGCTCCGGCTCCGCGCAACGCAAGCGATTCTTCCCGCTTGGCGCCGCCAAACGCAAGCAAAAGCGCTTCAGATACAAAGAATGCTCTTCTCTATTCATAGGAGAGTTCCCACGCGGTATGTCTAGCGCCACTAGGCACGCATGCCAAAACGCCGTAGAATCTAGTCTTGCTAGACAGATGGATAGCCGTACGAGAAGTACGAGCGTCCGTACCCCAAACGCATTCGGAGGACACCCCATGAGCGACGCCACCAGCGACCGTCCCGCCTTCGTCGAGCCCAGGCCAACGGACAAGTTCCTCCTGCAGACCACGGGCGAGGTCGTGACGTACGAGCGACTGCTCGAGATGTGCGGCGACGCGCCGCGGACGGAGGGCGAGCTCGAGGCCATCCTCGAGGAGTACGCTGCGGCCGCCATCGTGACGGAGCTGTAGCCCAGGCCGCCGCCCCATCGGCACGCCGCGCCCTTCTCGCATGCCGCGCCCTTCTCGCCACGCTCGCGCGCCTGCGTGCGGGCGCCATGCCGCGTTGCGCAAATCGGCCTTCGCGTGGTATAGCTTTACTGCATAGCAGACCAATGCGGGAGGCCCCAAATGCAGCTGCAGCAGCTCCGTTACGTTATCGCCATAGCCCAGAGCGGCTCCATGAACTCCGTGGCGCGCAAGCTCTTCATATCGCAGTCCAGCCTCTCCGTCGCCGTGAAGGAGCTGGAGAGCGAGCTTGGCATCAGGATCTTCAACCGCTCCAGCAAGGGCATCAGCCTCACGAGCGACGGCGTGGAGTTCCTGGGCTACGCGCGCCAGGTGGTGGAGCAGGCAGACCTTCTGGCCGACCACTACACGCGGCGCGGCACTTCCCAGGGGCGCATGTCCGTGAGCACGCAGCACTACGCGTTCGCCGTGCGCGCGTTCATCAAGTTTCTGCAGGCACACGGCGGCTCTTCGTGCGACTTCAGCCTGCGCGAGACGCGCACGAGCGAGATCATCGACGACGTGCGCACGTTCAGAAGCGACATCGGCATCCTCTTCCTGAGCCACTACAACGAGACCGTCATCCGCAAGCGCCTGGAGGACGGCTCCCTCGTCTTCACGTCGCTCTTCCGCGCGCGACCGCACGTCTTCGTGCGAGAAGGGCATCCCCTCGCGTCGAAGCGCACGGTCACGGCCGAGGACCTTGCGCCGTTCGAGCGCTACGACTTCGAGCAGGGTACGGAGGCCTCGCTCTACCTTTCCGAGGAGCCGCTAGGCGACCTGCCGCACGCGCGCCACATAACCGTGAGCGACCGCGCCACCATGACGGGGATCCTCAGCCACTGCGACGGCTACCTGATATCCACGGGCGTGCGCTCCGACGAGATGTTCAACGGCATCGCGTCCATCCCCATCAAGACTGACGAGGTGATGAACGTGGGCTACATCACCCACAGCCAGCGCCGCCTAAGCGGCCTTGCCCGCGACTACATCCGCGAGCTCGAGCGGCTCATCGTGAGCTTTGACCAGCCGGAGGAGATCGTGCCCTCGAAGGCGGCGCTCAAGAGCGTCGCCGCGCCGGCCGCGGGCAACGCGGGGACGGAGGCATGACGCCGTTCGACCCCGTGCGGGTGGGGCGCGTGGAGCTGCGCAACCGCGTGGTGATGGCACCCATGGCAAGCGGTCGCGCAAACCCGGACGGCAGCATAAGCCAGCGGCTGCTTGACCACTACCGCGAGCGCGCGGAGGGCGGGCTGCTGGGCCTTGTTGAGTGCGGCCACCACTTTGTGACGGCGGACGGCCAGGCTACGCCCCGGCAGGCGTCCATCAGCCGCGACGACGACCTCTGCGGCCTGCGGCTGGTGGCCCGCGCGTTGCACGAGTGCGACACCCCGGTGTTTGTGCAGCTCAGCCATGCCGGAAGCGCGGCGCGGCCGCAGGTGATACGCCAGGTGGCGCTCTCGCCCAGCGGCGTGAACTGCCCGGGCGCGAAGGTGGGGCAGCCGCAGCCGCGTGCCATGACGCACGCGGACATAGCCCGCGTGGTGGACGCGTTTGACCGCGCGGCGAGAAGGGCCCGCCTCGCGGGATTCGACGGCGTTGAGCTGCATGCGGCGCACGGCTACCTTCTGGACCAGTTCCTCTCCCCCCTCACGAACCTGCGCCAGGACGAGTATGGCGGCTCGCTCGAGGGGCGCCTGCGCATCACGCTCGAGGCGCTCGACGCCGTGCGCGCGGAGGCAGGCGGCATGGCGGTGTCGGTGCGGCTGGGCGGCTGCGACTACATGCCCGGCGGCACCACCGTTGAAGACGCGTGCGAGGCGGCGGTCCTTCTCGCCCGGCACGGCGCGGACATGATATCTGTATCGGGCGGGATGAACTACTACACGCGCCGCGACACGCTGGAACCTGGCTGGTTCAAGGGCGTGTCCGGGCCCGTGCGCGAGGCCCTTGCCGCGGCAGGGCGCCCCGTGCCCGTGATGCTTACCGGCGGCATCCGCAGCATGCGCGACGCGCAGGCGCTGTTGGATGAGGGCGCATGCGACCTGGTGGGCATAGGGCGGCCGATCCTGAACAACGAGCGCTGGGCGGCGAAGCACCTCTTGCACGCATAGGCGCAACGCGAGCATCAGAACGAGGCAAGGCGACATACGCACCCGGCAGGCTCTTATCGGACAACTGGCCATTCTTTTAGGCATATGTTTTGGCGACAATAATGGACTTGAAGGGTCTTGGGTTCCGACCAGGCGGTACTTCGGCGGTGACCTATGTCGGAAGAACTCCCGGAGCCCCAGCAAGTTCAAGGCGGGAAGGAGCCCCCCAACCGTCACCACTGCCGCAAGACAACCGCTAAGATGGATGTCCAGGGACGCAATGCCCCTCGCCGGCACTCAGACCAAGAAAGTTGCAACACATGTCAGACAGCATAAGACCGAACGAGGTTCCCGAGGTAGACGTAGCCGTGGCGGACGAGGGGCCGAACGGCCAGGGGTCGCTGGGCAGGCTCGTGCCGTGGCCCGACGACGAGACGTTCGCGAACATCGACCCCGAGGAGGCGCTCGACCTCTTTCTGGGATGGGTAGACTCGCGCGGCATCGAGCTGTGGGACCACCAGGAGGAGGCTCTTCTCGACCTTGCTTCCGGCGACCACGTGATCCTGGGCACGCCCACCGGCTCCGGCAAGTCAATGGTGGCGCTGGGCATGTGCTTCATTTCCATCTGCACCGACCGGCGCGCGTACTACACGGCCCCCATCAAGGCGCTGGTGAGCGAGAAGTTCTTCGACCTTGTGGAGCTCTTTGGCCGCGAGAACGTGGGCATGATCACCGGCGACGTCACGCTTAACCCGGACGCGCCCATCATCTGCTGCACGGCAGAGATCCTGGCTAACCAGGCGCTGCGCGAGGGTGAGGCCGCAGACGTGGGCTGCGTCGCCATGGACGAGTTCCACTACTATGGCGACCGCGACCGCGGCTGGGCGTGGCAGGTGCCCCTGCTCACGCTTCCGCACACGCAGTTCCTGCTTATGAGCGCCACGCTGGGCGACACGTCCGACATCGCGGCGTCGCTGGAGCTGATGACGGAGCGCTCCGTGGACACCGTCGCGGACGCGCCGCGCCCGGTGCCGCTGGAGTACAAGTTCGTGGACACCGCGCTGGAGCAGACCGTGAAGATGGCACTGGACGCGGGCGACGCGCCGCTCTACATAGTGCACTTCTCGCAGGAGGCGGCCGTGAAGAGCGCCTCTGGCCTCGCGAGCTTTGGCGTTTCGACGAAGGAGCAGCGCGCCCAGATAAAGGAGGCCATCGCAGGCACCCGCTTCACCACCACGTTTGGCAAGACGCTGCGGCGCCTGCTGCTGACGGGCGTGGGCGTGCACCACGCCGGCATGCTGCCTCGCTACCGGCTGCTGGTAGAGAGGCTGGCCCAGCAAGGCCTGCTTCCCGTGATCTGCGGCACGGACACGCTGGGCGTGGGCATCAACGTGCCCATCCACACCGTGCTGCTGACGGCGCTCTCCAAGTTCGACGGGCGCCGCATGCGCCACCTGAACGCGCGCGAGTTCCACCAGATCGCGGGCCGCGCTGGCCGCGCGGGCTTCGACACCGAGGGCATGGTGATCGCGGAGGCCACGGAGTACGACATCGAGAACGCGCGCGCACTGGCGAAGGCCGGCGGCGACCCGAAGAAGGCGCGCAAGATAAAGACGAAGCAGCCGCCGAAGGGGTTCGTGGGCTGGAAGGAGGCCACGTTCCAGAAGCTCATCGCCGCGAAGCCCGAGAAGCTCAAGCCGCGCATGCGCGTGAGCCACTCCATGGTGCTGGCCGAGGTGGAGCAGGGCGGCGACGCGTACTCCCGCGTCCACCAGCTGATAGCGGACTCCGCCCAGCCGGAGGACGAGAAGCTCCGCCTGAACATGCGCGCGGACGAGATCTTCGCCACCCTGATAGACGCGGGCGTGGTGGAACGCCACGAGGAGGAGGACGGGTCCCTCTCGTATGTGACGACCGTCGACCTTCCGGAGGACTTCGCGCTTGACCAGCCGCTCTCTCCGTTCCTGCTTGCGGCGCTGGAGCTGCTTGACCCCGAGAGCGACACGTACGCGCTCGACGTGATATCGATGGTGGAGTCCACGCTGGAGGACCCGCCGCAGATCCTGCGCGCGCTGGAGCGCCAGGCGCGCGACCAGGCGATGGCCCAGATGAAGGCCGACGGCGTCGAGTACGACGAGAGAATCGAGCGCATCCAGGAGGTCACGTACCCCAAGCCCCTGGAGGAGCTTCTGGACGCGGCGTTCGAGCGCTACTGCGAGAAGGTGCCGTGGGCACGAGACTTCAGCCTGAGCCCGAAGTCCATCCTGCGAGACATGGTGGAGACGGCGTCGGACTTCAAGGGCTACGTGCAGCGCTGCGGCATCGCGCGCTCCGAGGGTTCGCTGCTGCGCTACCTTTCCGACGCGTACCGCGTGCTCGCGCGCACCGTACCCGAAGACAAGCTGGACGACCGGCTGCGCGACATCGTGGCGTGGCTGGGCCTTGTGGTGAGGACCGTCGACTCGAGCCTGGTGGACGAGTGGTCCGCCGCCGGCACCGCCGCGCCGGAGGCGGGCGCCGCCCCCACAGATGCCGACGAGGTCGTGCACGACCGCCGCGGACTCACGCTCCTTGTGCGCAACGCCCTGTTCGCGCGCGTGCGCCTTGCTGCCGTGTTCGACACGGAACGCCTGGGCGCGCTCGACGCGGACTGGGGCTGGCGCCAGCCGCGCTGGGCGCAGGTGCTGGACGCGTACCGCGAGTCCCACGACGACATCCTGTTGGACGCGGACGCCCGCTCCTCCGCCTACCTTGCGATAGACGAGTCGGACGAGAAGGGCGACGGCGCCGGTCGCCACGTCTGGCACGTGCGGCAGATGTTCCGCGACCCGGACGACGACCGCGACTTTGGCATATCGGGCGACGTCGACCTCGACGCGACGCAGGACGAGGGCGAGGTCGTCTTCTGCCGGTACCAGGTGGGCTTCGTGGAGGACCTGCTGGAAAGCGAGCATCGGGCGTAGCGGGCTCCCGCCCACCCACGCAAAAAGGCGGGCGCCCCACGGACGCCCGCCTCAAAGTCTCAATCGCATGCAGCCGCGCCGCCGCGCGCCACACCTAGTGCACGATGCCAACCGTTCGCAGCAGCTCCCACACGACGGCAGCCCCCACAATCAGGAGCACGGGCAGCGTAAACAGCCCCAGCCAGATAAGGCCCAGCACCAGTGCGATCCGCAGCAGCCAGCCAAGGACGCGAAAGCCCAGCGCCACCAGCTTGAACGCCAGCCACAAGAACCCGATCGTGGCGATGCCACTCATCAGCCCAACCATGAATGCACTCTCCAAAAGCACAGTCGAGCGGCCCCATGCCACCCGATGAATACCTGATACCCAAACATATCAGAGGCCAATCCCGTTCAACCGTGGCACACGACGAATCCGCCACATCGCCAAGTCCCCCATCTCGCGCCGGTCTCGCGCCCCGGCCTCCGCCTCACCGCGCTTGCGCTAGCATAGTGCAAACCACAACGCTCGGAGGACCAATGGACCAGAACGACCAGGCACTCGTAGACAAGCTCAAGGGAGAGCTCGCCCAGCAGGGCATGAAGACCGCCTTCGCAGAGGACGCGCCCGCCGCGGGCGAGAAGAACGAGGATTCCGAGGTGGACTTCCTTTCGGCCATGAACGCCTTCCGCAAGGCGAAGGCCTCGGGCGACAAGGACGCCATCGCCGCCGCCGAGCGCCACCTGCAAGAGGTCGTCCGCCAGGAGATGCGCGACTTCGAGGGCTGCGACACGAAGTAGCACCGCGCCTTCGGCTTCGGCGCGCCACCGTCTGCAAATAAAACAGAGCCGCCCACGGATAGCGAAGCGGTACAAGCTCAGTGCCCTGCATGCGGTGCTTCAATACCCTATGTACAGCACGTCACGCGGGGCGCTCAGGTGCCTCGCGGTCGTCAACCCGTGAAAGACTCTCCCAGCAGACGCAGGGCTCCCCTCGTCGCACTCGTCATCTGGTCCGTCGCCGCCACCGTCGCGCTCGTAATCTGCGTCATCGGCATCGCAAACGCAAACAACGCCGCAACGTCCGGCGCCTCGATCGATCAGATTGCGGGCTTCTACTCCTTTGGTGCCACGGTCGATGGCCCCGCAAACCCTACGCAGCTTTCCATAGGGCTCACAAGGAACGGCAGCGCAAAGTTCGTGTTCGGCAACAACATCGGTCAGGCGGACTCCAAGCCAACGCTTAGCGGCACCATCAAGAGTACGTCGGCACCAAACGTGTTCAGGCTCTACTCGAAGGCGGGAAGCCCCATCGGATACCTTTTCTACCAGCCTGGCGTCACCACGCACGCAACACGGACCGTCACGCTCGCGACGGACGAGGGCGAGACCCTCATGTCAAGGCAGTCGGAGGTTCCCCTCGGGGACGTGTAGCAGCTACCGCAACTAACCCAGCTCGCGGTAGTGGAAGCTCTTCTCGCCCGAGGCGTACGGCGCCACGATGTCGCCGTGGCCCACCAGGCGGTACTTGTACGTCACCAGGCCGTCCAGGCCAACCGGGCCGCGCGCGTGCAGCTTGCCCGTGCTGATGCCCACCTCGGCGCCAAAGCCGTAGCGGAAGCCGTCCGCAAAGCGGGTCGAGCAGTTGCGGTACACGCCGGCGGAGTCCACCATCTGCATGAAGTACTCCGCCGTGGCGTCGTTTGCCGTCACGATGGCGTCCGTGTGGTGCGATCCGTAGCGATTGATGTGGTCCACGGCCTCGCGCACGCCGTCCACCACCTTGCAGCTCATCACGTAGTCGCCGTACTCCGTACAGAACTCGTCGTCTGCCATAAGCTCCACGGCGGAGATGCCCTCCTCGCCGGCAAGCAGGTCCACGACCTCCTGCGTGCCGCGCAGGCGAGCACCGCGCTCGGCCAGGCCGCGCGCCGCCTTCGGCAGAAACTCCGCCGCAATGGCACGGTCCACAAGCAGGGTCTCCGCGGCGTTGCACACGGCGGGATACTGCGTCTTCGCGTCCACCAGCACGCTCACGGCCATGTCCTGGTCCGCGTCGCGGTCCACGTACACGTGGCACACGCCGGCGGAGTGGCCCATCACGGGGATCTTGGTGTGGTCCATGATGTAGCGCACGAACTTGTTGGACCCACGCGGAATCAGCAGGTCGACGTCCTCGTCGCAACGCAGCAGCTCGTCTATCTCGCTGTGGAGCTCCGCCTGCAAGAGGCAGCCCGCGGGAAGCCCCGCCTTAACCACGGCCGCGTGTATCACGTCAAACAGCACGCGGTTGGTGTTCGCGGTCTCGCGCCCGCCCTTCAGCACGGCGCAGTTGCCGCTCTTGATGCACAGCGAGCTAATCTGCACCAGCGCGTCCGGCCGCGCCTCGAAGATCACGCCGATCACGCCGATGGGGCACGTCACGCGCCTCAGCTCCAGCCCCTGGTCAAGCTCGCGGTCGAGAAGGACCCTGCCCACCGGGTCGGGAAGCTCCTGCAGCTGCCGGAGGCCCTCCACGCCATCGCGGAGCTTGGTCTCGTCGTAGCGCAGCCGCTTCTGGACGGTCTGCGCCACGCCGGCCTCGGCCGCGGACGCCATGTCCTTCTCGTTAGCCGCGAAGATGCTCTGGGCGTTTGCCTCCAGCGCCTGCGCTATGAGCTCGAGCGCGCGGTTGCGCTGCTCCAGCGGGGACGCCGCCATCGCGGGCGCCTCGAGCTTCATCTGGTGGATGCTTTCCCTCATGTCCATGTGGCCTCCTCGTGCGGGGCGGGACGTGCCGTCGCGGTGCCGCGGTCCTGCGGAGTCGTATTGCAGAGTGTACCCCGTCTGCCCGCGCGTGCCCCGCACGTTAACAACATGGTGCCACACGGGCGCGGCGAGGGCGCTGCGGCGTGGCGCGGCCGCACTTGTGGGGGCTTTCTGACGCGGGCGCAACCTCGGGTAGAATCTACGCAGCACAAGGCGGCAACGGGCGTGCGCGGGCAAGGTCGCGGCACGCGTCTGGCGGCGGGCAAGGCCCGCACGGAGGAGGAACCATGGGCAGGCTCAAGTACGAGACGGCGCGCTTCGAGGCGTCGTACGGAACCATCGCGCAGCTGCCCGAGCCCACCACGCCGGAGGTCTCGTTCGTCGGTCGCTCCAACGTGGGCAAGTCGTCGCTCCTAAACAAGCTCATCGGCCGCAAGTCGCTCGCGAAGGTCTCCAGCCAGCCGGGCAAGACCGCAAACGTCAACTTCTTCGACGTGGACGGCGTGCGCTTCGTCGACCTGCCGGGCTACGGCTTCGCGAAGGTGTCGCAGGCAGAAAAGCAGCGCTGGGCAAACCTCATCAGCGGCTACTTCGAGCAGGAGCGCAGCTTCAACCTCGTCGTCTCGCTCGTGGACATCCGCCACGACGCCCAGCAGCTCGACCGCGACATGCTGGGCTACCTCGAGCAGGAGGGCCTGCCGTTCGTCGTGGCACTCACGAAGGCGGACAAGCTCAGCCGCAGCAAGCAGGCGCAGCAGCGCCAGGCGCTCGCCAGGCAGTTTGGGCTCGACGCGTCGCGCATGCTCGTGACGTCGTCCCAGACGGGCCAGGGCATCCAGGAGCTCCGCACCATGATCGAGGACGCCTGCCTCTAGCAAGCCCTCCCGGAGTCTAGCTCCCCACCACGTCCTTCAGGCGCAGCACCAGCACGCGGTCCACCCGCGCGCAGTCCTGCCAGCGGTAGGCCTCGGCGCCGGACTCGAAGCACAGGTACAGCCTGCCGCCGGACACCTCGGTCTCCTCCATCATCGGCGGCAGCACGAACGTGGCCCAGGCCTGGTCGTTCCTCAGGTCGTTGTTCCAGGCGCCGCCGTCCCACGCCATCACCCTCAGTCTGCTGTCACGCAGGCCGTACGATTGCGACAGCAGGCACAGGTCGCGCACGAGCGCCATCCCCTGCGCCTGGCCGTTGATGAGCGCACCGTCCACGGGCACGGGCATGTCCCCGTGCGAGCGCGCCGCGTCCTTCACCACGTGCCTCATCACCCGGGTGTTGCGCACGTCCACGGTGTCGTCCTCAGGCTCCTGCCCCTCCTCGCTCTCGAGGTAGCCGTCGCTTCGCACCTTCTGGAGGTCCGCCATCGTCTCGTCGCGGTCCGCCTGCCTGAGCGTCCCGCCCTTCTCGATGTCGAACGCCTGAATCGTCGTGCGCGACCTCCGCGTGTCGCTGAAGTCGCCCACGTACAGCCTGTCGCCCTTCACCGTCAGAAACGACGCGTGCGCGAGCGTCGGAATGTAGTACGTGCGCTCCACCGCGCACGGGCCGTCCGCGCGAGACGCGTCGTAGTACTCCCACGCGCTCGCCTTCAGCGAGCTCACGGTGGCACCGCCGTTCTTGCCCTCGCGATAGCCGCACATCCACACGCGGTCGTGTTTCGCGTCGTACGCAAGGCCTCCCACGTGCGGCGTGCCGTCCAGCACGATCACGCCCTCCAGCCGGTGGCTCCTCAACCCGATGCGATAGATCACGGAGTCGTGCACACGGTCGTGGCAGTACGCCGATACCAGCAGGTACCGTCCCGCCACGCACACGCCCTGCGGCGTCATCGTCGTACACGTGCTCAGGTTTCCGTCCGCGTCCAGCGTGCGCGTCATCTTCAGCCCCGGTATCACGTAGGAGTCGCGCATGACGCGGTCGACGTCGCAGTACGTGCCCATGCCATAGTCGCGCAGCACGCGCCTCACGTCCGCGTCGGAAAACACGGGGTCCGCGTTCGTGCCGTCCGCACTTGACGGCAGGCCAGCGCTGCGCGGGGCCACAAGTCCATACGCGCCAAGGCACAGGGTCGCCACCACAAGCGCCCCCACAGCGTGCAGCACCGTCCGTCTGGCCCGCATGTCACCTCCCGCCCCCGACCGTCCGCAGAGCATCTGGCTACGGTAGCACTTGCCGCGCCGGCGCGCACGCGGCTGCACGGCGTGTCAGCGCACGTCCACGCATTTGTAACGCAACCGTCAGCTTGCCGCAGGCTTCGGTAAGCCCCAGCTCACAAGGGCAATGCCGGCTTGCGCGCGTGGAATGATACCGATAGAGGATAAGTCTCCAGAGGTTGGGAGGTCATCATGTCGTCCACTACTTTTAACCGCCAGGCCGAGGGTTTCCTGCGCGGGTTCGGCATGGTCGCCGCCGTGGAGGTCGCGGGAATCATCGTCGCAACGCTCACGATCCTGCTCCTTACGGGCATCACCCAGCTGTTCTAGCAAGACCGACAACGCCCGCCGACCGCGTCCGACCGGTCGCGCGGCACCGCCTTCCGCTCCCCCGGATGCCGTTCCTCCGGGGGAGCGGACTTTTATGTTCTGGGGCTATTATCGAATGCGAACACATAAATCATTCCACCAACGCGAAGGAGCCCCATGACCCAAGGCCCGCAGCAACAAGCGCAGGACGCCACCCCGGACACCGTATCCCAGCTCAGGTACCTGCGCCTGCTGTCGCAGCGCTTCCCCAGCCGGCGCGCCGCCATGAGCGAGATCATCAACCTTCGCGCCATCCTCACGCTGCCGCGCGGCACGGACCACTTCATCAGCGACATCCACGGCGAGTACGAGGCCTTCGAGCACATCCTCAACAACTGCTCCGGCGTCATCCGCGAGCAGATCCGCGTGGTCTTCTCGCCGGAGCTGGACGCGCACGAGCAGGCGGAGCTGCGCACCCTCGTGTACTACCCGCGCGAGAAGATCGACCGCCTTCGCGGCGAGGGCGTCGTGGACGAGGCCTGGTACCTGCAGAACCTCTATAGGATGGTGCGCCTTGCGCGCTGGGTCGCCGGCAAGTACACGCGCTCGAAGGTGCGCAAGTCCATGCCGCCGGAGTACGCCTACATCATGGACGAGCTCATGCACGCCACGCGCGACGAGGAGAAGGTCCGCCACGCCTACCACCGCTCCATCCTGGAGTCCGTGGTGGCCGCCGGCGCCGCGGACGACTTCATCGAGGCGCTCGCCGGCCTCATCAAGCGCCTGGCCGTCGACCGCCTGCACGTGGTGGGCGACGTGTTCGACCGTGGCGACCACGCGGACAAGGTCATGCACGTGATCGAGCACCACCCGTCCGTCGACGTGCAGTGGGGCAACCACGACATCGCGTGGATGGGTGCGGCATGCGGGTCCGCGGCGTGCATCTGCTCCGTGGTGCGCACGTGCGTGCGCTACGGCACGCTGTCCTCCATCGAGAGCGGATATGGCATAAGCCTGCGCGAGCTTGCGCTGTTCGCCAACCGCACCTACCGCGCCGGCGACGTCATCTCGCCGTTCCAGAAGGCCATAGACGTGATGCTCTTCAAGGTGGAGGGCCAGACGTATCGGCGCCACCCGGACTGGCGGCGCGCGAGCGAGCGCCTGCTGCTCGACAAGCTGGACCTCGCGCGCGGCACCGTGCGCATAGGCGATCGCGACTGGCCGCTCAAGACCTGCGACTTCCCCACCATCGACCCAGAGGACCCGTACCGCCTCTCGCCGGGCGAGAAGGACGTGCTCCAGGGGCTCCAAGCAGCGTTTCGCGATGCGGACCGCCTGCGCCGCCACGTCGCGTTCCTGTACGAGAGGGGCTCCATCTACCGCGTGTGCGATGGCAACCTGCTGTTCCACGGGTGCATACCGCTTGCGTCCGACGGCTCGTTCTGCAGCGTCAGCTGCGAGGGCACGTGGAGGCGCGGCCGCGACTACCTGGACTTCTGCGACTCCGTGGCGCGCCGCGCGTGGACGCGGGGCGATCAGTCCGCGCTGGACTGGATGTACTACCTGTGGTGCGGCGCCCACTCCCCGCTCTCGGGCCGCGTCGTGAAGACGTTCGAGCGCGCGTTCGTGAGCGACAGGGCGGCGTGGGAGGAGCCGCGCGACCCGTACTACGACCTGACGGACCGCGAGGACGTCTGCGTGCGCATACTTGAGGAGTTTGGCCTGCACGGCCCGGAGTGCCGCATCATAAACGGCCACACGCCCGTGCGCACCGTGCGCGGGGAAAGCCCCGTGCGCGCGAACGGCCGCAAGCTCGTGATCGACGGCGGGTTCTGCCGCGCCTACCACGACAAGACGGGCATCGCGGGCTACACCTTGGTCTCCGGCTCGCACGACCTGCGCATCAAGGCGCACCGGCCGTTCTTGGGAATCGACGCCGCCCTGGACGACAACGCGGACATCATGAGCGAGAGCGACGTGCTGCGCCGCTACGACCACCAGGTCCTGGTGCGCGAGACGGACCGCGGCGCGGACCTGCGCGCCCAGATACAAGACCTGGACGCGCTCGTCCGCGCCTATCAGGACGGCACCATCCCGGAGCGCGCCTAGCGGATGCCGACCACCTTGTACCCGGCGTCCTCCACGGCCTTCGAGAGCTTCTTGTCGCTCACGAGCGGGCCCGCGTCCAGGGTGGCGTTCTTCTCGTCCAGCGAGACGTGGACGTTCTTCACGCCGCGCACGCCCTCGAGCGCCTGCGTCACGTGCGCCACGCAGTGCTCGCACATCATGCCTTCGATGTCGAGTGTCTTGCTTGCCATAGGGGCACTTCCCTCCTCGTCTGCCCCGGCGACATCCGCCGGGGACGCTTCCCTGCCAACCTTCACGCCATCTTTCGCGGGAGCCGCGGCGGCACGTCCGCTCGGCTTCCACGCAAAGAGCCTGAGTGCGTTCGACACCACGAACACGGAGCTGAAGCCCATCGCGGCGGCACCCACCATCGGGTTGAGCGTGATGCCCACGGGCGTGAGCGCGCCCATCGCCACGGGGATGCACACGGCGTTGTAGAACAGGGCCCAGAACAGGTTCTGCCTGATGTCGCGCATGGTGGCTCGGCTGAGCTCTATGGCCGTGGCGACGTCCGCGGGGTCCGAGCGCATGAGCACCACGTCCGCCGAGCCAATGGCCACGTCCGTGCCCGCGCCGATCGCAATGCCCACGTCCGCGCGGGCGAGCGCCGGGGCGTCGTTTATGCCGTCGCCCACCATCGCGACCTTGTGGCCGTCGCGCTGAAGGTCGTGCACGTGGCGCTCCTTCTGGTCGGGCAGGACGCCGGCGATGACCTCGTCCACCCCCACCTGGGCCGCCACCGCGCGGGCCGTGGCCTCCTGGTCGCCCGTGAGCATCACGGTGCGCACGCCCATGGCGCGCAGGCGCGCCACCGCGGCGGCGGAGGTGGGCTTCACCACGTCCGCCACGGCGACCATGCCCAGAGCCTGCCCGTCCGCCGCAAAGAACAGCGGCGTCTTCGCCGCGGCCGCAAGCTCCTGCGCCTGCGCCGCAAGCTCGCCTACGTCCACGCCCTCCGCCGCCATGAGGCGGGCGTTGCCCGCAAGCGCGGGCCTGCCGTCGACCGTGGCCTTGATGCCGCCGCCGGCCACCTGCGTGAAGTCCTCCACGCGCGCCGAGGCGTCCGCGTCCGGCGCCACCTCGTCCACGTAGTCGCACACGGCCTGGGCCAGCGGGTGCTCGCTCTTGCGCTCCAGCGCCGCGGCCAGGCGAAGGAGGTCCTTCTCGCCCGCCGGCGCCACGCTCCTGACGTCCGTCACCTTGGGGGCGCCCTCCGTCACGGTGCCGGTCTTGTCCAGCACCACGGTGTCGAGCGAGCCCGCGACCTCGAGCGCCTCCGCGCTCTTGATGAGGACGCCCTCCTTCGCGCCGCGCTCCGTGCCGACCATGATGGCCGTGGGCGTGGCCAGGCCAAGCGCGCACGGGCAGCTGATCACCAGCACGGACACCGCGTGGTTGAACGCGACGGCGAAGTCGCCCGGGGCGAGAAACGCGAGCCACCCCACCAGCGTCACGGCCGCGATCGCGATGACCACGGGCACGAACACGCCGGCGATGCGGTCCGCCTGGCGCTCGATGGGCGCCTTGGAGCTGGTGGCCTCGTCCACGAGGCGGATGATGTTCGCGAGCGTCGTGTCCGCGCCGACGGCCGTGGCCTCCATCGTGAACCAGCCGCGCCGCGACACCGTGGCGCCCGTCACGCGGTCGCCCACGCCCTTCTCGGCGGGAACGGGCTCGCCTGTGATCGCGGACTCGTCCACGGAGGCGGAGCCCTCGCGCACCACGCCGTCCACCGGCACGGACTCGCCGGCGCGCACCACCAGCACGTCGCCCACGCGCACGTCGTCGGTTGGGACGCTCTGCTCGCGGCCGTCGCGCAGCACCGTCGCCGTCTTCGGGGCAAGGTTCATGAGCGCGGAGATGGAGCTCGTGGTCTTGCCCTTCGCGCGCGCCTCGAAGTACTTGCCCAGCGTGATGAGCACCAGGATCGTGCCCGCGGAGTCAAAGTACAGGCTGCCCATCATGGCGTGGTGCGCCGCGGCCATGTCCATACGACCAAGCGCGAGCGCCATCTGGTACACGCCCACGACGCTGTAGCCAAAGCTCGCGGCCGAGCCTATGGCGATAAGCGAGTCCATGTTGGGCGAGAGGTGCGCCAGCGTCTGGAACCCGCGCACGAAGTAGCTGCGATTCACGAACATGACGCACATGGCCAGCATGAGCTGCGTCACCGCGGACGCCATCATGCCGCGCATGCCCGCGAGCGCCGGCACCTCGGGCCAGCCGAGCATGGGGCCCATGGCCAGGTAGAAGAGCGGCACCCCAAACGCGAGCGACCACAAGAGCTGCCGCCGCTTCGCCTCGATCGCCTTCCTGGCGTTTACCTGCGGGTCCACAAACGCGGGCGCCTTACCGCCCGCCGCGGCATGGCTTCGGGGCTCCGCGCCGTAGCCGGCCTTCCTCACGGCCGCCACCACGGCGTCCAGCGTCTGCGGCCGCCCGTCGTACGCGATCTCCATCGAGTTCTTCAGCAGGTTGACGCTCGCCTCGCTCACGCCCCTCACGCCTGCCGCCGACTTCTGCACGCGCGCCTCGCACGCGGCGCACGTCATGCCCGTGACGTCAAACGTCTCGCGGGCCTCCCGGCTTGTCATCTTGCACCTCCCCGGGCGCCGGCGCGCCTGCGCCTACGCCCCAAACTTCCTCAGCAGGTCCATTACCTCGTCGACGACCCCCGTGTCGCCCTGCTGGATCCTCTCGACCACGCAGGTCTTCAGGTGGTCTTGCATGACCATGCGGCTCACGGCCTTGACGGCGCTCTCCGCCGCCGCGAGCTGCGTCAGCACGTCGCCGCAGTACCTGTCGTCCTCGATCATGGCCTTGACCCCGTTCAGCTGGCCGATCGCACGGTTCAGCCTGCAGGACACGCTCTTCTTCAGCTCTTCCGAGCGCGGCGTGTGCTTGTAGGCCGGCGTCGCGGCGCCAGACGCGCAGCAGCCGCACGGCGCGGCCGCGGCCGTGGCGGGCGCGTCCTTCTCGCCCGACGCACCATGCGCGTCGCACCTTGCCCGCGCGCTCCCCTTGTCCCGTGCCATGGCGGCCTCCCTTCCGGCCCCTGGGTCACATACCCCCAGGGGGTTCCTCTCACTGCAGTGAGACTATACCCCCATGGGGTACCTGTCAACGGGCGAGAGGGGCAAGGGCCCTCTGTCCGCGCACGCCGCACACATCGACCGCATGCCGTCGCGCAGGGCCGGGCGCGGCGAACCGTATAATCTGTTGCAGCAGTCTGCCGCGCGGCGGCCTGCGCACACGCACCAGCACCGCACGCACCGGCACGCAAAAGGAGCGACGCATGAGCTTTCTTCCCGTCAACAAGCAGGACATGGCCGAGCGCGGCTGGGACCAGTGCGACTTCGTGTACGTGTGCGGCGACGCCTACGTGGACCACTCGTCGTTTGGCATGGCCATCATCACGCGCACGCTGGAGGCGCACGGCTACAAGGTGGGCGTCATCTGCCAGCCGGACTGGCGCGACCCCGCAAGCGTGCAGGTCCTGGGCCAGCCGCGCCTGGCGTTTCTGGTGTCCTCCGGCAACATGGACTCCATGGTCAACCACTACACCGTGGCAAAGCGGCGCCGCTCCACGGACTTCTACTCCCCCGGCGGCAAGATGGGCCTGCGCCCCGACCATGCCACCGTGGTGTACTCCAACCTCATCCGGCGTGTGTACCGCCACGTGCCCATCGTGCTGGGTGGCATCGAGGCGTCGCTCAGGCGCCTTGCCCACTACGACTACTGGAGCGACTCTCTCAAGCGCTCCATCCTGCTCGACAGTGGCGCCGACCTGCTGATATACGGCATGGGCGAGCTGTCCGTGGTCGAGGTGGCAGACGCGCTCGACTCCGGCCTGCCCGCAAGCCAGGTCACGTGGATCCACGGCACCGTGTACAAGACGCGAAGCATCAAGGACGTGGACCGCCCGCTCGTGCTCCCCACCTGGGAGGAGATGCAGGCGGACAGGCTGGCGTACGCGCGCAGCTTTGGCACGCAGGGCAAGAACCTGGACCCGTTCAGCGCGCGCACCCTGGTGGAGGAGTACCCCCACAACGTATACGTGGTGCAGAACCCGCCGACCATGCCGCTCACCACCCAGCAGATGGACGAGACGTACGAGCTTCCGTACGAGCGGACCTACCACCCCATGTACGAGGCCGCCGGTGGCGTCCCCGCCATCAAGGAGGTCAAGTTCTCCATCGCGAACAACCGCGGCTGCCTGGGACAGTGCAGCTTCTGCGCGCTCAACTTCCACGAGGGCCGCATCATCCAGAGCCGCAGCCACGAGTCCATCCTGCGCGAGGCGCGCCTCATGACCCAGGACCCGGACTTCAAGGGCTACATCAACGACCTATCGGGCCCCACGGCTGACTTCCGCATCCCCGCGTGCCAGAAGCAGCTGAGGCACGGCGCCTGCCCCAACCGGCGCTGCCTTGCGCCCGAGCCCTGCCCCAACCTCCGCGTCACCCACGAGGACCTGGTCCAGCTCCTGCGAGAGCTGCGCGCCGTCCCCGGCGTCAAGAAGGTCTTCATCCGCAGCGGCATCCGCTTCGACTACGCCATGCTCGACCCCGACCACACCTTCATCAAGGAGCTTGCGGAGTACCACACCTCCGGCCAGCTGCGCCTTGCCCCCGAGCACATATCAGACAAGGTGCTCGAGATCATGGGCAAGCCCCACAACCACATGTACGAGGACTTCTGCAAGGAGTTCGAGAAGTACAGCCGCCAGGCCGGGAAGGAGCAGTACGTGCTGCCCTACCTCATGAGCAGCCACCCGGGCTCCACCATGCGCGAGGCCGTGAGGCTCGCGGAGTTCTGCCGAGACCTCGGCTACAACCCCGAGCAGGTAAGCGACTTCTATCCCACGCCGTCCACGGTGTCCACCTGCATCTTCTATACCGGCGTGGACCCGCGCACCATGGAGCCGGTCTACTGTCCCACCAACCCGCACGAGAAGGCCATGCAGCGCGCCCTCATCCAGTACCGCAACCCCAAGAACTACGACCTGGTGGTGGAGGCCCTGCACAAGGCCCACCGCGAGGACCTCATAGGCTACGGCCCCAAGTGCCTGGTGCGCCCGGACGGCCCGTGGCACAGCAAGGACGACGCCCCCAGCGGCAGGCGCCACGGCAAGGGCAGGGGGTCCGGCAGGGGCGGCGGCAAGGGCAAGGGGCGTCCCTCGGCCCACGCAGGCAGCACGCCAGGCGGCAGGCATGGCAATGGCAGCCGCGGCGGCACCCCCACGCCGCATGGCAACGGCACGTACGCCTCCCGCGGTCGTCATCCCGGCAGGCGCCAGGGTCGGTAGGCCGCCAGACGCCCCGCCCCTACGCCCGCCTGATGGCGTCGCGCAGCGTCTGCATGTCCAGGTCCACGCTCGCGATCTCGTCCGCGCAGCGCTTCAGCTCCTGCGTGAGCAGCGCCTGGTTCCCCACGGACTTCTTGTACTTCATCTTGTGCTCGAGCGTCGCCCAGAAGTCCGTGGCGACGGTGCGGATCTGGATCTCGCACGAGGGGAGAAACGCCGCTGCCCCGCTCGCGAACCTCACGTTCATGTGGTAGCTCCGGTAGCCGTTCGGCTTCGGGTTCTTGATGTAGTCCTTCGTGCGCAGCACCTCCACCTCGGGCTGGCTCCCGATCCAGCGCACCGCGGCATACACGTCGTCCCCAAACGCGCAGATGATCCTCAGGCCCAGGATGTCCTGCACGCCCGCATCGATCGCCGCGGCAAGCGACGACCCGTCGCCACCCTTGCGCCGCACCTTATCCACCAGGCTCTCCGGCGACTTGATGCGAGAGGTGTAGTACACCACGGGCTTCAGGTCGTCGGAGTTGCCCTCCGTGCAGGCAAAGCCCTCGGCCAGGTCGTTCAGCTGCTCGAGCCCCTCCCGCAGCCGCGGCAGATCCTTCCCATAGAAGCTCTCCAGCTCGGCCTCGCTCTCCGCATGGCACCTGCCCGCCAGCACGCGGCCGACGCCCTTCTCGTCAGCGCTCATCGCTGTCTCCCTCGGTCTCGTGCCTCCACGCGCGCTGCGTGGGGTCTCGCGTCGTCGGCAGCGTCACGGTCATCGTGACGGAGCCTCCGTCCGCCTCGGCCTCCGCGTGCACCTTGCCGCCGTGCGCCCGGACCACAGCCTCCACCATCGAGAGCCCGATCCCATAGCCGCCCGCCTCGTGGGTCCTGGCCCTGTCGGACTGGTAGAACCTCCCAAACCAGCGGCCAACCTCCTTCGGGTCCACCCCCTCGGTGGCGTTCCTCACGCTCAGCTCCGCCTGGTGCAGGCGCCGCTCGAGCCGCACCTCGATGGCGCCGCCGTCCACGGAGTACTTCAGCGCGTTGTCGATGAGCGCACCGACCATGCGCTGCAGGTACTGCTCGTTGCCCCGCACGTAGATGCCGTCGCACACGTCGCTTGCCAGCGGGTGGTCCTCCGTCAGCGTCCTCGACTTGAAGCCGCGCGCCTCCCGGGACACCACGTCGGAAAGGTTCACCACGCCGGCGCCGCGCTCGTTCTCGGTCGACGCGCGCGAGAGCACGATCAGGCTCTCCGTCAGCCCGCTCATCACGTCCACCTGGCTCTTGATGTCGTCGATCCACTCGCTCTTACCCACGTCCATCGCCAGGACGTCCGCGTCCGCGCTGATGATGGAGAGCGGCGTGCGCAGGTCGTGTCCCGCGTCTATCACAAACTGCCGCTGGCTCTCGTGCGCGCGCACGATGGGCTGCACGATCCGCTTCGACAGCAGCAAAAAGATCACGGTCACCACCACGACACCCGCGCCATAGATCTTCAGCTCGGACGCGATGCTCGCGTTCAGGGCCTCCAGCTGCCGCGCGCGGTCGAGAAGAACCACGACCTTCGTCCCGTCCTTCTCGGCCCTCACGCCGTAGCGGAACTTTCCCACGTAGCCACGGTCGCCGCCGCGTGCGAGCGCACGCCTCACCATGGTCTGCGCCTCGCCCTCGTCGATGGTCGCGACGTGGTCGAGGTTCGTCTCCTCCAGCGTGCCGTCGGACGCCACGCGCGCCACCAGGTAGCGCATCTCGTAGAAGCCCTCGATCTTGCTGTTGGAATACCCGGAGAGGTCCTTCGGGAGCTCTCCGCCCTCCTCGACGATGGTGTCGATCGACTTGTCCGCGTCCGCGTCCACCTGGGCGCGGCGCGTCATGTACGTCCCCAGGAACATGACGCCCAGCAGCACCACAAGAGAGGCGAGCACGCTCAGCGTCAGCTGTATGCGCAGCCTACGCTCCAACGGTCTCGACCATCCTCCAGCCGTCGCGGTCCGAGCCCTCCACCTTCACGCACGAGCCCAGCGCGTCGAGCTTGCCGTTCAGGTAGCTCGCGTACAGCTCCACCTCGCCATCGAGCGCCTCGCCGTCCCACACGCGCTCCCTCAGCCAGTCCGTGTCCACGGCCTTCCCGCCCGCATGCGCCAGAAGCGCAGCCATCTGGGCCTCGCGCTGGTTCACGCCCAGGGAGGCCGTCCGCGTGGTCAGCGTGGAGGAGTCCTCCTCTATCACCAGGTCGCCAAAGCGCACCTTCGACGACGCCCCAGACCTGTGCCGAGCGGCGGCGCGTATGCGAGCCACAAGCTCGCGGCTGTCGTACGGCTTCGTTATGTAGTCGTCCGCGCCGTCCGCCAGGCCGGCGACCTTGTCGTCCACCTGCGTCTTCGCGGTCAGCAGTATCACGGGAACGTCGTTTCCCTCCGCACGGACGCGTCGCAGCACCTCGAGGCCGTCAAGCCCCGGCATCATGATGTCCAGCACGGCGACGTCAAAGTACCCGCGGTCGAGCGCGTCGAGCGCCTCCAGGCCGTCGTGGGCCACCTCCACGGCAAGGCCGTTCTTCTCCAGGATCACCTCGGTCGCACGGGCAAGCCGCACGTTGTCCTCCGCAAGCAGTACGCGCATGAAAGTCCCTTCGTCGTGTGGGAGGCCCCGCCGCATCGCGGTGGGCCCAGCGTCCGCGTGGACGCCGCCCGCATGGCTATGGTACCCATAAGCGCGCGGGCCGCCGTGCGCCCGCTCGCCGATGCCCACGTATGAAACGCGGGCGCACATAGCTGAACTCCCGCTGAAACACCTTGCTTAGCATGTCCTGGCGCATCCGGCCCTACGCTACCCCCGCGACGCGCCCATGCCGCCAGCCGGCGCCGGCCTACTTGCCGTGCCCCTCGATCACCATGTTCTCGAAGCGATGCGACATGAACTGGTTCGAGAAGTTCTTGTCCACCCACGCCTCAAACTGGTTCTTCGGCGGGATGCCCTCGTCGCGCTCCGCGCGCCTCGTGAAGCACGCCAGCGTCATGAACACGTCCAGCGACAGGTACGCCGCAAGTATCAGCACGAAGATCACCTGCCGGCGCGTGGTGGGCTCGCCAATGAGCCCCAGAAGCCACGGCGTGATCACGTTTGCCCAGATGAGCCCCAGCGCGCCCCAGAAGAACAGGAACGGCCACGCCACCCACTTCGTGATGCAGCCGGGGACGGACGTGTAGTCCCACGACACCGCGCCCATGAACGTCTCCATGCCCCAGCCGGTCAGCTGCTCAAGCAGGCCGCCCACGACCATGGACACCAGAAAGACCATCCACCACTTCGCCTTCTTGCGGCGCAGCTGGAGCGATATCAGCGTCAGCAGCACGGCCCCCACGCCGTACAGGGGTGAGAAGGGCCCCCATACCAGGCCGTAGCGCCCCTCCGTGAGCCCCAGCGTCACGAACATCCACAGCTGCTCGAGCAGCAGCCCGCCCACGGAACCGACGACGAACAGGATGACCACCTGATACCAGCCAATGCGCATGTGGTCCACGCGGTCGTCGCGCACGACCCGCTCGCGCTGCGCAAGCAGGTGCAGCTGGGCCCTGGACAGCTTCAGCGGCTTGCCTATGAGCTCGCGGTAGCCCTTCAGGCGGTAGTAGTAGTCCAGCTCCCGCGCCGCGTCGCGAACCTCCTGGGGCAGCTCGCGGTCCTCCGCCGCGCGCTGGATGGGCTTGCCGCGGCCAAGCCAGGCCACAAACCACCTGACCGCGAACACGATTCCCCTCACCACGAGGGCGAGCGCCAGGAGGCTCACGAGTGACCAGAACATGCTTGCGTCTCCTATCTTCCTGCCGCGGCCGCGCCCCGCCGGGCGCCGGCGCGGGCCGGGCTAGCGAATCTCCACCGTCCGGCGGAAGCCCACCAGCGCAAGGACGATCCCCGCCAGCGCCAGCACGCCCAGCACCGCCCACACGTGCCCCAGGTACGCGGCGGTCGCCGTGTACTCGGGCAGGTTGTGGCTCACGCCAAGCACGCCGGGGTTCAGCGGGAAGTTGGTTATGTAGTCCTGCAGGCGCGCTATGAGCTTGTCGAAGAACGGTATGGGGAGCCCGCCCGCGGGAGAAGAGCTCACCTCGCCGTTCACCTGCCCCGTCACCTGCAGCGACACCTGCCTCATGATCTTCTTGACCGAGGTCTCCGCCTTCCACGGCAGCGCGTCGATGTCGAAGATCGTGCCCAGGCCGGAAAGGCCCCACCGCACGATCGTCGTCTCGCGCAGGGGGCGCACCGCATCGGGCAGGCCAAACAGCGTCTCGGACATGATGAGCTCGTATATCAGGATGAACGGCGCCACGGTCAGCGCCTGCTGCGACGTGCGCACGATGGCCGAGACCCCCAGCCCCAGCATCTGCGCCGCAAACGTGATCAGGAAGAGCGTGACCAGGTACTCCGGCATCGCGGGCGCAAGCAGCGCCTTCGTCTGCGCGGGAAACTCGATTATCGACGTCGTCATCCAAAAGAGGACGCCCGTCTGGAGAAGGGCGTGCACAGCCTGCCACACCACGTTCGCGAACACGAAGCTGTACGGGTTGAGGCCCGAGAACTTGTCGCGCTCGAGCACGTCGCGTGCGTCGCAGATGCACAGTATGGAGTCGAACAGACCCATCCACAGGCAGCAGCACACCACTATGAAGAAGCCCACCTTCGCGTTCTCGTAGTAGTCGAACATGCGGTAGCGGATGACCCACGCCGCAAGGGAGCTGATGATGAGGGCGGACGCGCCCATCATCAGCTCGGACCTCTTGTTGAACGACTCCCTGGCAAGCATGGCGACCTGCCTAAAGAAGCTCAGGCTCATCAGCAGATGCCTCCCAGCTCGTCCGAATGGTCCCGACGCCACTCCTCGAAGCGCCTGATGAACGGATACGGATCCTTGTCCATAAGTGTGTATATCTCGCGCGTGGAGCGGGTGTCGAAGTACTCGAACAGCTTGTCCGGCGTGCCATAGAAGCAGACCTTGCCGTGCGCGAGGAAGCAGATCTTGTCGAACAGCTGGATGTTCTCGTAGTCGTGGTTGATCACGAGCGCCGTCATGCGCCGGTTGTGGACCAGGCTGTGCAGCACCGCGACCAGGTTGCCGGAGTCCCCGGGGTCCAGGCCGCTCGTCGGCTCGTCCAGCACGAGGCCGTCCGGGAACGAGAGGAGCTCGCACGCCACGGACACGCGACGCTTCTCGCCGCCCGAGCACTTGCGTATGAGGGTGCGGCGCACCTTCTGCAGGCCAAGCTCGCGCACGACGCGGTCCACCCGCTCGCGCGCCTTCTGCCGGGGAAGGTGCTTCACGGCGCGCGCGTAGAAGTCCAGCTGCTGGGCCACGGTCAGGTTCTCGTGCACGAGGTTGCGCTGCGGCACGAAGCCCAGGCGGCCGCCAAACACCACGCGGCCGCGCGTGGGCTTGAGCGTGCCCAGGATGATGCTGCCCAGCGTGGACTTGCCGCCGCCGGAGCTGCCCACGATGGCCACGAGCTCGCCGCCCTTCATGGTGAGGGTGATGTCGTCCAGCACCACCTTGCGCCCGAAGCTGCGGCTCACGTGGTCGAGCACGATGTTGCCGCCGCGCACGGAGCCGGCGTCCTCCGACTCCGAGCCCTCGGCGAGCGCGCGCTCGCACTCCGCCATCTCCTCGCGGGCGTCCTCGCGGCCAAGCTCCAGCGCGCGGGCGAAGAGCTTCCGGGCAAGGTCGTAGTCCTGCTCCACGAACATGCCCGTGCCGTAGTACAGCGCAAGCTGGAACGCGGCGTCCGCGTTGCCGTTCTCTATCGCGAGGCTGAACCACGCCAGGCCGCGGTCCACGTCCTGGTCCAGGTACTTTCCGATGAGGTAGTAGTAGCCAAGGTCCCACATGGCCGTGGTGTTGCCCGCCTGGGCGGCGCGCTCCCACCACTCGCGCATGAGGTCGTAGCTCTGCGGCACGCCGTTTCCCGCCTGGTAGCGGTTGCCCAGGGAGCGCATCGCCGCGCGGTCCCCCGCCGCGGCGCGTGCCTTGAGCTGGGCGATCTCTCCCTCCTCAAGCTCAGTGTCGTCCTCGTCGCGTCCCGGCGCGGAAAGCGCGTCGTGGTAGCTCGGCCGCCCGGCACTGCCGGCCGCCACCGCGTCTGCCGCCGGAGCGTCTGCCGCCGGAGCGTCGCCTGCCGGCTCGTCTGCCGCCGCAGAGGCCACGGCGCCAGACGGCCGATCGACATCGCTTGGCTCCTCGTCGCTGCGCTCGCCCTCGAAGGGCGCGTCTTCCCCCGCGTCGGTTTCGGCCGGCTGCGGCGCGTCCTTCTCGCCCTGGGCGAGAAGGACCTCGTCCCCCGGTTGGGCCTCCACCGTGACCTTTGGCTCGTCCGTGGCCGTGGCGTCCGCCGTCGCGCCCGCCGCGTCCGATGCCGCGCGGGCCTTCGGGAGCGCGACCGTCACGTCGCCGGGCTCCGCGGGGACGTCCGCCTCTCGGGGCTTTGCCAGCGTGGAGTAGTCTATGTACACGCGCAGCCTCTTGCCGCGCTTGCCGGCCTTGCCGGACCCGTCGCGTCCCGCGGCGCCGCCCTTCGCGCCCTCGGGGCATGCCGCCGCGGCGGCTTCGGCCTCGGGCGTCGCGTCCCCGCCCGGGCGCGCGTGCTTCTCGCCCTTGGCGGCCTTGCCCTTCTTGTCCTTCTTCTTGTGCTTCTTCCGCTTTCGCTCCAGCTCTGGCTTGCCCCAGTAGACCTCGGCGTCGCTCTCAAGCTTCTTCTTGCCCATGGCCCACCGCTAGCTTGTGATGATCGACACGATGTCGCTTGCGCCCTTGAGCAGCGTCAGCTCGTCGTGGAGGCTCTCGTACGTGTCGTTCGTGCCGGAAAGTATGCTCAGCAGCCGGTCACGCGTGCGGTTCAGGCTCGATATGTGGGCGTCGCCCGCGGCGCGCACCTGCCTCTCGCAGTCCTTCGTGATCTTCTGCGCCTTGTCCACCTTCTTGAGCAGCTTCGACAGGTCCTTCGCCGATCCTATGCCCGACCCGTCCGCGGGCACCACCTTCTGGAGCCCGTCGCACACGGGCATCAGGGCGTCGTCGCACGAATGCTTGCCCACGGCGGCCAGCGTGCGACCCATGCGCACGTCGTCGCCAACCACGGGAAGCCGCGCGGGTATGCCCCACACCCACAGCTGCGTCTGCTCCTGGATCTTGTCCATCGCGGCGGTCAGGCTCTTGGACGCCTTGATGGCGGCCGGGTAGTCCGCCTTGCGCGCGGCGGCGGTCAGGGCGTCGTAGCTCTGGTTCACGTCCATCATGCCGTCCTGTATGGCAAGGTAGCTGCGACCGAGCGCAAACAGGTACGCAACCAGCAGCGCAAGCACCACTAGCAGGATCGCCTGCTTGCGCCGGCGGCGCGTCTGGTCCGCGGCGGGGTGGGGCTCCTGCGGCGGAATCTCGTCGCGCCCCAGGCCCAACTTGGTAAGGTGCTTGGCCATGCTCGCCTCCACGTGACAGATGACTGTGCGGGACGCCGCGTGCCGGCGCCCGCTCGTTAGGCTATCTTATCACCCGCGCCGGACGCGGCGCCCCGGCAGGCCCTATAGCATGAAGCGGGGCGTGCGGCCCTCGCGCGTGGCGCAGGCGATCTCCTCCAGGGCCGCGGCCACGCTGTCCTCGTCGCAGCGGCCAATGTGGTAGCGGGCCGCCGCGGCCGCGGCAGGCGTCGCGTTCGCCACGGCCACGGAGTTCTTGAGCGCGCCCATCAGGGCCAGGTCGTTCTCCGCGTCGCCAAAGAACACCACCTCGTCCTGGCGAATCCCCATCGCGTCAAGCAGCATCGGCAGCGCCGTGCCCTTGTTCAGGCCGCGCGGCACCACATCGCACCACGCGTCCACGGGCTGCACTATGTCGAACTCGGGACACGCCTCCATGCCGCCGGCCTTGATCTTCTCCAGCACGTCCTGACCCAGCGGGCACGCGATGGTCGCGGCGATCAGCTCGTCTTCGGGCACCGCGTCTGCCAGCGTGCACGCAAACTTGAAGCGCTCAGCGTACGGCGCCGCGTCCGCCTCCGTGGTCGCTATGCACCACGCCGGGTTCGTCGCGTCGTTTACCAGCGGGTACGCCGTAACGAAGCAGTGGTCGAAGCCGCGCACGTAGTCGCTCAGGCGCTGCAGCGCGGCGTTGTCTATCAGGCTCTTGCGGCGCAGCTCGCCGTCCACGTAGATCTTCTTGCCGTTCGAGAGTATGCCCGTCTGGAACGCGGAGTCGTCGCCGCCAAAGAAGCGCATCAGCTCCTGCGTGTCGCGGCCGGTCGCGGGGCCAAACTCCACGCCGGCGGAGCGCAGCTCGCGAATGGCGTCCATCGCGCGCGGGCTCACGCGCTCCGCGCCAAACGGGATGAGGGTGTTGTCCATGTCCGTCAGGACCAGCTTGATCATGTCTTGCCTTTCGCTTGGGTTGCGACGACCGCGCGGGCGCCGGGCGAGAAATGCCGCCGCCCAAGAAGATAGCATCGCCCGGGGCGCAAACATCAACACTTCCGAAAGTTTCCGCTTTGCCATGGATGCCGGCGCATAAATGGCTACCCTGTTGTGTGCAGGATTTCGCGTCACGCGACGGCGTGCGCCGCTGCCGCCATGACACCAAGCACCAGGAGGTTCCACATGCTGATGCCGCAGGAGAGCGCGCACAGGCTCTTCTTCCCGCAGGCGTACGCGGACGGCGAGGGGGCGCAGTGGTCGCGCCTCCCGTACTGGTGGCAGGACGTCGAGCTTTCCGGCTGCGGGCTGTGCTCCGCGACCATGTGCATCGACCTGCTCACGAACCGGGACCTCACGCCCCGCGACGTGCTCGCGCGCTACCGCGAGGACGGCATGGACGGCGCGGGCGCAAGCAAGGTGGGCGGACGCAACATGAGCGTGCTCCTGAACGAGTACAACGCGCGCGCGTTTGGCATACGGTCCTTCCCCATCGAGCGCAGCGTGGGCGCGTTCAGGCAGGCGCTCGGGCAGGGCGACGTCATCTGGGCGTCGAGCTCCGACCGCCAGGGCACGCACCCGTGGCACTACGCCGACGGCTCCATGGAGCCGCTGGACCCGTGCGGCATCCAGCACCCGCACGGCCACATCGTGTGCGTCTGGGCGTACGAGGACGGCGCGTTCTTGGTAAAGGACCCCCTTGGCCCCAGCCAGCTCTGTAACAACGTGCGCTACACGGACGATCAGATGGAGCGCTGGCTCGCGGGAAACGACCACCAGCAGTACCGCGTCTCCGCGGTGCGCTAGCCTCCGCGGCGCGCGAGCTCACTGCGCCTAAAGGTCGCGCTTCGTCAGGATCTCCTGCGGAATGAGCCCGCACGACTCCACCACGGTGCGCGCGTAGTCCGCCTCCTCGGCGCTCATCCCCTCGCACACCAGCGACATGTCCGGCACGTCGATGTTCGCCTGGCCGGTCGACTCGTTGTCCGTCGGGTCCGGGAAGCGCTCCATCGCGCGCCGTACCATGAGCCCATACGCGGGCGAGAAGGACGAGAACTTGTACTTCTCGCCCAGCTCGGCGCGCAGCTTCATCATGAGGTCCACGCCCGCGCGGTCGATGTCGCCCCAGTACAGCACCTCCACGGAGTCCGCGCCCAGCGTGTCCAGCAGAAGCGACAGCCGGTTGTGCTCCAGCACGGGCGTGCCGCCGCCCAGCACCACGGCATGCACGCGCTCGCCCAGGATCTGCGTGCGGCCGTCCTCGTACATGAGGTCGTGCACGTCCAGGTAGGGGTCCAGGTTCTCCGTCACCAGCACGCGCATGTGCTTGCGGCGCCGCGGCGCGTGGTACACCAGGTCCGGCTTCGGCATGGGCCTGTGGCGCACCACGTCCTCCATGCCCATGGCGCGCAGCAGGCGAAATCCGTCGCTGCCGTACTCGAAGAACTTCTCGTCCCCGCCCATCTGGTACGCCAGCTGGCGCCGCGTGATGTCGCCGGGCAGCATGCCGTCCGTCAGCACGTCGTTTATGGCCGTGAGCTCGCGCTCGTACATCGTGAAGGCTCCGGGGTGGCTCAGCAGCCAGCCGTTCATCCAGAAGCTCGGGTCAAGCGCCACGATCCTCTGGCGCGCCTGTGCGTCGGACTCGTTGCCGCGACGCACGTACGGCACCTTCTTCAGGTCGCGGCGCGACGCCTCGCGACGGCGTGCGCCCCCGCGCCGGGCGGCCCTGCCGGAACGCGTGCCGTCCGCGGGCTCGGGGGAAGGCGCGGCATCGGCCTCGCCTTCGGCCTCGGGCCGGGCGGACGCGTCCTTCTCGCCCGCGGCGGCATCTGTCTGCGCGGCTATCGGGGAGGCAGGCTCGGCGCCTGCGTCCGGCGCATCTGGCGCGGGCGCGTCCGCGGCGCAGGCGGTCTCCCCCGCGTCGCCTTCCGCGGGCCCGTCCGAAGGCGCGGCATCGGGCGCCCCGTCCTCGCACGACCCACTTGCGTCGCCCGCCGCCTCGGGCGCGGGGTCGTCCGCCTGTGCGGCCAAAGCGCCCGCGTCATCCGGCGAGGCGTCCGACACCTCCGCGCCGGACTCGCCGGCATCCGTCTCCGCGGGCGCAGGGACGCACAAGTCATACGCGTCGTCCTCGTCCGCGCATGGCACCAGCACGCCGGCGCGCATCATCTTCTTCAGGGCGTTTGCGCTCACCTTGTACTTGCCCAGGATGCGCTCCACGTCCTTCGCCGTGGCCCTCCCGTCGGGAAGCCGAACGAGCGCGCTCGCGATACCGGGGGCATAGCCCCTGTCCGCAGGCCCAAGCTCCTGCACCAGAACGCCACGCAGCGCCTCCGCGTCGTACCGTTCCTGCCCCGTCATCTTTCGAGCCATTGCCTCGTCCTTTCGATGCGCCAGGCGCGCGGCCGATGCACCTTGGCACCCTTCGCCCCGCGCGGTCACGCACCATTTTCTCCCAAAGCACACATCCGTGCACGGCGCGGCCGTGCGCATGCCGTCCAAGCAGCGACGTCCTTGCACGCGGCACCGCCACGGCGGTGCTTCGTCATCAAAAAACATGCGACGCGACCGTCGGGACGGCGAATTAATGTCCACTGCGGTCGCTATACCTCTAATAGTGACATTCGTGCTTGCACGTTTCCAGACGAACGGAGGAAATCATGGGCTCTAACACGGAAAACGACCACACCTCTGGCAGCCGTGACGCCAAGCCAACGGCCGGCGCGGGCCACGTCTTCGAGGTGGGCTACGTGCCGCACGCGCGCGACGCCGCGCAGGTAGACGCAGCGCAGGCAGGCTCCGCTGCCGCCCAGGCAGGTGCATCGTCCGGCGACGCGCGAGAAGATCCGAAGGCTTCCGCCGGCGCCCCGCCCTTCCCCGGCAGGGATGCGCCCGCGGCAGCGTCCACGGGGAGAGAGCCACTCCCCGAGGAAGAGCGGAAGCGCCGTCGCCGCACCAGGATCATCGCGGCCGTCGCCGTGGCCGTGGTCGCCCTGCTTGGGGGCGGGTACGCCGTCGCGTCGCACAACCAGCAGGTCGCTCACGAGGAAGCCGTCGCGCGCAAGGAGGCCGCAAAGAAGAGGCGCCAAGAGGAGCAGGCGAGGGCGATGCGCATGCACGACGAGTACGTCTCGAACCTCAACAAGGTGTACGGGTACATGATGGGCGGTGCCGTGACCTCGGAGACCGCGTGCAACCTCACCTCGGGCGTTTGGCATGACGCCATCTTCGGCGGGTGGGACGACGAGACGAGCCCCTACCAGGCAAGCGACTTCAACGACGCGCTCAAGAAGCTGTACGAGAGCGAGAAGTACCAGGGATACGTGAGCAGCATCGAGGACAGCAACGACAAGATCGACGACATCATGCGCGAACTCACCGACCCGCCGAGCGACTGCGAGAGCGCCTACGACACGCTGCAGGACCTCTACCCCGAGTACCAGTCGTTTGCCAGCCTCGCGACCGACCCTTCCGGGAGCTACACGACCTACACCCAGAAGTTCGAGGAGGCCGACTCGACCGTAAGCTCGAAGATCCAGCTCCTGAGCACTCAGATACCGGACGCCATCAAGTCCGACGACAGCTCCAGCAGCTAGGTCGGCCCACGTGCGCGGGAGCGGTGACCGACATCGCGACAAAGCCTAGAAGTGGCCGTTTCCGTTATTGAAGGCGTCGTCCGCAGAGATCGGCTGAATCACGTCCCAGTGCTCCGCGAGCATCCCGTCCTCCACGCGATAGATGTCGCACACCTTCGCCGCGCCGCCGTTTGCGCGGAAGTCGCAGCGGAAGAACACGAAGACCCTGTCGCCGTCCTATGCCACGGACATGATGGTCAAGTGCGGGTCGAGTCGGAAGAAGCCCTCGGCAAACGCACGGAACCCCTCTCGTCCATCGGCGACCTCGGGGCTGTGCTGCCTGTAGCCCTCGCGCATGTAGCGCCCGAGGTCGCTCAGGTCGTGCCCGTTGAACACCTTGTCGTAAAACTCGAGCACAAGCTCCTTGTTGGTCATGGCCCATCCTCCATTCGATCGCGTCGGAGGCCGACAACGTCATGTGCGGGCAGCGCCCCGCCTATCGCCCGTCCGTGCCGCCGTCCTCCTCGCCCGCTTCGTCCTTCTCGACGTCGCCGTCGGCGTCGGCCTCGGCCTTCGCGGACTTTCTCGTCCTCACCGCATCGGGATCGACGCCCGCAGCCTCAAGAATGTGGCGAACGTTCTTCTTTCCGTTCTTTATCCCCCTGTAGAGAACGGCCGAGAAGAGCCCGCCCAGCACCATGAGGGCGACGCCGAGCACGAGCACCCACGTCGCCGCGCTCTGCCAGACGCGGGCGTACACCATGAGCGCCCCCACCGCCACGACCGAGTACCCTATGCGCTTGTACACCTCGAGCCTCATGATCGCCTGCGTCTGCCTGTCCGCCTCCCGTATGAGGGCGTGACGCTTCTCGTCGCTCATCGGGGGCGCGGCATAGGTTGGCTCAGGCGCGTCCGCCGACGAGGAGGGACGCTGCGTCTTCTTACCGTTCTTGCTCATATGTCCTCCCTGAAGACACCGGATATGGGAAGCATAGCCCACACCCGCTTTGTCCGCCCGCGAGGGGTTTCGCCGATCTTTCGCACCACATGACAAGGCCGGCCTCCCGCAACCATGCGAGAGGCCGGCCGCCTGTGGGGGATTTCGCCCTAGGCCGCGCGCTCCATCCCAAGGCGCGCGTCCCCAGGACGGCAGGTCCTGGTTTCTAGTACTTCAGCTTCGGGTCGAAGAAGCCCACGAACACGCCCACGAACGCGATGCCAACGAGGATGAGCATGACGACGGTCGGGCTGATCTTCTTCTTGGTCATGAGCCACCAGCACAGCCACACGAAGAAGAAGTTCAGTGCCTTCGGGAAGATGCCGTCGAGCGTGTCCTGCAGGACGAACGCGCTGTCCTTCGTGAACGTGACCTGGAGCGCGGTCGTGATGTTGATCCACGTCGCCGCGACGGCGCCGATGACCATGGTGCCGACCATGACGATGGAGCTGCGGAGTGCCGCGGACTGCGGACCGACGAGCGCCTCGACGGCGGCGCCGCCCATGGTGTAGCCCTGGTTGTACGCGTACTTCATGCCGAAGTACATCGCGACGTTCCAGGCGACGATGTAGAACAGGGGTCCGAGCACGGAGCCGCCGGCGGAGAGGCCGAGGGCGATGCCCAGGAGGATGGGGATGAAGGTGCCGACGATGATGGAGTCACCGAGGCCGGCGAGCGGGCCCATGAGGCCGGCGCGGATGCCGTTGATGGTCTCGTCGTCCAGCGGCTCGCCGTTGGCGCGGGCCTCCTCGAGGCCGGCGGTCAGGCCGACGACCAGCGTGCCGATCTGCGGCTCGGTGTTGAAGAACGTGGTGTAGGTCCTGAGGGACTTCACCTTGTCCTCGTCGTTGTCGTACAGCTCGTCGACCACGGGAAGCATTGCGGCGAGGTAGCCGAACGTCTGCATGTGCTCCTGCGAGAAGCAGGTAAGGTTGCCGTATGCCCAGTTGCGGAAGCTCTTCTTGAGCGTCGCTTGGGAAATCTTCTTCTCAGCCATTAGATGTCCTCATCTTCCTCGTCGTCATCGGCAGCGGCAGCAGCGGAGCCCTCGGCGATTGCGGGCTTGGCAGTCTTTGCCTGCTGGATCTCATAGTTGATAAGCGCGAAGAACACCGCGATCAGCGCGGACGCGATCAGGTTGCACTTCATGACGGCAGCGAGCGTGAAGCCGAAGCCGAAGACGACCCAGTCCATGGGCTTGTTGATGACCTGCTTGCACAGGATCGCGACACCGACGGCGGGAAGGAGCGAGCCGACGGTGAAGAGCGTCTTCATCGCGATGCCGTCCATGGGCAGGAACTCCTTCATGGCCTGGACCATGGGGGCGCCGGCGAGGCAGATCACGAACGTCGGGAGGAAGGAGAACAGGATGTGGCCGATCCAGGGCAGGACGAAGTCGACCATCGGGATGGTCTTCTTGATCTTCTCCCAGTTGCCGGACTCCATGGCCTTCCAGCCAATGCCCTGCCAAACCAGGTTGATGGTCGCGGTGCCATAGAAGAGGACGGTTCCGAGGGTGCCGACTGCGGCGCCGAGGGACGCGGCGAGGCCGGCGGCGGCGGCGGAGTTGGGGTCGAGGCCCTGCGCCTGGATGGCGAGGATGGACAGCGGGATGCCGATGTAGGTGACGGCGCGGACGTCGGCGGAGACCGTTCCGCCCGGGGTCACGAGCGCGATGTAGACGAGCTGGATCGCCGCACCGACGATGATGCCCAGCTGGACGTTGCCGAGGATGATGCCGACGACGAGACCGCCGACGAGGGGACGTCCGAGGGTGTAGTTACCGATCGTGGTGCCGCCCATGCCGGGAAGCGATGCCAGGCAGGCGAAGATGCCCAGCAAAGCGGCTTGGAACACGTTAATGGTCATGCGTGTCACTCTGCCCTTCGTGTCTAGGATGAACCCTTACTTAAGATCGAACTGATCGCGGAACTTCGGCCACTCGCCGATGGACTTCTCCTTGATCAGCGCGAACTCCACGGTGTAACCAGCCTTCGTGATGTCCTCCAGGGCCTGTGCCTCCTCCTGGGTGATGGACTGGTTGTTGCCCAGCTTGACGGCGCCGGGACGGTCGTTGCACGGCCCGATGATGACGCGCTTGACGTCAGAGGGCACGAACTTGTTGTCGACAAGGATCTTCTTCATGTCGATGGGGTTCTTGGTGATGAGGAAGTACTTGGAGTCAGAATCGAGAACCTTCTGGGCCTTCGCGAGGAAGTGCTCCATCGTCCAGACGAAGATCTTCTTCTCGGGTGCGGCGCCCTTGTAGGCGGCCTTCAGCACCGGGTTGGTCGCGGCCGCATCGTTGACGGCGATGATGCCGTCGCACGGATACTCCAGGGACCACCTGGTTACCGTCTGGCCATGGATCATACGGTCATCTACGCGCACGAACGAAATCATACCTACTCTCCCCTTTCAAAAACTTGCGTACAGTTCCCCCACAGGCCCCCGCAAAGGGGTCTGGTCGTGCCACTTTGGTAAGCGAAGCCAGACGGCTAGGCCGTCAGTACGTCCGGCGAGAAGAGCCTGCGATCGTGGCAGGGGCACTTCTCCCCTAAGAAGTGGAATTGGATTGAATGGCTAGAGGTCGTCCTCGTCGTCCTCGTCGACAGCGACCTTGAACTCCTGCAGGGCGGCAACGCCCTCGCTCACGACGTCGGCGGCAAGGGAGTCGTCGTCGGCCTCGGGGCTGAGCGCCGCGGTGAGGACGGCCGGCAGGTTCACGCCGCCGAAGATGCGGGTCCTGGGCAGGAGCCCCGCCTCGGTGATGGCGTTGATGGCGTTGGTCAGGGGCGACCCACCGATGATGTCGCCGAATAGGAACACGGAGTCGCTGTCGCCGATGACCGAGATGGTCTGCTTCAGCTCTGCGACATACTCGTCCGCACCCTCACCATCCTTGAGGGAGCAGCAGAGCACTTCTTCACGATCGCCGGCAAGCATCTTGAGAACGGAGTGAAGTCCCTGAGCGAACATTCCATGGCTGACGAGTACAAGGTACCTCATTGCTATCCCTCTCAACTGGGGCGATGTGCCCTCATGGCACGTTGGCCCGCCCGCTTGACACATTCGATTATCACGAACGGGCTTCAGTGTGTAATACTGTTTTTGCCGTAGTTTTATAAATTTTGCTCCATTCCCAAATTTGCTCTAGACAGGTTTCTATGAATACTTACGACAACGTTTCTGGTAACGTTTCCATGCCCGCCTCGGACAGTCAGCAGCCCGCAGCCCAAGTCGCGCCCTTCCTGTGTCAGCTCTTCTATGGCTCGCACGGAATTCCAATCGCCTGCTGGCGCGGGGAGGAGCGCATCTGCAACGCTGGCCTCCCCAGTGACGTTATGCCCGACGCCCACGTCCTGCCGATCGTACGGGCACAGTCCAGGCCGTACACGACGTACTCCACCCCGGACGACGCAATGTACGGCTACGTGCACGACATCCCATTGGGAATCGAGTTCGTCATCGGCCCGACGTTTCCCCTGGGACGCAGCGGACTTGTGCTCGACCACTTCATGAACATGTCGGGCATTCCCACCAGCCGCCGCGAGGAGGTCGCCCCCATCCTTGCCAGGATTCCGCGCTACACGTATCAGCGCTTCTGTGCGCTTTGCGGCTTCTTGTACCTCCAAGCAAACGCGATGGTCCCCGGTGCGGAGGCACTCGTGGGCGTAACCGACTACGAAGCCATAAACGAGGTGCACCGCATGGCATCGCAGCAGCGCGACAGCTTCAGCATCGAGCAGAGCATGCTCGTCCGCAATGACATCACGCGCCTGGTGCGCGAAGGCGCCGTGGACGAGATCTGGACGGGCCTCGGCAGCCAGTCGTACCTCGACAACCTCGTGAACGAGCTCTCCACCACCATGGGCAGCGGCAACCTGCGCATGGCGAAGGACGAGTTCATAATCGACGCGACGGAGACGTTCCTCCACGGCGCCATACCCGGCGGAATCGGCCTGAAGCTTGGCCTGCAGATGCTGTCCTCCTACGTGGCGAAGTGCGAGGACGCGCAGTCCGAGGCCGAGGTCGCCACCCTCCTGAACGCGATGCTCATGGACGTCGCGACCGTGGTGAACGACGTGCGCACGCCCACGGGCATCGGCCCCGAGGTGCGCGAGTGCATCAAGATGATTGCGGACGACCTGGCAAACGTCCCCACGATAGAGCAGATATGCCACAGGATCGGCTGCAGCACGTCCTACCTCACGAAGCACTTCAAGAGGGAGACTGGCCTCACCATCAACCAGTACGTGCGCTACCGGCGCATGGACGAGGCCAAGCGCCTGCTGCGCTACACCAGGTACTCGCTGAGCGAGATAAGCGACCTACTGGGGTTCTCGAGCCAGCCCTACTTCGCGACCACGTTCAAGCGCGAGACGGGAATCACGCCCAAGCAGTACCGCATCGCCGCGAGCAACCCGGACTTCGAGGAAGAGATCTAGCGCCGCCACGCCTAGAACAGGAGCATCCAGAGCGAGAAGAGCGCGCACACTGCGGTGACGCCGGCCCAGAACATGAGGCGGCGCCTACAGTCCTCGCGCGCCATCACGAGGGCCTCCGGCGTGACGTATGGCTCGGCATGACCGCACCTTCGACATTGGACCAGCTGGTCGTAGCCCACGTTGCCGATGGCACCGGTGACGTCCCAGAACCCGGGCCTCGCGGCCGCGGGGTCCGCGCCCTTCTCGCGCAGGCGAACGTTCTTGCTGCCGCACTCCGAGCACACGCGCTCCGTGGGCCGCGCCGCGCACACCTTGCGGTATCCCACGAGCGAGAGCACCGCCAGCGCGGCGGAGGCGGCCAGCCCCAGCAGGACGCCCCACACGAGCTGCGCGGACAGCACGACGAGCGTGACGATGGCAGCGATCACGACGAGGATGACGGGGAGCATGCGGCCTCCTGGGTAGTGTTGGCGATGCCGCCTATTATAGGCGACGCGCCGTGGATCGTGGCATCTGTGGAGCGCCCGTGCCCATCCGTACGGAAATGTGTCTCGTATTGAATTGCGCTCGATTTATTTGTACGCTACTCATGCCATGCGGCTCATGGCCGCCGGAACTATCAGATCGAATTGGGGAGACGCATGAAGGCAGCAGTGAGGTCCTTCTCGCGCACGGGCAACACGAGGGCGGTCGCGGAGCGGATCGCAAAGACGATGGGAACCCGGGCGGTGTCGGTCGACAACGCAGACGCGGCGCTTGCGGAGCCGGTGGACGTCCTGTTTGTAGGCGGCGCGCTGTACGCATACGGCATCGACTCCCACCTTAGGGAGTACATCGCGTCGCTTGACGCCGCAAACGTGGGCAAGGCAGTCGTGTTCTCGACCTCGTGGGTGTCCAAGCACGCCATCGAGCTCATAAAGAGGGCGCTGGGCGAGAAGGACATCGCCGTGGACCAGAGGACCCTCTGCTTCCGCGGCCGCCCCGGCGACGAGCAGCTGCAGATGGCGGACGCGTTCGCGCGGCAGTTTCTGTAGCGGAAGCAGTTTGGCAATAAGCGACCTGGAACGAGGCATGCAGTGAGACTTGCATGGAAGGAACTGACATACAACTGGAAGAAGTACCTGCTGGTAGAGGTCATCGTGATTCTGATGATGTTCATGGTGCTCTTCCTGTCGGGGCTCGTGAGTGGCCTGGGGAGGGCGGTGTCCTCCGGCATCGAGATCATGGACGCCAGCGCCTTCGTGCTGGTCAAGGACTCCGAGAAGCTCATCACCGTATCGAGCCTGACGGACGCCCAGTACAAGAAGCTGCAGGACGAGTACGGAAGCTGGCAGACTCCGCTTGACATCCAGCGCGCCTACCTGCAGAAGGCGTCCGGCGACAAGAAGATCGACGTCACGTACTTTGGCATCGACCCCACGGGGTTCCTCGCGCCAAAGACGTACGCGGGCAAGGGGCTCTCCGCGAGCAAGGGCGAGGTCATTCTCGACGACGCCTTCCGGGAGAAGGGCATCAGCCTGGGCGACACCGTCAAGGACTCGTCCTCGGACGTGAGGCTCAAGGTCGTCGGGTTCACGAAGGATAAGATGTATGGACATGTCTCCGTGGCATACGTCTCGGTGGACACGTTCGACGCCATGGGCGAGAAGGGCAACCCCATGTACCAGAAGGCCGTGCACGCCGTCGCGATAAGCGGCGGGCTCGCGGCCCACGTAAAGGGAACCGAAAGCTACACAAAGGCGCAGATCGTGGAGGCGCTTCCCGGCTACAAGGCCGAGCAGACGACCATCACCATGGTCGAATGGCTGCTCGTGGCCATAACCGCCGTGATCATCGGCGTGTTCTTCTTCGTGATCAACATGCAGAAGGAGCAGGAGTTTGGCGTGATGAAGGCCATCGGCACCAGCACCGCCAAGATATCTGGCACCATCGTGAGCCAGGTGTTCCTGATCGCAGCGCTCGGCGCGGCCATCGCCTGCGGCCTCGCCACCGCCATGAGCGCGGCGCTGCCGGCCTCCATGCCGTTCTACCTGGTGCCCGCCCAAGTGGCCGTGGTGCTGGCGTTCGTGGCGATTTCGATCCTAAGCAGCCTTGCGTCCGTCGTCCGCATGGCGCGAATCGACCCGGCCAAGGTCATCGGGGGTGATTTCCAGTGAGCGAGACGATACTGGGCATGAGCGGCATCGTGAAGGCGTATGCCGACGGAGAAGAGCGGCGCTGCGTGCTGGACCACGTTGACCTGAACGTGGGCGCGGGCGAGCTCGTGGCCATAGTGGGGCCTTCGGGCAGCGGCAAGTCCACCCTGCTCAACATCGCGGGCATGATGCTCTCCCCGGACGAGGGCGACGTCGCCATCTGCGGGCGCGCCGTCTCGCACCTGCCGCAGCGCGCGTGGACGAAGCTGCGCCGCGAGCAGATCGGCCTCATCTTCCAGAACCACCAGCTTCTGCCCTACCTTACGGCCGAGGAGCAGCTCACCGTGATGCTGGGTGCCGACCGCGACGCCACGCGCGAGCTGTTCAAGGAGCTAGGCATCGCGAATGCCATCTACAAGCACCCCGCGCAGCTCTCTGGTGGAGAAAGGCAGCGCGTTGCCATCGCCCGCGCCTTCGCCACCGATGCGAGGCTCATTCTGGCAGACGAGCCCACGGCCTCCCTCGACTCCGAACGGGGCAGGCAGGTGGTGCAGATGATCCGGCAAGAGACGCACCAGCGCAACAAGGGCGCCGTCATGGTGACGCACGACCAGCGCGTGCTCGACCTGGTGGACAGGGTCTTCCGGATGGAGGATGGCAAGCTGACCGCCGCCTAGGAAACGATAACGATGCAGTAGCGAAGGTCTCCGCGCGCGGCAAATGGGCTGGGCATGGCGGGCCCACCGCTCGCATCCATCATGGCAACGCCGGAACCCGTAAGCCCCACCAGCTGCGTTCGTTAGGCGCCGGGACGGCTGCCGATCGAGGCGAGAAACGCCACCTCCGGCACAAGCACCATGACCGCCGCGCTGCCGCCGTTCAGGCTCCCGCCCATGCCAAGCGCCACAAGAGGGACCGAAAGCGTCACGAACAGCACCCCAAGCGTCACCTTTGCGCGGCCGTCGAGCCGTACGCCGGGGCCAAGGAGCATGCGCGCGGTCACGAGCGGGAGCGACACCATGACCGCGATGCCGCACGCGCACGCGATCGCACGCGCAACGGGACACATGAGCTCGCACACCTGAAACGCCACTCCCAGCACCACGGCCGCGACCAGCACGCGAAGCGCCAGCCCAACGAGGGCCTCCATTGGGTCCTGTCCCTGCGAGCTCATGTTTCCCCCTTACGCAGGCACCGCAACGCGGGCGTGGCAGCCCCGTTGCAGTCCCTAGAACCCCACGGTCTCCGCAGGCTTTCCCGCCATGGAGCTAAAGCGGGCCGTCACGTTCTTGAAGTACAGGACGATGGTGTTGTCGTCGTTCTCGTCATACATCTTGCGCAGCGCCGGGTAGGCATCCAACATGTGGCGCTTTGCCTCCACGCGGTCGTCCGGCACGAGCTCGCCCGAGACGCGCCACCAGTCCCCGCCCTTGACGCCGCAGATCTCCGCCTTGGGGTTGGCCAGCAGCTGGCGGTAGACGTCCTTCTTCTTGCCGGTCTGGATGTAGAGCCTGCCCTCAAAGAGGTCGACCGTGCCAAACGGGCGAACGCGCGGCTGCCCGCCCTCCTCCGTCGCGAGGAAGTACGTGGGCGACTCGCTCTTGAAGAACCTGTACACGTCGTTGATGTCCGCCATGATGGGCTCCAATCCACTGGATGCTCGTACTTCTCCTCTTACCCCAAGGTTGAGCGTCGTTTCCCCAGAGGGCATGCCGATCGCCTGGACGGCCACGATAGGCCGCCAGCGTGCCACAGACTGCCAACGGCGTGACAAATATGCATATCTACCTGCGTAAACGCGTTACCAAATTTACCAAATTTACCAAATTTGCCAAAAATGCCAAAAGTTACAAAAGAAATCAAGGGAACCGGATACCATAGAGGCAGACCGAAACACTATGAGATTTGCGATTGGGAGGACACATGGCCGCTCTCAATAACCCATTCACGCCCGGATTCGGACAAGTACCGCCCTTTATGGCAGGACGTCGCTACGTAATTGAGAATATCGAAGACGCGTTCGTAAACGGCCCCGGAGACCCGAACCTGACGACCATCTTCACCGGTGCCAGGGGTACGGGTAAGACTACGCTCCTTACCCTTCTTGCGGACGAGGCGGAGGAGCGTGGGTGGATTACCGCGCGCGTCTCATCGGTCCCCGGCATGCTCGAAGATATACTTCAGCAAGCCGCCAGATCAGGTTCGCACCTTCTTGCGCAGGGGCAGAAGGCACGAATCAACTCTATCGGCATCGGTGGCGTTGCGTCCCTGGGATGGGAGTACGACGACAGCAATAAAGCGGGCAGGAACTGGAGGTCTCGCGTGACCTCGCTTTTGGACGAGCTGGAGCCACACGGCGTCGGCCTTCTCATCACAATCGACGAACTTCAGTCCGAATTTGACGAGATGGTGCAGCTCGCCTCCGTCTACCAGCACCTCATTGCAGAGGGCAGAAGAATCTCACTCCTTGCAGCTGGTCTTCCCTACCAGGTGTCACGCGTGCTTAACGACAAGTCGATATCCTTCCTCAGAAGAGCGGCTCGCCATCAGCTTACGCGCATTCCCGACAGCGACATTCGCGTCGCGCTCAAAGAAACCATAGAAGCGGGAGGAAAGCAGATAACCGACGAGGCACTGCTTGCCGCAACAAGCGCAATCGACGGCTTCCCCTTCATGATGCAGCTGGTGGGATACCGCATGTGGACACAGAGCAACGGCAGCCACATTGACCTCGACGCCGCTAAGAGCGGCATCGTGGCGGCGGAGTTTGAGATGCGGTCCAACATATTGGAGACCACCTACATGGAACTTTCCGATGGTGACCTCGCCTTTGTGAAGGCCATGCTTCCAGACAAGAATGTAAGCTTGACTGCCGACATCGCCGATCGCATGGGCAAGAGCACGGGCTATGCGGCGCAGTACAGAAGGCGTCTCCTTGAGGAGGGGGTCATTGGGGAACGCGGACGCGGCAAGGTTGGGTTCGAGCTGCCGGGATGGCGCGACTTCGTCCTAGAGAAACTCGAAGAAGAGGACTTCTAGAAAGAAGAGAATATCTCGACACCCCATCCGCCTCGGTATGAGGCAGCATCTCAAAATGCATATAAAGAAAGGGCTTCCCACCGTCACCGCGAACGCTCGCAGCAATCGGGGAAGCCCTTCTCGTCCTATGTATACGCTACGATAATCAACGAGCTAGCGACAGAGTCGACACTTCTATCCCAGGAAACCGAAGAATGCACCGACTACACCGAGCACCATGGTGCCAAGGATGAGCCACATCGGGTTGATCTTCTTGGAGAGAAGCCAGTAGTAAATCCAGAAGGCGCACATACCGACGACGCCGGGCATGATTCCGTCTAAAACGCTCTGGATGGTGGTCGGGTCCTGACCCTTTACTGTCTCGCCGATCTGCACGGGAATGGTGGCCCAGAACATGTCCTTAGTCATGCCACCGATAACCATAGCGCCAACGATGCCAATGGCAGCCATCACCTTGGTCATGAGCCCGTTCTCAGATGCTTTCTCGAGGAAGCTCACACCCATCGAATAGCCCTTCTGGACACCCCAAACGCGAAGCCAGAAGGCGGGGATGTTGTAGATGAGCAGGAAGACGATAGGGCCGGCGGCATTGCCCGCCTGGCAGAGCGAGATGCCGACAGCAGCGGCGATAACGCGAATCGTGGTGAGGAAGATTGCGTCGCCGATGCCGGAGAGCGGTCCCATGAGAGCAGCCTTGACGTCATTGACGGACTCGGGCTCAATCTCTCCGCGGGCTACACGCTCCTCCATTGCCATCGCGATGCCACCCACGAACGGCGCAAACTGCACCGTGATGTTGAAGAACGCCGCATGGCGATGCAGGGCCGCCGCATAGTCATCAGGTCTGCCGTGATAGATCTTCTTGAGCATTCCCGCCACCATCAGGCAGAATGCAAGGTTCATCTGCTTGTAGTAGGTCCAGGAGAACTCCATGCCCAGAGCACCTAAGTTACAGGAAGACCTAATTAGGTCCTTCTTCGTAATCTTGTAGGGATTCTCCTCCTGTGAAACGCCCTGTCCCGAAACCATGGCCTCATTAGAAGTCATCGTCATCATCTCCTTCCGCCGCGAGCTGTGGACTATCGGTGTTGGCCTGAGGATTCAAAAGGCCAAACTTCTCGATTCCGATGATGATCGCAATGAGAGCGACGCCAAGCGATGGTACGTTCATGTAAGAGGCAAGCAGGAAGCCGAGGAAGAAGAACGGCATGACCTCACGCTTGAGCACCAGCCGGCCGAGCATTGCGAAGCCCATTGCGGGAAGGATGTTGGCAGCGATTCCGAAGCCGTCCATGATGAAGGAGGGAATCCAGTCCAAGATGCCCTGAACCGCATTGGCGCCCAGGTAGTAGGCAAATCCGACGAGAAGGACGTTCTTTACCACCCCGACGAGTCCGATAGCCCAGTGTGCCGCATACACACCCTTCAGGTCGCCCCTCGCCGCCGCAACGTCCGCCTTGTCGACTATAACGGGCATGAGGCCATTGATGACGTTGCTGATGGCAAGAGAGATGGTTGCGATGGGCATGGCGAGCGCGAGGGCAGCCTCGGTACCCTTGCCCAGCGTTATGGCAAAGGCGCACGCAAGGATACCGCCCACCTTCTCGTCAGGCGGAACGTAGGCTCCAATGGAGATGTTTCCCATGAACAGAAGCTCCAGGCTCGCGCCAATGGCGAGACCTGCCGGCAGATTGCCCAGGATGAGACCTACGAGCGGGCAGGTCACAATCGGTCTGAACGCGTAGAGCGTGCCGAGCTGATAATCAAACATGGCGAATGCAGCCACAAGCGAAATCAGTATCGCCTTAACAAGCATGCTCTCCTCCTAATCAAATGTTGCTGCGAGATTCTTACGACCGCTAGAGTACGTCTTGGATTTCAACCTTCGGATCGTCCGCAAGAGGACGAATCTCCACCTCCACCCCCTTGTCCAGCAGCTCGCGAATAATCTTCTCCTCCTCTGGCTCAAGGAAGACCTGGCGCGCCACCTCACGCGTCGTAGGACTCCCTTTGGTGTTTCCGAGGTTCAGGCTCTTTATCTGAGGGCATCCGTCGATGAGCTGCTTCGCCTCCGCGATGGTCTGCACGCAGATGAGCATCCGATACTTGTCGGTGACTCCGGAATTGATGGCTTCGATTGCATGGGTCATATCCTTTATCACGAGCTTGCATCCCGCTGGCTTGCCCATCTTGAGGGTCATTTTCCAAACGGGATCGTTCGCCACGTGGTCTCCCACACAGAAGATGCAATTTGCCTGCAAACCCTGCACCCACGAGACGGCGACCTGGCCATGTAACAGCCTGTGGTCAACCCTGGTCAGCAGAATCATGTTCGAACCCCCCTGTTTCAGTTGTGAGCCTAGAAGTCCTCGTCTTCTTCGATGGCTGAGTCGTCATTCACGAACCTCGGCCTTACCTCATCACTCGAGACAAGCTGCCTCAGCAAGGATTCCGTGTCCTCGTCTTCATCGGAGAGAAAGAGCGTGAGCAGGAGTGGCAGGTTCATGTTCGTGACGAGGTAGACATTCGGCCTCGCCAGCATGAGCTTTGTGAACTCGTTGTTCACGCTCCCTCCCATGAGATCGGTGAGCACAACGACATCCGTGTCGTCAGGCATGGACTCGACAAGACTCCTCGACGCCGCCTCCACGTCGTCGTTCCCGTCGACGAACGCATTCAGCACACTCACGTCATCCCGGTCGCCCGCCAGGAGCTTCACGCTTTCAAAGATGCCCTCCGCAAAGTGCGCATGAGAAGCGATGATGTACTGCCTGCTCATGTATCAAATTCCTCCAGATTCCTCTTTAGTGCCGCCAGCGACTGTCGGTCCGCAGCGGCTGGATCCACAAAATAGCGCGGGTCAACACTTTCAAACGTCAGGCATCCCGAATAGCCGGCTTCCGCAAGGGCGAGAAGATCGCCCCTCATATCCCGTACTCCGTCGCCCCACGCGAGGTGAGACGTCTCTCTCGCATCGGTAAAATGACAATGCACGACATCCTTACCGAATGCGTCCATGTAGTCTCGCACGCTCTCCCCCGCACGCCACATCGCACCCGTGTCGAGTAGCACCTTGAGGTGCGCACTCCCCACATCCTCGAGCATCGTCCGAAGGTCCCGCACGCAATTGCAAAGGTTTGACTCCTCCGGCTGAAGCGCCTCAAGCGCAAGCGTCACGCCCCTCTCGCCGGCATAAGACCCCAGTGTCGACAGCATTCGCACGCTTCGATCCCATGCCGTCTCTCGAGGCTCGTCCAGGAATCCCCAGCCAGACGTAATGGAGACCATTCCAGCACCCAAGTCCGCCGCCACGTCTATTGCCCGCTCGAAATACTGCCGACTTCTCCGAATCGCATCATCTCCGCGTGCGGCAACGTTCGAGGGTTTGGGGTTGTTTTGCTCGGGGCAGACGGCGCAGATGGGAAGACCGCTCTCTTTTGACAATGCGGCAATGCGACTCACGGAATCGTTTGCAGCATAGTCCATAAAGAAGTGCATGGGGCCGCACCAGAGCTCGACGGCATCGAAGCCCTCCCTTTGGGAGGAGGAGAAAAAATACTCAAGCGAGTAGAACCTGTAGGCACAGTTCGTAGCAGCCACCCGGAACCTCTGATGCGACGCCATGCGATCAGGACCCGTCTTAGTAATCGAACTGGTGGTAGTAGCGACGGTAGTTGAGGTTGTGCTTCGTGACGAGCTCGTAGTGCCTTGACATGCGATCAGTAGTAAGCACAGAGATGATGTAGGTAGAGAGAATCATGCGGAAGTCGCTGTCGAGCCCGGGAATTGCATACTCTTTCGTGTCAATGACGGTCACGTCCGTATCCCCAGTACGCCCGCTCTTGAGGAATGCGTCGACACGGTCGTCGAGCGCACGACACTCATCCTCGCCCTTGAAGAGGACAACGGGAATGCCGGGCTCCACGAGTTCGAGCGTTCCGTGGAAGAAGTCCGCAGAACTGATGTAGCGGGTGTGCTTCCACTGCATTTCCTCGAGTAGGCACATGGCAAACAGGATGGTCTCTCCCCAGAGTGCGCCAGACCCGATGAACATCGTATAAGGCGCAAGTGCGTACTTCTTCGCAAACTCCTCCGCCTCGGGCTCGAACTGCTTGCGAATATCAAGAAGCGCCGGCCAGAAACCCTTGCTCTGCTCAATGAACTCGTCATACTTCGGGAAGAAGCCCTGACGGTTGAGAATCCTCAGGCCGAAGCAATCCGCGAGATAGTAGCCCTTCTCACATCCGCCGCTACCATGATCGTTTTTCATGGCAACACAGTGATCGGCTCCCACCGCCTGTCCGATGGGGCCGCCTGCCTTTGTCATCGCATAGACCCTCACGCCCATCTGCTTGAGCGTCTTTACCGCCTGCAGGACCTCTGGGGTGGTTCCCGACTCGGACGAGGTGAGCACCACGGAATTACTCGTCATGGACTTACTGCCCATCACGTTGAACTCTGCAGCATGGAGGAGCGTTACCTGATGGTCTGCGTCGGCATACTTGTTCATGACATACTGCATGCGCAGAAACTCATCCCAAGTGCCGCCGACGCCCAGCAGGAAGAGGTGGTCAAACCCCTCGTCGCAAACGTCATCCGCGAACTGCTTCATCTGCTTTCCGATTTCGTAGAGCTCCTTGCCGTCCTCGAGATAACCCTCCTGGTCGAAGTAAACAATCTCGACCTTCTCGGTCTCCTTCATAAGCTGTCCTCCGCCCTCACTCGTTCACCTTTGGTATCGATTGATTACATGTGCGCACTTTTTGTAACCATTTGATTGATAACTTAGCGATATTTAGAACCATTTATGGGCTAACTACGCTCATTTAGGGTGAATGGTATTTAATTATTGTTAAGTGGTATAGCTAACGTGTTAATACGTTACTGAGTACCCGCCAAGGTCTCCGCGACGATACGAGGACGCGAACTCCAACGCGATGCCGTCTTCGTCATAGCTCACGCACTCGTAAGAAATGACGGCAGAGCCCTCCTCGATTCCCAGCAGGTGTGCATCACGCGTGCCCAGCTCGACCATATCGAGGTGTTCAACGGCCGATGCAACAGTATGGCCGAACATGCCATAGACTTGGTAAAGAGAGAAAACGCCAACGTCAACGGACTCGATTTTCGGAAAGAGGGAAATTGGAATAAACGTCCGCTCTATCATCAGGGGCACGTCATCCACGTAATTCACGCGCTTGATCGCGAGAATGTCATCATTCTCGCCAATCTCAAAGAGATGCGAGAAGAAGCCCCCCGCAGGACGTCGAGCCTTAGAGAGAATTTTGACGGACGGCACCGCGTTCTTCTCCCTCACGCTTTCACGAAAGCCCACAAGCTCGAGCGCATCGGCCTCACCGAGTCGCTCCGACATGACGTAGACGCCCTTGCCCTGGACACGGCGCAACAGTCCGCCGGCAACGAGTGCATCGATGGCATTTCTTACCGTCAGGCGCGTCGTCCCAAACCGCTCCGCGAGATCGTTCTCAGAGGGAATGGCGCTACCGGGCTCGTAGAGGCCATCTTCTATCTCATCACGTATGATTTCGCGAATCTGTATGTACTTTGGCTTATCCGCATCCAAGTTTTCCATCATGTCACCAAAGTGCCTTCTGAGAGTCAACGGACCATCCGCAGAGACTGACGAACGTATACCTATCTGGCCGAATGACGGACTTGTAGTACTCGATGCATCTACCGTCGCCATCTCTGCTCACACCCTGTTGAAAGAACACGGATGCACCAGGTTTGCCCCCCAGCAAGTCCGCCTCCCACTCGTCTAGCCTAGAAATCGAGAGGCTGTCCCAGCCATGGGCGATATCCAGGCAATAGCCATCCCGAATCACGTCAAAGAGGGATTCCCCTGAGAAGTCATGCGAGGCAATACCGGGGCAGACGTCAGTGTTAACCATCGAGGTTTCTAACATGCACGGAAGACCATCCACACGGCGCAGACGGACGAGCTTGAAGACGGCATGGCCGACGTCGACGCCCATCTTCTTCGCAACGTGGGCGTCCGCAGCGCATGCCCCCTGGCTCACCACCAGAGAGCTTGGCGTATGTCCACTGCTACGGACGTTATCGCTAAAGCCCATGACCTTCCCGACGCCCGAGTATGAAATGGGGCGGGCGGGCGCGACGTAGGTACCCGACCCCTGACGACTCTCGAGAACGTGCATCGTCGTCAGGTGTCGTATAGCACTCCGCAACGCAGAGCGCGATATCCCCCACATCTCGCACATGTCTCGTTCCGAGGGCAGCTTTTCTCCCTCAGAAAGGCCGTTTACATTAATGTAGTTTCGAATGTTCTCGACCGCAGCATCTGCCGGCGGAATCTTCCCGCGGACCAACGTACTCTCCTACGACGAAGCCTTGCCCGCATCCCTCATGCGCAGCACGTCCTCACACAGTTTATCCGCCCCTTGGCGAAGAAGCACATAGGTCTTCGAACTACGCAGGACCTCCCTGCCGATAAGGGGTATGCCGATGGTGGACTCCTGTCCAAGCGTCCCCCTCACCGTTAGTGCGACGTCCATGCGCGTGCAGTACTTGCCTCCTCTGCTTGCGTTCGCCCGCGCCACCGCGGCAGGGTTTTCGAGCACGCTCTCGAAGAGGTCGCGACGACTCATGTTCTTTCGGACGTCGACTTCCTCGTTTTCTATCACCTTGCAGTCGAGAATATCCTCGTAGTCATGAATGGCGGGCTCCATGCCATGCAGCACTATGGCCCATTTGCGGTGATTCTCGTCCATGTACAGAGACGGCACCATGGAAAGCCGCGGTGCCTCGAAGAGAGTCTTCGTAATCGTAAAGCCCGACTGCCCCAGGCGTTGCTTGACAGACTTCCCAAAGAGCGACATGTGTCCCTCCCATCAACCGAGACTGACATTGTAAGTCGATACATACAAGATAACTCTAATTGATACCATTTTGCCAACTTGAATATTTTCGTATGCGCAGTAGCAACCACAAACGGCAAGCGATAAGGGGATGGGCGTGATGTGCCGCAGCTGGTGTGTACGATACAATCTTGCGCATGGACACGCTTATCACATGGGGCTCGGACGCCCTTCTGGCATACCTCGCCGCAATCAACGCCATCACCTTTGCGCTTTTCTGCCTGGACAAGGCGAGGGCAATCAGGGGCGCATGGCGCATACCCGAGAAGGTATTGCTTGGCTGCTCCGCAGTTGGCGGCGCGGCGGGAGGTCTTCTGGGCATGAGGGTTGCGCACCACAAGACACGCAAGCCCCTGTTCTACCTGGGGGTTCCCGTCATGCTCATTGTTCAGGCCGCGCTTCTGGCTTGGCTGATGCAGGGATAGGTCAGCGCGACGCATGGCTTAGAGGTTGGAGGCAGCATGGTCAGGCTCATGGTTTGCTCTGACATACACGCGAGGATCGGCCACTTTCAGGACGCGGTGGTGGCCGCGCGGGCCGGTGGCCCCGTGGACGCCATCCTGATTGCGGGCGACCTCCAGATGCCGATGGCGGCCATCGACGAGCTGAACCTGCCCGAGCCCGTCCATCTTGTGCACGGCAACAACGACGCCGCGCTTGAACCCATGCATCCGGCAGACGAGCTCGTGATTGACATTTCCGCCTGCGGCATTGCGAGCGTGCAGGCACTTGCCTATCACGAGGGGGCCGCGGTGCGCGGCGGCGATGTGGCGCATCGCATCATGATGACGCACGGGCACACGTACCGCGCGCCACGCCTGGTGCGGCTGCGGCAGCGCGCGGCGACGCTCGGTGCGGACGTCGTTATCTACGGGCACTCGCACCGCTGGCAGGTTGATGCGGGAGGACCTGCGGACGCGCTCGTGGTGAACTCCGGCACGCTGATGCCGAAGCCGGGCTCCGGACGCTGCACATTCATGACGATGGAGATTGACGGGTCGGACGTGCGCGTCGAAAGGCACGAGCTGTAGCCTTTCCGCCGGCAGGGGGCTTGGCCTAGGACCGTGCCCTAATACCTCACGCGAAAGTCCTTCTCGCCCTGCGCGAGCGGCACCGCGACTTGCGAAACGAGGCGGCAGGAGATCCAGGTATCAGGGCTGTTTGAGAGGTCCTGGATGCCGAGCCGGAACGCCTCGAGCTGGGAGGGCGTGCCCTGGACCTCGACGAGCACGTCTCCGTCGTCGAGGTTCTGGACCCAGCCGACGCAGCCCGCGCTCTTGGCAAGCAGCTGCGCCTGGAAGCGGAAGCCCACGGCCTGGACCTTGCCCGCGTAGCGCAGGCGAAGCCGTTGGGGAGCACCCCCTTCCGCACGCGCGACGTCCTGGGCAAGTGCGCCGGCGTGCGCCGCGGCGGCCATCTCGTCTGGAGCGGACGCCGCTACCTTGCGCCTCCACGGCCAGCGAAGCCCCATGCCTCCCCCTTCCGGCTTGCGTTTTCGGTGCGCGCCAACGACGCGCGTTGGCCTTGGGGAGAGTATTCCCCATGGCATGGCGATTGACGCGGTTGAGCGGGGAACGGCGGCACGCGGCCATGCAAAGAGGCGACGGCCACGATGGCCGCCGCCCCTTGGGGACGCTATGCCGCGCGGGAGGCTAGGCCTCCTGGTACGGCTTCTTCCAGAGCGAGAGGATCAGGCACGCCACGATTGAGCCGATGGCCAGCGCCGCGAGGTAGCCAACGGGGTTGCCGATGACGGCGATTACCCAGGCGCCGCCGTGCGGGGCGGGGCTGGTGCAGCCGAACACCGCGGAGAGCGCGCCGGCAAGCGCGGAGCCGATGATGCAGGACGGAAGGACGTGGCCGGGGTCGGCCGCGGCGAAGGGGATGGCGCCCTCGGTGATGAACGACAGGCCCATGATGTAGTCCACGACGCCGGCGTCGCGATCGGCCTTGGACCACTTGCCCTTGAAGAGCGTGGTGGAGAGGGCGATGGCCAGAGGCGGCACCATGCCGCCGACCATGACGGAGGCCATGACGAGCTGGCCGGAGGTGGTGCCGGCGGTGAGGGCGCCGGTGCCGAAGACGTAGGCCGCCTTGTTGAACGGGCCGCCCATGTCGATGGACATCATGCCGCCGACGACGGCGCCGAGCAGGATGACGTTGGTGGTGCCCATGCTGTTGAGGCCGTTGTTGAGCGCGGTGTTGATAGCGCCGAACAGCGGGTTGAGCAGGAACATGACGGCGCCGATGGCGAGGGTGCCAAGAAGCGGGTAGATGAGCATGGGCTTGATGCCCTCGAGGGAATCGGGCATGTGGTCGCAGAGCTTCTCGATCCCGAGGACCATGTAGCCTGCCGCGAAGCCCGCGAACAGCGCCGCGATGAAGCCGCCGGAGACGCAGGACGCCGCCGCCTTGGCGTCGGAGTTCATGAGGGTGAGGTAGGTGAGGCTATAGCCGGTCTTGGCGAACAGGCCGCCGACGAAGCCGGGGGCGAGTCCGGGCCTGTCCGCGATGGACATGGCGATGAAGCCCGCCAGGATCGGGAGCATCATGCCGAACGCCTCGCCGCCGATGGTCTTGAAGAAGGCCGCGGCGGGAATCGAGGAGCCGTACGCCGCCGTGCCGAGGCCCGGCTGGTCGACGAGAAACGCTATCGCCGTGAGGATGCCGCCGCCGATCACGAAGGGCAGCATGTGGCTGACGCCGTTCATGAGGTGCTTGTATATCACGTGCCAGGCGGAGTCCTTCTCGCCCGCGGTCTCTGCTGCCGTGACCGTGGTGCCCTCCTGGACGGGCGCCTTGCCGTCGAGGATGGTCTGGATGAGCTTCTGGGCTCGTTGATGCCCGCGGAGACGTTGGTGGAGAGCACCTGCTTGCCGCCGAAGCGCGCGCGGTCGACGTTCTTGTCGGCCGCGATGATGATGCCCTTGGCGTGGGCGATCTCGTCCGCGGTCAGGACGTTCTTCGCTCCCGCGGAGCCCTGGGTCTCGGCCTTGAGCGTGACGCCCATCTCCTTGGCCTTCTTCTCCAGGTTCTCGGCCGCCATGTAGGTGTGCGCGATGCCGGTGGGGCAGGCCGTGATTGCGAGGACCTCGGGGTAGCCGGCGGCCGCGACCGCCTCGGGCGCCGCCTTCGCGGCGTCGGCGGCCTCGCGCTCCGCCTCGGCGCGGTCGATGACGGAGCAGAACTCCTCCGGCGTCTTGGCGGCGCGCAGGGCGTCCGCGAACTCCTGGCGCATGAGGAGCTTCGACAGCTGGGCGAGCATCTCGAGGTGGGTGTTGTTCTGGCCCTCGGGCGCGGCGATCATGAACATGAGGTCCGCGGGCGCGTCGTCGGGGGCGCTCCACTCCACGCCGCCCGGTACGGTCATGGCCGCGAGTCCAGGCCGCTTGACGGCCGAGGTCTTGGCGTGCGGAATCGTGATGCCGTCGCCGACGGCGGTGGAGAACTCCTCCTCTCGGGCCAGGATCGCCTTCTTGTACGCGACGGTGTCGCCGATGTTGCCCGAGGCGTCCTGAAGGGCGATCAGCTGGTCGATGGCGTCGTCCTGGCTCTTGGCCGTGGCGCCCACCTTGATTCCCTCGGGTTTGAGCAGGTCCGTGATCTTCGCGTCTGGCTCTCCTCTCTTACGTGCGGGCGCACCCGGTGCGCCCAACGGAGCCGGCCCCGTGTGGAACCGGCGTGCCATGCCAATGAAAGCGGTCGAGAAACGCTAGAGGGTCTTGAGCAGCGCCTCCACCTCGGGACGCGTCGCAAGCTTTGCCGAGAAGGCGCTCGCGGAGCCGGTCGCGACGCCCATCTTGAACGCGGTGGCGCAATCGCCGTCGCTCTCCTGGTAGCCTGCCAGGAAGCCGGCGACCATGGAGTCGCCCGCGCCCACGGAGTTGACGACCGTGCCCTTGGGGGCCTCGCTCATGATGACGTCCCCGGACTCGGGCACGAGGACCGCCCCCTCCCCCGCCATGGACACGAGCACGTTGCGCGCGCCCTTCTCCTGTAGTTTGCGCGCGTAGGGCACGACCTCGTCGCGCGTGGACAGCTCCACGCCAAAGATGGCGCCCAGCTCGTGGTTGTTGGGCTTGATGAGGAACGGGTGGTAGCGCAGGACCTTCACGAGCAGGTCGCGCTCCGCGTCGACCACGATGTCGATGCCGCGCCCGTCGAGCCTGTCCATGATGCGCTCGTACATGTCTGACGGGAGCATCGAGGGGACGGAGCCCGCGATCACGAGGGTGTCGCCCCGCTGCAGGGCGTCGAGCCTGGCATAGAGCGCGTCGATGTCGGACTCGAGGATCTTGGGACCGATGCCGTTGATCTCGGTCTCCTCGGCGGCCTTGATCTTCATGTTGATGCGGGACATGCCCTCCGCGACGTGGATGAAGTCGCTCTTGGCGCCGGACGTCTGCATGAGGCGGACGATCTCTGCGCCAGTGAAGCCCGCGACGAAGCCGAGGGCGCGCGACTCGTGCCCGAGGTTCGAGAGCACGATGCTCACGTTGATGCCCTTGCCACCCGGCAGGATGTCCTCGTACGTCACGCGATTGATGGCGCCGGGCTCAAGCCGGGGCATCCTCACGATGTAGTCGATCGAGGGGTTGAAGGTGACGGTGTAGATCATTGGTGCTCCTCCTCTAGGTCCACGATGTTGGGGGCTTTGCCGTAGGTACCATCTGCGTCGACGTGGTCCGTGATGACGGTCGCCTGGTCGAACTGCGCAAACGTCACGAGCGAGACCTGGCCGAACTTGCTTGCGTCTGCCAGCACGTACGCGCTTTTCGCCTGGCGCAGGCTGGCCTCCTTCACCCTTGCCTCCTCAAGCTCCGGCGTGGTGAAGCCCGCGTCGGGCGAGATGCCGTTCGTTCCCCAGAACCCCACGGTAAAGTGCATGCACCCCAGGGTCGCGATGGCGTCCGGACCCACGACGGCCTCCGTGACCGGCTTCACCGTCCCGCCAAGCAGGTAGGTCTTCGCCCCCTTTGCGAGCAGCGCCTGGGCATGCGGAAGCGAGTTGGTGACGAACGTCGCGCGCGTCTCGGTCAGGTGCTCAACAAGAAGCATCGTGGACGAGCCGGAGTCGACGTACACGAAGTCGTCCGGGCCCACGAGGGCGGCCGCGTACGCGGCGATGCGCTCCTTCGCGGGCAGGTTCTGGGCGCGCTTCTGGGCGACGGGCGAATCCTGCACCACGAGGCGCCGCTTTGGCGCGCAGGCGCCGCCGTGCACGCGGACGATCTTGCGCTGGCCGCTGAGCGCGTCCAGGTCGCGGCGGACGGTCGACTCCGATGCGTCGAGCGCCACCATGAGCTCGGGCGTGGTGACGCTCCCCCGCTCCGCAACGAGGCGCAGTATGAGGTCGTGGCGTTCCGTGGCAAGCATCGACTGGCACCTCCCTTTCACTACCAAGCAGTATGCACCAGGTTTCCGTCATTTGCTATCATATTCCGTCATTTACGATGATTGTTTTTGACTGTTCGGTTGCCAGGAGCTCGCGAGCGGTCAGGGCGCGCATGCGAGAGGCCCGATGCCTGCGTGCAGACACCGGGCCTCGGGAGAAGCCTACCTGTTGTTGAGGCGCCTGGGGCGAACGTAGTAGAGGGCACCCGCGACGCATGGAGGTCCTTCTTGCCCGGCGAAGCGGCGGACGCCGGACGTGCGGCGACGAAGGCGGGCACGGCACGCCGGACGCGGCGAATGCGGCGGACGAGGGACGCGCGGCCTACCTTGCGCGAAGCCTGAGGTTGAGCAGCGCCGCCACGATGCCAAACAGCGCAAGCGCGAAGAACGTTCCCCAGGTGACGAGCAGCATGAGGGCGTTTCCCGCGAAGGCAAGCGTCATCGTGGCCATGACGGCCTGGCCGGCACCCATGACCAAGATCTTGAACGAGTACCCGCCGATTGCCGCAAGGACGTCCGTGACGCCAAACAGCGTGAGCACGCCTCCGAGCGACTGCCCCACCAGCAGCACGTTTGGCACTTGGAAGCCGCCGGCATCGGTCACGGCCTGAAACGCGATGCAGACGAGGCCCGCCACGACAAAGCCCGCAAGCAGCGCCAAGGGCATGGAGGGCGCCTGCGGCACGGGCAGCTTCGGCAGCGTGACGAACGCGGCCAAGGCGCCCGCGAGCATGTTCACCACGGAGCTGAGGACGATGACGTGAAGAAAGAGGCCGCCAACGCTCCTGATGCCGCCGACAAAGCCGCCACCGTTTGCATGGCCGGCCTGGAAGGCGTCTGCAATTCCGCAGGCAAAGCCGTTGAACGGAAGGATAGAGCCGAATCCGCTGACGGCCGCGACCCTCTGGTGGATCCCGGGGACGTACAGGATGACCGCGAGGACCCCCAGGCAGAGCAGGGTGCACGGGGCGGCGAACGCCAGGCCCACCACGGGTTCCAGCGCGACGCCTATAAGCTGGCCAATGATTCCGTACGCCCCTCCCACCAGAAAGCAGAGCGCGTACAACCTCGCCCTCGACCGGCTCTTTTCTGCCATGATCGCCATCCCCTCCACACGCCCCCGCGCCTCACGCGAGCCACATTGATCCCATGTTGATTGACGCATCGATTTTGAGGGGACGAGGTCTCGAGGCATACGGTCACGCGTCCAGATTAGGGCGTCAAGGCGACGCGGCTTTCTGTTCGCAAGAACAAACGCCCAGGCGAGAAGAACAAGAAAGGCCGGAGGATCTTCTCCCCCGGCCTTTGAATTCAATGGAGCCAGCTATCAGACTCGAACTGATGACCCCCGCTTTACGAGAGCGGTGCTCTACCAACTGAGCTAAGCTGGCAACCTCTGGCTGCCTTAGCAGCGAGTATCAATTATACGGACGCGGCCAAATGATGCAAGTGTGAGTTTTGCCAATTCTCAGGGCGCACAAAACCACCAACACCACCAATGCCTGCCTCACTACCTGACAGATCGCGCTTCTGTCAGTTAGTGATGTTTCTTTAGGCCTCACTATCTGACAGGTCCCTCTTCTGTCGGAAAGTGAGGACTCCCATGGCCTCACTATCTGACAGATCGCACTCGTGTCAGTTAATGAGCGCGTCGGAGGGCCACAAGCACCAATTTTCACGCAAAAGTGCCTCACTACCTGACAGAACGCACTCGTGTCAGATAGTGAGGCACCCGGGCCCAGGCGCCGCACGCCCAAGCGCCGCACCTCCAGGCGCCACGGGCCCAGGCGCCCGGCCCGCGGCGCCTCCTGCCTGCGCTACAGAAGGCGCAGCACCCCGCGCACCAGGCTCTCGAAGTCTGCCGCGTGGCGCTCGGCCTCCTCGAGCACGCTCTGGTGCGTGACGGAGGAGTCGCCGCTCTCGTTCGCCGCAAGCGTCAGGCCAAGCACGTTCATGCCCAGCGCGTGTGCCATGATCACCTCGCACACGGTGGACATGCCCACGTAGCTCACGCCCAGGCCCTTGAGCATCGCAACCTCGGCCGGGGTCTCGAACGTGGGGCCAAGCATGCCCGCGTACACGCCCTCCTCCACCGTGATGCCGGCGTCGTCCGCCACGCCGCGCGCAAGCGTGCGCAGGTACGGCGTGTAGGCGTCCGTCATGCCCACGAACGGCGTATCCAGCTCGCGCACGTGGTCCCACTCCGCAAGCGGGTTCCTGCCCGTCAGGTTGATCTGGTCCGTCAGGATGCCGAGCCCCTTGTGGGCGTTTCCGGGGATGCAGCCCGTCGCGCACGCGAAGATGATGTCGCGGCAGCCCAGGTGGTGGGCATGGCGCACGAGGGACGTGACCTCGGCCGCGCTGTAACCCTGGTACAGGTGGACGCGCCCGGGGTACACGACCACGGGAACCTCGTCGATCGTGCCGATGGTGGCCTCGAACTTGTGGCCGCTAATGGGGCGGGCCTCCTGGGGGAACCCGTCGATGTCGTGGTAGTCGATGCGGCGGACGGGCTTTACCAGCTGCGCAAGGTGTCCAAGGCCCGACCCCAGCACGATGGCGACGGGATGCTCGACGGACGGCTTGCAGCTCTCGACAGTGTCTTCCGTAACCACGCAGATACCTTCTTCCTCGAGGAGGCGCGCAAACACGCCGTCGCCCTCGGTCAGACTTCCCGAATACGTACCATCGTAGATGACTCCGACCCCACACGAGGGGCTCTTTGCCTTCAGAACCGCAAGCGGCGCCCGGCTTGACTTTGCCTTCGCGAAGGATATCCGCGCGCCCCGCTCGAAGTCCTCCGTCACGTCCGTGCCGTCCCTCAGCATCACGCGGCCGTCGCGCTGCTCCGCGGGAGGGCGTGGCACCGGCAGCCGGCTCGCGGTCTCGGGACAAACGCCCACGACGTCCACCTTGGAGCACAGCTCCCCCACGGCCGAGTTCGGCTTCGCTCCCCCGTCGTACCTGCATGCGGTGCCGCGCAGGCACTCGCTCACGATGACCCTCATTCAGCCTCCTCCACGCGCGTCAGACGTCCTCACCTGATTATGCCACGCCGGCGGGCGGGCGCGACACAAGTTGGCTCCCCCGGCGCAGACGCGCTCGAGGGAGTCATTCGTGACGCTACGTTGTCGCGCGTTGCGCATGCCCCCGGCGCGGGGCGAGAAGGGCTAGGCGATCAGGCTCGAGATGCTCACCGTGGCGTTGCAGAGCAGTCCGTTCACGTACTCGGTCCACTCCTCGCTCACCTTGGTCCGCTTCTGGCTGTACTCCTGGTAGGCAACGTAGTACGCGGCCTGCGCGGCCTCGTACGTCGCGGAGTCGGCCGTGACCGTGTAGCTCTTCAGCGCGGTCTCGTACGAGCCGCCCTTGCCGCTCCACGTGCCCTTCTGGGCATCCCACTCGTCGCCGGCGAGGTTGATGATGTACTTGGCGTAGTCGGCGCTCGCGGTCTGGGTGTTGCCGTCGGAGGGCTCGGTCGGCGCGGTGGGGGCGGTGCCCGCCTTCGTCTTCACGACCTTGTCGCGAAGCTTCTGCATCTCGGCGGACTGCTTCACGAGGGCCTTCACGGTGGACTTGCTCATGCCGTAGCTCGAGGCGATGCTCGAGTAGTCGCTCGATCCAAGGGTGGACTGCGCGTAGGACTTCATGTCCTTCTCGCTCACCTTGATGCCCTTGGCCTCCGCTTCCTGCTGGATGATGGCGGAGCGCGCGTAAGAGAGCACGCCGTCGACGGACGGCAGCTTGTACGTGCCGTCGTCCTGCTTCTGCGAGCTGAGCGAGGACGTGCTGTTGATGACGTCGCGCGCCGAGACCTTGTACGTCTTGCCCTTGTAGGTGTACGTGGCGATCGTGGAGTCAAGCTCGGCCTTCTTCACGGTCGTCTTGCCGGAAAGAGACCCGCTCGCGCCGCCCTGGGCGCCGCCGAACGCAAAGTAGCCCGCGCAAAGGCCCACGGCAAGCGCCACCACGGCGCACACCAGCGGCACCGCGAACTTCGGTAGCTGCTTCTTGGCCTTGGGCGCCGTTTCCTTGGCGGCCTTCTCGGTCTTCTTGTCCTTCTCTTCCGACTTGTCCTTGGGAGTGGACTCCGTCATTTCAACCTCCATGCTCGGCCGGCTGGGCCGGCTCCTTGCGACATACGCACCAGACTGTACCACGACCGGTTGCCCGCACGCCCACGCGGCGCCCATGCGTGCGCTTTGCCCACACGCCTGCGCGAAAGCTTAACGCAAGCTCCACGCAAGGCACGCCGCGCGTGGCACAAGGCGGGCCTGCCACGCGCGCGAGACGCCGGGCGAGAAGGGCGCGGCCTCGTGCCCGCTACTCCTTCGCGGCGTCGATGATCTCCTGCGACATGGTCTTCACGTAGTCGCGGCCGTTCTTCGCGTCGAAGCTCACGCGCGCCACGAGGGCAGCCCTCACCTCGTCGGACACGTCACCGCGCACGAACTCCACCAGCGCCACCAGCATGTCGCGGTACTCCGGGTCGCCGTGGTAGCACTGCACCGCCTCGTCCAGAAGCGGCCAGACGGACGCGGAAAGCCTCTTGGAGCGCGCGCCGAGCGCCGCCAGGAACTTGAACGCCGCCAGTCGCACGATGGGCGAGTCCTCGTCGAACAGCGATGCCTCGGCGCCGTCGAGCGCGGCCGAGGCCGCCTGCGCGTCCACGACAGAAAGCGCCGTGAGCGCCTCGAGCGCCTGCCAGCGCGTCTGGGCCTCCGGACGGTCGAGCGCGTCCACCAGGTCGTCCGCGTACGGCAGCACGGCGTCAGGGCTCGCCTTCGCGATGGCCGCCACGATGCGTGACGCCTCCTGCCTGCCACGGCGATGCGACCCGCCGAGCTGCGCAACCAGCAGCTCCAGGCTCTTCTCGTCCGCCGTCTTTGCTTCTTCTGCCATTTGGGCCGCTTCCTTCCCGTCTACTCGCGAAAACCGTCCACCATGACGGTGCCGCTCTTGCTGTCCTGATGAATCTCGATGAAGCCAAGCTTGGACGCCTCACGCAGCAGCGTCGAGAACGAGCGGTAGCCGTAGCTTCGCTCCGAGAACTGCGGGCGCTTGCGCTTCATGGTGTCCTTCAGGCGCGATGCCAGGATCGCGCTGTCGCTTTCCGCCTGCAGCGCGTCGATCGTCTCGAACAGCAGCTGGTAGCAGGGGTGCTTCTCCTTCGACACCTTCGCCTGGAAGTCCGGCACGCCGCTTGCGTGCACGATGTCCTCGTAAAACAGGAACTCGTCGCAGACCTCCGCCAGAAGCGGGCTCGTGGACTGCTTCATGCCCACGCCTATGACCGTCTTGCCAAACTCCTTCAGCTTCGTCACCAGGGGCGAGAAGTCCGAGTCGCCGGACAGGATGGCGAACGTGTCGATGTGGTCCTTCGTGAGGCACATCTCCATCGCGTCGACCGAGAGCCTGATGTCGGCGGAGTTCTTGCCGGTGTACGCCCGGTCCGGGATCTCTATAAGCTCTATGCCCAGCTCGTGCAGGGGCGTGATGGCGTCGTCGAAGCGCTGCCAGTCGCAGTACGCGCGCTTCGCCGTGATGCGGCCCTTGTCGACCAGGCGCTCCAGGATGCGCTTGACGTCGGGCCTTGGTCCGGGCTCCTGGTGCCCGTTCCTCTTGCGCTTGCCAGTCCCCAGCGCGAGGTTCTCGTAGTCGATGAGAACCGCCAGGGAGCTCTGGCTGGATTCGTTCATGTATCACTTGCCTTTCGAACTCTTGTGAGAAGGGCGGGGGCCCTTCGCCCCAGACGTGCCCTTGGGGTCCTTCGCGTCCTCCCGGGACACGCTGATGACCTCTGGCATGGGGGTTCCGTCGCGACGTGCGCGACGCACGGCCTCCGCGTTGCCGCCTTCCGCGCGGCGCAGCTGGTCCTTATTTACCCCAAGCACCCTGTCGTGAAACTTCCACGGGCCCACGCTCTCGCCAAAGTCCATCTTCAGCGTGGCGATGGCGCCCGCCATGGCGCCGATGGGGATGCCCGACAGCAGGATGAGCCGCGTGAACCCGATGAGCGCGGACGCGAGCACGCCCACGAGCACGATCTTGAGGTTCGCCATCCAGTACTCGCGCCTCGTGACGCAGCCGCGCGCGAGCTCGCTGCCGATGCGCGCGCCGATGACGATGCCCAGCAGCATGAGCATGATGGCGACTATCGCCAGCGCGAACGCGCCCAAGCTACGCCTCCCCGTTCTGGCTCGCCCTGCGCGTGCGGCTGACCAGGTGGACCTTCGCGTCCCCGGTGACGGCGCCCTCCACGGACGACGCGCCCTTCTCGCCCTGCGCGCCCTGCGAGGCCGCCGCGGACGCGTCCGCGTACGGGTCCGCGTCCAGAAGCGACCAGTCAAGCCCGGCCGTCGTGCCCGTGGCCTCGTCCTCGTACAGCAGCGTCAGCGCCTGCGTGCCCAGCTTGGAGCCGCCGATCTGGCACAGCACGTCGTACAGGTTGAACGCGGTGTCCGCGCCGGGCAGCGTCACGTCCACGTCCTCGGCCTGGCGCAGCGCCAGCGCGATGTCCTTGCGCATGTGCTCGCTCAGGAAGCCGGGGGCGAAGTCGCCCACCACGGACTTCGGCGCCAGGCGCTCCAGGGCCGCGGAATCCGCCATGCCGCCGCTGAGCACGTCGATCACCTGGTCGGGGTCGAGCCCGGACTCCCGCGCCAGCGCGAGCGCGTCCGCGTAGCCCACCATGCACGAGGCGAGCGCCACCTGGTTGCACAGCTTGCACGCCTGGCCGTTGCCGGCGCGCCCCAGAAAGTGGACGCCCTTGCCAAACGCCCGCAGCACGGGGAGAAGGACCTTCGCCTCGTCCTCCGTGGCGCCCATCATGAGCGTGAGGGTGCCGTCCTCGGCACCCTGCTGCCCGCCCGTCACCGGGCAGTCCACGGCGTGCTTGTCCATCACGGCCGCCGCGTCGTGCAGCTCGCGCGCGAGCGTGGGCGAGCTCGTGGTGAGGTCGACCATCCACGAGCCCTTGCGCGCCGCGTCCAGGATGCCGTCCTTCCCCAGGTAGACGTCCTCCACGTCGCTGGGGTAGCCCACCATGGTGAACGTCACGTCGGCGTCGCGCGCGGCCGCGGCCGGGCTGTCCGCCCAATGGGCCCCCTTCTGCAGGAGGTCCTCGGCCTTCTCCCTGGTCCTGTTGTGGACCGTCACGTCGAAGCCGGCGTCCATGATCCTGGAGGCGATTGGGGCGCCCATGATTCCGCAGCCCACAAACGCCACCCTGCGTACGCGCACGAGTGCCATGCTGTTCCCTTCTTGCGTATGGTCCCGCCTACTGGGCGGAGCCGCCCCTCTTCACCTTGCGGGCGATGCGGTCCGTAAGCGACATCTTCTCTCTGCGGTCCGTGCCCCAGAACACAAGCGCAACCATGCCGGGGCCCACGTGCGAGCCCAGGATGGGCGACACGCTGCTGTGGATGATCGCTACGTCCTCGCAGCCCTTCTCCTTGCGGACCTCGCGCTCGAGCCAGTCCGCGTCCTTCTGCGCGTCCGTCGACACGATGGCCAGGGGCAGCGTGGTGTCGTGGGCGTAGTTGTCGCGGAAGTCCTGCAGGATGGCGCGAAGGGCCTTCTTGCGGCCGCGGCACATGCCGCGTAGCGTGAGGGCGCCGTTCGTGTCGTACGAGAGCTCCGGCTTGATGTCGAGCTTGCCGCCCACGTTCGCCGCGGCGGGCGGGATGCGGCCGCCTGCGGCCAGCGCGTCGAAGCTGTCGAGCGTGAAGTAGCCGTGCACGAAGTAGCGCGCGTCGCTCGCCCACTCGTAGAGCTCCTTCGCGGAAAGGCCGTTAGAGGCCTGGTGCACCACCTCGATGGCCAGAAGCTCGCCGGCCGCGGAGTCGCACTTGTTGTCGAGCACGTAGATCTCGAAGTCCGGGTACTCCTTGCGCACCATCTCCGCTGCCTGGCGAGCGGAGTTGATGGAGGAGGAGAGCCCCTCCGTCAGGCCCATGTACAGCGTGGGCATGCCCTCCTGCGCGGCGCGCTTGAAGACCTCGTAGTACCTGCCGGGTGTGACGGCCGCCGTGGTGTAGTGCACGTCCGGGTGCTTGCGCATGTTCTCGTAGAACTCGTGCGGGTCGCTTTCGGCCCACATGTCGTCCACGTGCTCGCCGTCAGGCCCCACGTACGTGAACGGGATGACCTCCACGCCGAGCTGCTTCACGACGCCGGGCGCGAAGTCCGCCGTGGAGTCCACTATGATCTTGACGTTACGCCTCTGATGATAGGCGCGGCCGGCGCTCTTCACGCCGGCCGGAACATCAGGAGCGTCAGATATGGCTTGTGCCTGCTGACCCATCTGCTGCTTACCTCGCTAAGCCTGGTCGTCCTCTGGTTCGAGGCGCGGTTTGATGATTCCGTATCCACCATTATGACGGTGGTAGATGACGTTCACCAGCCCGGTCGCAGCATTTTCAAACACGTAGAAGTCGTGACCCAGCAGGTCCGTCTGCACAAGCGCCTGCTCCTCGGTCATCGGCTTCAGCTCGACGTACTTCTCGCGCACGAGCACGTCATCGTCGTCGTCCGTCGGCTCGATGAGCTCCGCGAGATCGTCCACGTGCTCCGGGACCGCGACGGCGGCGCGCTGCTTCCTGTCAATCACGCGGGTCTTGTACTTGCGCAGCTGGCGCGTGACCTTCTCGGCCGCCTCGTCGATGGCGGCGTACATGTCAGAGCTGCTTGCCTCCACGCGCACGACGTAGTCGCGCACGAATACCGTGACCTCGCACATCTTGCGATCGGGGTTGGACGGGTTCTTGTCGACGCGCAGCACGACGTCGCAGCTCATGGGCCTGATATCGAACACCTTGAGCGCTTCGCCGACCTTGCTGTTCACGTGCTCACGCATGGAATCGGACACGGAGACCTTGCGCCCGGAAATCTTGATATCAGCCATCAGTGCCTCCCACTATCGCGTTTTCTGCTCTTTTGGAGCACTTGCGTACCCTATTAATACCCAATGGTGCCGACAAAAGCCCCTTGCATTCGACATTCGGTAGGATTGGCCGCCCCGCGCACCCGGCCCCTACACCGTGGCCGCGTTCGAGCCGGCCTCGTGGCCCGCGGACGCGCCTTCGAGCGACGCCTGGCTCGCGCCGGCGGAGTCGCCGTCCGTCGCGGTTCCCGTGCCCGTCGCGCCCGACGCGGCCGCACCGGACGCGCCCGCCGGAACGTCCTGCACCTGCGACGAGGCCGAAAGCGCGTCCATGCCCGCGACCCAGCGCCTGCGCACCAGCCCCATGAGACCGTTCTTCTCGACCGCGTCGTACGCGGCCTTCACGGCGTCCGCAAGCTCGGCGTTCTGGGAGGACACCGCGATGCCCTGGGCCCTTGGTGCGTCGAGCGTGCCCGCGAGGCACACCTCGTTGTAGCGGGCGGAGAGGTATGCGCCGCTGTACGCGTCGCACAGCACGTAGTCCACGCCTCCGGACTCGAGCGCGTCGAACGCGACGTTCAGGTTGTCGTACGTCTTGACCGACATCACGAGGCCGGTCTTGGAGAGCGCGGTCTGCGACACGGAGCCCGTCTGCACGCCGACGGACTTGGACGAGAGGTCGTCCACCTTCGCGACGCCCGTGTCGCCCTTGTGGAAGAACGCCGAGGCCTGCTCCGCGTAGTCGCCCACGACCGTCGCTCCGCCCACCTGGCCATCCACGGCGCCCATCAGCACGTCGCACGTGGTGCCCAGGCCGGGGTTCGCGTCGTCCACGCTCACGAAGCGCACCTTCAGGCCAAGCTCGTCCGCGAGCGCGCCCGCGAGGTCCACGTCCATGCCGTACGCCCTGCCCGAGCTCGAGCCCACGTACAGCGGCACCATGCTGTCCTGCGTGTCGATTCCCACGGTGAGCACGCCCTTGCTTATGGTCGACGTCACCTTTGGCGAAAGCGCGGCGGTCTTGGCGGCAAGCGCCTCGCCCACGCTGGCCCTTGGCCCCGCGACGGCGGACAGGGGGCTCGAGCAGCCCGACAGCGCGACGCAGGTTGCGAGCGCCGCCGCGGCGGCTACGGTGTTGCGGTGGACGGCTTTGCTCATCCCAGGACCTCTCCTCGTGCGACCTCAAACGCGTCCCACCCAGCTGACCTGGTATTTGACCCCACACTCGCGCACCGGGACCGTCGCTTCGGGGCTGCTCGGCCCCCCACTGTTGGCCCTCTCGCCCGGGAGGCCGGATGCCTCGAGGAATTACGGGCGGTGCGACTGACTTCTAGGACGAGCCATGCTCGCTCGGCCGCGCACGCCCGAGCTTACGTGGATCCCTTTGGCCTCGTCTGCCATGGACTAGGGGCTTTGCCCCGCAACCACAGACCTGGATGGAACAATCGCATAGTATACCAGCACTTTCGTCACGCCCTCACCACACGCGCGCGAGCGAGCACGCACTCACGGCCAGCGCGCCGCGCGCCAGCAGGGCACGCGCCGCCTCGCGCACCGTCGCCCCGGTCGTGATCACGTCGTCCACCAGAAGCAGCCGCAGGCCCCGCACGTCCTCAACCACGCCGACCGTCCCCGCGAGGTTCGCGGCGCGCTCGTCGCGGCCCAGCTCGCGCTGGTCGCGGGCCGAGCGCCTCGCCAGCACGTCCGCAAGCGGCAGCCCCGTCCCGCGGGCGAGAAGAGCCGCCACCCGCTCCATGTGGTCAAACCCGCGCCTGGCGTATGCCTCGGCCGTCGCGGGCACGAAGCACACGCCGTCGAGGGCGCGCTCGTCGAAGCGGGGGCCTCCGTCCGCCCCCGGCCACGACGACGCCTCTTCGAGCGAGGTCAGCATGGCCGCCGCTATCACCGGCGCCATGCGCTTCTCGCCCTCGTCTTTGTAGCAGGTGATCATGCGCGCCGCGAGCCCCGCAAACGGCAGGCAGCACACGGTGCCGGCCAGCTCCCAGTCGCGCGAACACTCCGTGCACGTGAGCCAGCCAAACGGGGCTCCGCACACCGGGCACGCCCAGCGCTGGTCTATCCACGGCAGCGCGGAGCGACAGTCCGCGCACAGAAGCTCCCCCGGCATGTCGCAGCCCACGCAGCGCGTCGGCCACAAGAGCTCCGCCATGCCGCCCGCAAGGTCCCGCATCGCGCCGCCAGTCACGCCCCACATGCACACGACCCCCCAACGCTTGCGCGCGGGGGGTCGTCGATTTTGTGTCATGCTACCACGCCGGCGCTACAGCGAGAAGAGCGCGCACGCGTTTCTCCAGCAGGCGTCGTACGTGGACTGCCGAGCGTGCCCGCCGGCCTCGCGCACCTCCGCCAGCCTCGCGAGCGTGAACGCGACCATCGCCGGCTCGCACTCCTCGCCGCGCAACGGCACGGGCGCCATGTACGGGGCGTCTGTCTCGCACAGGAGCTGCTCCTCCGGGCACAGCGCCGCCGCCTCGCGGATGTCGTCCGAGCGGTTGAACGTCATCGCGCCGCCAAACGCCACGTCGCAGCCCAGCTCGACGAACGGGGCCATCACGTCGGGGCCCTGCGTGAAGCAGTGCAGGTCGCACCCGCGCCCGGGCACGCCCTCCTCCCTCAGCACCCGCGCGGCCAGCACGTGAGCCTGGGCGTCGGGGTCGTCCGGGTTGTCGCGAATGTGCAGCTCTACGGGCAGGTCCCGCTCGTGCGCAATGCGCAGCTGCGCCCTGAACGCCGCCTCCTGCACGTCCGCGGGAAGCTCGTTGTACGGGCCGAAGTCGAGTCCTATCTCGCCCACGCCCACGCAGCGCGGGCTGTCGAGAAGAACGTCGAGCCTGGCCAGGGCATCGTTCGTGAGCTCCGCCGCGCCGTAGGGGTGCGCCCCCGCGACGATTCGCACGTTGTCCACGAGGTCTGGCACGTCCCGCCCGGGAAAATCCGGCGGCACGAGGCCGTGCCCGGCGCACTCGTCCAGGCGCTCGGCCGCACGCTCAACCTGCTCGTCCAACCACGAGAGCAGCGCCTGCGCCGTGGAGAACTTCCGCGGCACCTCGTCCACGGGGTCGACGGGCACCACCAGCAGGCGAACGCCCGCCAGCGCGGCTCGGCAGATGGAGATGGAGGCGTCGTGCTTGCGGAAGCTCGTCAGATGGCCGTGGCTGTCCGCGATGGGGGCGAGCGGCGCGGGCAGCGGCTTCGCGCGGCCCTTCCGGTCGTGGAAGAGTTCCCCGTCCTCGAGCGTGAGGGCGTCCATGCCAAGCATCTCCTGCGACACGCCTACTCCCTCCCCACCTGTGACAGCGCGTCCGCAAGACGAATGAAGTCCTCGGTCGCGAGGGTCTCCGCGCGGGCCGTCGGCTCAATGCCGGTTGCGGACAGCGCCTCGTCCAGCGCGTCCTTCGCGTAGCCCGCCGAAGACATGGAGTTTCGTATGGTCTTGCGACGCTGGGCGAACGCGGCCTCGATCACGCCTCTCGTGGCCTCGAGCATCGCCGGGGCGAGGGGCTCTCCCGTTGCGGGGTCGCGCGCGGGGTCGCGGTCGATCCTCACGACGGCGGAGTCAACGTGCGGGGGCGGCATGAAGTTACCTGGTCCCACCTCGAAGCGCCCGGTCACCGTTCCCAGGAGCGAGAGCTTCGCCGTGTAGGCGCCGTATGCCTTGCTGCCGGGCTTTGCGGAGATGCGGTCGGCGACCTCCGCCTGGACCATCACGACCGCGCGCCCGATGGTGGGCATCTGCTCGAACGTCTTCAGGATGATGGTCGCCGCCACCTGATAGGGCAGGTTTGAGACGAGCTTAGTCGGGGCGGGGTCGAGCCCCTCGATGCCAAGGTTGCGGACGGCATCCGTCAGCGCTCCCACGTCGACCCTGAGGGCGTCGCCCTCGAGCAGCGCGAAGCGCTCGGAGTCGCGCGCGCAGGTCTGTGCGAGCACGGGCGGCAGGGTCCTGTCCGCCTCGACGGAGCACACCGCCCCGGCATGCGGCAGCATGGAGACGGTAAGGGTCCCGATGCCGGGCCCGACCTCGAAGACCACGTCCTTCTCGCCCAGCTCCGCCAGGCCGAGGATGCGACCGATGACGGAGTCGTTCACCAGGAAGTTCTGCCCGAGGCGGTGCTTTGTGTAGAGGCCGAACCCGTCCAGGACCTCGCGCGTCCTGGACGGGTTGGCGAGCCATGAGTACGGCGTCTGGGCCATGGGACTACTTCTTGGCCAGACGGGGGAAGAGCGCGTCGCCCTTGGTCACGGGAAGGCCGCCCTTGAGCTGGCCCCACTCGCATGCGGCCGCAAGGTCGTCGGTCGCCGCCTCGTCACCGTGGCTCATGCGGCGCAGCGCCTCCGCGGAGGTCTCGGGCATGAACGGCGCGAGCAGGTGCGCGCAGATGCGGATGGTCTCGAGCAGGTTCAGGATGATGTCCTGCAGCTCGCCCGCGCGGGCGGGGTCCTTCGCCACGTTCCAGGGCTCGGAGTCCTCGATGTAGTGGTTTGCCGCGTGGACCAGCTCCATCACGACGTCCTTCGCGTCGTCGTACTCGATCTTGTCCATGTGCGCGGCATAGCGTCCCTCGATGCCGAGCGCCACGTCCCTGAGCGGGTTCGGACGCGTTGCCCAGCCCTCCGGGACCTCGGGGCTCTTGCCGTCGAAGTACTTCACGCTCATGTTGAGGGCGCGGCTCACGAGGTTGCCCCAGCTGTTGGCCAGGTCGGCGTTATAGACCTGCTCCATGCGGCTGAAGCTGATGGCGCCGTCCTCGCCGGGCTTGACGTCGGTCATGAAGTAGTAGCGGTAGCCCTCGACGCCCAGGAGGTCGATGACTTCCTGCGGCGCGATGGCGTTGCCGCGGGACTTGCTCATCTTCTCGCCCTGGCCGGTCTCCTCGTTCTTGACCATGAGGAAGCCGTGCGCGAAGACGTGCTCGGGCAGGGCCTCGCCGATGGCCATGAGCATGGCGGGCCAGATGACGCAGTGGAAGCGGATGATGTCCTTGCCAACGACGTGGTACTGAGCGGGCCAGCGGTACGCGAGCTCCCTCTTCGCGGCCTCGCTGGGGTCGCCGTAGCCCACGGCCGTCATGTAGTTGAGCAGGGCGTCGAACCACACGTAGGTGACGTGCTTCTCGTCGAACGGGAGCTTGATGCCCCAGTCAAAGCTCGTGCGGGACACGGAGAGGTCCTGCAGGCCGCCCTCGACGAAGGTGCGCACCTCGTTCATGCGGAAGCCGGGCTGCACGAAGTCGGGATGCTCGTCGTAGAGTGCCAGCAGCTTGTCCTGGAAGGCGGAGAGCTTGAAGAACCAGGACTCCTCCTGCACGCGCTCCAGGGGACGGCCGCAGTCGGGGCAGAGGTGCTGGCCCTCGGTGTGACGGTCCTCGTCCGCATGGGCGACCTGCGTCTCAGTGAAGTAGGTCTCCTCGGGCACGCAGTACCAGCCGTCGTAGGAGCCCTTGTAGATGTAGCCGGACTCGCGCATGCGATCCCACAGGTACTGGACGGCGCGGGTCTGGCGCGGCTCGGTGGTGCGGATGAAGTCGTCGTTGGAGACCTCGAGGGTCTTCCAGAGGTCCTTGAAGTACGGCGCCTGGCTGTCGCACCACTCCTGCGGCTTCATGCCGTGCTCGCGGGCGGCCTCCTCGACCTTCTCGCCGTGCTCGTCCATGCCGGTCAGGAACTTGACGTCGTAGCCCTTGGCGCGACGGTAGCGCGCCTGGACGTCGCACAGGACCGTGGAGTACGCGGTTCCCAGGTGCGGCTTCGCGTTGACGTAGTAGATTGGCGTGGTGATGAAGAACGAGGGCTTGTCTGCCATGGTGCTGGTCTCCTAATGACGGAATGGTTGGCTTGCCGACGGCGCATGTCGCCGCGACGTTCGCGATGGACAATTGTAACTCAGGTGCATTCGCGCGGTTCGCGCAGGCTGTGGGCGCACATCTGCTCCACCTCTGTACGCGGGAGCGCACGGGCGCGCCCATGGGGACGACCCGGCGCTATCGCCCGCTCTCCCGCAGAATCGCGTCGTAGGCCTCGGCCTTCGTGAGCGAGAAGGACTTCGCAAGGCGCTTCGCGAGCCTGGTCTTGGGTTCGCCCTCCTCGAGGCCGGCGCGTATCGCCTCCTCGAGAGACTGGGTTCCACCGCTCGCCGCGTCGCGCCTTCCCGATAGCTCCTCCTCAGTGGGGGCACCGATGACGACGACGCACTCGCCCCTGACCTCGTCCCTCTCAGCGACGAGCGCGGCGAGTTCGGGAGCGCGGCCCCGGAGGCACTCCTCGTGCACCTTCGTGAGCTCGCGGACGAGGGCGACGTCGCGGTCCGGAAGCACCTCCGCGATGCGTGCCAGAGTCGCCGCGACACGATGCGGCGACTCGTACACCACGAGCGCGCCGGGCACGACGGCAAGCTCCTCGAGCCTGGCCCGCATGGCGCCCGCCTTGCGCGGCAGGAACCCCTCGAAGAAGAAGTGCTCCATGGGTAGGCCGGAGGCGACGAGCGCGCAGATGGCCGCGGACGGACCCGGTATGACCTCAACGCGCAGCCCCCTGTCGAGCGCCGCGTCCACCAGCCTCTGGCCGGGATCTGAGACGCCCGGCATGCCGGCATCCGAGACGAAGGCGACGCGGTCCCCCGCCTCGATCCGCTCGAGCGTCGGCTCCACCCTCTGGTCGAGCACGTTCTCGTCTGCTCGCTGAAGCGGGACGTGCACGTCGAAGCGTGCGAGTAGCTTGCTCGTCACGCGCGTGTCCTCGCAGAGCAGGAGGTCGGCGGACTTCAGGGTCTGGATGACCCTCGGCGATGCGTCGGAGAGGTTTCCTATGGGCGTGCCCACGACGCTGAGCACGCCCGGCGACGCCGCGCTCACGCCAGCATCCTTCGCTCGAAGGATGCGAGGGAGATCCTCGCGTCCCAGCTCGAGAGCTTTCCGTCGGTCTTCCACGTCTGGTAGAACCACCCGTCGCAGTCCCTGAAGGCATTGAGCTGCTCGGAGATGTAGACGCGCTCGAGGGCGATGCGCCCCTCCGGGGTGGTCATGGAGTCCGAGAACGGCAGGGCGGCGGACCACTTGCCGACCATGACGGGAAGGCCGCTCCTCCTTGCGGCGCGGAGCGACTTCTGCGACTTGTTGACGAGGCTCCTCACGCCCGACGGACCGGCCGTCTTGACGCTGTCCGTGTAGTGGTAGAGATGGCAGTCGAGCCACACGTTCTTGTAGCGGTCGTGCGCCATGAAGTGACGCCACGAGGCCGGCTCGCCGGCGTCGGGAATGATGACCCTGACGTCGTCCCCCGCCTCGCGACGGATGACGTCGTAGGCATCGCGATAGTAGTTCCGGAGCCTGTGGATCGGGACGCCATCGGTGAGCGTGAGGCCATGTCTCACCTGCACGGCGGGATCGTCCGCCACCTCGATGCCCGCGAAGGACGCCCGCGTGGCGTAGCGCTTCGCGAGCATGCCGAGGACGGAGACCATGTCGTTGCGGTAGTGGGAGAAGTCGTCGTGGTTACGCACCAGGGACGTCTGGTCGCTCGCGGAGCCTGGCGCGATGTCCAGCACAAGCACGAGGTTGAGGCTTATCTCGTCCGCCCAGTCGAACGCCTTGTCCACCTTTTCGATGCAGCCGAGGAACGGACCGGCTTCGGGGCCGTCGTCCCCGAAGACATACCAGGGAACGGGAAGGCGGACGGCGTTGAAGCCACGCGCGGCGATATGGACGAAGTCCGTCTGCTTTATGAAGTCGGCCCTGTGCTCGCTCACGAGGTCGCGATAGTGGCGCTTGCCGAGCGAGCGGACGAGGCTCTCCTCGTCCAGGGCCCCGGAGTCCGCGAACAGGACCGGAGAGACCCACGGCTCGAGCGTAAGCCAACCGGAAAGGTTAACCCCATGTAAAGCCCTGTCAGACATGAATCCCCAATCGTCGCAGCTACGACCTTTGTTTTCGAGTATAACCGCTCCACTGGACGCAAAGTGCGCAATGGCGTCTTTCGTTCGCGCCACCACGACTAGCCAAGATACGACGGCGGCACCTTCGCCTCGACGAACCATCGCGGCCCCTCGTAGTAGAGGAAGGTGTCCCTTCCCGCAACGCGCACGGTGTAGCGCATGCCCGTCCCTCCCGTGCGGAGCGAGTGCGCCTGCCGCCGATCGAGCACGCGGTCGATCTTGTAGCGCGTCCCGTCGTCCCATATGACCTCGAGGGGCTTGACCCTCCCCTCCACGTCCGTCTCGGAAAGGACCTCAACATAGTGCTTCCTCCTGTCGATTATGCCGTCCACAAGGGCTCACCTCACGCAAAGTACGAGACGGGATGGGTAAAGTGGTCGCGCTCGGGGTCGAGACCGGAGAGTCGTGGGTCGAGCAGCTCCGACGCACGCCTGACCGCATGGTTGCCGAAGCGGTGCCTGAGCTCGTCCATCGACTCGTCGAGCGCGCGCTGTCGCAGGCGCCTCTCCTCCACCCCCTCGATGTCGAGCTGCACGGGACGCATGGCCGGAACGAGGTTCGACGCGCGCACCCCGATTGCGCGGATCTTCTCGTACCTGAAGTCCCAGTCCGACACGAGGAGGCTCGCGGCGAGGGAGCATATCTCGGTCGTGATGTTGCTGGGACGGTCGAGCCGGGCCTGCCGGCTGTGGCAGGCGAGCGTGCGGAAGTCGCGACCCGTTGCCGATACGGTGCGCGCCATGAGGCCAAGCTGCCTGAGCCGCTGGGAGACTGACTCGCCCATGAGCCAGACCACCTGCCTGGCCGTGCGCGCGTCCTCCACGTCGAAAGGGCAGGTTATGCCATTGCCCACGCTCTTCACCTCCCGCTCCGTGTCCGTGATGGCAAGGTCGAGCGGTCGCACGGGACTCGCATCCCTGCCCTGGGCGAAGGCCTGGACGACGAGGCCGGGCTTGCCGAGCGTTCGCCTGACGAGCGCGGGGTCTGCGCGGGCGAGCTGGCCTATGGTCCAGATGCCGAAGTGGTTGAGCTTGTGCTCCGTGGCGGGCCCCACGTAGAGGAGGTCTCCCACCGGGGCCTTCCACACGAGGTCGCAGGCGTTGTCCGGGAGCACCTCCATGTAGCCGTCCGGCTTGTCGTGGTCGCTCCCGAACTTGGCGAAGATCTTGTTCCACGAGTACCCGATGGAGCACGTTATGCCGAGCTCGTGCTTTATGCGGTTGGAGATGGAGGCCGCGACGGAGCGGACGTCGCCTCCCCACAGGTGGATGGAGCCCGTGAGGTCGAGCCACGCCTCGTCAGGGCCAAAGGGCTCCACGAGGTCCGTGTAGTCGTAGTAGATGCGGCGCGCCGCCATCGAGTAGCGACGGTAGAGCTCGTAGCGCGGCGGGACGATCACCGCGTCCGGGCAGGCCTGGCGCGCCTGCCAGAGCGCCATGGCTGTCTTGACGCCGCGACGCTTGGCCTCGTAGCTCGCCGTCAGCACGATGCCGTGCCTGAGCTCCTCGTTTCCGCCCACGACAAGCGGGCGCCCCCTGAGCTCCGGCCGCTCCGCCTGCTCGACGCTCGCATAGAAGGCGTTCATGTCACAGTGTAGGATCTTGCGCGACGTGTCCACCGTTCCCCCTCCGACAGCATCCATTTAAGAACATCTGTTCGTAGTTTGGAAGTGCCAGTGGACATTAATTCCGCCATCGCGCGCCGGCGGTCCGCCGGAACGCGTCGCGGGGCGGACCAGGCACAGGTAGGCGCGGTCGCGCGAACGATTAGAACACTTGTGCTGTTTTTGTCGAGAAGGACGTGACGTCCGGAACATGAGGAACCCCGCGGGCGAAGGGGACCGCGGGGCTTCGACTCTACTCTGAGGAGGGTTTGGGACCGTTGCCGGAGGGCCTTGCGGAGGAGTCTCCGCCCGGCTTGCCTCCGCCGCGATGGCGACGGCGGCGCCTAGGCTTGTCAGAGCCCTCGGCCGACGGCGAGGACGCACCCTTCGCGCGGGGCGGGCGCTGGCTGCCGGCACCGTCGGCGGGCTGCTGGCCGCCGCGGTCGCCGGGGTGGCGGCGGCGCTTGCCGCCCTCTGCCTTTGGCGCCCCTCCCCGCTGCCTCTGGGGACGAGCCTGGCCGTCCGCGCGGGACTGGCCCCTTCCGTCCTGGGACGGGGCATCGCCCTCGGCCGCGTGGTGGTGACGGCGGCGGTGCATGCCGCCCGAGCGGGTCGGGGCCTGGGAGGCCGCGTCCTTCTCGCCCTGGTGACGCTCGCCCCGTGGAGCGCCGTCCTGGGACCGCGCCTCTCCCTCCGCCGCCTTCTTGCGGCGGCGACGGCGCGACGGCTTCTCGGCGGCCGCGTCCGCGGGCGCCTCCGACGCGGGCTTCGCGTGCTTGGGACGCGGGTGCTGGGCGGCATCGGCGGCGGGGCCCTGCGCCTGTCCTCCGGAGCGGCGGCGACGGCGCGGACGCGCCTCGACGAAGATGTCGGAGTCGTCGTACGTCTCCGCGGGGGCGACGCCGTTCTTGCGGTCGAGCTCCGCCAGGGCCATCTGCACCTCGGGGGACCGCAGCTTCTCGAGCGCGGAGCGGGTCACGGTGTCGGGGCGGCAGGCGCAGCCCAGCTCCTCGCTCTTCTTGTGCGCGGCCGGCGACGCCTCCATGTCCGCGAGGGCGACGCGGACCTGCTTGCCGTTCTCGAGGCGCAGGCAGAGCTGCTCCTTCGGGGTGTCGTACTCAACGATCTTCGCCTTGCCCAGGGGCGTGTCGATCACGGCATTGCGCTTGGGCGCGCGGCTCTTGAAGTCGCGGTACGCCTCGAACTCGTAGCGCAGGCAGCACATGAGGCGACCGCACGCACCGGAGATCTTGGACGAGTTGAGGGGCAGGTCCTGCTCCTTTGCCATGCGGATCGATACCGGCTCGAAGCGCCTGCCAAAGCGCGTGCAGCACAGCTCCTGGCCGCAGTGGCCAAAGCCGCCCACGATGGCGGCCTCCTCGCGCACGCCGATCTGGCGCATGTCCACGCGCTCGTGCAGCTCGCGCGAGAGGTCGCGCACCAGCTGACGGAAGTCCACACGGTCCTCCGCCGAGAAGTAGCACACGACCTTGCCGCCGCCAAACAGGTACTCGACGCCCACGGGCTTCATGTCGAGCCCGGACTCGTGCGCGAGCCTGCTGAACGTGGGGAACGCCTCGTCCCCGCGCTGCGCCAGCATGTCCGCGCGCGCGAGGTCCTGGTCGGTCGCGACGCGCACCACGGGCTGGAGCCTGCCGGCCTCGCCTATCACCTCGCGCAGGCGCTCCGGGGTGACCTCCTGCGCGTCCATGGTCGCAAGGCCGATCTCCTGGCCGCGCTCCGTGGTGCAGATGACGTGGTCGCCCTCCTGGGCGCCGGTCCTTCCCGGGTCGAACCACAGGTCGTGGGCCGCATATTTGAACTTCACCGCTAGTACGGTGGGCATGAGAGTGCCTCCTTCACGCCAAGCAGCATGACCTCGATGGCCAGCTGGGGTGTCACGTTATGGGATATGTCGTCCGCGGCACGGCTGGTTGCCGAAAGCGCGCGCACGACCCCCTCGGTGGTGGTGCCGGCGGCAAGCCGGTCCACGATGTCGGCGGCGTCCTCGTTCACGATGGGCTCGCCGACGCCCTCGCAGCGCAGCAGCACGTCCCTCAGGAGGGAGTCCGCCGCGGCGATCGTCTCCATCATACCCGAACGCTCGCGCGCGGTGAGCTCGCGCTTGTTGGAGTCCTCCACCTGGCGCATGGCCGCCTTGCCAAGGTAGTCCGCGCTCTCGCCCAGCGCCGCCTCCTGCTCGCTCTTCACGTCCGCAAGGGGCGCGCGGGCCGCCTCCACGATGCGCCGGGCGGATGTCAGCACGTCCCACGAGTCGTCGCGCGCGAGCTCGCCCAGCGTGCGCACCACCAGGCGCCGCGCCTCGCGCCGGCCCGACGACGCCAAGAACTGCGCCGCCACCTCCGGCGTGTGGGTCACGGCCAGCGCGATGCGCGCCTCCGCCCCGCCGATGCCGCTCATGAGCTCCACGGCGTGCTCCGCCGCCCCCGGGCTCACGATCTGGAACGGGATCTGCTGGCAGCGCGAAACGATGGTTGGCAGCACGGACGCCGCCGAGCGCGCGATCAGGATGAACATGACGCCCTCGGGCGGCTCCTCGAGGGTCTTGAGCAGCGCGTTTGCCGCGGCGCCGCGCAGAAGCCCCGCATTGTCCAGAATGTAGACCTTGCCGGCCGCGCGGATGGGCGCCAGCGCCACGTCCGCGATGAGCTCGCGGATCTGCCCCACGAGGTAGCCCGTCACGCTCTGCGGGCTCAGGTAGTGCACGTCCGGGTGCGTGCGGTGCGCCACGCGAATGCACTCGTCGCACGTGCCGTCGCCCCCGTTCGGGCAGACGCGCGCCTGGGCCACGGCGTACGCAGCCTCGAGCATGCCCGAGCCCGGCGCGCCCACAAACAGGTACGCGTGGCTCAGCCTGCCCTCGTCTATCGCCGCGGCGAGAAACTCCTGCACCCTCGGCTGCTGGGCAAGTCCCGCCAGCACCTTCGGGACGGCCGGCGCGCCCGGCCTCGCGGAACCGCTACTCATGGCCCGCCCCCGCGTCCCCGCGCCCGAGCGGCGTCGCGACCACGCCCCGAAGCGCCGCGTCCACGCGCGCCGCCACGTCCTCGACCGTGCCGGCGGCGTCCACCACGCGCACGCGCTCGGGCTCCGCCTTCGCAAGCCGCAGGTACGCCGCCCGCACGCGCTCCTGGAAGCGCATGCCCTCCTGCTCCAGGCGGTCCGCCCCGCCGACCGTCGCGCGCGCCAGGGCGTCCTCGCAGCAGAGGTCCAGCACCAGCGTGCGGTCCGGCACAACGCCGCACGAGCCAAGCTCGTTGCAGCGCGTGACGAGGGCCGCGTCGAGCCCGCGCCCTCCCGCCTGGTAGGCGTACGTGGAGTCCAGGTAGCGATCGCACACCACGACGGCCCCGCGCGCGAGCGCCGGCGCGATCACCTCGCGCACCAGCTGCGCGCGGCTGGCCTCGTACAGCAGCAGCTCGCACTCGTCCGCCATCGCCCCGTTCGCGGGGTCGAGCAGGATCTTCCTGATCTTCTCGCTTATGGCGGTGCCTCCCGGCTCGCGCAGGCGCACCACCTCGTGGCCGGCCGCCTCCAGGCGGTCGGCCAGAAGCGCCGCCTGCGTGGACTTTCCGCAGCCGTCGATTCCCTCGAGCGAGACGAACGTGCCGCGCCGGGTCGTGGGCGCGGCGTTGGTCTGGGCGTCAGCCATGCCTTGCACCCCTAGCCCTCAAAGTCCGCGGCGGCCGTCTTCTTCGCAGGCGCCTTCTTCGTGGCGGACTTCCTGGCGGTCGTCTTCTTGGCGGAGGACTTCTTCGCGACGGAGCGCTTCGTGCCGCGCGCGGCCTTCGCGTCCTTCTTCTTCCTACCGGGGCAGTCCATGTTCACGCAGATGCGCCACGGGCCGCGCTGCGTCACCACCTCCACGATGGGCGCGCCGCACTCCGGGCACACCTCGCCCGTCGCGTGCAGCTCGCCGCGCTGGGGCAGCGGGTAGCTCGTGCCGCACTCGTCGTAGTTCGTGCAGCGAATGAAGCGCTTGCCCGTGCGCTCGCTCTTGTGGGCCACCAGGTCGCCGTGGCGGCCGGCCGCGGCGCACGCCGCGCACTCGCCCACCACCACGTCCGGCTCGCGGTTCGTGGGGCACGCCGGGTTCACGCAGATCTCGTACGCGCGCTGGCGGAACGGCTGCACCTTCACGCGCGGGGCGTGGCACACGGGGCACACGCCGTTCTCGCCCTCTATGGCCTGCACGCGGCCCTTGGGCACCGGGTACGTCACGTCGCAGTCCGGCCAGCCCATGCAGCCTATGAAGCTGGAGTGGTTCTTCGCGGAGGTCTTCATGACCAGGTCCTTGCCGCACTTGGGGCAGACGCCCACCTTCGCGTCGGCCGTGACCGCGTCCGCGATCGCCTCGCCCAGGTCGTCCTTGTGCTCGATGAGCGGCCCCACCATGCTCGCCAGAAGCGCGCGCGAGTGGTCCACGACCTCGGTCTGGGTCTCCTCGCCGCGCGCGACCTCCGTCATGTCGCTCTCGAGCTCGGCCGTCATGTCCGGGCTCGTGATGTGCGGCGCGTACTCCGTGAGCGCCTCGATGACGGCAATGCCAAGCTTGCTGGGCTCCACGGGGTCGTTCTTCAGGTACTTCACGTCGTACAGGCGCTGGATGATGCTCGCGCGCGTGGACTTGGTGCCCAGGTTGCACTTCTCCATCTCCTGAATCAGGCGGCCCTGGCTGTAGCGCGCGGGCGGCTCCGTCTGCTTCGCCTCGAGCGCCATGTCGCTCACGTCGCACGAGTCGCCGACGGCAAGCTGCGGCAGCTGCTCGTCCTTGCGCAGGCCAAACGGGTAGGCGCGACGGAAGCCCGGCTTCACCAGCACCGTGCCGGACGCGCAGAACGGCTCGCCGTTCACGTCGAAGCTGAACTTGGTGCTCTCGCTCACGGACGGCTCCATGAGCGTCGCCAGGAAGCGCCGAGCGATGAGATTGTACAGCTTCCACGCGGCGCCGTCCAGGCGGTCCGGGTCGGCGGCCGCCGTGGGATAGATGGGCGGGTGGTCCGTGGTCTCCTGCTTGCCGCGCGTCGCCGTGAGCTTGGGAAGGGCGAGAAGGTCGTTGCATACCGGGCGGTAGTTTGGCACCTGGGCGAGCGTCCGCACGCAATCGCGCAGGTCGAGCGACTTGGGATACACCGTGTTGTCGACGCGCGGGTACGAGATGAGGCCGTCCATGTACAGCGACTCCGCGAGGCGCATGGCGCGCGCCGGGCTGATGCCCTCCGCCGCCGCGGCGGTCTGGAGCGACGTGGTGTTGAACGGCGCGGGCGGCCTCGTGGTGCGGCTCTTGCGCTCCACGTTCGTGACCGTGGCCGTGGTGGCGTCCCGGACGTGGCTCCAGGCAAGGTCCGCCGCGGCCTTCTCCTTGAAGCGCGCCGTGGCGTGGGTCGCCTTGAACGAGTGGGCGTCGTCCGCGTCGCCCGCGGGCGCCATCCTGCCCGAGATCACCCAGTAGTCCTCCGGCACGAACGCCTGGCGCTCGCGCTCCTTCTGCACCACGAGGGCGAGCGTGGGCGTCTGGACGCGGCCGGCGGAGCGCACGTGTCCCAGCCCGCTGAAGCGCGCCATCGTGAGGTAGCGCGTGAGCACGGCGCCCCAGATGAGGTCGATGTACTGGCGCGACTCGCCGGCGTCCGCGAGGTCCTGGTCGAGGTCGACCAGGTTCGCGAACGCATGGTCGATCTCGGCCTTCGTGAACGCGGAGTAGCGGGCGCGCGACACGGGCGTGTCCGGCGCGACCTCGCGCATCTGGCGCAGCGCATCGGAGCCTATGAGCTCGCCCTCGCGGTCGAAGTCCGTGCCGATCACGATGGAGTCCGCCTTTGCGGCGAGGTTCTTGAGCGAGCGGATGATGCCCTTCTCGGCGGGGACCTTCTCGATGGGGGCCCACACGAGGTACGGCAGGCTCGGCACCTTCCAGCCCTTGATGTCGATCCCGTCCTTCAGGAACGGCTTGCGCTTGGTATCGTACGGCGGGCGCGGGAGGTCGTCCGGGATGTGGGCGGGGATGACCTCGCCCTCGGCCGTGACGGCCCACCAGCCCTCCTTCTTGCTGTAGTGCAGCTCGTGGGCGAAGTCGGGCGCCATGATGTGGCCGCGCAGGCCTATGGTGACCCACTCCTCCCCGTCGTGCTTGAAGCGGTAGACGGGAGTGTCGTACACCTTGCCGGCCTCCGGCTTGCCAGTCGTGGAGAGGAGGCGGGCTATCTGCTGGGCGGCATCGTTCTTCTCGGTAACAACGAGCTTCAATCTATCCCCCGGTTTCGAGTTCCTTGCTTGCTGCGCGCACGGCCGATTTTGCGTGCACGCGTCTTGCCGTTATACCCGAAAGGCGCCTTGCGGCGCCCATCGGTCGGTCAGTAGTGGCAAAACACTAGATTATCAGCGTCTGGCTCCCCGTTGCGCGCGACGCGCTAGAGCTTCGACATCTCTTCCTCGTACTTGTGCTCCTGGTACTCCTCGCGCGTCCACTTGAGGGACTCCTTGCCGTCGCGGGCGACGAGCACGTAGCGGGCGATGGCGAGCGCGACCTCGTACAGCCCGATGAGCGCGGCGAACATGAGGACCATGGTGACGGGCGAGGCGTCGGGCGTGACGACGGCCGACAGGACCATGAGGCCCACGTAGATGTAGCGCCACTGCGACCGGAACGTCTTGTACGGCACGAGGTGCAGCACGGAGAGGTAGAAGATCACGAGCGGCAGCTGGAACGCGATGCCGAAGCCGATCTCCAGCAGCATCATGATGTTGATGTAGTCCTCCGCGTTGGCCATGACGTTGGCGAAGTCGCGCGACTGGTCGATCATCCAGCCGACGGCAGCGTTCTGGATGATGAGGTAGCAGAAGGCCATGCCCAGGTAGAACAGGATGACCATGGCCGCGACCGTCGGGATGACCCACTTGCGCTCGTTCTTCTTGAGCGCGGGAAGGAAGAACGCCATGACCTCCCAGATGATGATGGGCGAGCATACGATGGCGCCAAAGAAGACCGCGACCTTGAAGCGGATCGTGAAGCCGCCAAGCACGGTGAGGACCGTGAGCTTGGCACCGTGCGGAAGCGCCGCGCGGATGGGGTTCATGATGAACTCGATGAGGACGGGCGTCGCGTTGTAGAGCACGACCGCCGTGATCGCAAGCGAGACGACGATGATGGTGAGTCGGCGCCTGAGCTCGCCCAGGTGATCCATGAGCGGCATGCGCGCTGGTCCGATGGGCATTAGTCCTCCCCTCCCTTCGCGACGGGCGTCGCGTCGGCGTCAGAGTCCGCGTCGACGTCGGCATCGGAGTCGACGCTCGCGTCGGCATCGCTATCGGCATCGGAGTCGGCATCCTCGTCCGCCGGTCTTGCGACGGGCGTCGCCTTGCGCGTGCCCTTCATGGCGTACAGCGACGCGACGCTCCTGACGGGGGCGGCGGACTCGGAGGAAGGCTCCTCGCCCTTCTCGCCCGCGGCTGCCTGGGGTGCGTCGACGTCCGCATCGGAGTCGACGTCGGAATCGGAGTCCGCGTCCTTCTCGCCTGCAGAGTCCGCGTCCGTCGCCGCCTCCTGCTCCGCGGCGGCACGCTCGCGCGCCAGCCTCTCGCGGCGCTCGGCGAACGTCTCGCGCCTGGGGGCCGCCCCGTCCGCGCCGGACTCGATGTCCGCGTCCTCGTCCATCGCGGCAGCCCGCGCGGAGCTGCGCTTCTTCTCGTCCTCCGTCTGGGGCTCGTTCATCGCGTTGTTGAGCGGGTCCATGACCTCGGTCTGGACGACCTCGGTGAATCCCTCCTGGGCCTCGCGGAACTGCCTGAGCATGCGACCGATGGTCCTGCCCATGCCAGGGAGCTTGTCGGGCCCAAAGATCAGGAACGCGAAGATCAAGATCAGGGCGAGCTCTGTCTCACCAATACCAAACACGCAAGCACACCTCCAAGTGCGTCGTCGCGGACGAGAAGAACTAGGCCCCTATACCGAGCTCGCCACTGACGCCCAGCATGTCGAGCACGCGGGCGACGTTGCGCTGCGGGTTCGAGGCGGTAAGCGAGAGGCCCGCGTCGTGGGCGCGGTGCACCGCACCCACGAGGACGCCGATGCCGGTCGAATCGATGTAGCTCACCTGGGAGAGGTCGACGTCGATGGACGGCACCCCCTGGTTAAGGAGCTCGTCGATGGCGTCGCGGAGCTTCGAGGCGTTCGACACATCCACCTCGCCCGTGACCTGCAGCCTGCGGCCGTTTTCGGCCTGGGTAGTCAAGATTTCCATGTGATTCGTTTCCTTCTCTTAGTTGCCCGAACCGGAGAGCCCGATGCCTCCGAGTGCGCCGGAGAGTCCCTGGCCCGAGGTTCCTGAGGTGGTTCCCGTCGTGGAGCTCGCTCCGTTGGCAGAGGAGCTCGCCGCGGACTCGATGGCAGAGAGGCGCTGCTCCGCGAACGACTTTGCGCCGTAGCTGTCCTTCGGGTCCGTCTTCTCGGCCTTCTTGTACGCCGCCTGCGCGTTGCCCGTCTGACCCTTTGACTCGTACACCATGCCCAGGTTCGCCCAGCCAAGCGGGAACTTGGGCGAGTCCTCGGTCACCTTCTGCAGCGCTTGGAGCGCGGCATCGGTGTCGCCCTGGTAGAACTGGCAGAGTGCGCGGTTCACCTTCACCGTATCGGAGTCGTTCAACTCGAGGTACTGGTCGAAGTAGTCGATCGCCTTGCCAAGGATGTCATTCACGTGCGTCTTGTCGGCGTCGGTCGTTGCGAGCGACGCTGCCTGGTAGCCCCACGACATGTAGCCGTTGCCGAGGTTCAGCAGGGCGGCGAGGTCCTTGGGGTTCTTCTTGAGGCGCTTCTGGAGGGAGGCGAGCGACTCCTCGTACGATGAGTCGAGCTTCTTGAGGGAGTCCGACGTCGAGGCGGTCTTGGAGCTCGAGGAGCTGGAGTCGTCCTTTTGGGAAGAGCTGGAGGAGTCGTCCTTATTAGACGAGGTGCTCTCCTTCTTGGCGCTCTCGCTCGTCTGGTTGTTGCCGACGATTGCCGAACAGGACGGCATCATCATGGAAACGGCCATGATGACCGCGAACACGATGATCACGATGCTCGTGACGCGCTTCTTGCGATCGGCCCTGGCCTGCGCCGGGGTCTTCTTCTTGGGGGCGGGACGGGAGTCCTTCTCACCCGTGGCGGAACCCTCCGTCGGCTTGACCTTTGCGCGTGCGAGGCGCTTGCTGTTGTGCTTTCCCGAGCTAGACATCGAACGAACCCTTTCGACAACCACGCCGCAAGGCGCGGGCGAGACAAACCAACGCCCGTGGGCGGACGTAATTGCCCATTCTACAGAAACTAATGGCCGTTCTGTGTGCGAGAGACGCGAGTTGCGCCGCTAGGCGCGCGACTCGCGCGCGAGCCTTGCGGACACGAGCCTCACCGCTACCACGAAGACGTCCAGCGCCTTGCCGAGATCCTCGAGCGAGGGGTAGGTCGGCGCGATGCGGATGTTGGAGTCGTTCGGGTCGTCCCCGTACGGCCAGGTGGCGCCAGCCGGCGTGAGCTTGACGCCGAGCTCGGCCATGAGGGCGACGATCTTGCGCGCCGAGCCCTTGGGGCCGTCGAACGAGACGAAGTAGCCGCCGTGCGGGTGGGTCCACGTGGCGACGCCGGTCTGGACAAGGCCGTCCGTCAGCTTCTGCTCCACAAGCGCGAAGCGGGGGCCGACGATCGCGGCGTGCTTGCGCATGTGGGCCTTGACGCCGTCAAGGTCCTTCAGGAAGAGCACGTGCGCAAGCTGGGAGAACTTCTCGGAGCTCACGCGCTCGACGGCGAACGCCTTGCGGATCTCCGTGATGTCGGCCTTGCTGGCCGTGACGAACGCGATGCCCGAGCTGGGGAAGGTGACCTTCGCGGTCGAGCCGAACTCGTAGACGAGGTCAGTGTTGCCGGCCTCCTCGAGCGCGTCGAAGATGTTGAGGAGGTTGTCGTCCTTCTCGCCAAAGGCGTGTACGCAGTAGGCGTTGTCCCAGTAGATGCGGAAGTCCGGAGCCGCAGGCTGGAGCTGCGCGAAGCGGCGGACGACCTCGTCGGAGTACGTGATGCCCGTGGGGTTAGCGTACTTTGGCACGCACCAGATGCCCTTGACGGAGGGGTCGCCCTCGACGAGGCGCTGGACCATGTCCATGTCCGGCCCATCCTCGAGCATGGGGATGGGGACGTTCTTGATGCCGAGGTGCGCGGTGACGCTGAAGTGGCGGTCGTAGCCGGGGGCCGGGCAGAGCCACTTGACCTCGCCCTGCTGGTAGAAGGGCTTGTTGCCCGCGACGCCGTTCGTGAAGCCGTGCGTCACGAGGTCATGCATGAGGTTCAGGCTCGAGGATCCGTTGACGACGACGTTCTCCGCATCGACGCCGAGGATCTCTGCGGCAAGGCGACGGGCGGAGGGCAGGCCCTCCGGCGTGCCGTAGTTGTCCACGATCGCGTTTCCGTCGACGAGCGGCGTGGACGAATTGAGGACGTCCAGCATCGGGCGAGCGAGCGCCGTCTGCTCCGGCGAGGGCTTGCCGCGGGCCATGTCGAGTGCCAGGTTCTGCGCCTTGAGGTCTGCCGCCTCGCGCTCGAGCTCCTCGATGGCGGCGTCTAGCTCTTCTGATTCCATCTGCTGGTAGATGTTTGCCATGGTGGCTCCTAGGTTCAGGTGTGTAACTAACAGGAGAGTATATCCCCGTGCGTGCGCGCGGTCATATACAGTAATAATATGGCAAGACACATTCACCCTATGGGCGTCGCGAAGGACACCGACAACCGGAGGCGGAGACCTTGGAGAAGAGCGAACAGACGTGGCTCGGCGGCGCCCAGGCACCCGAGTTCGGGGACTTGCAGAGACTGGTCGACGAGCTCTTCGAGGACGAGCCCGCGCGCATGGTGGGCAAGCTCGACGCCATCGAGCGCGCGCAGATAGACGATCTGAGCGAGGACCTGCTCGAGGTGATAGACCTCCTGCCCGGTGGCAGGTATGGCCGTCACGCACTCTGCAACCAGCTGAACTCCATACTCACCGCGCACGGATGGGGATACACCCACGGCACCGTATCGTAGGCCCCGCTCGTGAGGCACGTCACCCCGGGCGCGTGCGTAGCGGTGCACGCTAACCCGGGGCGACGCAAGGGAACCCCTTTGCCGCACTCAGGATCGCATCTGTTGGAGCGCGGCCTGAACACTGAGGCAATCGGCGCGACTAGCTGCTTGAGGAGCCTCCGTCGGTTTTGGTAGAGCCACTTTCGGCCTTGTCCCTCTCGAAAATCATCTTAGTGCCGTCCTGCTCCAGGGTCAGTTCGCCGTCGGACAGCTTGACGGAGACCGTCTCCCCGTCGACCTTGAGGCTTGCCTCGGAGGCGCTCTTCGCCTCCCACTTGCCCGTCTCCTCCTCGCCGGCAAAGCTGAGCGAGAAGGTCTTGTCCTCCTTGAAGCTCATCACTACCTTCATCCCAAATGACTCCATGAGCTTGATGTCTTCTTTGCTCGTTGCCTTGCCGTCTTCCTCCATGCCCACGAGCTTCCAGTCGCCGATGAAGTTCTTGGAGGCGTCCTCATTCGAGCCGCAGCCCACCAGCAAGAGGCACAGCGCAAACACCGATGCCAGTATGGCCAGCCATTTCTTGTCGATACTCACTTCGCCACTTCCTCTCACGTGTTCCTACAGAGCCTGCTGCGAGTCTCTTGAACGGCGCCCGAGGCATCTCGGCGCCGTTCCTCACAACCGCAACGCCTATGCGCCCATCGCGCCGCCGCAGTACTCGCAGCGGCCGTTCGCGTCCGGAATGGTCGTCGCACCGCAGAACGGGCAGGTACGCGCCGTCTTTGGCGCCGAGGCCGCAGCGACCTTCTCGCGCTCGCCCTCGCGCAGCTGCGTGAGCGCCTCGCGAATCTCGCTTGCCTGTCGCTCGGCCTCGCGGAACTCCACCGAGTTGCGCTCCTCGATCCGGTAGTCGTTCACCTTGAACGTGATCGAGTCGTAGTAGGGCACGTTCACGTGTATGGTCACGTACACGTCGTAGTCCACGTCGTAGCGGGGCGGGTCGTAGCTGCGCTCCGTGCCGTCCTTGTCCTTCCGGTGGAGCTCGGTGCGGGTCTCGCGCGTCTCGGTGTCACAGCCCGTCACCTGCGAGAAGTCCAGCACGTCAGGATTTGCCTCGCGCCAGCGCGAGGCCGATGTCACCAGGAAGCGACTTGCGTCCTCGTCCAGGAGCACCTTCGTGTCGCAGCCAAGCGTGCGCGTGACGTTGAAGGCGGATACGCGCTCCCTGTTTGCCTCGCGCCAGTCCAGCTGCTCGCGTATCTGCTCGACCGTGGAGCGCCGCCTGTCGCTGAAGAACGGCGAGAGCTTCCTTGCGCACTCTTTGCAGAGGTTGCCGTCCTCGAGCTTGCGATTGCCGAGTAGCCCAATCTCGCCACCGCAGATGCTGCAGGACTTCTTCTCGAACATCTTCCCGAACAGTCCCATGGTCGCCGCTCCCTTCCATCCCCCTGGGGTTTCTCGCCCCTACACCTGTCATCACAGATTGTGTCGCGAGCACGCCTCGCACAGAAGTGCCCCGCGGCCCATCCAGAGCCACGGGGCACGACGCGAAGTCCAAACGTCGCGGGGTCTCGCCCTCCCCTCATCCCTTCATGCCGGGAACAATCAGGCCGTTCGAGACGGCATGCACCGCAAGGCGCAGGATGTTGTCGTAGCCGGTCTTGGCAAGGATCTCGGAGATGTGCCGCTTGACCGTCCCCTCGCTCAGGTAGAGCTCCGCAGCTATCTCCTTTCTGGTCTTGGACTCACACACCAGGCGCAGGATGTCTATCTCGACCTGGGAAAGCTCCACGCCGTCGGGGATGATGCGCTGCTTCGCCAGGGGGAAGGTCGAGTAGCCCTCCATGGTCGACCGAATGATGCCAAGGAGCTCGCCGGTCCCAACGTTCTTGTACACGAAGCTGTCCACGCCCGCCTTTCGCGCACCATCCACGAAGGTGATCTCTGGAAGGCCGGTCATGATGACCACCCGCACGTCCGGCATCTCCTCCTTGATGAGGCGGGCCGCCACGATGCCGCTCGAGTCGTTCTCGGTGCACACGTCGAGAAGCGCGCAGGTGGCGCCGGTGCGACGCGTCGCCTCCAGGGCGTCCGCGGCGTTGGCGAAAGCCGCCACGACCTCCATGTCCTGCTGCGCGTTGATGGTGCAGACGAGCGAGTCCCGAAGCATCGCCTGGTCCTCCACGAGCACGATGCGAATCATGCGCGCCCCCCTTCATCCTTGGTTTCAATGGCGAATGCGGCGTCTTGCCCCACCGACCCCGCGCCGGCTCCGCTCGGCGGAAGTGTGACCTCGACGGAGAAGGGCGGCCCGACGCTCACGGCAAGCGTGGCGCCAACGGCGGCCGCCACCCGCCTCATGCCGGGGATGCCCGTCCCCTCGACGATCCCCTCCGGCACGCAGCCGTCGTTGGTCACGGCCAGCGACGCCGCGCCACCGGGACCCCGACAGATCCTCACGTCCACGCGCCGCGCCTGGGCGTGCTTCGCGGCGTTGGTCACCGCCTCGAGGGCTATCTCGACGAACGCGCGGGCAACGGCCTCGTCCTCCGGAAGCTCGCCCACGAGTCGCACCTCCACGCCCACGAGCGAGAACGCGCTGCGGATGGACTCCAGGCCCGCACTTGCGGAGGGCAGGTCCTTCTCGGCAAGGTCGTCCACGATCCCGTTCAGAAGCCCGGTTATCCTCTCGAGCGCCTCCGGGTCGTCGCGGTCGTCCTCCAGGTATCGATGGAGTATCGAGAGGCGCGAGCCGATGGTGTCGTGGACGCGCGCCCTCATCCGCATGAGCGCCTCCGCCTCCGCCACCTTGCGCACCTGCAGCATCGACGCACGCAACTCTTCGTTCGCAGCCTCGAGGAGCCGGTTGACGCTCTCCAAGCGAGCGTTGGGCGCCACTTCCTCCGTCACGTCGAGCGCCATCACGCGATCGCACGGCGTCCTGCGCAGCCGTGCCCTGTCGCGCACGAAGAGGCAGGTCATCCCGCTGTCCACGTCGACGAGCAGCCGGTCGTCCGCCACCTCCCGCGCCCGCCCCTCGAGGCTCTGCCACAGGCCGTGGGCGTCCGCGAGGTCCGTCGACAACCCCATGCGCTTCAGGACCTCGCGCATGGCGTCGTTCATGAAGAGCACCTCGCACCCCTGGTTCATCCACATGACGCCGTCGGGCAGGGCGTCCAGCGCATCGATGAGGGAGAGCCGCGTGACCGATGCCCTGCTTTTGCGCTCGTCGAGCGCCAGCACCGCCAGGACGCGCGCCGTGAAGAACGACACGTCGGCTATCAGCAGCAGCGAAGTGCCCTCCCCCACGGCCGCGATGGCCGGCGGCGTGCAGCAGGCGAGAAGCGCCACCTCCGCAAGCATCCAGGGGCGACGCAGGCAGGCGGCGCAGACGGCTCCCAGCACGGCGGCGAGGGCGTTTGCCCAGAGCAGCGACTCCACGTCAAGGAGCACGGGATGCAGCCACAGGAGGATTGCCCCCTGGTTCTCCATGGCAGAGTTCGAGACGGCGCACACGAAGAGCAGGTGGACGGCGAGCATGGCCTCGTACCAGACGCGGAGCCAGCGCAACCTGCCGTCCCGCCGCACCGTGGCAAAGCACGTGTGGATGGTCTGGCCGGCGGCAAGGAGGTACGAGACCCCGCAGACCACCATGAGCGTGGACGCCCTCATCAAGAAGAGATGGCTCACGACGCACCACCTCCCTGCCGGACGACGCCACCCACGCGAACGCGAACTGCCGCGTTCAGCGAGGTTGGGGACAGCTGGAGGGAGAGGCTTCCGCCAGAGTCAGCAAGGTCTTCTCGCAGGCTCGACGCCGCGGCCTCCAGACGCGCCGCATCCACCCATGCCGCATCGAGCGCCGCCCGCATGCCCACGCCCTTCTCGTCCCCACTCACGAAGATCATGAGGATGGGGTCGGTGGCGAAGAGGGCGACGGACGCCACGTCGTACAGGCAGTCGTAGAGCACGCTCACCACGGTGGCCGGAAGTTCGCTCTCCAGGCTGACCGCCGCCGCGCAGTCGACGGCGATGGAGCGCAGTTCGGAGGCCGTCTCGTTAAAGACGAGCTGCAGGCGGTCGCGGTCGAACTCCGGGTCGCTCCTTTCGGAGAGCACGAGCGCGCCCTTCCGCTTGCAGTAGGCAACGAGAAGCTTGACCTCGGTGAGCATATCCCTCCTTCGCGCGCGGTCAGCCGCATCGCCTCCCTTTGGCAGCGTGGCAAGGAGCTCGCGCATGCGGCCGACCTTGTCCGAGATGGACCCCTCCACGCTCGCGAGCAGGCGCCGCTCGCTCTCGAGGCGCCACAGCTCGTGGCGGAGGCTGCTCTCGTGCCGAAGGACCTCGTTGCTTCTGCGCAGGCGCTCCTGGCGCTCGGCAAGCACGCGGTACCGCTCGTCCAGGGGCGCCACGTCCTCGGTGAGAAGCGCCGCCCCGCCGCTTACGCCGTAGACCTTGAACAGCGCGTGCGGGATGGCGGAGGTCCTGACTCTCGTGACCCTCTCTCGCGCCTGCGACCGCGCGACCCGCAGCGCAAGGTCGAGCACGGGAGCGGGCATCGGACCCGCCACGTTTGTCGCGAAGGCGACCGAGCCGTCCCTCGCAAGGACCCTGAGGTCGAGGGGCAGACGCGAGAACGCCTCGTCGTACCACGAGTACGATGGCAGGAGACCAAAGTCCAGTGCAAGCTCAAGGAGCGCCACGACCACCAGACAGTAGTTGAGCGAGAAGTTCGTCCTGACGGCGAACTCGTGGCGCAGGACGTACATGAGGCAGTAGGCGCCAAACGGAAGCGCCGCCATAAGGAGGAGCGCGATGGCCCCGTGCAGCCTCCGGCGCGACGCAACGAAGAGAAAGGCGAAAAATCCCAGGTACTCCGCAACGTAGACCGCGACCGCCAGACAGTATCCCCAGTTGTAGGCGTAGGCATCCTGCCAGTCTGGCCTTGAGATGTCGAACGAGAAGACCTGCAGGTGGACGCTGTTCGTAAGCACCAGGGCGATGATCGCGATGCTTAGTGCCCAGGCAGCGCGCCTGAGGAGGCGTGCCCAGGGCCTGGCGTCCAGAGCGGACGCGCGCAGGGCGCACAGCAGGCACAGCAGCGGGATAAGCGTCATCGGCACGTAGTAGAGGTACCAGAGGAGGGCTATGAGCTGGGGGTCGTCGATGGGATAGCGGTACTTGAGGATCACGTTCAGCATCCACAGGCCAACGAGCAGGGCAACGCCCTTGAGACAGTGGCGAATCTGCGCGTCAGAGCACCGCACGTGGACCGAGAAGCCCCAGGCAGCCGCGGCAGGAGCCATGAGGATCATGAGTCCCGAGGTGGAGGATGGCACCACGTTGTAGGCGCCCGATGGCCAAAAGAGCGGCCCGAGCGTGAACCTGGCGCTGCCCGGCTCGGGCGGGGGCGCGCTGCCAAACGCCTGCATGGCGAGAAGGGCGAGGCACAGGACGGCGCCACCGGCGCACGCGCCGGCGACGACCTTTCGCACCTGCGTGTCGTCAGACCTGCTCAAGCGGGCGTCCCCTCTCGCTCGCACCTCCAACGGCAGTCCATACGCTCATTCTAGTTGCGCCGCGCTCGGCGCTTTGGGTCACGCGGCCAACGTTCGACAGGCGTTTTGGGACGTTCGGTGGTTCCGCAGTTGGGACGTACGAATCACCCTGATGGTGAGGGCATGCGCGCCCGACGAGCACGACGACGAAGGAGCGTGGACCATGGGACTGCTAAGGGCTGGAATGGGTGCCGCGGGTGGGGTTCTTGCCGATTCCTGGCGTGAGTACTTCTACTGCGACTCGCTTGACGCGAACACCCTTGTGGCAAAGGGACACAAGAGGACGTCCTCCCAGGGACGCTCGTCAAACACCCTCGGCGAGGACAACATCATCTCGAACGGCTCCGTCATCGCCGTGAACGAGGGACAGTACATGATCATCGTGGAGCAGGGCGCCGTGGTGGAGGCGTGCGGCGAGCCGGGAGAGTTCGTGTTCGACAGCTCGACGGAGCCGAGCCTGCTCTTTGGCGAGGGGGGCACGCTCGGCGAGCGGATACGAGCGTCGTTCGAGCGCGTGGGCACGCGCTTCTCGTTTGGCGGTGACACGGGCAAGGACCAGCGCGTCTACTTCTTCAACTCCAAGGAAATCGTGGGCAACAAGTACGGGACGGCGACGCCCGTGCCCTTCCGCGTGGTCGACAACAACATCGGGCTGGACGCGGACATCGCCGTGCGCTGCAACGGCGAGTACTCGTACCGGATCGTCGACCCGCTCATGTTCTACAAGAACGTGTGCGGCAACGTCGAGGAGCCGTACCTGCGCGACAACATCGACTCTCAGCTCAAGAGCGAGCTGCTCACGGCGCTGCAGCCGGCGTTCGCGCACATATCCGCCATGGGCGTGCGCTACTCGGCGGTACCTGCGCACACGAGGGAGCTGGCCCAGGCGCTCAACGCGGAGCTGTCCGAGTCATGGGGGAAGATGCGCGGCATCGAGGTGGCGGCGTTTGGCGTGAACTCCATCGCGGCGTCGCCCGAGGACGAGGCCATGATCAAGGAGCTGCAGAGGGCCGCGGTGATGAGAGACCCCACGATGGCGGCGGCGAACCTCGCGGCATCGCAGGCGGACGCCATGCGCATGGCGGCGTCCAACGGCGCGGGCGCGGCCGTCGGCTTCATGGGCATGGGGATGGCCAACGCCATGGGTGGGGGCGTGAGCATGCAGGACCTCTACGGGATGGGCTCCGGAGGCAGGCCAGCAGGCGGAATGCCGCCGCAGGCAGGCGGGCAGGCCCCCGGCGTGGCGACGGGCGCCGCGGCTGGAGCGGCCCAAGGCACCTGGACCTGCTCGTGTGGCGCCCAGAACACGGGGCGCTTCTGCGGCAACTGCGGCAGCCCAAGGCCGCAGCCTGAAGGCGGGCCGTGGACCTGCTCGTGCGGTGCCCAGAACACCGGCCGGTTCTGCGGCAACTGCGGAAGCCCTCGCCCCTAGGCACCCATCTTGAGAGAAGGGCACCCTCCGACATGCGCGAGCCGGAGGGTGCCTCATCCCAGCATGTGGCTTCCACAAGAAAGCCATGCGCTTCTCGGCGGTTAGTCGATGTCCTCCACCTGGTCCTCCATCTCGCTCTCGGCGTCGTCCTCGTCGTCCGAGCCAAGCAGCGTCCCGTTGACGACGGCGTCGTGCACCCTCACGAAGACGATGCCCAGCACGCCCGACGTAATGGACCCGGCGAGAATCGCGCACTTGGCCGCAAGGATCTCATGCGCCTGCGGGAACGCGAGGCCCGCGATGAGGATGGACATGGTGAACCCCATGCCGCCCATGATGCCGACGGCGATTATCTGGTCCCACGTCACGTTGTGCGGAAGCCTCGCGAAGCCGATCTTCACGAGCAGGAGCGTCACCAGGATGATGCCAAGCGGCTTTCCGAGCACGGCACCCAGGTAGACGCCCTGGGTCACGGGGTCGAGCACGATGCTGCCAAGGTCGACGCCCACGAGCCTCACCTGTGCGTTCGTAAACGCGAAGAGCGGCAGAATCAGGAAGTTCACCGTGGTGGAGAGGTTGCGCTCCACGCGCTGCAGCGGCGGGGTGACGTTGTGGATGATGCGCTCGACGCGGTTCGCGGACGCCGTGAAGTCGTGCTGGCCCAGGATGTGCGTGCCGTCGTCGTAGTCGTCGTCCAGCATCGCGGCCCTCTCCTGAAGCCAGTCGCCAAGGTTCGACAGACGGATGTCGGACTTCGCGGGCAGGAAGAACGCCAGTATGACGCCGGCGAGCGTGGCGTGGATGCCGCTGTTGTACATGCACACCCACAGCAGCAGCCCCACCACCATGTACGGCTTGACCGAGTACACGCGGGCGCGGGACAGCGCCGCCAGCAGCAGCACCGCGATGAGCGAGGCGGCGATCCACGCGATGTCCGGCGTCTGCCCGTAGAACAGCGCGAGCACCACGATCGCGAGGATGTCGTCCGCGATGGCGAGCGTCTGGAAGAACACCTTCGTCTCCGGGGCGACGCGATCGCCCAGAAGCGACATCACGCCCAGCGCGAACGCGATATCCGTCGCAATGGGGATCGCCCACCCGTGCGGGGCGCCGGCATGGTTGAACGCCAGGTAGATGATGGCGGGAAACGCGACGCCACCCACCGCGGCCAGCATGGGAAGCATCGCCTGGCGGGGTCTGCGCAGCTGCCCCACGGTCATCTCGTACTTCAGCTCGATGCCCACGAGCAGGAAGAACAGCGCCATCAGGAAGTCGTTCACGAACCCCTCGAACGATATCCCCGCGACGACGGGGCCGATCCTGAGCTCGAGCGGCGTCTCGAGGAAGTGGTGCACCGCCTCGTACGCCCCGGAGTTCGCGACGATCACGGCAAGCAGCGCCGCACCGACCATGACGGCGGCGGCGATCGTGCCGTTCGACGTGACCTTCTCGAGCGCGTTCCTCTGGTCGCGCCGTCGCACGACCGCGGGCTCGCGTATAATCACGCTCTTGCGGACCACGTGCCTCCTCCCCTTAGTATCGCTCGTCTTCTTGTCGGGCCTGGATGCTCTGTTCTGCACCATGTTCGCTTTCTCTTCGAGGTCGACGCCAACGGTCGCGACCCGCGCCTCGCGGGCCACATACATAAAGATACGTTACCCGCAACTGCCCCCTCGCCGGTCGGCCACCGATAACAAAGCTCCTCCAAGGCTTTCCGCAAGCGGCGTGCCCCATGAGGCCGACGCGGGCGCAAACGCGCACATGCGCGCAGGTGCGCCTGGCGAGAAGAGCGTGGCCCCATGGCGGTTCCCGGGACGTTGTTTGCGCGCGGGCGCAAACGGGAACTATAGTAGGTGCATGCACGCCGTACGTCGGAAGGCCGCGGCGCGGCGCGCGCAGAGGGCCCGCACGAGGGGGCCAAACGGAGGCGCGGTTGCGCCGGATGTCGGAGGAAACCATGAACAACCAGCGCATCGCAGTCATCACCGACTCTGGCACGGACACCCCGGCTGAGTTCTGCCACGAGCACGACGTGAGGGTCATGCCGCTGCACATCAACTACGCGGACGGCACCACGTTCCAGAGCGGCGTGGACATCACGGCGGACGAGGTCACTCGGCGCCTCGCGACGGAGGTCCCCAAGACGTCGCTCCCCTCCCCCCACCAGATCCAGACGACGCTCGAGCAGGCACGCGCCGACGGCTACCAGAAGGCAGTCATCGTCACCATCGCGAGTGCCCTCTCCGCCACGAACCAGACCGCCCACATGGTTGCGGGCCAGATGGAGGACTTCCCCACCATCGTGGTGGACACGCGCTCCATCGGCATAGTCGCGGGCATGGTCGTCGAGCGCGCCGTGCAGATGGTCGAGGCGGGCGTGCCGTTCGAGCAGCTCCAGAGCAGGCTCGACTCCGTCGCGCAGCAGTCCAACGTGTTCTTCGCGGTCAAGTCGCTCGACTTCCTGTACAAGGGCGGCCGCATCAACGGCCACATCTACCGCATCGGCTCCGTGCTTAACATCAAGCCGATCCTCACCTGCGACGACGAGGGCTACTACACCATCGCCAAGAAGGCCCGCGGCTGGGACCGCGCGCTCGACACCATGGTCTCGCTCGTCGCGGAGAAGGCACGCCAGTACAAGCGGGCCCGCCTCGCCGTGTGCTGCTCCTCCACCACGCGCGACCTGTACGACGCTCTCGAGCAGAAGCTGCGCGCGGCCGTCCCCAACGTGGAGAGCGTCCAGAGGCACGACCTCTCCGCAGACCTCCTGGTGCACACCGGCCCAGAGATGGCCGGCATGGGCGTGCAGAACGCCGAGCTCGACTTCTAAGCTGACGCGTGCCGAAGCCCCCACACGCCGGCACGCTCGTTTTTTCTCGACAGATCCCGGGAGGCTCTATGGGCAAGGACGTGCGTGCAGACATCTGCGAGGTTGGAAGGCTCCTGTACGACCGCGGCTACGTCGCGTCCAACGACGGCAACATCTCCGTGCGCGTCGGCGAGAACGAGGTCATCGTCACGCCATCGGGCGTGAGCAAGGGGCGCATGGAGCCGGGCATGCTCGTGCGCTGCGACCTGGACGGCAACGTGCTTCCGGACGACGCGTCCGGACGCTTCCCCTCGTCCGAGGTCAAGATGCACCTTGCCGTGTACCGCGCCCGTCCGCACGTGCGCGCCGTCGTCCACGCGCACCCGGTCTTCGCCACGGCGTTCGCCATCTGCCGCCACGAGCTCGCGGAGCCCTACCTGCCCGAGCTCGTGCTCAACTTCGGCAAGATACCCGTGACCGACTTCGCGATGCTCTCCACCGACGAGGTGCCGCGCAGCCTCATGCCATTCGTCCACGATTACAATGGCGTGCTGCTTGCCAACCACGGCGCGGTCGCCTGGGGCGGCGACGTCTGGGCGACGTTCGACCTCATGGAGACGATCGAGCACAGCGCGAAGATCTACAAGGCCGTGCACGACCTTGGCGGCGGCGTGCCGCTTGCGCCGGAGGACGTCGCGCACCTGGAGCGGCTGCGCGCATTCTATCGCCGCCGCGCGGCACGTCGCGACGGCGCGGCAACGGGCGACGCAGGCGAAGGCGCCACGGACGCATAGCAACTAAGACCGGGCAGGACGGAACCAGACGAGAAGGGCGTGACAACCATGGCAGGGGAAGATCCAGAGCCGGAGACGCCGGAGGCGGCTGCGACGCAGTCCGCCACGAACGGCGTCACCAACGTGGACGCGGTGGAGCTGAGGGCGGACGGGGGCGCGGTCGTGATAATCGACCAGACGCTTCTGCCCAACAGGCTGGAGTACCTGGAGCTCGCGGACGCGAAGGACATGTACGACGCCATCTTTCAGCTCAAGGTGCGCGGCGCGCCGGCCATCGGCGTGTGCGCCGGCTACTGCTACTACGTGCTCGCCCGCCAGGAGGCCGCGCGCGGCGCGGGCTACGACGAGTTCGCCTCTGCCATGGAGCGCCAGCGCGCCTACCTCAACTCCTCGCGCCCCACGGCGGTGAACCTCTCGTGGGCGCTAGGCCGCATGCACGGCGTGACGCTCGCGCACAGGGGCGAGGACCCAAGCGGCATCGTGGCGCTTCTCCGCAAGGAGGCCGTCGCCATCCACCGCGAGGACCTCGCGATGTCAGAGGAGATCAGCCGCCTGGGCGCGAGCCTGCTCAAGGACGGGGACGGCGTGCTCACGCACTGCAACGCCGGTCCGCTCGCGTGCCTGGGCTACGGCACGGGCCAGGGGCCGCTGTACTACGCGCACGACCACGGCAAGCGCGTGCACGTGTTCGCAGACGAGACGCGACCGCTGCTGCAGGGCGCGCGCCTCACGAGCTACGAGCTTAGCCGCGCCGGGATCGACGTCACGCTCATCTGCGACAACATGGCGTCCATCGTGATGAAGAACGGATGGGTGCAGGCGTGCATGGTCGGCTGCGACCGCGTCGCCATGAACGGCGACGCCGCGAACAAGATCGGCACCTCGGGCGTCGCGATACTGGCAAGGCACTACGGCATCCCGTTCTACGTGCTGGGACCCACGTCCACCATCGACCGCGACTGCCCCACCGGCGACGACATCAAGATAGAGCAGCGCGACCCCGACGAGATCAAGACCATGTTCTACGCGGAGCCGAAGGCGCTGCCCGAGGTCAAGTGCTACAACCCTGCGTTCGACGTGACGGACCACGACCTCATCACGGCCATCGTGACCGAGAAGGGCATCTGCCGTCCCCCGTACGCCCAGAGCCTCGCGGCGCTCTTTGAGTAGCGGCCGCCCGGCCAGCACGCAACCACCATCCACCAGCGAAGGGAATCCCCATGTTCGAGACCGCATCAGCCTGCATCCGCTGCAACAGGGAAGACGTCGCGAAGGTCGTCCTCATGCCCGGCGACCCGCTGCGCGCCAAGTTCATCGCGGAGCACTACCTCGAGTCGCCCGTCCTGTTCAACGACGTCCGCAACATGCTGGGCTACACGGGCACGTACAAGGGCAAGCGCGTGAGCGTCATGGGCTCCGGCATGGGCATCCCCAGCATGTGCCTGTACGCGCACGAGCTGTACACGCAGGTCGGCGTGGACGCCATCATCCGCGTGGGCACCACGGGCGGCCTGCAGGACGACCTCCACGCCGGCGACATCGTGATCGCGCAGAGCGCGGCCACGAACTCCTCCATCGCGAGCCTGTACGACTCCCCCGTCAAGCTGGCCCCCACCGCGAGCTGGGACATGCTGCGCGATGCCGTCACAGCGTGCGAGCGCCTGGGCTTCGGCTACCAGGTGGGCCAGGTCGTGAGCTCCGACGTGTTCTACAACCCGCGCGAGGACGCGCCCGTTCGCTACCGCGACCTCGGCCTGCTCTGCGTGGAGATGGAGACGGCCGGCCTCTACATCGAGGCCCAGACCAGCCACAAGAGGGCCGTGTCCATCCTTTCCGTCTCGGACACGTTCTTCACGGGCGAATCGTTGAGCGCGGACGAGCGCGAGAAGAGCTTCACCAACATGATGGAGGCCTCGCTGGAGACCGCGCTCAACTACGCGTAGCGGCGCATAAAAAGTGATGCGGCTGGGCCGTGGCGTCGATGCCTCTGTCCAGCCGTCGCTTCATGCGCGTGGAGCACCGTGTGCCAGACGCCTTACGACAGGTGCGCCACCATGTGGCTCACGATCTTCGCGCAGTGCTCGGCCGCCTGCGCCTCGAACACGGGGTACTCCACCTCGGCAGACCCGTCCGCCTTGTCGCTTATGGCACGCACGATCACGTACGGCACGTCGTTCAGCCACGCGGTCTGCGCGATGCTCGCGCCCTCCATCTCGACGCAGCTCGCGCCAAACGTCCTGCGGATGCGGTCCTTCTCGCCCTGCGTGCGCACGAACTGGTCGCCGGATGCCACGCGCCCCTCCACGCACGCCACGTCCGGCGCCACGGCGCGCACCGCGTCGGCCGCGGCCTTGCGCAGGCGCTCGTTCGCGGGAAAGTACGTGACGCCCAGGCCCGGCACCTCGCCGGGCGCGTAGCCAAAGTTCGTCGCGTCCACGTCGTGGTGCACGGCGTCCGTGGACACCAGCACGTCGCCTATGTTAAGGCGCGCGTCCAGCGAGCCCGCGACGCCGGTGTTGATGATGGCCTGAGCGCCAAAGCGCTCTATGAGCACCTGGGCGCACACCGCGGCGTCCACCTTGCCCACGCCGCACTTCACCACGGTCACCGACGTCCCGCCTATGGTGCCGTCGTCAAACGCCATGCCGGCAACCTTCGCGCGCGTGGGGTCGACCACCTTGCCGCGCAGGTGCTCCACCTCTACGTCCATGGCGCCAATGATTCCAAGCTTCATGCTCTCTCCCCGTCTGCCGCGAAGACGCGCGTCCCGCGGCGTCGTCTCCTATTCCTGTGCGCCGGCCGCGTCCGCCAGCCACGGCCTTCCCTGCAGCACGCGCGTCACGCGGTCCCGCGCCGTGCCAAACGCCACGTCCGGCCTCACGTGCAGCCACACCGTGCCGTGGGTGCCGTACGCGTCGAAGCCCGAAAACGTCACGCCCACCTCGAACGCGTCGTCCGCAAGCTCGCCCAGGGCCTCCGTCGCCAGGCGCGCCACCTCGTCGCTCACGCGCGCGAGGTCCGCGTCGGGGCGCACCAGCACTTCCACGCCGCAGCAGCCCAGCGAGGACGCCCCCTTGCGCGTGAACGCGGTCTTGTTCAGCACGCTGTTGGGAATCACCTGGTCGTTTCCCAGCCGGTCGCGCACGATGGTGCTGCGCCAGTTCACGTCCGTCACGAATCCCTCGAAGCCGCCAACGGACACGTAGTCGCCCGGCTGCACCACCTTGCCCAGCATGAGCCCCAGCCCGCTGAACACGTTCGACACCGTGTCCTGCAGGCCAAACGACAGCACGACGGACGTGACGCCCAAGGCGGCCACGAACGCCGTCGCCTTGATGCCAAACACGGGCTCCAGCACGGAGAGCAGCCCAAACGCCCAGATCACGCCGCGTATGATGTTCACGAATATCGACGCGGACGGTATGGACGAGGCGTCCAGCACGCGCCTGGTCACGCGGGTGACGCAGCGGTCCACCACAAGCGTCACCGCGGCGGCCACGGCCAGGTACACGACCTTCCACACGATCGCTGTCCAGTCCATCGAGGCCTCCCGCTAGCCGATCCTCACGATGGGCGCGAAGCCCTTCATGAGCTTCTTCGTCTTGCCGGTCCGCGTGAAGTACACGGTAATCGTGTCGCCGGACGCCTCCTTCACGACGCCGGGCCCAAACGTCTTGTGCGACACCTGGTCGCCGGGCGCAAACGTCTCCTCAGCCTTCTTGCGGTCGCGCACGGGCGCGGACGCCGCCGGGCGAGAAGAGCCCGCCCCCGCGCCCGCGGACGTACCGCCGATCGGGCGCCCCGGCCAGCTGGGAGCCGCGGTGCCGCTTGGCCTGGCGCCGCCGGTCGAGCGCGTGTGGCTGCCGAACACGTGGCCGCCGTACACCTCGGAGCCACGACCCGATCCGTACGTGCCGTGGCGGTCGCCGCGCTTCTCCCATCCCACGCCGCTGAAGCCGGACGACCCCACGCCGATGGCGTTCACGTCCTCGGGCGGGATCTCGTTCAGGAAGCGGCTGCGCGGGTTCGTCTGCACGGAGCCAAACATGCGGCGCGTCACGGCGTACGTCAGGTACAGCCTCCGCTCCGCGCGCGTGATGGCCACGTACGCAAGGCGGCGCTCCTCCTCGATGGACTCCGCGTCGCCCTCGTGCGCGCGGTGCGGGAAGATGCCCTCCTCCATGCCAGCCACGAACACCACGGGAAACTCCAGGCCCTTCGCGGAGTGGATCGTCATCATCGTGATGGCGCTTGACTGCCCCGCGAGCGAGTCGAGGTCGGACCTCAGGGCCAGCCACTCCATGAACGCGGGGAGCTTCTCGGCCGCCACCGGCGGAAGCCCGCCCGCGCCCTGCCCGTCTGTCCCGGCCGCCGGCGCAGCCGCAGCCGCGCCGCCGTCGAGCGCGCCGGCCTCGCGCAGCTGCTCCAGGCTCTCCAGCGTCGCCGCCGCGTCCTCGTGCGTCTCGTCGAACTCCTGCGCGACGCCAAAGAACTCCTTGATGTTCTCGACCCTGCCGTCGGCCTCCATGGTCTGCTCCGCCTCGAGCGCCTGGATCAGGCCGGTGCGGTCGATGATCATCTGCACCACGTCCGCCAGGTCGCCGTCGAAGTGGCGTGCCGCCTCGATCGCGTTCGTGAAGCCGGCAAGCGAGTTCCTGGCCTTCGCGCTCAGGACGCCCGGCTCCGTGACGCACGCCTCCGCGGCCGAGAAGAACGATATCCCACGCTCGGCGGCGTAGGCGCGGATGCGGTTGACGGACGTGGTCCCCAGCCCGCGGCGCGGCGTGTTGATGACGCGCAGTGCGCTGACGTCGTCGTCCGGGTTCACGACGAGCTTGAGATAGGCCATCACGTCGCGGATCTCGGCGCGGTCGAAGAAGCGCGTGCCGCCCACGATCTTGTACGGGACGCCCGCACGCAGGAACATGTCCTCGAGCGTGCGCGACTGCGCGTTCGTGCGATAGAACACGGCGACGTCGTCGTAGCTCGTGCCGCGGTCGTGCAGCTTCTCTATCTCGCTGCCGATCCAGCGTCCCTCGTCGCGCTCGTCCGCGGCCTGGAACACCTCGATCTTCTCGCCGTCGCCACGGTCCGTGAACAGACGCTTCTGCTCGCGGCGCGAGTTGTTGCGCACCACGGCGTTCGCGGCGTTCAGGATGTGGCCGGTAGACCGGTAGTTCTGCTCCAGCTTCACCACCTCGGCGTCCGGGTAGTCCTTGCGAAAGCTCAGGATGTTCTTGATGTCCGCGCCGCGCCAGCTATAGATGGACTGGTCGTCGTCGCCCACGACCATGAGGTTGCGGTACTTCTTCGCAAGCAGGTTCGTTATCGCGTACTGCACGGCGTTCGTGTCCTGGTACTCGTCCACGCTGATCTGGCGGAAGCGCTCCTGGTAGCGGTCGAGCACCTCCGGCTCCTTGCTCAGGAGCTCGAACGTCTTTATCAGCAGGTCGTCGAAGTCCATAGCATTCGCGCGGGCAAGGCGCCGGTCGAGCTCCGCGTACACGCGGGCCGCCGCACGCTCCACGGGCGACTGCGCCTGCGAGGACATCTCCTCCGCCGAGACGAGCGCGTTCTTCGCCTGGCTGATCTTGGAGCGCACCGCCGGCAGCGGGCACTGCTTCGAGTCGAGGCCGAGGTCGCTCATGATGCTCTTGACCAGGCGCTTCGAGTCGTCGTCGTCGTAGATCGTGAAGTTTGGCTTATAGCCCAGAAGGTCGGCGTCCTCGCGCAGCATGCGCACGCACATGGCGTGGAACGTGCAGATCCACATGCCGCGCGTGCCGCCGGGCAGCAAATTGCCCAGGCGCTCGCGCATCTCGGCCGCGGCCTTGTTGGTGAACGTGATGGCCAGCACCTGCCACGGGCGCACGCCCTCGTCCGCAATCATGTGGGCGATGCGGTACGTGAGCACGCGCGTCTTGCCGGAGCCGGCGCCGGCAAGCACCAGGAGCGGGCCGCGCGTGCACTCCGCCGCCTTGCGCTGCGCGGGGTTGAGGCCGTCCAGGTCGACGGTCGGGCGCGCGGGTGCCGCCGGCGCGGGCGCGGGGTCGTCCGCGGGAACGTAGTCCGCGGGGGCCCAGGCGTCCATGGGCGCGCCGTCCTGTGCGCCCACGTCGCCGTACGCGTCGAGCGGCACCTCCTCCGGCGCGGGCGCAGGCGCGGGCGCGCCCTGGCCCGCAGGGCCTCCCATCAGCGAAAAGAGCGATTGTTGCACGTCTTGGGGCATGTACTTCTCCTCCAGCGTATTGTTTGTCCTGAATGAGTCTAGCGCAGCCGGGCGACGCGAATGCCTCCCTGCGGAATACCTCCGCACGATTTGCCGGTGCGCAGCCGCGCAGCCGAGCCGCCCCTTGGGTTGCCGTGGGTTTGGCGAATGCGCGCGCGGTCGCGGCCGCGTCCGCTATCATGTCCCCAACCGCGCGCCGGACGCCACGGGCGGCCCGGCGCGGCAGGCACGCAACGGACGGGGGTCCGCATGAGGATGACGAAGACGCTCTGCAACTGCCGCGACGTGACGTACGCGGACATCATGGCGGCCATGCGCGCCGGCGCCGCCACGGCGGAGGAGGTCTCGGCCGCCACGGGCGCGGGCACGGGCTGCGGGCGGTGCCGCGAGGCGCTGGACTTCGTGGTGCGCGACTTTGCGGAGGAGCTCCGGGCCGAGAGGGACGGCTCCCTGGGGCTGTAGCGCCCGCGTTGCCGCACACCGGCAGGCCGCGCTTCTCGCCTTGCGGCGCTTGACAACCACATGGGCAGATGCAACACTTTCACCAGTAGTTATGAATGTCTGCTCATGTGTTCAAGTCTTGTGCGCGACACCCGCGCGCAACGCGAGGAGGGATGTGCCATGTCCTGCAAGTGCTGCTCTTCCACAAAGGACGAGTCCTGCCAACGCCACCACGACGAGGACGAGGCCGAGCGCGACGCGTCATGCGGCTGCTGCTCGGACGATGCCGACGCCGACTGCGACTGCGACGACGATGATGATGACGATGACGACGAGGACCCTGCCGTCCTGCGCAAGAGGATCGCTGCGTCTGCGGTGCTTCTGGTGGTGGCCGTCGTCATAAACCGCGCGGCCGCGCTGCCGCTGTGGGCCCAGCTCGTCACCTACCTGCCCGCCTACCTGGTGGCGGGCTGGGGCGTGCTGCGCGAGGCCGCGGAGTCCGTCGCGGAGCGCCGCCCGTTTGACGAGGACTTCCTCATGTCCGTCGCGACGCTGGGCGCGCTGCTCATTGGCTTTGTGCCGGGCGGCGAGCCGCAGTTTGCGGAGGCGGTGTTCGTGATGCTCTTCTTCCAGGTGGGAGAGCTGTTCGAGGGTATGGCAGAGGAGAGCTCGCGGCGCTCGATCCGCGAGCTGATGCAGATTCGCCCCGACGTGGCGTACGTGGAGCGCGACGGCGAGGTAGTGGCCACAGACCCAGGCGACGTTGCGGTGGGCGACGTCATGGTGGTGCGCCCGGGCGAGAAGATCGCGCTGGACGGCGTTGTGATCGAGGGCCAGACGAGCCTTGACACCGTGGCCCTGACCGGCGAGAGCGTGCCGCGTGACGCCGGCGTGGGAGACGACGTGGCGTCCGGCTGCGTGAACCTGACGGGGCTTTTGCGCGTGCGCGTGACGAGGGGCTTTGGCGAGTCCACGGCGAGCAGGATCATCGACCTGGTGCAGAACGCGAGCCGCAGCAAGTCGCGCTCCGAGAACTTCATCAGGCGCTTCGCGCGGGTGTACACCCCGGTCGTGGTGTACCTGGCCGTGGCCGTCGCGCTGGTGCCGCCGATCTTCTCGCCCGACTTCGTGGCGGCGCTTCCCACGTGGGTGCTGCGCGCGCTCACGTTCTTGGTGGTGAGCTGCCCATGCGCGCTGGTGCTCTCTGTGCCGCTGACGTTCTTTGGCGGGATCGGCGGGGCGTCGCGCCACGGCATCCTGGTGAAGGGCTCCAACTACCTGGAGGCGCTCGCGAAGGCGCAGACCGTGGTGTTTGACAAGACGGGCACGCTCACGAAGGGCACGTTCAAGGTGACGCAGGTGCACCCGTCCAACATGACGGACGAGGAGCTCCTGCACCTGGCCGCACACGTGGAGGCGAACTCCACCCACCCGATCGCCGCGGCGCTCAGGCTGGCGTTTCCGCTGGACGATGACGACTGCGTCGTGAGCGACGTGACGGAGGAGGCCGGCCGCGGCGTCTTGGCCACCGTGAACGGGCACCGCGTGGCCGTGGGCAACGCCACCCTGATGCGCGAGGTGGGGGCCGTGCCGGAGACCTGCCACACGCTGGGCGGGTCAGTGGTGCACGTTGCCGTGGACGGCGCATACGCCGGGCACGTGCACGTTTCCGACGAGGTGAAGCCGGACGCGGGGCAGGCCGTCCGCGCGCTGAGGGAGCAGGGCGTGCGCCGCACGGTCATGCTGACGGGCGACCGCGAGGTGACGGCAGAGGTGGTGGCGCGCGAGCTTGGGATCGACGAGTTCCACGCCGAGCTTCTGCCCCAGGACAAGCTCGACCAGGTGGAGGGGCTGATGGACTCCCGCGAGGAGGACGCGACCCTTGCGTTCGTGGGCGACGGCATAAACGACGCGCCCGTGCTCGCCCGTGCGGACGTGGGCATCGCGATGGGCGCCATGGGGTCGGACGCCGCCATCGAGGCCGCGGACGTGGTGCTTATGGACGACAAGCCGTCCGACGTGGCCGTCGCCATGCGCATCGCCCGCCACACGCTGCGGATAGCCCACCAGAACATAGTGTTCGCGGTCGCGGTGAAGGTCGCGATCCTGGCGCTGGCCGCCGTTGGCCTGGCCCCCATGTGGCTTGCGGTCTTTGGCGACGTGGGCGTGATGGTGCTGTGCGTGCTGAACGCCACGCGCGCGCTGAGGTAGCGCCGGCGCGGGGCGCCCGCGGCACCGGCGGTCTGCGGCGAGCGGCGGCCTACGCCAGGTGCGCCACGGCCCACAGCACGAGGTTGACGACGAGCGCCGCGCCCGCGATGGCTGCGAACGCGCGCTTGCGCAGCACCACGTACGCCACCCACTCGCGCACGAGCGCGTTGAGCGAGAAGTACAGGCGCACGTGCGCGCCGACGCCATCGGCCCGCACGCCCTCCTCGCGCGTGAGGAGCAGGGCCCGGAACACGTGGTAGTCGTCCGTCACGACGAGGATGCGACCCGGCTGCGCCGCGTCCTTCTCGCCCGCGGCACCCTGGGCACGCGCCGCGTCGTGCCGACGGATGAGGTCGCGCGAGAACGCGACGTTCTGGCGGGTGTTGCGAGAGCGCTCCTCGCAAAGGACCGCGCGGTCGGGGACGCCCTGCCCAAGGGCGTAGTCGCGCATGGCGCGGGCCTCGGGGAGCTCCTCGTCCGGACCCTGCCCGCCGGACATGACGATGGTGGAGCCGGGGTTTTCCCGCCACGCCCGGATGGCGCGGTCCACGCGGTGCGCAAGCAGCGGCGTGACGTGCCTTCCCTGCGCGAGTCCGGAGCCGAGCGCCACGATATAGCGGTAGCGCCTGCGCGGGTGCGGCACCTGCGCGACGAGTCCGCTTGCCGTGTACAGCGCGAACGCGGCCCCCGCAAGGCCAACGGGAACGGCCACGGCGGAAAACAGCAGGTCGAACGCGTCCCCCACCAGCGGGAGGCCCTCGAGCCCGCAGCGGATTGCCGGCCACGCGGTGACGTAGGCGACCATGGCGACGCCGAGGCCGAGCGAGAGCAGGTTGGACGGCCGGGCGCCCTCCCTGCGCACGAGCCGCACGCCGGACACGAGGAGCGTGACGGCGAGGACGACCGGGAACGCGAGGAGCGCGACCACGAGCATGACGGCAAGCGCGACGCACAGGAACCTGACCTGCGGGCTCTCCTCCGCGCCCGGGATGGAGAGGAGCCCGAGCTCGAGCAGCCCCACGACGGAAGCCGCGGCGACCAGGGCCCAGAAGCCAAGCCAGAGCGTGCGCTCTTCTCGCATGCGGACGACGCACAGCGCGACGGGCGAGACGAGCAGGAGCGCGGCCATGAGCGGCGGTGCGGCGTTTGGGGTCATGCGGACTTCCTTCGGGAGGCGGGCGGGACGGGGACGGCACTCGCACCCCATGATACCCGCGCGGCCGTCACTCGCGCTAGAATGGCCTAACGCGCACCGCGCGACACCAGCAGCCCTTTGCAACCGCCCGCCCCGAAGGAGCGCCATGCACATTCCGGAGAACTACCTGAGCCCGTCCACCTGCGGCGTGTTTGCCGTTGCCATGGTGCCCCTGTGGATGCGCGCCGCACGCCACGTGCGCGAGGAGGTGCCGCGGCAGAAGATGCCGCTCGTGGGGGTGGCCGCGGCGTTCTGCTTTCTGGCGATGATGTTCAACATCCCGCTACCCGGCGGCACCACCGGCCACGCCGTTGCGGGGACGCTGGTGGCGATCCTGTTTGGGCCGTGGACGGCGACCTTGGCCATAAGCATGGCGCTGGCGATACAGGCGGTCATGTTTGGCGACGGGGGCATCCTGGCGCTGCCGGCGAACTGCTTCAACATGGCGTTTGTGCTGCCGATGTGCGGGTATGCCGTGTACGGCCTGCTGCGCGGGCGAGAGGAACGGCGCAGCGATGCCGCGGGCACGGGCCTTGGGCGCGAGCTCGTCGCGGCCGGCGTGGGCTCCTACGTGGGCATCAACGCCGCCGCCCTGTGCGCGGCCATCGAGTTTGGCGTGCAGCCGCTGCTGTTTTCGGACGCGGCGGGACGCGCCCTGTACTGCCCGTACCCGCTGTGGGTCTCTGTTCCGGCCATGCTCGCGGGGCACCTGACCGTGTGGGGCGCCGCGGAGGTGGTGTTCACCGTCGGCATCCTGGCGTTCGTGCGGAGGGTGGCCCCGGACTTTGGCCTGGGGAGCCTTGCGGGCGACGACGCGCGGGTTGCCCCGGCGCGCGCGGCGCGTCCCGTGCTCGCCCTGGTGGCGGCGCTTGCCGTGCTGACGCCGCTTGGGCTTCTGGCGACGGGCGACGCCTGGGGCGAGTGGTCCGTGGGCGACCTTGCCGCGCAGGTGGGGTACACCCCTGCCGGCATGGCGCACGGCTGGGAGTGGGCGTCGCTCATGCCGGACTACTCGCTGGGCGCGCTGCCGGCGTGGCTGGGCTACGTGCTGAGCGCCGCGGTCGGCGTGGCCGCGCTGCTCGTTGCGTTCAGGCTGCTTGGGGCGCAGGCCCCCTCCCACGTGGACTTTGGGCCGCGCCACGATGGCTAGCGAGGACGACGGGCGCGGAGCGGAGCGCGCGGGTCTCCCCGCGTGGCTCATGCGCGACGAGGCCTACGAGCCCCCGCGCGAGCGGGGAAGCTTCGTGACGAAGAGCCTGCTGGGCATGACGGGGGCGCTCGCGCGCATGCGCCTGGACGACGGGCGCGACGGACCGCTGAGCCCCTCCGCCCCGCCGAAGCTTCTGCTGGGCCTTGCGACGATCCTGCTGACCTCGCTGAGCCGCAACTACGCCTTCGTGCTGGTGGTGCTGGCGCTCGCCCTTGCACGCGCCGCGCTGTTGCCCACGCGGGCGCTGAGGCGCACGGCCGCCGTCGCCGGGGTCGCGTCCGCGCTCACGTTTGCGGTGATGCTGCCCGCGACGCTTTTGGGGCAGGCGCACTCCGCGATGCTGCTAGGCACGAAGGTGCTGGTGACGACCACCGTCGCCATGGAGGTGACGCTCACCACGGCCGCGGGCGAGCTCACTCGCGGCCTGCGCACGCTGCGCGTGCCGGCCACGGCCGTGCTGACGCTCGACCTTGCGCTGCGCAGCATAGTGGACCTGGGCCGCGTGGCGGCCGAGGTGCTGTGCGCGCTTCGCCTGAGGAGCGTGGGGCGCGACCACGACAAGAGGTCTTCCATAGGCGGCGTGGGCGGCGTGCTCCTGCTGAAGGCAGGCAGGTCCGCGGCCGAGACGGCGGACGCGATGGCCTGCCGTGGCTTCGACGGCTCCTACGACGTGACGCCCGAGCGCCCCCGCCCGCACCAGCGCGCGGTTGACTGCGCGTGGCTGCTGGGAGCGGCCGCTCTTCTCGCCCTCTTCTTCTATCTGCAGGGGCTGGTCTAGATGCATCCTGACGTTCACCCACAGAGCCTCCACCATCCGCACGCCACGGACGCGCGGCCGGCGCTCATGCGCCTTGACGACTTCTGCTTTGCCTACGACGACGTACCCGTGCTGCGCCACATCGACCTTGAGATCGACGCGGGCGACTCCGTGGTGCTGATGGGCGATAACGGGTCGGGGAAGTCGACGCTGCTGCGCGCGATGAGCGGGCTGGTGCACCCGCAGGTGGGGACGTACCGCTTTGACGGGCAGGTGGTGGACGCGGCCTCCATGCGCGATGCGGGGTTCAGCCGCCGGCTGCACCAGCGCGTGGGGTTCATCTTCCAGGACAGCGACAGCATGCTCTTCACGGCGAGCGTGGAGGACGAGGTGGCGTTTGGGCCGTCCCAGATGGGGCTTTCCGCGAAGGAGGTCGCCGGGCGCGTGGACGACTGCCTGGGGCTTCTGGGAATCGCCCACCTGCGCGGGCGCGCGCCGTACAACCTTTCCGGCGGCGAGAAGAAGAAGGTGGCCATCGCGAGCGTTCTGGCCATGAACCCCGAGGTGCTGTGCCTGGACGAGCCGATGGCCGCGCTGGACGCCCGCACGCAGGAGTGGCTGCTGGGATTTCTGAAGCAGCTGAAGCGCGCCGGCAAGACGCTGGTGGTGGCGACGCACGACCAGTCGCTCGCGGACGAGCTGGCGGACTACTTTGTGTACATGGGCGACTTCCACGGGTACGCCGACCGGCCCCACGTGCACGTGAACGAGTAGCGGGCGGGGGCGGGGGCGCCGCGGATACGCACCCGGCCCCAGTTCTCGGGATCCTGCAAGGTCGCCCCTGGTGTGTGCGGGGGCGGCTGGGACGCGGGTACACACCCGCGCCGAGTTTGCAGGGGGTCCGCAAACTCGGCCCTCACGA